>ERZ869936.1301-NODE-1301-length-18281-cov-6.462855_pt1 | contig 18281 bp, 25 predicted proteins | sample MGYA00520876_ERZ869936 | MGnify/ENA primary metagenome ERZ869936 (study PRJEB32218, sample SAMN09650985) | biofilter metagenome | isolation source: enrty point of leading RO module | place: Saudi Arabia: Thuwal, RO plant located on Red Sea | collected 2016-02-17 ...
GAGCACCGCGGCCTCCGGCTCGAACGTCGTCGATACCGCGCTCGTGCCGGCCGGGTCGGACGTGTCGATGGTCGTCGAGAAAGCCGTGGGCGTCGGCCAAAGCCCGCTCGACATCCTCGCTACGTGCCGCGTGAGGGCCGCATGAGCATCCACCGCTTCGTTTCGCGCGGCCCGGTCGGCGTCGAAGAGCTGCAAGCCACCGTCGAGCAAGGCTTGACGATTACCGACGTCGGCGGAGGGATGCAGATCGACGTGTCGCTCACCGACGACAATCTGCTCGTCGACCTGACCGAAGTCTTGGAATCGCTCGGCTTCGAGTTCGTCGGCACGGAGCCGTTCGCGACCGCGGCGAAGATCGCCGGCCGTTCGGGCGCCAAGCTCACGTTCGGGTCGAGCGCCGTGGCCCTGGTCGCCACGGACTTTCTGTTTCCCGGCTTCGCGCTCGCCGTCGCGCTCGGCACCGAGATCCAGGTCAGCTGCCCCGAGCCGCTCGAAGTCAGCCGAATGGCCGTCGTGCACAACGGCCTCGGCACGGGCGCCGGGTCGGTCGAGTACCGGCTGCGTGTCGGCGCCGCCGACTCGGGTCTGAGCGCGACCGTGGCCGTGACGGCCGGGTTCGGCTCGGATTCAGTCGTCAGCCCCATCGAAATCGCGGCGGACTCGCTCGTGTCGTGCTCGGCCGTGAAAAGCGGTACGATTCTCACGAGCCCGGCCAACGTTCTCGTGGCCGTGGGGTAAGACCATGAGCGCCATCGTTCAACTTGCACGCCGCAAGCCCGAAGACGAGTTCTCCGCCAAAGCACACGCGGTTCTGAGCCAGCGTCACGTGCACCCGATTCTGCGCGCCGGCGCGAAGGCGGGGGTGGCGATGTTCCTCTTCGGGTTGCTCTCGAGCGCGTTGCAATCGGCCGCCACGGCGAAGAGTCACCGCAAGGCCGCGGCCGCCGTGCGCCGAGCCGCGGAGGCCGCATGAGTCACATCGTCAGCCTCGCGCGAGCTCGCAGGCCGGCTCGGCGCCGCGTCGGCACGGGCGACTTGTTTTGCGACGTCGACGCCGAGGAGTTCGGCCGCACGTGCCGAGTGCGCCTTTGGCCCGACGAGTGGAACGTCTGGCGCATGTTCGTGTCGAGTGAGGCCGTGCGCGACGACGAATCGCTCATCGTCGCCGCCGTGCGCAAGCTCGCCCAGGACGCCGCGCGCAAAGCCGGAGGCGACGTGCACGACGTCGAGGTCACCGTCGGCGAGCGCACCCCGAGCGGCCGGCTCCCTGCGACCTTCCCGGCCGTCTTCGGCGAGCGCGCCCAAGCCCAGACGTGGACGAAGAATTGCCCCGACTGGTTTCCGCCCATGCGGCTTCGGCCCGGTCCCTACCGGTCGGTGGCGCTGCGGTTCGTCTACCGGCACCCAGGCAAGGCCGCCGGAGAGCCGGACAGCGCGCCCTGGCCGGCGAGCCGCATCGGGGCGCTCGGGATCAAGCACTACTGCCCGGTCGACGCCGACTTTCTGCTCGATTCGGTCTGGGAGCCGCGGCCGAACGAATCCGTCCCGGAAAAGCCCACAATCATTCCAGATTTCGAAATGCCCGAGCTCACGGTCCCCGAGGGAGAGCTCACGTTGCCGGACATCGGCGCCGGGATCGCTTCGGCGACCTGGCCGCTCATGGTGCTCGGGGGCCTCGTCGTAGTCGCTGCGATTGCGATCGACTAGACTCTCGGTCGAATGGCCGTCGACCAGCACCGCGCCGCGGAAGAGACACTCTCCGATTTCTTGAGCTCGCTGCGCTTCGGCGGAGAGCTCGACGAAATCGGCGAGACGTGCAGCCGAGTCGAGCTGCGGCAAGTCATCTCGGGGGCGCCGAACCAGCCGCTTCGGGACTGGCCGATCTTGCCGGACGCCGAGGTCGAAGACCTCGCGAGCGAAATCGTCGACTACGCCGCCAAAGACGCGAGCAGCTACCCGACCCCGAACCGCTACGTGCTCGTCGCGTACTTCGCCGGGGACGATTACAAGTTCAGGCGCCGAAGCCCGACATTTCTCATGCGCGGCCTCGACTTTCAAAGCGACAATCACGTAGGGCCGGACGACGTCTCCGAAAGCGAGCCGGCGACGAGCAAAGGGCTACTCACCCAGCTCATGCGGCACTCGGAAGCGCTCGCGCGCACGCTCGTCGGCAGCCAAGCGAATCTGTTGCAAATGTATCGCGAAGAGCTGCACAGCGCGCGGGCTCAGAGCGTGCGCGCTCAGGAAATGCACGTCGAGCTGATTGGGCTGCTCGAAGAGGTGCACTCCGAGAAGCACCAGCGCGAGCTCGAAGCGAAGAAAGAGGAGCGCTTCGGCGACATGCAGAAAGAGATTTTCGAGGACACGCGGGCGCTGTTGCCAGCCGTCGTCAACAAGCTCGGGGGCCGAAAGGTGCTGCCCGAGAAGTCGACGCCGAAGGACGAAGCGATCATGCGGCTCATGGGCAGCCTCGACGAAAACCAGCGCGACCAAATCGCCCAGGTGCTTCGGCCCGCGCAGCTCGCAACGCTCATGACGCTGTTCGAGAGCGCGCTCGAGAGCGCCAAGAAAAAAGAGGACGAAGAGAAGGCGAGGAAAGCGAAAAATGGCAAACGAACCGACACTCACTGACGACGAGGCCGAAATCCTGCGACAGTACCGAGCTCACCGCGCCGAAGCCGAAAAGGCCGTCGCGAAGGCCGAGCCGGTGGCCGCGCCACCGGCCGAGGTCGTCGACAAAGACCCGATGGGCGATTTCGTCGACGCGGCCCAAAACGCCGTGGCGAGCTTCGGCAAGGTGCTCGAATCCGAAGCGAAGAACCACGCCTCGGTGCGGCAGCGGTTTCGGAAGATCGAGAAGGACGTCGGGGGCGCCGCGGGGCTCGTCTTCGACCTGTTGACCGATCCGAAAAAGGCCGACGAGTTCGTGGCGAGCGCTCAGGAGAGTCTCGAGCGGCTGAGGGGCAAGTGAACGCGAAGTGCGCCCAGTGCGGCCGGCCGATTGCCGAAGGTTCGCTATGCGGCCCGTGCAAGGCCGACCGCGACCGGCGATGGGGCTCGGCGCAAGAACGTAACCCGCTGAATCGCCCCGGCATTTCCTAGATTAGTTGGCGCCTTTCGCGTACTTCGGGCAAGATGGGCCTCGGAGCGACGAAAAATGGGCGCCAAGAAACGACGGTCGAAGAAATCGAGCGACGCCGCTCGTCGCAAAGCCCTTCGCCGCATGGCCGAACGCAACGATCGGATGGTCGTGCGGGCTCGCAAACGCGACGTGCTTGCGGCGCTTTCGACCGTCCGCAAGATGGTGCAGAACAACTGGCTCGTCGACGCCGAAGCGCGAGCCGACGTGCTCGACGACCAAATCGAAGCGCTTCGCACCCTCAACCAGCGTTTCGCCGACGAGTACGGCAAGAGCGCCCTCGGCCGGGTGAAGTGAGCGCGCTCGTCGACATGAGCCGGCGCCGGGTGGCCGCGCGCACCGGGCTCGATGCTCCGGTCGAGCGCAATGGCCAAGTGTGTATCAGCGAGACGCAGCGCAAAGTGCACATGACGGCCGAGGCGCTCGCGCTGCTCGTCGCCGTGCCGTTCACGGCGTATCTCGCGCTCAAGCCGAGCGACCGGCTCGAACCCTGGGAGCGCACCGGGCTCGGAGCGCTCGCGCTCGGGACGGCAGTCGTCGACGGGGCGCTGCTCTACAACTACTGGCGGAAGCGAAAGGACTCTCGATGAAAGCCTGCTCGACCAGGGCCGGACGCATGGCGGCCAAAGAACGAAATCGGCTGCCTGCACGAGCCTTCGGGCTGCCCAAAACTCGCGCGTACCCCATGTTTCGGATGGTGGCCGGCAAGCCGCTCCCCGACGCCGAGCACGCCGCCAACGCGAAGGCTCGCGCGACCGAGCAGCTCGAACGCGGCCGGCTCACGAAAAAGCAGTGGGCGCAGATCACGCGCAAAGCCGACAAGGTGCTCGCCATGTGCGGCAAAGAGGCGCGGCAGCGCAAGCGAAGCCCGAGTCTTTCCAAGCTCGAGCGCGCGTGCCGCGCTGCGGTCGCCGACTGCGTCAAGCGTGGCTGCTCGGCCGCCGAGATTCGCGCCGCCGTCGACCGTGGGTGCCGGGGGGTGAGGTAGGCGCGATGCCGCAAAGTCACTTTCTGGCTCTCGTGCCTGCGGCCGGCCGAGCGATTCGATTCAACGCTCTCGCGAAAAAGCTGGGCAAAAGCATGAAAGAGCTTTTGCCGGTTGCGCGCCGTCTCGTCGACTCGGGCCGGATTCACCGGCGGCGGTTCGACAAGCTCGGCGTGTTCTTCTCGCAGGGCCCCATTTCGGACGACGCCGTCATGGTGACGGCCGAAGGCCAGCCGATCGGCCCCATCGCCGAGTTCAAGCGCTGGCCAACCGGCAAACCCTACTACCCATTCGGCGAGCGGCATGCGCACGTCGCCGAAGGGGCCAGCAAAGAGGCGCGGCAGCGCAAGCGAAGCCCGAGCCTTTCCAAGCTCGAGCGGGCGTGCCGCGCGGCCGTCGCCGAATGCGTCCGCCTCGGATGCTCGGCTGCCGAGATTCGCGCCGCCGTCGAACGCGGGTGTCGGGGGGTTGGTTAGAATGGCCGTTCGCTCTCGCGAAGAAATCGAAAGGGCCTGGAAAACGAAGCCGCGCCGGGTTGCAGAGCTGCGCAAGTTCATCAACATGCGCGTATCCCAAATCGCCCCCGATGGCCGGCCGGTGTCTCTGTCCGAATTGGTTCGCCGCAGCCCCGAACTAGGCCGCGTGAAGTTCGATCGGATTCAACAAGCCGCCGAACAGCTGCGAGCCTGGCGCATCGGCGCCCGGGTCGAGGCCACCCCCGAAGGGCTCGTTCTCTACTGGAATCCCAAGATAGCCCCCAAAGGGCCGCCCCTCGGAGCCGAAGCGAAAGCTCCTGCCGCGAAAGGCCACCGAGCGCTCGGCGCTCTCGAACGGTGCATGCGCGACGAGACAGCCGCCTGCATCGCCGCCGGGTGCAGCCGCGACGAAATCGAAAAGGTCATTCGGGGCCGGCTACGCGCCGTGCAAACGGGGTGAGTCGATGGCGATGAAACCGCTTTCACCCGCAATGGCCGACTGGCTTCGAACGCTCGCCGAGCGCGAGGAGCGTCTTCGATTCCCGCATCCCGACGCGCGCCGCAACGTCGAACCCCACCAGCAAATCAAACGACTCGAGCAATGGGCAAAAACCGCTCTTAGAGAATTGAGAGAAGCCAAGCTCGTCGAAACGCGCCGCATGGCCGACGGGAGCCGCCGCCTGGCCGTTTCGAAGCTCGGCCGCAAGGCGCTCGAAACTGGGCAATTTAGCGACGATCCGGCGAAAGGCGAAACGCGACGGACGCGGCCCAAATCGAAGCGGACCACGTACAAGCAAGCCCGCGCCGAAGCGCTCGCTGCCTTTGAAAGAGCGGGCTGGACGGTCGCGCCGCACCTCAAGACGCCGCACGCCACGCACCCAGCCGGCAAGTTTCGGTTGTGGTTCAAGCCGCAGGCCGTTCACGCCTCGGAAGGCGACCGGCACACGCTCGGAGCCGCGCGCTCGTGGGGCTGGGGGACCGGAAGCGATATTCGCACGATCACCGCCGACGAGCTCGTGCGCGTCGCCACCGTCGCGGCCGAAGGCGCCGAACGAAGCCCCGAAGAGGCCGTGCTCGGCCAGGTGCGCGAAGGCGCCGCGGCCGTCAAGCGGTTCGCTGGCCAGGGCAATTTCGAGTCGGCCATGGCCACGCTCGGCAACACTCGGGCGCTATTGCACAAGATCGACGAGCGCGGCCGGCTCAGGCAAGCCGAGAAGCTCATCGAGGACGCAGAAACGAAGCTCATGGTGGAGCGGTCGAAGGCCGGTCCGATTGCCATTTCGCGCAAGCAAGAGCGCGTCGAGGCGTTCGAGGCGAAGCGCGAGGCGAAGGTCGAGCGGCTACGTGAGCGTGCCGAGAAGACTCGCCGCGAGGCCGAAGCGGCCGCGAGCTCGGCGAGGCAAATCGCCGACGTCATCCCGATGGGCCAGCCGATCTTGCGCGGCCATCATTCGGAGAAGCGGCACCGGCGCGCCCTCGAAAAAATGAGCAAGGGATTTCGCAAGGCCGCCGAGCTGAGCAAGAAAGCCGAACGGCTCGAAGAGCGCGCCGAAGCGAAAGAAGCGTCCCGCGCCATTTCGAGTGACGATCCGAGGGCGGCCGAGAAGCTCGAAGCGAAGATCGCAAAGCTCACCGAGGAGCACGAATACCAAAAGCGCGTCAACCAGGCCGTGCGCAGCAAGAGCCCGAAAGAGGCGCTCCTGAAAATGGGGCTTCGGGCCGACACGATTCGCAAGTTGCTCGAGCCCGACTTCGCGGGCCGGATTGGGATCCCCGACTACGTTTTCAAAAACCGAAGCTCGGAAATCCGCCGGCTGAAAGCGCGGCTCGAAGAGGCGCGGAAGATCGAGGCGAAAGCCGACCAGCCCCCGGCGGAGAAGACCGTCGGCGACGTGCGCATCGTCGAAGCCGAAAACCGCGTTCGGCTGTTCTTTCCCGCCAAGCCCGACGCGGCCCTGCGCAAGTTCGCCAAGAGCGAAGGCTTCCGCTGGGCACCGACCGTCGGCGCCTGGCAACGCATGGCGAGCACCCAGGCGCACTATGCCGCCGAGCGGGTCGCGAACAAGTACCGAGCCACGACCGCAGCGCCAGACGTCGACCGCTCGGCTGCGCTCGTCGCTGACATCGAGCGCCTCGTCGGCCGCGCCGTCGAGCTCGGCGTCGCCGATGGCCGGGTGGTCAACGCCGAAGCCATGATCCGTCAGCATCCGCGAGCGAAGAACTACCGGCCGCCTCCGGCCGGCACCAGCCCGGCCGTGCCTTCGGCCGAGCGGCTTCTGTCGACGCGCGTCACGCTGCGGGCGCTCGTCGACGCCGCTGAGCGCGCGGAGAAACGAGGGCAAGCGGCCATGGGTCACGAAGAATCCCAACCGTCCTACAGCATGGTCCTTCCCGGACTCGGGGGGCCCATCGGCGCCATTTCGTCCCTGACAGAAGCAAGCCGCGTGGCGCGAGCGCACATCGAAGGTCGGGATATGGGTTCGGCCGAATGGTACGCGCACGTAGGAGCCGGCCTCGTGCGCGACGGCTCGACGGGCAAAGTAGTTGCACGTATCGCCTACAACGGCCGCATTCTCACGGACGCCGAGTCGCTAAAAAGCTCGCCTCCACCGAAGGCGCCCAAGAAAGAAACCGAACCCGTTGCCGCCACGCCGCCCGGAGCCATCATTCACTCTCACATCGGCGAGTCGAAAAAGCCCGTCGCGCCGACCAGTCTCGGCATGCGCCGGTACGGACCGCTGACCATCGATCAGATCCGCAAGAAATTCGGAGCCCAGCACGTCGACGCCATTTTGCGCTCCCCCAATCCCGAAGCCACGGCCAAGGTGCGCGCTACTGGCGCCTGGGACGCGAACCTACTCGATGACCAGCACTACTACGAAGAGCTCGGCCGACTCATTCGCGAGGGCAAGGTCCAAGCGAAAACGCCGGAAACCAGCTTCGAGGTCGGCGACGTCGTCGAGTACAAGGGCCGACGCGGCCGCCGCTACGTCGTGACCGATACCGCGTGGGGCCGGCTGAGCCTGCGAGCGCTCTCCGGGGGCTTTCGCGGGTCGGGGCCGAGCGGAGTCGATCCGAAAGACGTGCAGCGTTCGGCCGACCAGACGATCACGTTCTCGGGCAAGAAAGCCGACTACTTGCGGCGGCAGGCGCAAGAGGCGCTCGCGCTCAAGCGGTACAAGCTCGGCGACGCGAAGGCGGAGAAGCGCCCTGACCCGGCGGACTCCGACTACGTCGTGCGCATCCTTCCCGCCGGCGCGACGCGCGGCGAGGCATTCGGACGTGCTCGCGGCCTTTCGAACGCTCGCGCCATCCGAGACCGTGCGTTCGGCCACGTCTCGGCCCCCACGTCGAAAGTCGAAATCTATCGCGTGACCCCCGGAGGGCTCGAAACGTTCGTCGAGGCGATGACGGTCGCGGAGTTTCAAGCGAAGGGCGGCAAGCGGCCCGAGCTCGAGCAAAAGAGCGTCGAGTTCTACGAGCACCGGCTCGACCAGGCGCTTTCCGATCTGGACTTCGCGTCCCTCGACGACTTGCGAGCGCGAGCCAACCGGCTCGAAGACCACGCCAAGGCGCTCGGCCAGTTCGCCGGCAAAGACGCCCGTAGGCTGCAAGTTCGCGCGCTCGAGCTCGAAAAGCAGCTGCGCAAGCGGCGCGAAATCCTCACTCCGCCGAAGACGCGAAAGAAGCCGACGGCCCGAGCCATCGTCGCGTGGTTCAAGCGCATCGACCGGCGCGTGTCGTGCCGCAAGCAAGCCAAGCCGGGCATTACTGGCCCAGCCGGCCGCTTCGAGTGCACGAGCCGTGACGGCAGGCCCATCGCCCCCTACGGGCCACTACTCGGCCGGCACTTCGAGCTCGCGCCGATTACGAGCGTGGTCGCCGTCGACAAGACGCGGCTCGACGTACTGCCCGAGACCGTCGGCAAGCCGCGGCGGCCGGCCGGAGTCCCCCCGCATTTCGTCACGGCCCCCGAGCAGCTCGTCACCGGAAAAATGTACGGTCTTTGGCAGCGGGTCCCGGGGACGAACCGCTACGTGCTCGAACGCACTTACGGCAGCGTCTACTTCCACGGGGCCGGCTTGAAATGGTTCGAGAATCCCGACTACGTCATCGTCGAGAAGGGGCTCGACCCGAACCTCGGCTACGATCCGAAGCGCGGCCAGGTCAAGCCTCCGGCCAAGCTCGAAGCCGGAGCGGGGCCCGTGCCGACGAGCGCGAAGATCCGCGGCGCTCCCATTCAGATTTTCCGCAAGGCGATGGCCGAGAAGATCGCAGCGAAAGGAGGCAACCCCTACGGCGGCCAAGTCGAGGGCCATGGCTTTCGGTTTTTGGCCCACGGCAAAAGCCCCGAGGACGTGATCAAGCAGCTCGAGCGGCAAAGCGCCGAGGTCAAAAAGCTCGAAGACGAGCTCGACCGGCTACGGTCGGCGGCCGACGGCCTCGTGGCGAAGACGCCGCCGGAAACGAGCAAGAGCGCTTCCGACGAGCGGTATCGCAAGGCGACCAAGCGAGCGTTCGAGCTCGTCGAGGCCGCGAAGAAAGTCGCCGCCGAGCGCCGCGAAAAGGCCGGTCGCGACTCCTACCAGGCCACGAGAGAAGTCGAGTCGATCTTGCGCGACGCTCACATCATCCAAGGGATGCACCAGCGATTTCGGCAGAAGCGGCGCGAAGCCGAAGAGAAAGCCGTGGCGAAAGAGTCGAAGCGCTCCACGGCCGAGCTGCGCAAAATCAGCCGTCGGATCGAAACGCTCCGCGACCGCGAGTACAAGTCGTTGAAGGCGGCCGAGAAGGCGCTCTCGGACGCCAAGGTACTGCTCGAACGTGGCGAGAAGCTCGTCGGCCGCGAGGCGCCGGCCGCCCGAGGGGCCGTCATGACGCTTCAAAGCAAGGTCGACAACCTGCGCATCGTCGAGCGGCCGTTCGGCACCGGCGACGAGCTCGCGCACAAGCGCACCCCTGGCCGGGTGCTCAAGCTCGAGAGCAGCGTCCACGGCGCCCCCGTGCCGACTTGGATCGGCGAGTTTTTCGAGCGCGACGCTCGCGGGTTCATGACCAGCCAGGGCACCGCCGAAATCACCGGCGAGCAGATTCGCAAAGAATGGGTCGCCGTGCAGTCGTCGATCCCCGCTCGACACGAGCGGCTAGCCAAAGACCGGCGGCGCATCGAAGCGCGCGACCGCGCCGCGAAGCAAAAGGCCAACCGAGCGCTCCGGCGTGCCCGCGGCGCCTTCGGCCAGCTCGAAACGCGCAAGCCGACGACGGTCAAGAGCGCTAAGCGCAATCTCGAGCGCGCCGAGAAGCTCGCGATTCAGATGGGCGCGGCCATCACTCACCCGAAAGGCCGGCCTCCGGTCGCCACCGTCCCCTTCGACGAACACGAAGAGCGGTACGTCCAAGCCATACTCAACCGGCTGCACGCTCGAGTCGTCGAGCTCGAAGCAGCGCCGAAGCGCGGCCGCGGCCGGCCCAAAGAGCTCGCCTTCGGTCGCGACCTCGAAGCGCTCGCGTGGCGAAAAGTGCCGAGCAAGTTCCGAACGAAGGTGCCCGAGCCGGCGATTCAAGCTGGCAGCCTCGCAGCCGACCTGACACGCGACCGAAAACACGCGCCGCTGTTGCGCGGCCTCGGTTCGGCCATGGTGCCGCTCTCGTCCCTGAGCGACGAGCAGCTCGAAGCCGTCATCGAAATCCGCCGGAAAATCCCGAAGCTGACCATCGAAAAGGCGCCCGTGCGCATGACTTGGGAGCGCGGCCGCTGGCAAGCGCAAATCGACTTCACCCATGCGCCCACCCATCCGCTCGCCCCCGGGCTGTTCGCCACCGGCAAGACGCCCGCCGAAGCCGTCAAGACGCTTCGCGGCCGGGTGCGCGACGCCAAGCGCCGCGCCAAGGCCCTGAAACGCTTCGATCAAAAGCTGGCCGCTGCCGTCAAGGCATGTGAGAAAGGCGGCTGCACGGCCGACGACATTCGGCGCCGCCTCGAGCGTAGCCGGCCATGAGCGCCATCGTCACCATCAGCCGGCCACGGCGCCGAGTGCGCACCGCCGGAGTCGCCGCCGACGTGCTGCCGCCGGCGCTCCGAGGCGAGTTCGACTCGAACCCAGTCACGGCGGCGATGGTCAGCCGCGATTTCTGCCTCGATTCGAATTGCCTGAAAGCCTACGCCGAAGCTGGGGGCACGTGGGGAGGCGGGATCGCCGGCACCGCCGTCTGCGCCGCGACCGGCGTCGCAGCGCCCTTTGCGCCGCTCTGCGCCGCCGTAGGCGCGTTCATCGGGGGCCTCGTGGCCCGCGGGGTGGCCGACGCGCTCGGCAAGCTCACGAGCCGCGCCCGCGGCCGCAGCGTCGAGCAGCAAGAGCTCGATGCGTTCTTGCGCACGCCGCTTCTCAGCGGCGAGACGCGCCCCCAAGTCTGGCGACGGGCGCCCGAGCGGATCTTGGCCGTGAGCACCTACGCCGCCGAGCGCCGCGCGCTCGTCGAAAGCCTCCGCGGCTCGACCGGGGCGACCGAGGCGCAAGTCTCGGCCGCGCTCTCGGCCGGTGGCGCTCCCACGGTCGAACAAGGCGCCGAGGTGCTCGGCTGGTTCGGCTCGGACGCCGAATGGGACCTGGCGACCGGCCTCGGCTTGACCGACCCGGTCGGTTGGGTCGCCGCCGAGCGGCCGCGTCTCGAAGCCGCCGGGCTGCTCGAGACCGGCCCCGAAGGCTACACGCGCGTCGACAAGCCGGGCCGAGAGCACCCGCTGTTCGCGGAGTGGAAAATCGCCGCCGACCTCTACGGCTCGCCACCGACGATCACCGAGCTCTACCAGGCAACGCTCATGAGCCGCTTTCCCGGAGGGCCCCCGAGCCCGGCCGGTGTCGTGAGTCTCGACCGGCTCGGCCAGGACGCGCGCACGCTCGGCGTCGTGCGCACCTGGCAGCGGGCGATGCGCTCCGAGGTCGGAGCGGCCGCCGACCGTGCACGCGCCGCGGGCTACGTCGACTTCGGCCAGAACCGATTTTTCGTCTCCGACCGGGCGCTACGCTGGTTTTCCCCAGCGAAAAGCGGTAAAAAATCAGCCGTTCCGGCGCTCGTCGCCGCCGGACTTGGCCTCGGCGTGGCTCTTGCGTTAACCTGAGCGGCGAAAACCCTAGGAGATACCGCCTCATGACCGTCCAAGGACTCGGAATCCGCCTCCGTCAAGCTCCCTCGGGACCGCCGCAGTTCACGCGGTTTTTCGAGTCGGGCCCGACCGACCTCATTACGACCGATGGGGTCGCGACCCTCGCCGTCACCCTCGGCGCGGAAAGCCTGCCGCTGCCGCGCAACGCGGTGTTTGCCGTCTCCGTCGAGGCGCTCTCGACGAGGCGCGACGACCGGACGCTCGTGGCGCAATCGACGCGGCTCGCGCTCTTCACGACCGACGACCTCGGCGCTCTCGTGCTGCAAGGCGCCGACGCCGAGGTGCAGTTCGACCCGAACGTGTCCGGCATCGGAAGCCCGGCCGTCACGTTCGGGACGACCGACGACAACATCGAGGTATTCGTCACCGGCGACGGCACGCCGAACGACGTCAAGTGGACCGTCTTCGTCACGACGGACCTGATGACATCGGCCCTGCCCGTCTGAGCCTTGCGTGCGAGCCGGGGTCAGGGAGCGAGCGCGCCGAAAGACGCGCTCGCGGCTCGCGAGAAAGCTCCCCCCATGAACGCTCAAGCCGTCGTCGAGCAGATCATCGGCACCATCCCTCTTGCCGGCGTTCTGTACCTCGCGTGGCGCGAAGAACGCAAAGACCGCAAAGAAACCCAGCAAGCGCTCATCGCCGCTCTCGAGCGCGCTCACGCGCTCGGCGAGAGCACTCGCGACGCGATCCAAATGCACACCCAAGAAACCGCCGCGCTCCGCGCTGCTCTCGAGCAGTGGGTCGCGGGCATGATCACGAGTCGTAACTGAAAGGAACCCGGGGATGGCCAGTCACTTCGATGCAATCGCAGAAAAGCTCGCCGCTTGGTACGCCGAGCTCTCGGCCGAAGAGCAAGCGTACCTGCGCCGCGCCAAGACGGGCGAGAAGGTGCTCGGCCACGTCATTCGGCGTCACGCAAGAGCGGTGGCGCGCGTGGCCGAAGCCGCTCCCCGAAAAGCCGCGATCATCCGCGGCACGCCGGGCTCGGCCAACGCTCCGCTTCCGGCCGGTCAAAGCCGCGTCATCTTTCCGGCCGACCGCAACCGGCCTCCGGCCTCGCGGGTCAGCCAAGCGCCGCCGGTAGCTCGGCCGGTGGTCACTCCGGCTGCGGCTGCGGCCGAGCCAGCGGCCGATCCGAACCTCGCCGCCGAAGTGGCGGCCCAAGCCGCAGCCGAGCGCCGCACCGCGCCCGGCATGCCGCCGGAAATCGTGAGCGCCGAGGACCCGGACGCCGCTCGCGAGCTGCAAGCCGGCGAAAGCCGGGTCGTCTACCCGCCCGGAGCCAAGCTGCCCCCCAAGGTCGCCTCGGCCGAAGACGGGGCCGAGTGACCCTGCGCCGCGGCCATCGCGGCGACGAGGTCGTCACGTGGCAGCGGCAGCTCATCCGCGCGGGCTACTCGCTCGAGCCCTACGGGGCCGACGGCGATTTCGGCATGCTCACCGAGCTTCGCACGTTTCAGGCGACCGGCTCGGTGGTCGTCGATGCACAGGCGGCTCTCGCACCGTTGCCCGAAGGGCTCGAGGGGGTGACGTTCGTGCGAGCGCGGCACTTCACGCCGAGCAGCCGCACGCGCATTCCGCTCGTCGTCATTCACACGGCCGAGGTCGCCGAAGGATCGCTCTCGGCCGAAGCGGTCGCACGCTTTTTCGCGACGACGGATCGCAAGGCGTCGGCTCACGTGTGCGTGGACGACACGACGCTCGTGGAATGCGTCATGCCCGCTTCCGTCGCCTGGGCCGCCCCCGGCGCGAACCGCCACGGCTACCACTACGAGCTCAGCGGCTACGCCCGGCAGAGCGCCGCCGAGTGGCTCGACCCTTTTTCGCGCAAAATGCTCGACCACGCCGCCTGGCACGCCGCTCGCCAAGCGCTTCGCTACCGGGTGCCCCTTCGCTGGCTCGACGATGGGGATTTTGCCGACTTCGTTCGCGATCCGAGCTGTCATCCCGGCGGGTTCACGAGTCACGCGGTTTCAGCCCGAGTCGGCCGAAACTGGCAGAAATGGGGCCTGCCGAAGCCTCGGCGGACGAGTGACCACTGGGACCCGGGGCCCCATTTTCCCGCCGAGCGCTTCCTCGAGCTCGTAGCCGCCGAGCAAACCCGACTCGAAAGCCGCTCATGCGGCTGATATGCTGGTTTCGCCGTGAACCCCCTCGTCGCCCTCGTTCCCATCGCCCTCTTTCTCGCCCTCGGCCTCGGCGGCAAGCGCCGCAAAAAGGCGCCCCCGGAGGTGTTCGAGCCTCCGCCGGAGCCGGTCGAACCCGAACCGCCGCCGACGCCCGTGCCGGCCCCCCCTACGCCCGCGCCTCCGCCGCAATTTTTCTGTCCTGAGATCGCCCCGGGCGGCGATTTCGCCGTCTGCGAGATTCAAAAAGAGATCAACGGTCATCTCGAGCGGCTCGGCTACGAGCGAATCACGGAACACGGGCTCGTCGACGGCGCGACGTGCGGCGCGAACGAATTTCTGGCGACTTTCGGGGACATGCCGCTCATTTTCGACTGCGCGGCGCTCGGGATCGCCGCCGTCATGCCGACGCTGAAAGAGCGGCCGGCCGAACGCGCTGCCGCCGAGCAGACGTTCTCGACGATGCTCGGGGCGTTTCAGGCCGCGTGCGAGCCGGACATCGGCCCGGGCGCGGTCGCGGCCGCGCAAAACCTCGCCCGCAGCGTGTTCGCGACCCAGATGAACCTTCGGCAATACGACACCGCGCTCATGGCCGCCGAGGGGGAGCTGCGTAGCGCGTGCCCGAGCTGGGGAGGCATCCTGTGAACCTGAGCCATCGCAGCAACGGCAAGCTCGCCGAACTCGCTCGCGCGGGCGCCACGAGCCGCGAGGCGCGCGAAGTGGCCAGTCGCATCGGTCGCGAGCTGCGCGCCGCCATCGCCGAGCTTCGCGCGCTCGGTGACGAGGACAAGCTCGGCCTCGTCGCCGCCCTCGAGACGGACGAAGCGATGCGCAAGTACGCCGCGGCGATTCGGCCGAAGGCCCCAGCGCTCGGCCGCGTGCTCGAGCTCGGAGCGGAATGATCGTCACCGTCGAGCCAGTGTCGAAAGCAAGCCGGGTCGGGTTTCGGCTCAGATGCCCTCACGGTCACCTCGGCTATGCGCTCTCGGACGGAGGCGCCTACGTGCAGCCGGGCAGCTGCGAGCTTTTGGTCGCGCTCACCCGGGCACTCGGCGAATGGTATCGGGTCGACCAGGCGCACTATGGGGGCGCGAACGAGCGCAAGGTCGCCGCTGAGGTCGGGCCGTGACGGGTGTTCGGCCGATTCGCCGGGGGCCGAGCGGGCCACGCGGGTCGGCCTTCGGACTCGACTTTCAAGAGACCGAAGCCACGAACGTCTTTTCGACCACGAGCGGCGTCCGGGTCACTGCGCTGACTCTCGTCACCGAAGCGCTGCGCGGCCTCTATCGGGTGTGCATGATCACCCAGTTCGAGATCACCACGGCCGCGACTCGGGGGGAACTCGCTCTGCGGAACGTCACCGACGGCGTCGACCTGACGATTTTCGACTTGCAGCCCGGCGTAACCGCCATCATCGCGCCCGACGCTTGGCGCGTCGTCGAATTTACCGGTGCTCCAAAAACCTTCGAAATCCAGGTGGCGCGACTCGCCGGCGCCGGAAGCGTCGTGCTGTCCTACCGCGCGATGCAAAACTGGAGAGTCGAATGAGTACGGCCTATGTCTTCGACGTCGCGACCGAGACGGCTTTCGGCACCGTCAATCCCAACGTGCTCGAAACCGAAATCCACGATTCGGCCATCGACACCGTCGCCAACCCGATCGAAGCCATCGACACGACTTCGCCGAGCCGGCCCGTGGACGGCGTTTTCACAGGTGGGAGCCTCGCCGTCGTCTTCACGGCCGCTTTGAGCCCGGCCGACGAGGCCGTGCTCGACGGCGTCGTGGCCGCGCACACGGGACCGGCGTTCGGGGCGCCGAAGCAAGAGCTCGAAAGTATGGCCGTCACGTCCAACCCGAACGTGGTGCCAGTCGACAAGCTCGATTTGACAGCCGTCACGCTCATGGGCGGCACGTACATTCTCACCGCGTGTTGGGAGCAGCGGCTTGCCGCGGCTGCGGCCGCCATGTCGCACGTTTCGACGCTCGTCGACGGTGTCGAGGTCGCCCAGAACAATAGCGAGCTCGCCGACTGGCAGCTCGTGACTTACGTGGCGCCGATCGTCTTCGCCGCGGGTCGCACCCCGCAGATCCAAGTGCAGCTCAGCCGCGTCGGAGCCGCGGCCACGGCCGAAATTCGTCGCGCCCGTGTGATGCTCACGCTAGAAATGGAGTCGTAAGACCATGGCGAAAGACACGTGGGGCGAGTACGTCAACGAGTTTCAGCGCACGCTCATGCGCAAGATGGCCGCGGCGATCCCCACTCGGCTCAAGCGGTCGCGCAAACCGAAAGTCGAACCCGTCGGTAGCGATGGGTTCATGATTTCGGCGGAAGGGACGACCCGCTCGGACATGCCTGCCACGGTCACAGCGTACAGCTACTACGTGCGGGGCACCGTCCACGTGCGAGGCGATATCAACATCGTCGGGCGTGGCGAAATCTCGCTCATCCGAGAAGACCTCGACTTTCACGACACCCTCCGCCGCACGGCCGATTTCTGGCGCGACCAGCTCAAGAGCTACTGACCCATGCCCCTCGTCGCCATTCTCGTCGCTGCCGGACTCGCCGCACTCGTCGCCACCCGGCTCGGCCGCCAAGAGCGTCGCACCGTGCTATCCGAAGCCGACACCGACGCGCTGCTCGAAGCGATCGGCCTCGGGGCCATCGTCGAGGCGCAATGCGGTAGCGCGATCCGGCAGGCCGTCATCGACGTTGCCGAGTCGGATCTGGCCACCGTCGCAGAGACGGACTTCCCGGCTCAAATCGCGATTTTGCGACAGCATGCCGCCGTGCAGTGTCCGGCAGTGGCCGAGGTGTCCGTAGCTGACGCGATCGAGGCCGGCGCGACCGAGGTCACGGCCAATTACGGCTCCCTCGAGGCGTGGCTCGATTCACTTCACGCCATCGCCGAGGGCCGCGTGGCCGATTACGACGCGGCCGCGGCCGAGCTCGCTGCCATCCTCACGAATTTCCGCTCGGCGTGTGCTGGGGAGCCTACGGCCGCCTCGGTGCAAGAGGCCGCGTGGCTCGCGTTCGAGCGCGCGGCCGCGGCCGCGTCCGACGGCTGGCAGGGCGTCGAAGCCGCACTCGACGTGCTCGAAAACTCCGGGCTTCGGTGCTGGACGGATACCGGCGTGGCAACCGGAGCGCGCAACCCGGACCGGTGGCATTACGTCGATCGCTGGGTGCGCACGGCTCGCGGGTGGCGCGAGCAGGAGTATCTACCAGGCAAGAGCCGCGACATGTTCTACGGCCATCCGATGGTGGCCTTTCGCGAGTACGAACTCGCCAACTTTCCCAAGGGCAGCCCCGACGTGATTGCACGCTGCCTGTTCTACGATGGCCGGGGATGGCAACCTTGCGAATGGAGCTGATATGACTACGACGCTACTGCCATTTCGGAAACCTCCGAGCGGCCCGCGAGTTTCGGATCTGAAATTCGGGTCCGTCAACGCCGAGAGCACGGCCGACGTCGAGCTCTTCCGCAAGGCGCTCAGTCCCAACCGAAGCGTGGCCTACAGCCTGTTCTCAGTCATCACACGAACTACCGACTTCGCGCTCGCCACGCTCGGAATCGGCGGCTTCGTCGCAGCCTCGCGCGACGGCAATGCCGCGCCGACGTTTTCCGCTGGGGTACCCGCCGTCGTGCCTGCCGACCCCAACGGACTCGGCGTGGGCTTTGCCTTTACGATCGACGGCAACGACGTCGTCATCACTGGCACCAATGCCTCCGGCGATCCGCTCGCCTGGATTGGCCAAATCAGCGAAATCCAATTCGCACCAGGGAGCTGACCCCATGAGCAAAAACCGCACGGGCCCTTCGGGCAACGTCAAGGATCAGAACGCTCGCGTGGCGCAAGCCCCGGGCACCGTCACGAGCATCCCGGCGACCGGGGTGCTCACCACCGTCGTTTTCGACGCGCTTCTCTATGGACCGTCGAGCTTGATCTCGCTGCCAACGGACCGACTCACCCCACAGCGCACCGGCCGGTATCTCGTCGGGGCCTCGGGAGGGCTCGTCTCGGCTGAGCCGACCGGTTTCGCCGCGATTCAGCTCACTCGCGACGGGGCGCCGCCGGTCGCGCTCGTGTCGAACGGGCCGATGGGCGGCTTCGATGCGCCCTTTTCGCTCGTCGCCGAGCTCGAAGCCGGGGACGTCATCCAGCTCGCGGCCGCGCAAAGCGGAGGGGCGCCGATCGACTTCGCGGCCGCGAGTCTCTACCTCGAGCAGCTCGGGACGTGATATCCTCGCGGCGCGACGAGGTGTAAGTAGCTGCATGCCGGGCTCATAACCCGGAGGTAGTCGGTGCAACTCCGGCCGTCGCAACCACCCCCCCGCGGCCGGCTGCCCACGCCCCAAAAGCCGGGCGCGGGCTGGGGGCCGGAGGCCGG
>ERZ869936.1302-NODE-1302-length-18267-cov-4.560674_pt1 | contig 18267 bp, 15 predicted proteins | sample MGYA00520876_ERZ869936 | MGnify/ENA primary metagenome ERZ869936 (study PRJEB32218, sample SAMN09650985) | biofilter metagenome | isolation source: enrty point of leading RO module | place: Saudi Arabia: Thuwal, RO plant located on Red Sea | collected 2016-02-17 ...
TAATAAAGCGTATTCACTAATATATGAAGCACAATCAAAATATAATTCAAATTCTGGAATATACAGACAACATGATACTACATTAGAGCGTTCATCGGTCACATCATTATAAATTTAGAGTATGAAGACCAGTTAATAATTTTACTGATTCATCTGTTATTCGCTCACAACATGTTAAATCTAAAGTATGAAGACCAGTTAATAATTTTACTGATTCATCTGTTATTTTGTCACACTTTGTTAAATTATATTTCTTGAAATTATATTCTTTTGTTAATATCTTTATTTTTTCGTTTATATCACCATAATTATTTAATTTTATAGTGTGAGAAATTGAATTATTTGTTATGTTGTAAGATTTTATTAATTGATGAAATTTTCTAGAAAGTACATTGATATTTAACATATCATTGCTTTTTAATTTCAATATAATTTCCATCACGATCTCATCAGGTAGATGATTAAGGTTATTCATGTTAAAATCTATCTTATTGATAAAAAGATATATTTTTTAATCATTTTTTATTATAAGTATGCCCAAGGGCATATTTATAATTACATATATTTTTTTGTATTTTTATATTTTATTAATGAAAACTATTTTTTTAGTGAAACTTGATAGTATGAGGTTTAGTCAATCCTTCTACCCACCATCTCAACTTCCCGGTGGTTGGATTATAACCAAGCACAGCCTTAGATTGCTGTTGACCGTTGGGCCAGAGTAGCCAAACCTTATCAAAATTACCTCTAGTAACTTCAACATTAATCACTTAATAATTTCCGGTTACGCCATCAACACGAATTGATGCAGTCTGTCCCTTAGTAGGAACATAGTAGTTAAGAGTGCCGGAATAAGCAACGCGTTGATTAGCAGGAATAGCAGGAATCTGCTGACCGAGGCCGGATCTGAAATTCTGCTTGAAATTCTTGCGGTGATACATATTCCTACCAGCTGGGTTAACTTGATCAGGCTCGACCTCACCATTGTTAACACGATTAATAAATTCCTGAACTGCTTCCTGTCTCTCTACAGAAAAAATCCATCCCTTTCCCCCTTCCAAATTCCGGTTCCACTTTCCACCCATACTTCTCAAGGTGAAACGGAAAGGCCTGCTATTACCAACAACCTTAAATGATCTCTCATTATAAGGCTCGATAGCAAGGCCAGTAGGTTCGGGGGTAGATGCTTCTTCAGTATCTACAAATGGCTCTCCAGAGATAACAGATTGGGCTACATTAACAGGAATATTTCCTTGCTCAACCGTCACGGTATTGTCACCGGCGGGGAAGGATTCTTCGATATTAACAATAGGGGCGCTCATAGTCTATATAATAGTGGCTGTTATTCTAGGAAAAAAAATTATTTTTTCATCATTTTTTTGCAAAAATCACTAAAAAATAAAAAATAAAAAATACTATCAAACTGTTATGGGCAAATGTAGTATTTACAAAATATATTACATTTTTATAATATTGTGATTTAAATGGTAATATTTATTTTATGACAAATAATGTACCAATAACCGGTATTTTCCAAAGATTTCTCGTTCCATTGAACCATGTTATCATTATGAGGGTTAGTATCTCTATTTTTGAATGTGATCAAAACATATTCTGGGTATAAATTGCTTACAAGATTTGTTTGAATTTCCTCAATTACTTCGAATAAATCTAACTGATATTTACCATATTCATAATATTTTTCTCTTTTTACAAAAGTTTTTTCATAATCAAAAAAAGATATAATTAATGTGTTTGATATATCTGTGTTAATCCATTCTTGAATTTTTTCTTCACAATCAATAATATTAACCTTTACGTACTCACACATATTATTGTAGATATATATATATTATTTTTAATTTTTATTTATTTTTTCATCATTTTTTTTAAAAAAAAATAAAAAAATAAAAAAATATAATAAAATTATGAATAAAAAAAAAAAAAAAATATTAAATAAAAAAAAAAAAAAATAAAAAAAAAAACAAAATAATATACATAAATACAACATTTTCGTGTTAAAAATATAATAAGTTTGAACATATACAATAATTATGGAAACTATACTCAGAATTAAAAAGACACAAATACAAATGATGAAAGATCGAGGGTATAATACTGATGAGGATGAAGCTAGATTTAGAAGTACGATAAAAAGTGGATATAGTGATAAAAATATGGATGATTTAGATATATATGATATGAATAAATTTACAAATACATATTTTCCTGGAGATCATAAATTAAATAATTTATCTATTATATATAATCATAGGGAAACTGGGAGAAATGTTTATGTTTATTATTTTGATAGAGTAGTAACTAATGGAACGTCAAGTGCTAAAATTAAAAAAGAACAAATAGAAGAGTTATTTCAACATATCGGAAGATATATGGGTAGCAATATAGATAATATAGTACTTATATCACAAGTACCGCTCAAATCAGATGGAATTGATGCATTAATGGATATACCAAATTATGTTATACATTTTTTCTTGCATGAAAGTTTGTTGTCGAATCCAACTAAACATAAATTTGTACCTAAACATAAATTGTTAAATATGGAGGAATCGATTAATTTTATCAAAATTAATAATATAAAAAGAGAGAAATTACCTAAGATTTGTTTTGATGATCCAATAGCTAAATATTACGGAGCCATCCCTGGTCAAATATTTGAGATAACTAGGAAAAAACTAAACATTCCATCAATGATAGATACAGAAATTGTATATAGAGCTGTAACCGAACAATCTATTCATCATTTATCCGATTAAAATATCCGGGGGAATATATTTCATATACGGTAATAGTATTATACACTTTCAAATTAAATTTTGACCAGATTTAAAGTATAGTTATAATTTTGTTAGAATAAAAAAAAAGTTAAATCATCGTAATTACAATCAAATATATTTTTTTTATTACATAGCTATATCTTTATTTGTCTATATTATTTCCCATACCCCCAATAATATAATTATTAAGATTAATGCACATTGTATACATGTCTGTATTATATCGCATTTTTGAAAGAATTTACATATTAAACTAGTTTATTTTAATATGTGATTGTTTTTTATAACCGGATATTGTCTGATATAGTTTTCATTATTTTTAATTTGAATTATTTATTTTTAATTATATATCATCATTATTTTTTGATGTTGAGGTAGTCGATATATCAACAGATGAATTAGAAAAGTTTTTAATGGATAAAAAATTATAATCAAATGAACAGATAATGCTGAATGGTATTAAGATATTAGATAATTGAAGTACAATTTGTGGTATAATTCTATAATTTTCATGCAATGAACCGAATAATACAGTCATAAATATAGAAACCATATATAAAATCCAACTTGATGATAACCCTAACATGAATTTTACTACCCATTTTTTCTTATTAATATTGTTAGTTGACAGAAAATTTTTGTTTTTGCTTCGTTTCAAAATAATAGTAATTATAAACAAAAATATTGAATTTACAAATATAGGTATTATTATCAAAGATACCCCAACTATAATACTATCATTTGCTAAATAGTATAATCCGGGAATTAACCCGGATACCATTAAAATAGATGCTACAATAGAAATTATTTTTGTTACTTTGCTTATTTTAAGTTTAAATTTAGCCCTGATAATTTCATACCAAAATCCTACTAACAAACATGATGATATCATCATTAAAGTTATTGATAAATAATTTATAATCATTCTAGTCACAGTAATTGTTGTATTTTGATCAATGTCATAAACCGCTTTAGAAGGAAACCATATATAAAACAATCTACTTAATATACCTATTGATGTAAGTATTAATATAATATTTGAAAAAATTTTACTTTTATTTTTATAATAACGATATCTTGAGAAAATCATAAACAATTCAATTATATATACAATACTAACAATACTAAATAATACTATCAATGCAGATCTATACCATGGTACAACATATTGACATATATTACCATAATATCCTTGATGACATGAACAAATAGTAACATTATTTCCGTATATTATAGATAAAGTATTATGATCTATACAATCTAAAGATACATTCATGTATATTATTTATAATATTTTTTTATTATAAAATAATTTTATTTTAATTTTTTTATCATTTTTTTATCATTTTTTAATTAATATAATAATTAATAAACGTCTTTATATATTTTATATATTTATTTTTTACCTTTTGGGTTAAATAATTTAGTATAATGATTTTCTCTTAAGTATTCACGCTCAAAATCGGCTAAATCATTCAGCCATGTATCAGTAATCGGAGTTTGTTCCCTAACCTTTCTATCATTTATCAATTTGTCTAATTTATTTTTTAATTTAGTTACTTCTTCATATGTACATGTATACAATTTGATTGTAGTAACAAATTCTTTAGCTAAATCTTCTGGAAATTGCATCATTTTTGTTTGTTCCAAAATATCACTTTTTTGCGTATTCATCATCACGATCGTTTCTCCTGGAATTCTACCATTCAAGCTACCATTAATAACAGCCATGACAAACTTTAACTTCCATGTAGTTTTATTTATTTGTTTATCCATTTTGCTCAGTTCTAACTGTTTTCTCTTTTCATAAAATGGTAATCTCCAATCATACCAATATTTGATCAACGCTTCAATAGTTTTAAATCTCTTAGGTCTATTGTTTTCATCTAATACAACCATATTACCGAGATTGTAGGTTTTTACTAGACGTAACCGTTTCAATGTAGGATTAGGAAACCCCCAAATTTCATAATAAGGAACCTCTGAATCAAGATTCATCTTGAAATCCTTTATTTTAATTTTGTCTTTATCTTTTTCATCTCTTCTAGCTTCCAACCACATTTTATATGCTGTCATAGATACACCAATAGGCAGCTCTGTTACAATTACTTTATTACCATCTATATGAAATTTACCACTAGTAACCATCTTTAATGTTGATTTTGTCTTTGCACTAAATCCAATCTCATCTAATCCCAATGGATCTACATCTTCGAGTGTTTCTTCTTCTTCATTATTATTATTTCCATCATTCATTCTAGCATCATTAAACATTGTGGTCATAGTATATATTTCTTTATCTTCTTGCGATGTAGTATCATCATTTTGTAATTCATTAGTAAATCCACTCATAATATTATCTAAATTAGCTATCGCATTTTTTAATTCATTTTTCTTTTTATCTTCTTTAGCGTCAATAATTTCAATGGTACCATTGAATCCCTTATACCAAGGAATTAATCTAGGGATAGGCTGTCCATATATAAGCGTTCTTATGAAATTAATTACATCGATCGGATTATATCCAGCCAAAAATGTAGAGAATCCAGTACCAATACCTCTGCCACCCTGAGTGGCGATTAATGGTATCACAGGCAAATAAAACTCAGGTTCTATATATTCACCTTCATCATAAATATACGTCAATAGATCTTTATCTTCATTTCTGAATAAATAAGGCCAAATATATGTAGGTCTAGTATATGTATATCTAGCGGCAGATGCATCTTTACCATTTTCTAATCTAGTACCATGTTCTCCGTGATCAAACAATAGTTGGATATTAGCTACACCTGGATAATGTTGACACATATGATCAATAGATTGAAACAGTGATGATTCACCATAAGGATATAAAGTTTCTTCTGTAACAACACCGGCAAACCCGGCCGTTTTAATTTTCTTTGCTTTGTGTGAACCGACATTATTACCCCATTTTTTGTATGCAGCATGAATGATTTTTCTATATGACATCTTAAACCCATCTCTAAAATTAGGGATATTTCTATATACATCAACTAACGAATATCTAATAGCCTCATAATTAATAAATGATGATAGAGGTAAATTAGGTATCTTTTCGATACCTTCATACTCTGTATGATTAGTTATCCACATTTTTCTCTTATCTTCCATTTTGGTACCATCGTTAGATTTGTTAGAAAACATTAGGTAGAAATAATATGCTGCTTGATCATCATAAACATACGTAGTAGTCAGTGGATATCTGATCTCTTGTTCTGCATCTTCTTTATCAAAACTACCTAATCCCTTATGATAATCAACCTGCCAACCTTTAAGATCATTATTTTTTTCTAATGACCATTGCTTATAATCTCCCATCGTGTAAAATTTGTAATATTCTTTTCCTTTATATGCCGTAATAATAGGAGTTCTAAATGTCATGAAAAACCCTGGTATAAGAAGTAAAGTAGGAAATTTATTGAAAAAGAGATTCATTCCTAAAGCTTCTATATGTTTGCCATCATCATCTGCATCCATCAAATAAATAACTTTACCATATCTCAATGTATTAAATGCTTGAGGGGTTCTATAATCTAATCCTTCTCTTACATTTAAATATTCTTTAAATGCGTTAATTTTTTTACTATCATAATATCTTTGTATGCTTGCTTTGGCTACATTAAGTATTTTACCTCCTAGTGGTAGTACGCCATAATAATCGCCTTGTTCATGGTTTTGTTTTCTAATAGCGGAAATAATATTAACAGCCATAGCTTTGGCCGAATCTCCCTCAACTACAAATAAAGAACATAAATGAGATTTATCAGTACCTGCGTAATATGCATCAAATCCCTTTTTCTCTTCAACATTCTTTTTTCTTGTAGTTTTACCCTTTCCAACAAGTGCTTTAAATTGCTTAGCTTCTAGTTCTGCATATAATCTCTTTACAACATCCCAATCTTTGATCTTTTTCAATTCATTTTCATCAATATTAATTTTAGGTTTGGGAGATCTTAATTTATCTTTAGTATTACCACCTACAAATACAGGATTATCAAGATGACATGAAATAATGATAGTTAGATGTCTTTTAACATCAGCTGCATTTAATTTGAATTTTCTGTCAAGTGATTTGGATTTCTTTTTGTCTCCATTTACAATTTCCAATAATTTTTTAATAACAGCATCATTAGCAGCATCAACATGAACACCTTCACCCCTAGTAACCATACTATTTACAAATGCAATAACTTGACCATTATCTGGTGTATCTAAAATACATAATTCCATAGTAGGATAAATGTTTTCATTCACGGCACAATTAACTGTAGATTTTCCTATTTTCTTTTTATTTAATACTGTACCCTTGGGATATTCATGATGAACTATACAATTATTATTTTTATTAATGAGCATAGCATAATCATATATATTTTGTACCTTCAAATTTAATCCATTGAACGAAATTGGCACTTTACAACAAAATCCAATATCAGCTGCATGTCTAGCATATAAGGCAAATGCTTCATTGTCATACTCGTTATATTTTTGTAAAGGATTACTATTAGATATAAAACGACTAAAATCCATCGTATATTCAACAATACAATAAGGAGGTCCTTCATAATTTTGAATAATTGGTTCATGTCTTACATCCATGTTATTTTTCCATAATTGATAATATTCTTTTTTGTTATATGGATCCCCCACTTTTACGCTAAATTCTAACGAGTAAATATTTGTCAATTTAGCACCTAAACCATTTACACCAGCTCCGGTTCTAGCTTTCTTATCATTATAGTTAGAACCAGTATATAAAGTTCCAAAAATATATTCAGGTAGCCAAACATTACCCTTAGGTATAATCTGTAGAGGCTTTCCTTCATTTCTAATAATAACTTTTTGTTTATCCATAATAACACTGATTGATCCTGGATTAAACCCATCTATTCTAGATTCTACTGCATTATCAGAAGCATTAGTCAGAATTTCTAGAAATAATCTTTCTGCACCTTCCGGCCATTTGATCATACTGTTAAAAAATCTAATATTATTCGGATTGCTTAAGTCTAACACTCTATCTACTCTTTCGTAATAATATTCGGAACCGATATACATACCAGGTCTATTTAATATATGCTCTTTAGGAGTCATCCCACTATAATCATCGGCACCTTTCAAATATTGCGCCATGTTATAGTCTACTTGATATTGTTGCGATTGCGGATAATCATTATACGTTACATTAGGTCTATCTAAAGGTATTTCAATGTTAGCAAAACTCATTATTTCGTATGGTTTTGTTCTAATGATTTTACACAATTTTTTGAACAATTTTTTCTGATGTATAGGTATACATGAAATTTTTTTTGTGATGAAAGTATCAAGATAGAGGTAGGCAAAAAAATTTTTTTTTCGGATATTTTCTGAATAGAAAAACGGGAAAGAAGAAAAAAAAAATTTTTTTTGTTTTTTCTATAAAAAACCTCATATTTTCGTAATATTAAAAAATGTCCCAAACTGTTGTCAACATTACCCCTAGCGGTGTGACCCCTGGAACCACGGATCCTTGCGGCCCTGAATATCTCCAAAATCACCTCGGTGTGCTTGAATCCGATAGCACCGCTGGTTGGGGTGCTGCCGCCCCAGGATTTGCTCCCTTCACCGGTGAGCGTTATCGCTTTGGTGATGGTATTGTAAACACCACTCTTCGTTCTGCACATAACGCTGTCGTCAATCGCGGTGAGAAGAAACTTACCGTTAACACGGGTGTTGATATTGCTATGACTGGAAGAAACTGCGCTGCCACTAACGAGTGGGTTAACTATGGTGCCCGTTCCGGTAACACTTCTGATCAGCTTGCCAATGATGTCTTTAACACGGGTCTTGCGGTTATCCGTGTCTGGAAGGATGGTCAATACCTCCAGTATGATAATTCTGGTGAGCTGGTTTTTGCTAACTCCTCCACATTTGAGGACCAAGGCTTCCAGCAATGGCTCACTGCTGAGGGTAACCTTGGTCTTAACAAGCCCCCGGAGCACCGTCTTGACCTTGGTGCTAACCCATGTGATAAGGAAGGTAAGAAGTGCAAAGCCTATGGTGCCCAGCTGGGATTCTATGTTCTTATCAGGGACTGCAAGTGCCCCAAGAAGTACGGTAAGCTTACTGTCAAGAACGGAAAACTCCGTTTCAATGGTAAGAAGGTGCTTACTGAGGGATGTCGCCCCCGCCGTGATAGCTGTGGATGCGATAGCAGCAGCAGCGATTAAATAAAAAAAATAATCATATATATATATATTAAATATATATGATTATGATTTAATATGAATTACTATCGTCGACAGTTATATTTAGTTTAGATGCATATTTTTTAATATCATCATTTAATTTGTGTATCATTTTGTCTTGTTTTAATTGACCAATTAGAACATGTTTTTGGTCTCGTTCTTCAAATATTAATTTATTTTTTATTTCGATTAAATATAATTTATTATCAGTGTGTTTGTAAGGAAATAGGATTAATTCGTTTTCTTCAGATATTGCATTTGAATCATTTATACTTATTCCTATGTTTTCTGCATATTCCCTTTGTGTATTATTTAATTTGTATATATTATTTTTTTCTACATTATATATGCCTATAGTTTCATATTCACCATCATTAATGGGACGTAATACTAAATTACTTGCTTTGTCCATTATTAAACCTTTAGATTTATCAAAATCGACACATTCTAGTTGTACTTCGTCAATTTTGTTTTTTTCTTTATATTTAATTCCTAATTTATCCAGATATTTTTTATATTTTTTCATATAATTATTTTTTGATTCATAATTTGCCGTTTTTCTTTTATCTTTTGATCTTATCATTATACAGAAAGCTTTACCTTCAGTCGTACTCCAATTCCATATTTTGAAAAATGAATCCGGTATATATTTATTTCTGATATAATTATAATTATATCCTTGAGCTTTATATATATAATATTTATTAATATACTTCAATTCGACTAATTCTTCACTAAAAATATCTTTCAATCCATTGAATTCCACATTTTTTTGTTTACATAGTGTAAATGTAATATCCTGTTTTAACAATTTATTTAAAAAACTATTAATTTTTTTATAATCATTTATATCAATTTTTATGTAATAATAATCATCTTTTTTTTCAACCTCAAAATTTTTAAATTTGTCATTCTCTTTTATAACAGTGTTTAATGATTCACTGTAATAATTATCAATCCGTGCAATTATTAATTTATTATCTTCATACTTATATCCAAATCCTTTATGATAATATTCTTTTAAAAACTCGTCCATATATATTTTTTTATTAAGATAAAAAATTTTATTATATATTTTATTTTTTTAGACATTTTTTGCAGAAAAATTATTGACAGGAGATGCATATTTCGTCATTACATACGATTTTTTTCTTTAGTGTTAATTTTGGGATAGTTTCTTTTTTTGTGATATTTTCTTCAGAAAATTTTAATGTATCATCAACGAACTTCATAATAGAATGATCTACAGAAAATTTAATAGGTTCGATTGCTGCTTTCTCTCTAAGATAATACATACCTGTCTTTAAACCTAATTTTTGTGCATATACATGAACTGCAAATAAATCTTCATCACTTGGATCACTCAAATATATATTGGTACTCTGTGATTGGCACACATATCTTCCTCTATCTGCTGCCATTTTTAAGAATATTTTCATTGATAATTCCCACATAGTCTTATATTTATTACATATATCATGTAATTCTGACCATTTTTCAAACCCTGGATAATTAAAATCAACATAATTAGGTAATAAAGAAACAGATCCATTATTTGCCTGAATCAATGCTATAATATCATTATTCCATAATCCTAATTTTGTTAAATCTTTGACTAAATATCTATTTACAACTGGATATGCACCCTTCATTACTTTTCTTGAATATATGTTACTTTGATGTGCTTCTACAGTTTCACTATTTCTCAATGGTTGTGCTGATGTAGCTGTTGGCATTAGTGCAATTAATAAGGAATTACGAACACCAAATTTTTGAATAGCAATTTTTAAATCTACCCATGTTGGTTTAATTACATAACCATTTGACAATTTATATGATGTTTGACCCCAATATTTAGGTTCTATTTCATCATCATCTTCTTTAATCCTAATTGTATCATTTATCATACCTAATGATTTGAGTGACTCATATTCATCTTTCCATAAATCAAATTGGAATTTACCTTTAGATAATGGAGAACCATCAAAAGTACTATATTTACCCGTTTCTACAGCAATATATACGGAACTCGCTAGAGCATTCCAATATATGCAAGCAAAAACCATTTTATTCAATTCGCTTGTTACAGGGTGTGGTTTAGTATCATCATTTAGATCTTGAAAAGGTAATCCTAATTTGTGTAGCATGTCAGCAAATCCAGAAACACCAATACCTATAGGTCTATGTTTATTGTTAGATTTTTTTATAGTTTCTACAAAATATTTGTTTTCCTCAATAACTTGATTCAAATTTAATACTAATTGAGATGATATTTTCCCCAATTTCTCAAAATCATAAGCTTTTGATATAGAATTAGTCATGTCATATTTACATTTAACGAAAGATTTTAATGAAATTGATGATAAATTACATGATGGAGTTTCATCACTAGAACTATATTCACATATTTCAAGACACAAATTAGACGATCTAATATAACCAAGGTTCTTTTGATTTGATTTCATATTGACAGCATCGCCATGCAAAATATAGGGCATTCCTGTTTTTCTTTGAATATTAACTATATGACTCATTAGATCTTTAGCTTTAATTACTTTTTTAGGTATGTTAGGATCGTTTTCATACTTAATATATTGCTCTATCCATTCAGATCCCCACGTATTATTAAGTTTTGGGGTTTCTGCTGGACAAAATAATGTCCATTTATCGTCTTTTTCAAGCCTGTCCCAAAACAACCATGGAAACCAAAGAGCATAATTAACATCATGTGCTCTACTATATGGATCTCCAGTTTTTAATGCACCTTCACAGAATTCATATATATCAATATGATGGGGTCTACAGAATAATGTTGAAGCGCCTTTTCTCTTGCCATTTTGATTTACCGCCCGTGTAGATGAATTATAAAGATGGACCCATGGAAATATACCGCTTGATTTTCCATCTTCACCAATTTTAGAATGTCTCAATAAAGACATATCAACACCTACAGCGCCGTTATTTTTGGAAATTAAAGCTTGTTCCTTGAGTTTGTCATAAATACTTTCAATATTGTCATCTATGGCTAGTAAGAAGCACGATGACATTTGTCCTCTCTTCATTCCGGCATTGAAAATAGTGGGACTAGCAGGAATGTAATATCCTTTGCATAGATGATTAAATATTTTTTTAATCTCGTTTAATCCTTTTTTCCAATATAAAGCGACAGAAATTCTCATCCATAATTGAACTGGTGTTTCACAAATATATCCATTTTCTGTTTCATAATAATTATCTTTGTTTTCGGGATCGATTTTTTTTGTGAGATATACTCTCATTAATGAATTTGACGAAAACCAATCATATTTGATGTCTTTCTCTTCCATTTTTTGTATTAATATGTTTAATTGTTCAACATGATTTTTCATGAATTCTACTACATCTTCATTCATTAATGATTCCATTCTATCGATATACGTTTTGAATGATGTTCCTATTTTTGTTTTAAGATCGTGAATAATCATTCTACCTGATAGTTTAAGATTATCATAATTTATAATTTTAAATCCGAGAATTCTAGCTGTAGTTTTCCATGAAGTCTTTTCCAATAGTTCATATATTTCTTCATACTTTATACCTTTCAAATTTTTTGACAAAAATTTAATTTCATCCTTTTGTTCATCTATTGTTTTGTTTTCCATTATTATATATAATAATTATATGATTATTGTGATATTGTTTTATTCTAATATTTTTTCTTTTTTATTTTTGTCATTTTTTTCATTTTTTATATTTATATACATTATAAAAATTTTTCATATTATTATAATGGTTAAAAGTTGTTTTGCTAATATATAATAACCATAAGTAATATTACAACATAGTCATATATCTAGTGACATCAGGTGTCTATATTTTTTTAATTGTATTAATTTTTTTATATAATTTATCTACTATATCATAATATTGTGTATTTTCTATATCTATCATTTTTTCTTTAAATACATCTAGCCAAATATTTTCATATTCTGGATTTTTTTCATTTAATTTTTCTATATATTCTCTAGTTTCTATAACTTTTCCGATTTCTTTATTTAAATTTTCCTTTAAATGATTAATATATTCAATTTTATTAACAGCAAATGTATATTGTCGTATATAATGTTCTATGGTAGTTTCATCTAATGCTTTTACTCTATCTTCCTCTAATTTATTTCTTAATGCCATTTCCTTTTCATACATTCTTTTAAGTTCTTCTTCTTTTTTATCAATCAATTTGTCTGCTTTTGAAGTATTATCTATATATTTCATGTTATTTGGATGTACTTTTTCTGTTATTAATTGCCATGACCTAGTTTTTCTTACCATAAAATATAGTGATTCATATTTAAGTGCTAGTTTTTCCGATATTTTACTAGCTTTTTTATAATTATTGTATGTTCCATATAGATATAATATACCTTTATCATTTTCATCGTTGCTATTTACTAAAACATAAGTATAAACAGACCAAAATTGGTCAGGATTATCTTTTTCTAAAGCTAGATTTTTTATGTCTTCAGATAGATTGTTCATAAATTATTTTTTTATATATAACATAGCATGTTTAAAAAAATCATTTTTTCGTAAAAAATTTACATAAAAAAATTATATCCATAAAAAATGGATGAAACATCTAATGATTTTGGAAAATTACGTTCTAATGGTTTAACTGCAGGTAAAATATTATTAATAATATTATTTATGATTATTATAACTATTATAATTTCTTATATATTTTATTATGCATACACTAAATATAATTCATATCAAACAAAAAACTATGAAACATGTGAAAAATATATAATATATTCGGATAGTTCAACGTTCATAACATAATTTTTTCTTGAAAAATATTATCATTCTGACCGAACAAAAATATTTTTTTTAAATATTTTTTTCATAAAAAAATTATATTTTCCGAAAATATGGGAAAAAAAGGTTATTTGGAGATTATCAGTCCCAAGGACCATACTAAGGTACCTACTGATATTGATCTCAAATTTTCTGTAAAAAATATCAAATTATCCGAAAATGGATCTATTGTAAAAGTCAGAGTTGATGGATACAAACATGCAATTCTTGATAAATCTAATGATGATCAAGAATATGTAGTAGGCATTCCTCTCACTTCAGGTAAACATCAGCTTACTATCGGTCTTTATGACAAATATAACTCCCTTGTTCATGAGGAAAACATCAGACTTCTTTGTGATGATAGTCTAAGCTCTAACCAATGTCAAGACGGTGTATGCCCTCTCGATTCTGACTGTAGCTGCTCCTCCAGCCATTCTAGAAGTCACTCTAAAATTCACTCAAAATCGAGCAGTTGTTCATGTGAATCTAGCAAACCTAAATCGAGCAGTTGTTCGTGTGAATCTAGCAAATCTAAATCGAGCAGTTGTTCGTGTGAATCTAGCAAACCTAAATGTTACGTAGGTCCAACTGGCCCAACAGGACCTAAAGGTTGTGATGGCCACGATGGTAAGAGAGGCCCAAGAGGAAAGAGAGGACCTAGAGGTTACAAGGGTGACTGTGGTAAAGATGGTCACTGTGGTAAAGACGGTAAACGTGGACCTACTGGACCCAGAGGGTGTAAGGGAGAACGTGGTTGCGACGGAAAGAGAGGACCAACTGGACCTAAAGGAGAACGTGGTCATAAAGGAGATTGTGGTAAAGATGGTCGCTGTGGTAAAGACGGTAAACGTGGACCAACTGGACCTAAAGGAGAACGTGGTCCTAGGGGTCATAAAGGAGATTGTGGTAAAGATGGTCGCTGTGGAAGAGATGGAAGGAGAGGACCCACCGGACCTAGGGGATGTGAAGGAAAGAGGGGGCCCACCGGACCTAGAGGTTGTGACGGACGTGATGGAAAGAAGGCCGATCTTACTAACAAGGCCACAATTATTAAGGTCCGTAAATCCGTTGATATTCCAGAGAAGGTGTCAGCGGTAGTTATTAGTAAGCATACTAAGTGCGATGTTGACGTGTATCTTCCTGATGGATCTGCTAAGATCAAGGAGAAACACGGTAAGAAATATTACATTACTCCTAGAATTAGAGTTAACAATAAATCATGCCATATGGTTACTGTAAAACCAACGTGTGGATTTAATATTAATCATCATGAAGAGTACGAACTTGCCCCAGGATCCTCGGTTGAGTTCCAAAGTTTTGATGATACTTGGTTTACATTCTTCAGTCATTAAATAATTAATAAAAAAAATATTTTATGTAAAAAATACATAAAATATCATGGATGTGATATTTGGCAAAAAAATAGTTATAAGAAATAACAGGAATGTAAATAATGTTACTATTAATGATATAGATAAATCAATTAATATAGTATTTCCTAATGTTGATATAAAACAATTATATTTGCTAGTAATATATAATATGAAGGGGCCATATATAAATTATATGATGGCTAATATACCCGGGTGTAATATAGATAGAGGAAAAATAGTATATGATTATATTAAGCCAACATTATCGGAAAAATATGTTATTAGTATATATAGACAACGATATGAAGTAAATATAGAGTCATATAGTAGAAATAAATTTCCATTAAAAGAATTTGTAAAAGAAGGTAATTTACAATTGGAATCAATCGCATTTTTTTGATTGTAAAGGAAATAACGTGAAAATGCTTAAAAAAATGAAGAAAAATTAATAAAAAATCAATAATAAAAACAATAAAATTTATGGAGAATTACGATAATTTATCTATTATAGAGAGGATAAGTTTTATTATTGATATAGAAATCGATGAAAATTGGATTTCTGATTCAATTATAGAAGCTGGGCTATATATGATTCATTACCCTGACAATGTAGATATGACAAAATATGGTCATATTAGAGGATGGGTTGTTGATATTTATAATAAAATTGTTATTTATGCATCATATGGATATACAAAAAAAATGATTATGGATAGGATAGAGTTTCCTGAGGACGGAAAATTAAAATATCAAGATACTGATGGTATTTATCATACGTTAGATAAAGAAAAGACTAAATTTAAAATAGGAATTGAGGGATTTGCGATCGGCGTATTTATGCATGAATATGTCCTATATATTGTTACTCATAGAAGATTTATTATGTCAAAAAAACCAGAGAAAGAAATAATTACAATGAGTAGGTCTAGATATGGGTCTTCTAAGACGTTCTCCAGTATTTTAAAACAATTAAAATTTTTCGAGATGCTAAATATTAATACTGATAATTCTAATGCATTATATCCAAATCCTGAAAAGGGTTATTCTCCTTATATTCATCTTTTTCTCATAACATATAGAGATATATTGTACGTTTCTAAAGAAGTTATTACTCAGGAAGAATTTGGATATTGCACATATCTAGGAATAAAAAATATATGGAATCCAGTAAATGTAAACATTAATAAAAATCAAATAGAACATGATGCATATTCACCATCTAATGTTAGTCATAATATAACCTTAGCAAAAAAACATACCCATTTTTATTATCCCCCCGAATTAACAATTGATCAAATTAATCAACATTTATCTACAGGTTATCATAGTACAACTGAAAGTGATAATAGATTAGGTCTGGGTGAATTTGTTGTGGCATCTGATTATGATAATTCCTGGCCCATTAATATGATTCAAATTCAATCAGTAGCATATTCATGGAGGAGTACAATTAAAGGTGATCATCCTAATGCGTATTATCAGTTATTTATGCTTTCGGACATGACAAAAATAGATACAACACTACCAAGTGGATTAATTGAATTTAAGCGACGTTTGCCTGTATTAAATAGATATAAAATAGATTCTATCAGAAATGTATTGGAACAAGGAAATGCTATAATAAAATGGAATGATGATAAAGCTAATGATTCATTGATTTTAAAGAGAGAAGATAAGTTTTATAATATTTGGGCTTGTTATATTATGTCTGTCCCTTTACATAAACAATTAGATGTTGTTAATATGTATGAAAAATATTATGCGGATTTAAAAAAATTAACTAATTATATATATAACAAATATCTGGATGGAGGGAAATATACAGATTATAAAATTGCTAAAATTATTAATAATGCACAAAATCGTGCTAATAATGCATATAACGATATTGTTATTTCTATGAATTATAATGATCTAGTAAAAAATTCTATAGAAAATATTGTAAATAACAGTGATGGTACATATGTTTATTCACTTATTAAAATTATGAAATCTGAATAAATCATTCCTGATAAAAATAATAATAATATATATACTATATATATATATTTTATCATATTTTTTAAACACTAGACTCAGAAATCAAATCTTCAGGTACATTTGTCGAGTATTCGTCATCTTCATCGTCCTTGACTTCTTCATTAACGTCATCTTCCTTGACGTCATCTTTCTTGACTTCTTCATTAACATCCTCTTCCTTGACTTCTTCATTAATGTCTTCTCCCTTGACCTCTTCATTAACGTCATCTTTCTTGACTTCTTCATTAACATCCTCTACCTTGACTTCTTCATTAACGTCTTCTCCCTTGACTTCTTCATTAACATCATCTACCTTGACTTCTTCATTAACATCATCTACCTTGACTTCTTCATTAACGTCATCTTTCTTGACTTCTTCATTAACATCATCTACCTTGACTTCTTCATTAACAGAATCTTCTTTAATTTCATCATTAATAGATTCAACCTCAATTGATTCTCCTTCAATATCTATTTCATTATCTTCTATGATAATTTTTCCACTTTCATCTTCTTCCACAACTTTTTCTATATCATCATTAACCCCTTCGTCAAATTCATAACTAAGATCAAGGGTAGTGGAAGATTCATCAATAAAACTACTATCAGAACTAAAGCTATCTGAAGTCATATTATATGTAATATCATTAATTTTGTCATCGGAATTCGAACTTTCTGATTTAAAAATATAGTTAATTGCGTTTTTCTTTTTATTATCTGTCTCATTATTTTTGAATATAATGCCAGAACTAGAACTATCTGATTCCATTACATATAAAATCTTTTTTTTATGGATTACATCAAATTTATCATCATCGACCGAACTAAAATCATAGGAAACGTTATCAAAACTATATTCTTCTTCACTATCGGATTCGTAATATGACATAATTATTTCTTTAGATTCATAATCTTCAGACTCAATTTCTATTTATTTATCGTATTCAGACTCAATTTAAACTGATTCATCGTCTTCAGACTCAATTT
>ERZ869936.1303-NODE-1303-length-18263-cov-8.134227_pt1 | contig 18263 bp, 12 predicted proteins | sample MGYA00520876_ERZ869936 | MGnify/ENA primary metagenome ERZ869936 (study PRJEB32218, sample SAMN09650985) | biofilter metagenome | isolation source: enrty point of leading RO module | place: Saudi Arabia: Thuwal, RO plant located on Red Sea | collected 2016-02-17 ...
AACCTAGAATTGTCTGCCGCGCCCGCATCCGCTACGCTCGACGCGAGTTCGGCCCGCGACTGTCGTCTACCCTCTTTTTCCCGTCGAAATCGTCCATGGCTACCGCCCGTAAACGTGTCGTGGTCGTCGGCGGCGGCATCACCGGGCTGGCGGCGGCCCATCGCCTCACCGAGCTCGCCAGCGACGCGGAAATCGTGCTGCTCGAGGCTGGTCCGCGGTTGGGTGGCGTGATCGAAACGGACAAGCGCGACGGCTTTCTGATCGAACGCAGCGCCGACAACTTCATTACCAACGTTCCATGGGGCGTCGACTTCTGCCGTCGCATCGGCCTGGGCGAGGAATTGATCTCCACCAGCCGCGAGCGGCCGCGAGCGCTGGTCGTATACCGGGGCCGACTCGTGCCCGTGCCGGCCGGGTTCATGCTGATGGCGCCGGCGCGCGTCGGGCCGCTGCTGTCGACGCCGCTGTTGAGCCTCCGCGGTAAGCTGCGGCTGATGTGGGAATACTTCGCGCCCCGGCGTCGCGACACGACCGACGAGAGCCTCGCCTCGTTTGCCCGCCGTCGGCTGGGGCGCGAAGCGTTCGAACGCATCGTGCAGCCCCTGGTGGGCGGCATCTACACGGCCGATCCCGAAAAGCTCAGCCTCGCGGCCACTATGCCCCGGTTCGTCGAGATGGAACGCCGCCACGGCAGCCTGATTCGCGCCGCGCGGGCCGGTGCGGGGGCAGGCTCCGCCGGTGAAAGCGGGGCCCGCTATGGCATGTTCGTCACGCCGCGCGACGGCCTGTCGAGCATGATCGACGCCGCGGCGGCTCGGTTGCCGGAGGGCTGCGTGCGGCTGAACCATCCGGTCGAGCGCATCACGCGCGACACCGAGGGCTGGAAGCTGAGCCTCGCCGGTGGCGAGCGCAGCGCCATGTCGGCCGATGCCGTGATCGTCGCCGTGGGCACGCCGCACGCCTCGGCCATGCTGGCCGAGTTCGATCCGCGCCTGTCGGCCGATTTGGCGAGGATCGAACACGCCGGCTCGGCGATCGTCTCGCTGGGATATGCCCGCGACCAGATCGAGCACCCGCTCGACGGCTTCGGCTTCGTGGTGCCCGCAGTCGAGGGGCGACGCATCCTGGCCGGCAGTTTTTCGAGCCTCAAGTTCGCCGGCCGCGCGCCCGAGGGGAAGGTGCTGGTGCGCGTGTTCCTGGGCGGAGCGTGCCAGAGCGAGATGGCCGAATTGCCCGACGACGAGCTGGTGCGCGTGGCCACCGAAGAGCTGGCGGCCCTGCTGGGCGCGCGCGGCGAGCCGGTGCTGGTCGACATCGCCCGCTGGCCCCGTTCGATGCCGCAGTATCACTTGGGGCACGAGCAGCGCGTCGCCGACATCGAACGCCAGGTCGACGCATGGCCAACGCTCGCGCTGGCGGGCAATGCCTACCACGGCGTGGGCATTCCCAATTGCATCCACAGCGGCGAAACCGCCGCCGAAAGAATCGCCTCGCAACTCAGCGGCGCTCCAAACTAGGCGCGAAGCGCGAGCGAGGGTCTTCACGCGTTCGATGCCAAGAAAGTGCCGCGACCCTCGCTCGCGCTTCGAGCTCGTGTCAGTAGTCGGCTTGCGAGACAGAACCGAGACCGGCAGCTTAGCTCTTAAGCGCTCGCCGGCGGCGATGCGCAAGTGCCGCCAGAGCCGCCAGCCCGCAGGCGGCCAGCGCAAACGAACTGGGTTCGGGCACGACGCCGCCCAGGTCGAGTCCCAGAATGCCGTTGGGTTCGTCGAAAGTGACCCAATTGAACGGCGACGCCGCTTCCTCGATGTTCAGTCCGTCGACCGACACGCTGTCGAGCAGAAAGTTCATGCCCAGGATGCCGTCGAGAATCAGCTCCTCGCCGGTGTCAGCCTCCAGGTAGATGTCGTTGACCAGAAACGGCGCGCCTAGGAAGCGCAGGTTGTCGGGATCGTGGAGATCGGGGCCGCCCTCGAGCGTTTGCAGCACCATCTCGTCGAGATAGAAACCGGCAATCGGAATGACCGCACCATCGACGCCTTGCAGCGCGAGCGAGAACTGGTTCTCGATCAGCGTGCCGGGCAACTGGGGATTGTCGGGATCGAACATCTCGAGCTGCGGGTTCTCGAAGTCGAACGGATCGACCAGCCGCACGCCGAGTTCAGCGGCCAGCGGCGTCGAAATGAAAGACGCTCCGCCAGCGGTGTCCAGCAGCAAACTGCCGCTGGTCTCCCGGCCCCCGAACGTAAACCGCACCGGCGGCGCGTCGTCGGTCACTTCCTCGTCGAACAGGCCTGCCGTGGGATTGGGCCCGATGAAAGGATTGTGAGCGAGCACCGGCGGCTCGGCGTCGCTGGGCGTCAGGCGCGTAAACCGATCGAACTCGCCGTAGCTCAATTGCACGTGGTGACTCGTGGTCGGAATGCCGGGGTTCGTGTTTTGCGTGGCCGGGTTGAAGGGCGTTCCCGGCTCGTAGATGTAGGCCGGAGCGCTGAGCAGCAGCACCTCGTCGCTCTGCTTGGGATCGAGCACGACGTGCTTGCCCAGCATCGTCGGCATGCCGTAGATGTCGTAGATGCTGTCGTTCGGGCCCACTTGCGCCCGCAGCGGTCCGTACGACTTGTCGTACACCGACTCGTAGGTGTCGATGTTGTTGATATCGGGATGGTTCGTGGAGTTGATGCGGACGTTGATCGGCACCGACACGTCGAAGTCCGTCGTTCCGCCCGCGGCGACGTCCTCGAAGTTGACGCCCGGCTCGGTGGGCAACGCGAGCAATTCGCGGGTGAGATCGCTGATCACGATGCCGCTGGAGCCCGTGTCGAGGTAGCCCACGACGTTAAACGCACCGATGAAAATGTCGGACGTGTAGGGATCGCCGCCGCCGGCCGGCTGCAACAGGCCGTGGACCTGCGGTTGCGCCAGGCTGCCGGGCAGCACGCCTTCGATATCGACGGCCCACGCCACGCGGCCGCCGAGCACCAGCAAGGCGATCGCCGCGAGAATGCCGCTCGATTTGTAGAACGTGGTTCGTTGCACAGGATGAATCAACAGTCGATGAATTGCTTGAAACGAGAAACGCGTATCGCCGGCCGTGCACGCGCTCGCGCCCAACGAAGAGGGCGCAAAGCGACACCAGCGGCGGAAGCTTGTGAAACAAGAAGAGCGGGCGGAAGAAGTGCCTCGGACGCCGCGCTAGCGCGCGATTGGCCCGGGCAGGGCGCGCTCAGTTGAAGATCATTAGGCCGATCGAGTTCTACAAACTTAGGGTGCTTGGAACACCCATCAAATTAGAGCGATTCGTCGGCAACGTCAAGTCTTTTTCGTTCGATTCTGCCCAAAGGTGCAATCCCTGCGCGCGTGCAAGTTTCGCCGCACCAGCGACTTTGGCTGGTCGCAATCGTGCGGCCGCTGGGGTACCATGGTCGCTTTCCGCCACCGCGGCGGACGACCTTCCACCCCATCTGTGCCCCGGCTCACGATCCTGCATGGCAAGCGACGCTCCTGGCGAAGGCCCCACCGAACCCCGCGGCTACTGGTTCTCGCAGTTGACCCGCTACCACTGGTTCGTGCTCACCGTGGCCGCCCTGGGCTGGCTGTTCGACACGATGGACCAGCAGCTCTTCACGCTGGCCCGGGCGCCGGCGATGGCCGAGTTGCTGGCCACTGAAGAGGGTCCGGCGTCGCCCGAGGACACGAGCTTCTACGGCGGGCTGGCCACGGCCATCTTCCTGATCGGTTGGGCGACCGGCGGATTGGGCTTCGGCGTGCTGGGCGATCGCATCGGCCGGGCCCGCACGATGATCTGGACGATCCTGATCTACTCGGCCTGCACCGGCTTAAGCGCGCTGTCGGTCGGCTTTTGGGATTTCGCGTTCTATCGCTTTCTGACCGGGCTGGGCGTGGGGGGCGAATTCGCCGTCGGCGTGGCCCTGGTGGCCGAAGTGATGCCCGATCGCGCGCGGCCCTACGCCCTCGGCTTGCTGCAAGCCCTGTCGGCCGTGGGCAACGTCAGCGCCGCGTTGATCAACATGGGACTGGGCGTGATGGAAAGCGGCGGCGGACTCGAATCGTTGCAGGTCGGCGACCAACCGGTGCAGGCCTGGCGGTTGATGTTCGTCGTGGGTACCGTGCCGGCGCTATTGGCGTTGATCATTCGCCGCAAGCTCAAGGAGCCCGAGCGCTGGCAGGCCACGCACGACACCAGCAAGCGGCTCGGTTCGTATGCCGATTTGTTCAGCGATCCGCAATTGCGGCGTAACGCGATCGTCGGCCTGATCATGGCGTTTTCGGGCGTGGTCGGCCTGTGGGGCATCGGCTTTTTCAGCTACGACGTGTTCCGCAAGGTGTTCACCGCGCAGTTCGAAGAGGCCGGCCTCTCGCCCGACGAAGTGGCCGAGAGCGTCGCCATCTGGATCAGCATGACGTCCATCCTTCAAAACATCGGCGGGTTCTTCGGCATCCTGGCTTTCAGTTGGATCACCCCCTTCATCGGCCGCCGCAAAGCCTTTGCCTTCGCTTTCGTGGCGGCCATGCTCAGCACCATCATGGTCTTCGGCCTGATGGACGACCGTTACCAGATCTTCTGGATGATCCCGCTGATGGGCTTCTGCCAGTTGGCGCTGTTCGGTGGTTACGCGATCTATTTTCCCGAGCTGTTCCCCACGCGGCTCCGCAGCACCGGCACCTCGTTCTGTTACAACGTGGGCCGATTCGTGGCGGCCGTCGGGCCGTTCACGTTCGGGTATCTCTCCGGCGTGGTCTTTGCGGACATGGGCGAAACGCCCGATTCACCGATGCGCTATGCCGGCGTGACCATGTGCGCCATCTTCCTGCTCGGCCTGGCCGTGCTGCCGTTTGCCCCCGAGACGAAAGACCAGCCGCTGCCCGAGTAAAGTAGCCGACTCACTCCGTGAGTCGTAGCAGCACCTCGCTGGAGAATCCACCGCCGCCTAGATCAAATCGCACCGAGCGACTCTCGCTCGGGCGAAGCCGGAGTAGGTCATGCACTCCGTGCATGACATTCCGCAGCCCGGTTTGCCGCTGAAATACGATTGTCATGCACGGAGTGCATGACCTACACGGTAGCAGTGCCCGCAGCGCTTCTGCGACGGCTCACGGAGTGAGCCTGCTACTTGGCGCCGTAGAACGGCTCGGCCGGTAGGGCGGTGCGGCTGCGCACTCGCTCGACGATTGCGTCGACGTCCTCATCCGACAGCGACGCGACGTAGTCCTCGGCCGGACGCCGGGCCACGGTGTAGACCTGCACCAGCTTGATCCGCCCGCCGGCGGACGTGATTTCGTTGAGGCGATCGCAAAACGCCTCGAGCTCGTCGGCCGACGGCCCTTCGCCGTGGACTTTCATGAACAGCGATTGAATCACCAGCGGCCGCTTTCGAGCCGCGGCGGCGATGTTGTCGAGCACTTGCCGGAAGGGAATCGGCGTCCGCTCGATGAGCTGATAGTAGGCGTCGGTGCCGGCGTCGAGCTTGGCCCAGATCTCGCCGTTGTGCGCGTCGAGCAATGCCAGGCCGCGCTCGACCGGCTCGCGGTGGAACATGCTCGCGTTGGTGATCAACACCATCTTCACCTCCGCCAGGCCGTAACGGTCCTTCACCGCGGCACACGCGGCGATGATCTCGTCGAAGTTGCGATACGTCGTCGGCTCGCCGTCGCCGCTGAAGGCAATGTCGTTCAGCCGCCGCAGCGCCTCGGGCGTGCCGGCAAACTTCGCCGTCTGGTACAGCTCGCCGGTCGTGACCAGCCGCAGCATCTCGTCGAGCTCGCGCAGCAGGGCGTCCATCTCGACGAACCGCGTTTCGCTCTGCCGCGTGCGGTCGACCTGGCAGTAGATGCAATCGAAGTTGCAGATCTTGTCCGGGTTGAGGTTCACCCCGACCGAAATCCCCTTCGACCGCCGGCTCAGCACCGGATAGACGAACCGGTTGCCCTCGAACGACCGCCCGTGGGCAGCATACAGCGGCGTGATTTCCGGTTTAGACGACATAGGCAACCTCACGCTGCATTATACGCCCGGCGGCCAGACCCCGTCGTAGTAGGCTCACTCCGTGAGCTGTAACAGCACCGGCCACAGGAGAATTTCAGCTCGCGGGCGCCATGCTCACGCTTGCGTGAGTGTGCGATTCTTGGCGAACTTCATACCAGGTCGAAGCGCCGGCGAGGGTTCTTCGTCTTGAGGCGAGAGTCGACAGAACCCTCGCTGGCGCTTCGGGCTGGTGTCGGAGGTCCGCGGCGCGGCTGCGACGGCTCACGGAGTGAGCCTGCTACTTAGGCGCGGCGCAGCTCAGTGAACTCGTCCATGGTGATGGTGGTCAGCTCGCCGTCGTCGCGCTTCAGCACGATCATGTCGGCAAACACCTTGTCGTCGGTGTTGCGGCGAAAGTGCAGGCCCTGACGGCGGCGCTCGGTGTGCATCACCGTGCCGACGGTCTTGGTCGTCCAGGTCTTCGACGAGCCGACCTTCACCTCGTGCTCGATCTCGATGCGATCGCCCGACTTGAGCTCCGTGAACAGTTGGCGTGAGGCGGCATTGGTCGTCATCGCTTACACTTTCAAAAAAGGTGTCAGGAACCTTATTTGAAAAAGGTTCCTGACACCTTTTTCGCACGCTGGCACCTTGTCATCGGTTAGACTTCCTTGGAATCGATCCATGACATCAGGCGGCGCAGCTTGCGGCCCACTTCCTCGATGCCGTGCTCGCGCTCGCGGCGGCGGGTGGCCTTGAAGCCGGGGGCGTTGGCCTTGTTCTCCAGGATCCATTCCCGGGCGAATTGCCCGCTTTGGATCTCTTCCAGAATCTTCTTCATCTCCTGCTTCGTCTCGTCGGTGACGATCCGCGGGCCGCGGGTGTAGTCGCCGTACTCGGCGGTGTTCGAGACGCTATACCGCATGTAATTCAAGCCGCCCTGGTAGAACAAATCGACGATCAGCTTCAGCTCGTGCATGCACTCGAAGAACGCCATCTCGGGCTGGTAGCCGGCTTCGACCAGCGTGTCGTACCCGGCCTTGACCAGGGCGCTCACGCCGCCGCACAACACGACCTGCTCGCCGAACAGGTCCGTTTCGGTCTCTTCGGCAAAGGTGGTTTCGATCACGCCGGCCCGGGCGCCGCCGATGCCCTTGGCATAGGCCAACCCCAGGGCCCGCGATTCTTCGCTCGCGCCGGGATTGAGCGCGATCAGGCAGGGCACGCCGCCACCCTTTTCGAACTCGCTGCGCACCAGATGCCCCGGGCCCTTGGGGGCCACCAGCACGCTGTCGACGCCCTCGGGCGCTTCGACCTGGCCGAAGTGCACGTTGAAGCCGTGCGAGCACATCAGGATGTTGCCGGGCTTCAGGTGCGGGCGGATGTATTGCCTATAGATGTCGCCCTGCACTTCGTCGGGGAGCAGAATGTTGACCAGGTCGCCTTTCTTGGTGGCGTCTTCGATCGACATCGGCTCGAACTTGTGCTTCTTGGCCAGGTCGTAGTTGGCGCTGCCGGGCCGCTGGCCGACGATGACGTTGCAGCCGCTGTCGCGCAGGTTCTGAGCGTGCGCGTGGCCTTGCGAGCCGTAGCCCAGGATGGCGATGGTCTTGTCTTTCAGCAGCGCCAGGTCGGCGTCTTTTTCGTAGTACATCGTGGTCATCTTGCTTAAACTCCGGGTGATGGCGTGTTTCGCGCGCCGCCGATTTTGGCAGGCGGCCGCAGACTCGTCGGGCGGCGATTCCTCGGGATGCCGTCAGGGCGAAAAGAGGCGCGCTCGCGAGACGGGTGTTTTGAGCGGTTACTTCTTGGCGTCCTCGTCGACTTCGCTGGGCGGCTTGCCGCGAACCATGGCGATGCGTCCGGTGCGAACCAGTTCCTGAATGCCGAAGGGCCGCATCAGATCGATGAACGATTCGATCTTGCGCTCCTGGCCGGAGATCTCGACGATCACTTCCTCGCCGGCCACGTCGACAATGCGGCCGCGAAAGATCTCGGCCAGCTCCTTGATCTCGCTGCGCCGCCCTAGCGGTGCGCGGACCTTGATCAGCATCAAGTCGCGCTCGACGAAGTCCTTGGCGCTGATGTCGACCACCTTGACGACGGTCACGACCTTTTCGAGCTGCTTGCGCACCTGCTCGAGCACGGCGGCATCGCCCACGACGACGAACGTCATCCGCGACAGGCCGGGGTTTTCGGTCTCGCCGACCGCCAGGCTATCGATGTTGTAGCCCCGCGAGGCGAGCATGCCCGAGATATGAGCTAGCACCCCCGGAACGTTCTGCACCACCGCCGACAACACGTGCCGCATCGCACTCACTCCCAAGCCGCACACAAAATCGGCGGAATCAACAAGAACACCCAAGGTCGGGGCAAGTTAAACCAGTGATGATAGCCCGCTTTCCGGGGGCTCACAAGGGACCGCCCCCAAGCCGGATCATCCGTATAACCCCGCTCGGACCAGAATCGCCAAAGCATCTGACCGTCACAATTTAAACCTCAGGGTCGCTGGCAACCGATAGAGTTTAACAGTCGGCCTGCCGAGCCGGCTCTCAGATCGCATTTCCACGGAAGCAGGTACCACCCAGAGCAGGCCATTGTGATGGTTGTCGCCCTGAGTTTGCCCCCGACCGATTCGCCGGATCCGCCCCGCGACGCCCGGCCCGAGCCCACGAGCCCCGCGACGGCCATCAACGACGCCCGGGCCCTGGTTTCCGACCTGTTTACGCCTCGGCCCTGGATCTACTGGACCGACCTGCTGGGGACCGTCGCGGTCGGCTATTCGGCCGCGGCCGTCTATCTGCGGGCTCCGGCTTTCACGATGCTCCAAGGGATCGCTTTCGTGGTCTGCGGGTTCGCGCTGTTTCGGGCCGGAAGCTTCGTCCACGAGATTACGCACATGCGCAGCGGCAAGATGCTGCCGTTTCGCGTCACGTGGAACCTGCTGTGCGGCATTCCGATGGTGATGCCCTCGCACTTCTACGAGAACCACATCGACCACCACAACAGCCACCACTACGGCACCCAGCGCGACGGCGAGTACCTGCCGCTGGGCGCGGGCCCCTTGCGCGACATTTTCTACTTCTTCGCCCAGGTGCCGTTTCTGCCGGGCTACATCGCCGTGCGGCTGTTGCTCGCGCCGCTGACGTTCGTGCACCCGCGGGTGCGCACGTTCGCGCTCGAGCGGATGTCGAGCTACGTGATCAACTTCCGCCACCGCTTGTCGGTCGCCGCGGGCGCCCCGCGCAAGGCCTGGGCCGCGCTGGAGATCGCCTGCTCGCTGCGCGTGGCGCTGATGTTGGGCGTCGTGCTGGTGGGCGTTTATCCGGCCAGCCGCCTCGTGCAGCTCTATGCCCTGGCCGTGTTCACGATGCTGCTCAACTACATTCGCAACCTCGTGGCCCATCGCTATCAGAACACCGGCGAGCAGATGTCGCACGCCGAGCAACTGGCCGATTCGATCAACATCACCGGCCACTGGTTCTGGACCGAATTGTTCTTTCCGCTGGGACTGCGCTACCACGCGCTGCACCATCTATTCCCGGGCATTCCGTACCACAACCTGGGCATCGCCCACCGGCGGCTGATGAAGCACCTGCCGGCCAATTCTCCCTATCGCGCAACCGTGTTCTCCAGCTACTGGGCCGCCGCCCGCACCCTGTGGCACAACGCCCGCACCGCCTCGGCCCAGACGTAGCGTTTCCGCCGAAGCGCAACCAATCGTCGTCGACCAGCCCATACCAGCCCGAAGCGCGAGCGAGGGTTCTTTGGCGGACCACGAGGGCCGCAAGAGCAAGAGCAGAACGAAGAACCCTCGCTTGCGCTTCGGGCTGGTGTGGCGAGAAAAGAACGAGCGCCAGGGGGCCGGCCGCGCGGCAAGAACTCAACCGATGGCCGAATCGGCGGGGTTGTGCGGATCGCCGGAATCGGCGGGCGCGTCGGCGTTGTCTTTGGCGTCGGTGTCGATGTCGGCCCGCGTGTCGCCCGACTGGCGTTTGCGCAGGTAGAGCTTGATCGGCACCTCGGCAAACGGCATGTGCTCGCGCAAGGCACCCAGCAGGTAGCGGCGATACGGCTCGGCGAACGACTTGGGTTCGTTGGCGAACATCACGATCGTCGGCGGCTCGCCTCCCACCTGCGTGGCGTAGTAGATCTTGGGGCGGCGATTATGAACCAGCGGCGGCGGGTTCGCGTCGAGCGCGTCGCGCACCACCTTGTTGAGCTGCGCCGTCGTGACGCGCTCGCGGGCCTGCTTGAACAGCATCTGGGCGTGGTTCAGCAGGGCCTTGACGTTCTTACCCGTCTGCCCCGTGATGAAGGCGATTGGCACGTACCACATCGTGCGAAACGAGTCGTGCAGGTAGGTGACCCATTTCTCGGTCGGCATGTGCTGGACCATCAGATCCCACTTGTTCACCACGAAGATGCACGGCTTGTAGTTCTCGGCGATATACTCGCAGAGTTGCTTGTCGACCTTGCTGATTCGCTGCGACGGGTCGAAGAACATCAACACCACGTCGGCCCGGCGAATGCTCCGTTGGGCGCGGTGCGTGCTGTAGAAATCGACGTCGGTCGAAATGCTCTTGGTGCGCCGCAGCCCCGGCGTGTCGATGGCCACAAACGGCTTGCCGTCGAGTTCGAACCGCACGTCGACGCTGTCGCGGGTGGTGCCGGCCACTTCGCTGGTGATCATCCGCTCGGCGTGGGCCAGCGTGTTCACGAACGTGCTCTTGCCCACATTGCGGCGGCCCACGATGGCCACGTTCATCACCGGCTCGCGCACCTGGGCCTTGCGCTCTTCGTCCTCGGGCGTGGGCAACCGCTCGGCGATCATGTCCAGCAGTTGCTGGCGGCCCCGGTTCTGCTGCGTGCTCACGCAAATCAGCTTGCCGCGTCCCAGCTTGTAGAACTCGCCCGCCTGAGGATCGAGCGCCGGATCGTCAGCCTTGTTGGCCACGCAAATCACCGGCGCCTCGGCGTAACGCAATTGCCGGGCCACCTCCTGGTCCATCGGCGTCAGCCCGGCCCGGGTATCGACCACGAACAGCAGCACGTCGGCCGCCTCGATGGCCACGCGAATCTGCTCGTCGATCTTGGCGGTGAGGTTATCCGGATCGTCGAAGCCGATGCCGCCAGTATCGACCAGCTCGAAGTACCGGTCGCGCTCGTACATCAAGTACGTCACCAGGTCGCGCGTCACGCCCGCGGTGTCGTCGACGATGGCCAGCCGCTTGCGGGCCAGCCAATTCAAAATGCTTGACTTGCCGACGTTGGGACGTCCAACGATGGCAACCTGCGGAATGCCCATGGCGAGAAAGGAAGCGCGCTGGCGGACGACTGGTCAATTGCCCCACGACGAGTACGCCCTCAATCATAGCCCCTTTGGCACACCGGTCCAATCGACCACTCCCTGCGTGCTTGTTTCGCGCGAAGCGTTTGACCCGTATACTGTGCGCATCGTGCTGGTATTCCGGCGGGAAACCTGAAGCGAATCCAATCCAACCAGGGACGTGCATGAGCAATCAAGGACGAAAAGGGGGCGGACGGGCCGTGCGAGCCGCCATCCAGACGCTCGACAGCCTGCAGCAGGCCGGCGTCAAACAACTGCCGCGCCGGAGAAGCCCTGCGAAGCAGAGCCCAGACCCCGCGAGCCAGGTGCAGCCCGAGCCGCCACCGGCCGCCACTGCCGCGTCGAGCGCCCCACCGCATGCGCAGCCCGGGGCGCTACCGCTCGGGTCGCTCGAGGCCACGCCCGGCGACACGCTCGAAGTCATTCAGTCGGAAGTGGCCGGCTGCACGCTGTGCGACGAGTTGGCCAGCACGCGCACCCAAACCGTCTTCGGCGTCGGCAATCCCAACGCCCGGCTGTGCTTCCTGGGCGAAGCGCCCGGCGCCGACGAGGACAAGCAGGGCGAGCCGTTCGTGGGCCGGGCCGGGCAACTGCTCACCAAGATCATCGAAGCCTGCACGCTCTCGCGCTCGGAGGTGTATATCCTCAACGTGCTCAAATGCCGCCCGCCGGGCAACCGCAACCCCGCGCCGCAAGAGGCGGCCAATTGCCGCGAATACCTCGATCGGCAACTGGCCGTCATCCGGCCCGAGTTCATCTGCTGCCTGGGGTCGGTCGCCGCCCAGAACCTGCTCGACACCGACCAGTCGATCGGCCGCATGCGAGGCAAGTTCTTCGACTACCAGGGCATCGCCGTGATGTGCACCTATCACCCGGCCTACTTGCTGCGCAACCCCGCGGCCAAGAAGGACGTGTGGGAAGACATGAAGATGCTGCTGCGCAAGATGGGCATCAAGCTCAAGCAGTAGGGGCCCGGCGCGACGCGGCCTAGTCGGCGGCCTGTTCCTTTTCGACCGGCGGCACGAGTTTGGCCAGCACTTCGCGGAACTGGCGCAGCTTGATCGGCATCGCCAGCGACACCCGGCGACTGCCGAGCTTGGCGTGCTTCTTCCAGCCCTTGTGATGCTCGCCCAACAGCAGCACGGCCGGGATTTTCGCCGTGTGCTCCGATTCGGCAAACTTGTTGAAGGCCTCGAGCGCCGATTGGCCCAGCTCGCCGGTGCTGAAGATCACGCAGTCGGCCGCCGCGTTGCCGTCGGCAAACCGGCTCAGGGCCCGCTGCGGATCGGCGGTCACCAGCACGCGATAGCCGTTGTTCTTGAGCCGCGTGCGAATCACGTCCTGCAACTGGACGTTCGACTCCACGAACATCAGCGTCCGCCGCGGTGGCTCCGGCGCCGCAGCAGGCGCGGGAGCCGAAGACTCCTCGCCCTCGGGCGCCTCCTCGTAGGGCTCGTCCAGACGCTGCATCACCTGCTTCAGGTCCTGCAGCATCTGGCCGGGCGTTTGATAGCGTTCGTCGACGTCGAGCTGCATGGCCTTGGTCACCACGTTGGCCACGGGCCGCGGCAGTTCGGGGTCGGCCTTGAGAATGGGGACCACTTCGGTAAAGCGGCTGCGGCTGAGCCGCTGGATGCGGTCCTTGGTCTCGTACACCGGCGGCGTGCCGGTCAGCATGTGATAGTAGATGCAACCCAGAAAGTAGATGTCGCTGCGCTGATCGTCCTTGCGCACGCCGGTGGCCCGTTCCAACCCGGCGTAGTCGATCGTGCGGGGATTGGGCGAATCGGTCACGTCGTCTTCGCCGGCGGCGAGGCCAAAGTCGAGCAGCATGCCCTGGCCCTTGCTGGACACCAGCACGTTGGACATCTTCAGGTCGCGATGGCAGACGCCGCGCAAGAAGGCGTAGTTCAAGCCGGCGGCAATGTCCGCGGTCAGCCGCGTGGCCTGCGCAACGTCGAACTTCTTGCGAATCTTGATGAACTCGCGAAGGTTGCGGCCCTCGATGAACTCCATCACCAGGAAGTGCACGTCGCGGTGCGACACGACTTCCATGATCGGCACGATGTTCGGGTGCTGTAGCGAAGCCCCCAGTTTGCCCTCGCGGTAGAAGCGGTCGGCCTGCTCCGGATCGTCGGCATAGCGGCGGCGCAGCACCTTGAGAGCCACGATCTCGCCGGTGTCCTTGTGGCAGGCCCGGTAGACTCGGGCGAAGGTTCCCGAACCGATCAGGTAGAGGACCTTGTAGTCGCCGTAGAAGAAGCCGGCGCGCTCGCCGCGCAGCAAGCGCTCGGTCTGATAGTTGGTCAGAAACTCCCGCCGCAGCAAAAGCTGCTGGAACTCCTGGACGGACAACTGGTTGGTGCCAATCTGTCCCCAGACCTCATGAAGCTGTCGCTCGTCGATGAGGTTCAGGTCGAAGGCGCGCTGAGCAAATTGTTCAGCAGACAGCTCGACCATGGCGAGCCAATCTCCATCATTCTCGTTCCACCCAGGCTTTCCCTGGACTCCTTCGTTGAGGGAAAGTGCAGAATGTTGTTCGTGTATTATGCCGTATCCTATTCCGGAAGGCCACTGGCGCGGTGCCGATCCCAAAAGGGAACGGCTCGGCCTGCCTTCCGCGGCATCGTCGAATGGCGCTACTGGGCCTCCTCGAGCTTGCGGCGATAGTCATCGCGCTCGCGACGCGTGGCTTCCAGGTCGAACATCAAGTATTTCATGTCCAGCCGCAATTGGGCCAACGCATCCTGCACCAGGCCGAGAATGCGTCGCCGCCGCTTCGTGCTCTCGACCACTCGGGCGAACAAGGGCTCGATCCGGCCGCGATGCTCCGCAGGCAACAACTCCAGGGCGCTGCCCAGTTCCTGGATATCGGCGGGAATTTCTTCTGCGTGGTTGCTGCCGCTTCGCGATGCTTGATTCATGGTGTGGATCTGGTCCCTCGGGAGGATGACTTGGGTGGAACAGTTGCTCTGTGAAGCAGACTGCGTGCCAGAGCCCCGGCGAGGGATCTCGCTGCGTTCCTAAGCCTTTTCAGTATAACAAGTTGAGGCCCCACTCCGCCAGCGGCCCGCTCTGCCGCCGCGGTGCGAAAACACCACAGCTGCTCTGGATGCCACTCGCAAATGCTGATACAAGCCCGACTTACAAGAACAACGCTCGCCCCCCGCGGGCGATGCCTTTTCGCACGCCGGACGATTCGCACGCCCCGGGACCAGCGCCCCCTAGGCGTCACCCTTGCCATGTTCGCACGTACCGCCTTGATCTTGACGGTGCTCTGCCTGCCCGGGGCGGTGCGGGCCGAGGGAGTGGTGCGCGACGGCTTCGACGGGCCCGAAACCCGGCTGCTCCCCGCCGGAGGGGATGCCCGGCATACGGTCGAATTGCACGACTGCACCGACGCGGGCGTGCACTCGGCGCCCCGCTGCGAGCAGTTGCGTATCAGCGGAGGCGGCGGCACGGCTGTCTACTACAGCTACCCCATTCAACCGGCCCGCGTCATTAGCGAGCTCACCGCCAGCGTCTGGGTGCGCTCCGATCGGCCGGGCCCGCAGATCATCGTCCGCATCGTTTTTCCCCGCAGCAAGCACCCTCGCACGGGCGAACCGCTCACGACGCTGGTGCGCGGGTCGTCCTACAACGACGTCGGCTCCTGGCAAATGCTGCGCATCGAGGGCTTGCCCGCCGCGCTGGCCAACCAAACGCGGGTGCTGCGCTCGCAGTTCGGTCCGCAGGTCGATCCCCGCGAAGCGTACATCGACCTGGTGCTGCTGAACGTCTACGGCGGGCCCGGCACCACGAACCTCTGGGTGGACGATCTCGAAATCACCGGCGGGGTCTCGCCCGGCAGCGTCTCGGCCTCGAACGTCGCCTTCGCCTCGCAAGCCACCGACCCGGTGAGCAGCTCGTCGCCCCCGGCCAGCGTGATGCCCGAGGTCGAACTGCGGGGCCGGCTCTCTGTCGGCGGCGAGCCGTTCTTTCCGCGGATCATCGAGCACCGCGGCGAATCCCTGGCACATTTGCAGTCGCTGGGCTTCAACTGCGTTTACACCAGCGCGCCGCCGACTCCGGCCATGCTCAACGACGCAGCCCGGCTGCGGCTGTGGCTCATCGCGCCCCCGCCTCCGGCGTCCGAGCTGCGGGCCCGCGACGGCCAACAGCGCGGCACCGAGATTGGGCCCGAGTACGATCCCGTGCTGGCCTGGGACCTGGGCCGGGGGCTTTCCGAACGCGAGCTGCCCGCGGTGCGGCAGCGGGCCGAACAAGTGCGCTGGGCCGATCCCCGCGACCGGCCGATCGTCGTCTCGGCCGACGCCGACCTCGACGGCTACAGCCGTCCGCCGTTTTCGGTGCTGCTCGACCGCCGCACGGTGCTGGGCACGTCGCTCGAGCTCTCGCAGTATGCCGACTGGCTCAGCCAGCGCGGGCAAATGGCCCGCGCCGGCGCCACGCTCTGGGCCACGATCCCCACCCAGGTCGAAAGCGATCTGCTCGAGCAAATGCGGCTGCTCTCCGGCCGGGCGCTGCCGCCGCCCAGTTGGCAGGAAGCTCAACTGCGGGCCGTCGCCCGAGCCGCGCTCTCGGCGCGAGCCCGGGGGTTGTTTTTTACTTCGCAAACGCGTCTCGACGCTCCCGACCCCGCCACGCAAGCCCGCGCCGCGATGCTGGGGCTCTTGAACCTCGAGTTGCAACTGATCGACCGCTGGCCGTCGGCCGGCAACTTCTCGATGTCGGCCGACACCAGCAACCGGCCCACGGCCGGCGCGGTGATGGAAACCGAGCTGAGCCGCCTGCTGCTGCCGATCTATGCTCCCGGCGGCGGACAGTTCGTGCTGGGCACGCAGGCAGCCCCGCGCACCAGCTACGTCGTGGCCGGCGTGCCCGAGGGCAACCGGGCCTTCGAGCTGACGCTCACCGGATTGCATCCCATCCGCGGCACGCGCGTCACCGGCGGCACGCGCGTCGTGCTCGACGATCAATCGCGCGACTCGATGGTCGTCTTCACCCAAGACCCGCACGTCACCAAGAAGCTGAAAGAGGGCGTCGAAGCCACGCGTGGGCCGGCGTTACAACTCATCGGCGCTCTGGCGGCGGCCGAAAAAGCGCGCATCGACAGCACCGTGGCGCGGCTCGGCCAGTTCGGCCGCGACGTCCGCGTCGTTCCCGAGGCCCGGGCCACGGTGGAGCAGGACCTGCAAAAGTTTGCCGCGCAACAACGCACCAGCCCCGACAAGGCCTACCGCTGGGCCCGGCATGCGCTGGAGCTGCTGCGCCAAATCGAACGCGTTTATTGGGAGCAGGCCCAGGGCGGGCTGGCCGAGCCGCTATCGGCCACCTTCGACACGCTGCCGGCACACTACGAGTTCATCAACCGCATCGCCGCCGCTCCGCGTTCCGGCAATCGTCTTCCCCAGGGAGAGTGCGAGAACCTGACGGCCATGCTCTCCGCCGGCTGGAGGCACTACCTGCACGAGCAGCACGGCGTGCGCACCGGCGTCGAGCTGACGCCGGGGGCCGCTCACACCGGCGCCGCGGGCCTGCTGCTCCACGCCGTGGCCGCCGACGAAAAACGGAAGCCCGGCGTCATCGAAACCCCGCCCGTGTGGATCACCACCGCGGGCATCGCGGTCGAGTCGGGCGACCTGGTGCAAATCGACGCCTGGGTGCGGATCGATGCGCCCATTACCGGCAGCGTCGACGGGCTGGTGATCCTCGACACCGTCACCGGCGCCCCCTTGGCGCTTCGCCTCACGGCCACCAAAGGCTGGCAGCAGGTCACGATGTATCGCGCCGCCACCCGCTCCGGCACGATGGCGGTGACGTTTGCCATGGGCGGTTTGGGCATGGCCGCCATCGACGACGTCTCGATGCAGATCGTCGAGCGCAGTGCCGCGCAACAGGCCCGCCGCTAGGACAGTGCACAGCCAGGCCGCGGTCCCCCCTTTACTCCACCACCTGCCAAAGGCTGCCGTAGTCGTCGGTCCAGACCAGCGGACCCGACTCCGGCAGCGCCGATTCCGACGCTTCGCTCACCACGGCATCGTTTAAGAACTCCCAGTTGTCCGTCAGCAAGACCCACCGGCCGCCGTTGTACCCTCGGCTCGGGTCCCCTTCGGACGCAACCAGAACGCAGGGCCGGCCAAGCGCTTGTGCGATGCCCAGCACGACGCCCCGGAGATCGAGAAACCGGTTGGAAATGTGGATGCACAGAATCCCGTCGGGCTTGAGATGCTGCAAGTACAACTCGACCGACTCCTTGGTCAGCAAGTGCATCGGAATCGAGTCGCTCGAGAACGCGTCGACCACCAGCACGTCGAATTCCTGGCTGCCCCGAGTCGCCAGTTCGCGCTCCAGCGAAACCCGCCCGTCGCCCGGCACGAGGTCGATCTCCGCCGACGAGTCGTCGATGTACGTGAAGTATTGCTTGGCAAACTGAATCACGCCGGGGTTGATCTCATAGTACCGAATGTGGTCTCCCTCGCGCCCGTAGGCCGCCAGCGTGCCGCACCCGAGTCCAATGATTCCGATTCGCAGCGGCCCCTTGTCCGCGCGGGGGTGCCGCGTGATGGCCATCGCTGCTCCGCTCGCCGGGCCAAAGTAGCCGGTCGCCTCGCGGCGTCCCTTCTCGTCCAGGTGCTGATATCCGTGCTGGATCCGGCCGTGATACAGTTCGTTGACGGGTGGAATGCCGGCGAGCTCGCTCTCGCGGTGATCGACGCGCAGCACGCCGTAAAAGTTGCGTGTCGAATCTAACGTAGTGCGGATGGAATTGCCGCCGCGCAAGACCATCCCTACGATGGCGAGCACGGCCAGCGCGACCCCGCCAATAACGAACCACGCCGAGCGGGGAACGGTGATTTTCTGCTCGGAGCGCTTCAGCGTGGCCAGAAACGCCAGGCCGATCGTAGCCACCAGCCCCAGCGGATA
>ERZ869936.1304-NODE-1304-length-18249-cov-6.892877_pt1 | contig 18249 bp, 27 predicted proteins | sample MGYA00520876_ERZ869936 | MGnify/ENA primary metagenome ERZ869936 (study PRJEB32218, sample SAMN09650985) | biofilter metagenome | isolation source: enrty point of leading RO module | place: Saudi Arabia: Thuwal, RO plant located on Red Sea | collected 2016-02-17 ...
TTTCCTTCGGCGTTGTGCGTTCTTCTTGCGGCAACGTGAAATTTTGAACAAATAAAGATTTTAATTTTTGGATTTCGGCTTCAATCGCATAACCCATGTCATCGGAAATATCCGATTTGCGGATTAACTTTGTTAGCCGGTCATATCTGTCAAGAACCGCATCACGATTCTTTTGATTTTTAACGTCTAAAATTTTGGCTTGGTCGTTTGCCGCTAATGTGACGGCACTTATTTCATACAACTTCACTTCAGACAATTCACGATAGTCGTCGACTTGCCTTTTTTGAATTGGCATGATGCCGACAGAATTTTCGGTAATAACCCCGGACTTAATCAATTCAATCACGTCCATTCCCAAACGTGTTTTAGGAACTTCTGCAACAAATGCCAAGCCGGTTGAATCTTCATACAATTCACGCATCTTCCCAATTGGCTTTTCAATGTCGTGTTGATATAAGTATTTGACACGTTCGCCGTTTTCTTGAATAGTCTTCTTGTATGCGCCCATGGTAATCATGTCGCCATCCGAATCGATGTTTCCAAAAATAGAACCATAACCCTTGACGATTCCGTTTTTTTCATCTGCATCAACAATTTCCCCGATGCTTGTTTGTTTGTAAATGATTGTATTCATGTTTGCAAAATTATAAAATTCAAATTTACTTGCTTGATAATGGATGCGCTTCCGGCAACAAGTCGGTGTCAAATGGTTTTCCTTTGAATTTTCCGTTGGCTAAAGCGTAAAGAAGACCATTGACGCGGGCGTATGCCCATTGTTCCGGACTGCTGACGTTAGGTCGAACTGACGACGGGTTTGTGTGGTATGCACCAACGCCCCGCTTAAACGATGCCGCAAGCATTCGATAGGTTGCACGTTTTGCGGGTTTGTCCCCGTGCTTTTCGTTGTGGTCTTCAACCTTTTTTTCAAGTCCTTTTTTGACTGCTGAAGAAATTTCATATTTGATTTCGTAGTACTTCATATTATTCATAAATAAGTTGATAATCCCCGTCAAATTCAAGGTCTTTTCCCGGCTTGAATTCATCCCTTAAAACTACGATTTTCATGCCGTTTCTATTTTCGAATAAATCAATTCTACTTTCAAGGGACATTGAATATTGAATCAATCCTAAAAACTCATTCAAATTGTCGTATTCGCTTTTGTATTGTTCTTTTAGTTTTTTAAACTTTTCCGTTAGTCTGTCTAATTTTTGAAGTTCTTTTTCTTTAGTCATAATTAATCGTTTGTTGGTTCTTCTATTTTGTGACCCATTTGAATCCGAATGTGTTCAAGCATTTTTTCGTTGTAGTCGTCAATTTTCTTCATCAAAATTGGGAATTCTTTTCGCAAGAAGTCAACAAATTTTTGAACGTCTTTATCGTTATTCCATTTTGATATTACAAAAGTGTTTGCAAAAACTTCGGCATGCCTTGGACTATCGGGGTCAATGCTGTGGCTTGCGGCATAGGGTTCATACTGACTAAAATATTGCGGACTATGCCCGCTTCCCATTTTTGATTTAGAAGCCGCCGCAAGTACGTCGGCGATTCCCGTCATCAAATAAGCGACTTGAGTAAAAGACAAGTCAGAATCTTGAAACATATAATTCGTTCTAAGGTTGTCCCCCCATTGGTCAAGTTTTTCTTCGTTATCCGAACCATCTTGATTGTAATAATTTATAAATGTGTTGTCAAGACTTGCAAGTTCGCGGTTTTCGGCGGGTGTGTTTCCTTGACCACTCAAGAACCTTTCAAGTTCTTGATAAAAATCTTTGAATATCGGATTCATGTTTTCTTGAAATTGGTCATCACGACTAAAAAGGTTGTAATGGTGATGAACGTGGTGACCAACTTCATGCGCTAAAGTTAATTTTGCCGCATCCCCCCAATTGTTTTTTGTGTCCATGTAAAGAAGTTTATTCCTCATGTTGTATCTTGCGCCCTTACCGCCACGTTCAAAAACAATCCCATTCAAGCCGGGTGTAAATTCAAAAAGCGACTTATTCGGGTCACCCATTCCCGCAAAAATCATTGTTCCGGTGTCTTCTTCATATTTCTTAAACTCACGTTCAATCGTCGCAAGTCTTTTTTCTTCCGCTTTACGAATCAACCTTTCAAGTTCTTCTTGTTCTGTCCTAATGGCGGATTGTCTTTCGCGTTCTGCAACAATGGCTTCGCGAACTTTGGGGTCAACTGCCGTCGGCTTTTGAACTTGACCAAGGTCTTCTTTTGGAAGCGGTGCATGTGCGCAACGACAATTAATTCGATTTGACGCGGATGCTTCCGGGTCACCCGGATAAAAAAGTCGTTCCACACCAACAACAACTTCCCTGCCCTTCATGCTTCTTGTGATTCCGATTTGAAAATAACTTTTAAAAGGCACTTGTTGCCCATTGGCTTGACGATGCGAAAGCCTTTCGCGACCATCTTGTCCGCTTATCCATTCTTTTATCATGTCTTCTTCCATGAACAATTGCCTTGCCTCAAGACCGATTGCATAATTTGCCGCGGTTGTTGATTCTGTTCGAACCAATCTTTCCGATTCATATTTGGCATATTCTTTAAACTTCTTCCCAAGGTAGTTTCGAAAAATTCTTGCTTGTTCTGCCGCACCAATTTGTTGGTAGCTTGGGTCGTTTAAAAGTTGTTTAATAGTCTTTTTTACATGGTCTTTTTTTGCACCACTCACCAAGGTCACCAACTCACCGGCATACATTTCACCGGCGCGACCCATAGCATTCCAAAACTCAATATTAAATTCATCAAAATCCGGGTTGAGCATGTCGTACCTTGACGACCTATCGTCGTTTTTTAGCATTTTCGACACTTTGTTGAACGTCTTCTTATAGTTTCTAGCCATTTTAACGCCTATTTCCGCGTACATCTCACGATAAAGGTCTACTAGGTCGTCCGTTCGAAAAACTGCTTCGTAAGGGATTGTATTCGTTTTTATGAAGAAGTCAATACATCGATTGTATTCACCCAAAAGGTATTTACGAACCGACTTAATTTGTTTTCGTTCTGCCGATTTAAAAACCTTTTGATAGTTTTCAAGGTATTTCTTTCGGGAAAACTTTATTTCTTTCCTTAACGTTTCCAATCAATCGGTTTTATTCTTCGCTTTTCTTGATTGTTCTTTCCGCCCATGGTAACATTGCGGCACCGCCCCAAAGGTTATAAGCCACATAGCCGCGGTCACGCCATGGTTCACCCTTATATTTCGGGTCAATGGTCGCATTGTCTTCGTGTCTTTTTAGGAACGAATAAACGCGCTTGACCGTTGACAAGGTGATGTTAGCCCTTGAAGCCAATTGCGATGCACGACGCCACCCGGTCATCGTTCCCCCTTGAACCACATCGCGACCATACTTTTCACGCCATTCCAACATTCGCTTGGCGTTATTGGTTGCCGTTTGTGGGTAGTCGTTGTATGTCTGTTCTGACTTTTCCATTTCAGCCAATCCACTATTGGATTCCAAAATGTCAATTTCTTGATAGTTTGGTTCGTTCTTTAGTGGCAAAAAGTTTGATGGAATGTAATAGTCATTCATTTCGGAAGTGTCGTCGTCTAGTCCGTAATTCATTGCGGCACGCTTTTCGTTTGGTGTAAGCCACCAAGCCGCCGACATTTGACTTACTACTTTGTCGCTTTCTTCTTGCAATTCCGGGATGACTGAAAAGTCAAAGTCTAAATACAACTTGTCGCCGTAGTGCGGAACCAACCATCGGTTGAGTTCGTCACGCAACATTGTCATTTTAGGAATTACTGCGTTTTGGTACAATGCCTTTTTAGCTTCTTTCATGTTGTTGTAGGTCGACGATTCGGTGTTGTTTAGTAGTTGCACCGGCACGTTGTAAATGTTACACAAGTCTTTGATTGTTTGCCCGTACTGCTCAATTAAAGTCAAGTCAGACGCGGACAATCCAAAGTTCACCCATGACAACTTTTTCGGTGTGATGATAACGTCGCCCATGTTGTTCGCGCCTTGGTGTTGTTCCCTAAATTTATCCTTTAGTTGACGCGCTTGCACTTCATTCAAATCACCTTCATCGGCAACTAACATCCCCCGCGCGGTTCCGTTCTGCAAATACTTCACCCCCGCCGTCAACGCTTCATTGTTCGCGTCCATTGAACGCAATCCCGCCTTTAGTGGTGACATGCCGTAAAGGTGTGAACCGGTGCCGTCATAATACGGATTGAAATCTTTCATGTGAAGAACACATTCCGCCGGCATTCTATAAGTGCCGTTGTATGTTAAAGTGTATTCTTTGACCGGTTGCATGATTCCACCGGAATTGATTTCAACGTTTTGCGATGGCAACACGTACAATTCAACATATTTGTGTTTGTTTGAACCGGTTTCCGGTTTGATTCCGTAAACGTATGAATTCCCCGTGATGGAATGAAATGCAATGATTTCAGACAAAAACGAATTGAATGATTGCGCCGGGTTTGGTCGACTTAGTAGTTCGTGAAGTTCGGTGTCTTCTACTTCGACCAAGGCGTTCTTTTTGATGTAATTAGAACGATGTAATATTTCCCCATCTATGCCCGAAGACGTCAATGCTTTATACCTTTTTAGTTCGGTTTCTTTTTTCACTTCATAAATGCACAAAGGAATCGTTGTCGCTGACTTGCTAATCAAGTTGATGATTGAATACACCGTCGCGTTGTGTCGATAGCCTTTGTTTATGAATGTGTCATCATTTTCGGGGTTCCAAATTACCGAATTGCCAAGGTAATTATAAACCGCTTGATTGAATGACGGATGTGTTTGTTGTGACTTGTTGATGATTGATTTTAATCGTTCTAATATTGACGCCATGCGTTTAAAATTTTTGTAAAATTACTAAATGACAAAAAATTCATTTCGTGTTGAATATTGTGAATAGAACATGTAACGAAACGCGTCACACAAATGATTCATTTTGTCTACCGGTTTGTTGATAATCGTGCCGTCCTTCAGTTGTTCCCAATAATAGGAATTGTATTCCGCTATCATGTTTTTAGATTCAAGCGAAACCACAACGTCATATTCTTTGATTAATGAAATACCGGCATTGATTGAGCCTTGACCTTTTTTACATTCCTTCACCAAGCAACCCATTTGCCGCAACTCAACGATTGACTTAGGTTCGGCACTATCTGCATAAGCCAAAACGTCATTGAGTTGGTTAGCATGTAGGAAATCGGCAATGTCTTGATTTGTTTGTCCGGTCTTATACATGAGTTCATGAATGTAAACCACCCCGTTGATTCGCTGACCAATCAAAATCGCGGTTTGGTCGTTCGAAAATCCGAAGTCAATACCAATCGTCGGATTGTCCAATTCGGGAAAGTCTTCTTTTGGAATAAACTTCCAACCGGAAAATATTTGTCGCTTACTGAAAAACGCCCGTTGACCTTCACCATAAACACGCCAAAAGTCCGGGTCGCGTTCCCGCATCCGTTCGATTTCGCGCACAAGTTCCGGTTGCAAGAATTTGTTGTCCTTGTATGTGGTTATCCATGTGTCACAATCTTCACGCGGAATCACTTCGTTGTATAACCAATGAACCGGGTCGGATGGATTGAAGTCGATAATCACAAAGTCGCGGGTTCTCATGTTGATTTGCCGGAAATCTTCCAAATCCAATTCATTGCTTTCGTTTAAGAACGCAATCGAACGACCGCGACCGCGTATTTTTTGCGGTTGGTCAATCGAAAGGAACTCAATTAAATGCTTGCCAAATTGGATGGTGTTTTCCGCCTTGTTATGAACGCATTGATGGTACATGTTCGCGTCTGTCAAAACCTTCACCATATCGCGCATAACTGACCCCTTTAAAGCCGGAAGCGTCTTCCGTATAATCGAAATGGTCAAAGGTTTGTCCGAAGTCCTAATCAAGTAAGTCAAATATTGACAAATGGCGAAAGTCTTTCCCGACCTTGTTCCGCCTTGATGAACTTTGAACCGCTTGTTTGATTTAAGAAGTTGCTCAAACTGCACATTGCAATTGATTTCAATCATCCTTTTTGTCTTTGTGGACTACAAAGTTGACCGAAGTTTCTAATGACCCGGACGATTCAACTTCCGTCCTTTCGACATAGCCGCGTTTTTTGCCTTTGGTCTTTAGGTAGAAAATGATTGAAGTTGTGTCTTCTGCATTTATGCGGTCAAACAATTTTTTTTCAACGTCGTCGATTGCGTTCTCACATGCCATTTCAACGTCCTTCCGATATTGGTCGTCTTCCTTCAACCATTGATAATGTGTTGACCTATGAATACCAACCAATTCACAAGCCGTTTTGATGATGCCGTGTGATTTATTCAACGCCGTTATCATTTTCGCCTTTTTTTTAATTGTCGGATTTGTTGATTTCATACCGGCAAAATTAATGCAAAAAAAAACGGACACCCAAATCAATGGATGCCCGTCCTTAACAAAACACAAAAACCTAAAAAATAAAACGTTCATAAATTCGATTCCATGTCTGTGTCCCCAACACGGAAACAATTGACTTGATAGTCATTTTGTCGTCATCTGAAAGATTATTTAAAAATTCTTTAGAACATAAGTCCCAAGCAAATCCGGATTCACAATCGACGCTTCCGTCTGCGAATTGTGGGTAAATGATGCCTTTTGAGTCAATCATGCAACCTACGGATTTTAATTCAATTAATTCTGCCATAGTTTAATATTTAAAGTTATTAGAATGAAATGGGGTGTAGTACAAACCCCTAGAATGCGATTTAAAGCCATTTTTAGGCGTTTTAAGCATAGGAAATCAATTTAGATATGAAATACTATGTCGAAGTTCTGAAGTGCGTCCCTACGCCCGTAAAACGAATAACGCTTGCACGCACCATGCAGTTGTTCAAATTCAATGTCGTTTGACGATTTGTAACGAACTGCAAACATTTGATTTTTCAGTTTCCGATAAACAACCCGGTTTTCATCCGAAAAAGCCGCGGTTATCAGTTTGTCGATTTCTGTTTGTTTTTGATTCATAGTGAAAGATTAAAAGTGATAAGTGTATTTGTTCATTCTTCGTAATCCGATTAAATAAAGCGTTAAAATATTGACTTTTTCTTCTAGGATGTCAATGGTGCCTTCTTTGTCGATGAACACGTCTTCCGGGTCTTTATATGCCCAAAAGAAGCCATTTAAATCTTTTTCGATTTTCTTGCTCATTTGAGTTTTGCCAAAAAGGTCAAGTTCCCTTTCGTTTACCTTGTGAAGTAGTTCGTCAAGTTTATCAATTAATGCTTCAATTTTTTCGGTATTTGATTTAGTGCTAAACATAGATTTTGATGTTAAGTTAGTAAAAAGGATAAATTTCACATAATTCGTCAAGTTCATCTTCGTTAATTAAAAATGAACCATAGCCAATAAACGCGTTAGTTTGTTGCAGTCTATTGTAAGCTAGACGGCTTATTGTTAAGTGCTTGTTTGTTGCCACGATTTTCATATTTTGATTTTTTCTTTAAACATAAAAAACCCCCGATTGTTTTCGGGGGGTGTTTTAAAATTACGCGGTCTGCTTGTGGTGGTTTGTCTTTTTGTTGGTCACAATGAAACGATAGTGTGAAACTTTGTCGTAACATTCAACCCAAACTAAACGACCATAGACGCGTCGTTCTTCACGTTCAAAAGTGCCTTCTGAAATTTTTCCGGTATGCTTTGCAACTTCAATCCAAAAGTTAAGTCCTAAACCTTCAGCAACTTCAAAATTTGAATCGGAAATATTCCATTCATCTTCAAGAAAACCGAACGATTCTAATTTGTCTGCCATATACTTCAACTTGTCGTCAAAATATTTATTGCCTACAATTTGCGCTTTGTAAATAATCGTTGGAAGCATTGTCTTTTCTTCTTCGTAATATTTTACGGCTTCTTCGCGATTTCTGAACCAAGTGTACCTTACATTGGCACCCGGTTTGCTAAACTTTTCAATTTCAAAATCAATTTTGCGGGTTTCGAAATCTGCAATGCTTTTCAAATATCGATTTCTTTGCTTTTTCGTTTTGCTTTTCAAGAATTCAACCATTCGGCTTTTTCTTCTTTCTACTTCTGCGTTTTTTTCTACGTTTTTCGCAATTGTTGTTTTTGTCTTGTCTTTCATAATTTTTAAATAATTTAAGTGTTTAAGACACCCGTTGCCGGGTGTTTCTGCCATTTAGGCGTCATCAGTTAAACTTTGTTTTCCCAAAATGAATCGATGTGAATATGACCGTTGTCATTTTGCAATTGAATCAATTTGTCTTTCATGATTTTTTTGGTTTTGACGGATTTAATAATTACACCATTCCACCACAAAACCCATTCATCCGGAAAGCATCGAATGCCTTTCCTTAGAATACCCCAATCAATTGAATTATCAAATTCATCTTTAGTTCGTAACTCAACGGCTTTGCCTTTAGAAGCCAAATCCATGATTTCTTTAATGTTTTCCATATCATAAAATTTAAGTGTTTGTGTAAGACACCCGTTGCCGGGTGTTTCGCCTATTTAAGGCTCATCAGTTACACTACTTTTTTCACTTCAATCGTTTCAAGTTCCGGAAGTTCTTCTTCCTTTTCTCGTTTTGTCTTGACCCGTTCGCGGTTATGACTAAATGAAAGTCCACGATAAGCCGCATAACATGCGTCGGTCAAATTTTGCCCGTAGGAATAATTCATTTCGCCGTCGATATAAATCGGAATGATTTCATTCGGATATTCGGGATTGCCGCCCATAAGATAAAAACAAGGTTTGGTGTCCGGGTATGCTTTTAGCCAATCTTTTGTACCTCGATACACGCGCCAAAATTTGGTATAATCATCTATGTATTCGTTCGTAATCGGCATGTCTTTCATGTCTATTCGTTCACATACGTATGAATAGTCTGTTTTACCGTGATTGCTACTTTTGAATTTCTTTTCTAGCATCCACATAATTTCGTTGCTTGCGTCCCATCCGTAAACGTTACGTTTTACGATTGTGTTGAAAATGTTAACTTCTGTTTTTCTTCCCATAATTTAAGAATTTAAGTGTTTGTAAAAGACACCCAAATGTTTGGGTGTTTCGCATCTTGAATGCTCATCAGTTTTACTTTGTTAAAAAATCTTCGGGTGTAAGGTGGTCGGTTCCAATAATCCAACCATCATACTTTCGCAAAGTCACCGAACCTTCGGTGAAATAGTCGCCGCCCCACATGACCGGTTCGTGTTCTGTTTCCATTGAAATGGTATATGGTGATTCCCAAACGCGGGTCACTTTTGCAAGAACTTCTTTTCCGGTACACCACGATTTTATTGTTCGACCAATCATTTTGTGATTCTTGATTTCTGTGTGGTCGGGTGATGTTTCGTACATTGATTTTTCTTTTGTTTTTGTCATAATTTTAAATTTAAGTGTTTGTGTAAGACACCCGAACGAATCGGGTGTTTCGGGTATTAAACCCTTGTCAATTACACTTCGACACTAGAACGTTTTAATTCCCCACTTTGAAAGTGTGTTTTCTAACGTGCGTTTGGTTTCTATACCAATTGCCGGATGTCTGTAATACTCATCCCATACTAAAACGCGGTCATGTGATTCCACTTCCTTTGTTTGATAGTAGCCGGCTTCGGTATTCATCGAAACCACGCTTTGGGTTGGTACATTCTGAATTCTGAAATACAACGATTGATAGATATCAACTTTGGTCGGATGTGCTTTGCCCCGATTCGGGATTTGCAATCTGCCGGTTTCTTCAAGCGTTTAAACCAAGTGGTTGAGATTGTATTGCATTTGATTGTAGTTTGATTTGTCAAAGTGAACCATTTGCGGCTTGAATTTTTGTTTTTCGTCTTCTGTCAGAATTAGTGACACCGGTGTGTCAATTTTAAATTTTTTCATAAAAATTAAGGTTTTTGTTAAACAATTTTCCAATATGTCAAAGAACTTCGAACGATTCCCTTGCGCCTTCGCGCGTTAATCGAACACTTATATAATACAAATTATTTTTCAATTTTCCAAATTTATTTTTAAAATTCCAAATATTTTTTTAATTCAGAAACAAAAAAAATGACGCCATCGCAATGATGACGCCACTTCACACACTTAAAATCTAAATAGGATATTACTATGACTTAATGCCCTTCTTTGGCTAAATTACGCCTTTTTTCGTAGATGTATAAATAAAAATCCCATTGCTTTTGTGGTATTTCTTCGCGGGTGTATTCTGTCTTTGAAGACTTCTTGATTCCATCGTTTTCATACACCAACCAAAACTTGCCATTTGGTAAAGCATGAGCATAGACCCGAATATTATTTTTTAAACACCATTGTTGCGCTTTGTAATGCCTTTCGAAGACATTTGCAGACAATCTTTTTTTAACCTTTGGCATCTTCTTCTTTTTCTTTTTCTCGTTCTAAAATTTCACATTGCCAACACAAATCCATTCGCCAAGTTTTTTGTCCACAACTTGGGCAATAATGGTCGTCGTCAAGTGGATTATTAATATTTGGATAAATCATAATTTTCTTGTTTTAAAATGGAACATCGTTGTCGGTGTGTACCGTCAACCTTTTCTTTGAATCAATCGTTTTGTAAACGCCCCCATTGTTAAAATCCGGGGCAACTGAAAAGTCACCTTGCCGTCCGTTTTCCTTTCGTTTTACTTTTTGAATATACACCCGAACCGCATCGGAACCGAATTTGGTTTTGACCCCAAGTTCGCGATACACGGAAATAGCATTGTAAGTCTTGTTGAAAAAATCACTTGAGCCGCTTATGTCGTAAGGTGTGCAAACGTCATAAATGCCATTAGTCATGGTCATTTTTCTAGGGTGTGCGACAAGAAACAAATGGGTGTTTGTCTGTTGCACAAATTGCGTGATTTCTGAAAGTATTTTCCCGACATAAGTGTAATCCCTTTGTTGACTATGGTAAAGAATATTGCAAGGGTCAATCACAAAAAGGTTGCAACCCTTCGCCAAAACCAATTCGCGAAACTTGTCCAAAATACCCTTCAAGGTCAAGTTTTCCAAATCGATTTTCAGAAGAAAAAAATGTTCTTCAATGAAGTCTTTGCATTTATTCAAATCATCCACTTGGACATTCTTTTGCATCAACTTGTTTGCGATTCTTTTGATGTGACCTTCAAACGGAAAAGATTCCGGTGCAAAGTACCCCACACGAAACCCGTGTTGCATCGCCATGTTGACACAAACTTGGTCAAGGAAATCCGACTTTCCGGAATTCGGTATTCCGGTCACCGTTGTCCAACTGCCGAAATCAATTTGAAGCAAATCGTCAGAATCAAAACCCATTGAATAATTCTCCACCCCGACTTCAGTAAAGTTCAAGATTCGATTCCAATGCTTGGAAATATCAAAAAGACCTTCAACGGGGAACTTTTTAGCCGTTTTAAGAAGACTTCTCAAAAATTCCGACCCTTTACTTACCAACACTTCATTGGCGTCCTTAAAACCATCTATTTCGATATATTCGCATCGGTGCAAACCTAATCGTCTTGCCAACTCATTACGCAAAGCAATTCCGGCTTGGTCTGAATCGGTGAAGATTGTGATTTTTTTCATCTTCTTGAAGTACTCATGGCAGTTGTCCAAATATTCAAGTTTTTGATTTCCTTTAGTTGCCCCGTTGGGAACACTTACAACCGAATAAATGCCGGATTCAAACAACGACATTGCATCCATTTCGCCTTCAACGATGTAACAATGTTCAACTTCTTTGATGTTGTCAAGTCCGTAGAAAATGAGTTCCGCACCCTTGACCATTTTAAAATTCTTTTCAGCGTCGCGGAATTTGACATTGACTAATTTGCCATTTCTGAAATAATTAAAATTAATCGCTTTACGTTTTTTCTGAACTTGCGGAAACCATTCGACCGATTCGGTAACTTTCCAATTTGCCAAAGTTGATTCGGTGATTCCGCGTTTTTTGAAATATGAAATCGTGCGTTCTGACAAATCCACCGATTGAACGTCCGGTTCTATGTAAGGTTGTTTTGCCTTGAACTTTACATTTCCCGACCAACCGCAATGATGGCAGTTGTAACTTCCCGATTGCAAATTGACCGACAAAGCCGGGTCGTTTTTATTTTTTCTTTGGTGACTGCATTTTGGGCATTTTGTTTTTTGCTGAACTGCATTTGATTTGATTTGAATGCCTAGTTCTTGAAACTCATTTAAATGTTGCATTTGTAATTTGATTTTTAAGTGGTGTGATGTGATATTTATTCGCTAATTGCAAAAGCAATTTTTTGGTATTTATGTCGATTTTGTAATTCTCACCCTTATGGTAAACCTCAAACACGTCCGTATTAATCAATTTAAAGCCGTTAGGCGCACTTTTATCGTGTCGGCAATACAAAACCCATGACAACTTTTTTTCGTCGCTTAGATGCCATGATTTTGCTATTTCTTGCAATGTGGTTTTTTGTTGTGGTTTCACATAAGTCGATTTGTACTTGAATTCAAAAATGATAAGCCATTGATTAACGCGCCAAACCGCATCGATGTCGGTCGGGTGATTTGACCCGTTGTTTATGCCATAGAATAAAACGGGTTGTTTTAGAAAATCAATGTTTTTTATCATTGTAAAAATCAGTCAATTCTTTTCTAAATCTATTAATAAAATATTGTCCATAGGTGATTCCGTCTTTATTTCTTCTTTTTAGTTTCAGTAATGATAGAAATTGGTCGCGCCAAAAAGAATCATTTCGAATCAATTTCACTAGGATGTAAAGCGTTCTAGGGTCAACCTTGTCATCCCGATTCATTTTATCAATGACCGACAACCATTGTTCCTTTTTTTTGGCATCTTTTGGATGAAAGTTTTTCGGAAACAAATCAACAATGTGGTCGTAAGCATCCAACACGATTTTTTCAAATTCTTTCGGTTTTGATTTTTTGACGACAACTTTATTGTTTTTATTATTCTTTTTATTAGTGTTAGTATTAATATTATTAATATTATATTTATATAATAAAGCAACCCTGAACATTCGTTCCACCTTACCCGGAACATTTGTTCCGCCTTGGAATATTTGTTCCGCCTTGTTTTGAATCAAAATCTTTCTTTTTTTGCCTTCAACTTGCACTTCACAATAGCCGTTTTTTTTTAATTCCTCAAGCCATTTGCGAATCGCCCGGTCTGACGCTGACATTGATTTTGCCAACTCAATATTTGATTGTGTACATGAACCATCTTCTTCCAATGTCGTCGTGATTTGCGCAAACAACAATTTCGCATTCGCGGACAACGAATCGTCCCGAAGAAGTTCTTCCGGTATAACTCCCAAATATGAATTCATTTACTTGTTTTTAATTTCTTCTAAAAACTCATGAAAATCTTCAAACACCTCAACAAATTTTTCATGTGAAATGTCATTGTTGCCATGAATATCAAACAACAATTCAATCAACATTTCAAATTCTGTTTTGGTCAAGTCGCCGACGTAAACAAATTTCACGTCGTCTTCAATCATGGTTGAAGAAGTTCGCCAAACACGTTGGTCGATTTCGTTGTAAAAAATTGGCTTTGTTTTACTCCAATACATCTTCAAAAAAATATAGGTCAATAATTCGTTTACAATCGTCAAAATCATTTGACACATGCACCGACCAATTACAAGTCCGCAATGCGTCCATCATCAATGATTGACTTTTGGTTGGTTTGTTGCGACCGATTTTAAGTTCAATCGCTAATCCGTTTTTGTTGTAATTAGGTGTAAAAACTAAAACATCCGGAACGCCGGAAACACCCCCCAAATATTTGAATTTAAATCTTTCAAAAGGTGTACGCTTGCCCTCATTGTAGGGGTGTATAACCAACGCTTTTGGATATTGCAACTTGATGTAATTAATTACCATGTTTTGCAACAAGTCTTCTTTGCCTAAGTATTTAAAATACGGGTTCATTGTTTATGCTTGATTCTAGTTCCATTTCAACCTTGAATTTCTTCGGACATTGAAAGGGAATGTTGTATTCGTTCAAAATATAAGCAATTACGGCGGCATCTTTTGCATCAACCACAAAAATCGCGTCTTTTGATTGTTCTTTTTTTGGCTTTGGATATTGACGTGACCAATATGTTGCGGTTGTGATTCCAATGCCAAAATGCTCCGCTATTTCTTTGACAGACTTTGAAGTGTTCCAATACATTTCAAGAACGTCTTTTTTTAGTTTGTCCAAACTCATAGCAAAAACGCATCGTCATCGTCTGAACATTCGTGATGCATGTATCCCAACGCATGACCGGTTTCACAATAAACTTTCCATGAAAAGAACGCTTCATTGAATTGGATTTCTGCGTCTTCAATCATGCGTTCGCTCATTCCATAAACTTGCACCAAATACGGCGGATTTGTTTCGACCGCTATGAATCGGAATCGGTTTGGATTTATGCCGGCGCAAAGGCAATAAAAATATGCTTGCACATGGTATTTTCTGTCATAGATTTCATGTCGAAATTTTTTCGGCTTGTTGTTTTGACACGACTTAATGTCCGAAATCCACCCTTCAACGTCATCCATACAATCGGGTCTAAATCGAACCGGAATCCCGTCAATTTTTCCATAGTACGAAAGTTCTTTGATGTTGCCGTTTAGGTAGTTTTTCGCGTCTTCTTTTTTGTCTACATTTTTTGCAATGCCTTCGATGATATTTGATTGCGCCATGGTTAGGGATATTTTATCCGCATTTTGTGACTTGATTTCTTCGGCTTTTTCTTTGTCTGCTTTGCGTCTTAAATCAAGTTTAGGCAAAACAAAATACAAGTCTTCAAAGGTTTTTGGAAACAACAATCTTTCGTGAATCGCGGTTCCAAGTTTCATGGCGTCCGTTTCTTTGTATTCCGGTCTGTTCAAAAAATACTCAACCGAACGGTCTGCAATCACCTTTAAACCCGACGATGATATTGCCGGGTTTTGGTGGTATTCTTCATTGGTGTCGCGCACCATTTTAAATTTGCTAATCTTCATTGATTAAGGTTTTTAAATTCTCAATTTCTATTTCCATTTCTTCGTTCTTTTTCCGCAAATCTTTGTTTTGCATTTCTAGGAAATGAACGCGCCATTGTAAAAATTTAATTGAAGACATTTTAAAAAGGTAGGTCGTCAGTTGCGGCGGATTCATCCGATGAATCGTTTGACGTTTTTGTTACAACTTCGGCTTGATGAATTCTTGTGATTCGCCAACCTTGAATCGTATTAAAATACTTTACTTCGCCTTGTGGACTTGTCCATTCACGACCGCGTAAGTTGACGCCAATTGCCACCATGTCGTTGACGTTGTAGCCATTCAAGACGTCGCACTTATCTTGCACGAATTGAACCAAAATTTGTTGCGGATATTGTTCGTTGGTTTTCACCACAACTTCACGTTTTCTAAAACTGCCGTCACCAATTGTTTGAGTTTCGCCGATTTTGATTATTGTTCCTTTGATTTCCATAAAATTATAATTTGAATTTAGTTTTGATTTGATTTTTTTGTTCTTCAGTTGCGCGGAAGTTTTTCAGCACATTGACCGCTTGTTGTTTGCTTCCGCTCAAAGTTGAATTGAATTGTTGTTTGGTCAACTTTGGCAAAATTTTAGAATCCATTGCCTTGGCGTTTTCAACCTCATCTTTCGAAGCGATTGCGGCATCAATGCCAATTCCTAAATAACCCAATGCACGACCCAAAGCGGAAGTCATTGCGTTTTCCAAAAACGACGTTTTGTTGACCCCGGTTTGTGTGATGAATTCTTGCGCATGCGCTTGACTTAAAACGTGAACTTGTCCGTCCACCACTTCGGTGATTGTCACCAACACGATGATTTGATTTTCATCAAACTTCACGATTTCTTCATTGACCGCGCAATTGTCATAACGTTCGATTGAACGAAAGTACTTCACACGCTCATTCACGGTAACGTAATCGTTCCCGCGGATTTTTGTTGTTTTCATAATTCTTGAAAGGTTTTAATTAATGCGGGCAAATCGAAACCCATTTTTCGCAAGACCAACAAATCGCCGATGGTGATTCGCCGGTAATCTTTGATTTTCGAATTTAATGTCGGATAAGTGCATTTTAATTTTTCTGCAACTTGCTTTTTCGACATTTGCAATCGATGCATTGAAACGATAAATTCCGCTTCAAATTCTGAAACTTTGTTAGACATTGAAAATATTTTTTACAAATATAAATTCAAGTTTAACTTGTTTAAAAAAATTTTAATTCGTATGGTTAAACGTTTTTTCTCAACTTAAAGGTGTTAGAAACGTCATCGTCCGGATTTGGTTTGTAGAATCTCATTTCGATTGTGTTCGACTTAACCTTATATGTCATTTTTTGAATTATGGCACTAAGGTCTTCCCGCAAAACTGCCGCACTAAAATTCACCCAAATTTTATTTAATGGCGTTACGGGTCTTTCGTCGTTGTTGTAGAACGTCCCTTCATAAATCGAAAGGTAGTCGCGGCGGTCATTTAAAATCATTTGCGAAACTGCCCGACCCAAAAAGTTTTCTTTTATCAAATTGTTTGAACTTTGGAACTCCCTTGACCTTTGCCCGTAAGGAACATAAACCTTTGATTCTAGTTCATATTTGTCGACTTGATTTGTTTGTGTTCTAAGAAATGAATCGCCGGGAACTAGTTCGCCCGATTTTTCAAATTGAACATGGTCTAAATACATTTTGAAACTTGAATCACCCGTCGGTATTGCCGGCTTGTAAAGTGTAAAAGTAAAAATATCTGTCGCTTGATTGACGGTGGTAATTGGAATAGTAACTTTGATAGTGTTCCAAATGTCCTTTGTGATAACCGTGTTGTTATTTGTAAGTGTGGTTGTCCAAGTCTTATTGAATTCGTTCCAATATTGAGTTGTGAAAAACCCGGAACTATCACTTCTTTTTAACTGCCATCGACATTGAACCGAAGACGCTGAAGTAATTGGTTTTACCTTAAAAGAAAAATTTGTTTCATCACCACCCGGTGATTGATTGTTCGACGTTGATTCGATAAATTGTGCTACATACGTGTTGTTGCCAACAACGGGCGAAGTGTATGCGTTGTTTCCGGAACTTAACCAAACATTATTTCCTTGAAACGAAAAGTCTTCTTGTGTGATTTCTGTCCAATTGTATAATGAAATTGTTCCGGTATTTGTTGCTTCAAATGAGCCGTTGACGTTTAAGTACTTACCCGGTTGGTCTTGACCATTAACGGTGGTGAACTGCGTGCTTGAGTTGTACGATTCCGCGTCAACTTTATATTCCATGGTTTTAATGCCGGGCAAAAAGTCCTTTGTAAAATCCTTTTTTAAAGGTTGTAAATTTAGCGGCACACGAATCAACAAATCGGTCAAAGTTACGTCGGACTGCTTGACCCCGTTTGCGTTAAATCGAACAAATTTTAAATGTTCGTTTTCGTCATTCGTTAACCTACTAAACAAAGACGCTTTGATTCCGGTGACCGTTCCCCCGGAATTTGATGTTGTGTAAGAAGCGTCTTGAACCCTTGTGTCATAATACGCGGAATTGCTAATAATGTACCATTTCCCATTTGCCAAAAAAATCTTTGCATTAAGTGCGCGCATGTATTCTTGAATCAATTCTTTTGGATTCCAAATTCCCCAATTTTTCTTTGCAACATTCATGTGGTCTTGCTCAAAAACATGCTTCAAACTCAATCCGTCTTTGTATCTCAAATCAAGCAATGTGTGAATCTCAAAAGAATGACCGGTCTTTTTCAATGCGTTGGCAATAGTTACCGCAATTGAATCGTAATTGACCCCAATGTCCTTGTACGTTATTTCGTCCGGGTCAAAGGTTGCGCCCGCCAATTCAGCCAACCCGTCGGTGGCTAAAATTTTAATTGAATACGGGTAGTCAATCAATTGTTCTTTGTAAATATCTTTTGTCACATATCCGCGCCAAAACTCATTCCAACCGGTAGAATCTTCATAGTAAATTTTAGCTAAATATCTTCGGTCGTTCCCTTCGTAAAAAACGTCATATTCTGTGTCAACCGGCGCGTTGTCGGTGTAAATGAATTCAGTTGGTGAAGCACCTTCTTCGCATTGTGCGCCCCAATAAATTGCGCTAGTAAAAGCGTCGTTCACTACGACAAATGAATTTGTGACTACCGAAGACGTTGTAACTGTCACATAAATACGATACCAACCACCGCCCAAACTTTTGTATCCACCGCCATCCGCGCCGCTACTTATTGACGTTAATTTAGTTGAAAATGCAAAGCTATTTTGTAAGCTACCAAAGCCATCGTTTTCA
>ERZ869936.1305-NODE-1305-length-18244-cov-6.850129_pt1 | contig 18244 bp, 14 predicted proteins | sample MGYA00520876_ERZ869936 | MGnify/ENA primary metagenome ERZ869936 (study PRJEB32218, sample SAMN09650985) | biofilter metagenome | isolation source: enrty point of leading RO module | place: Saudi Arabia: Thuwal, RO plant located on Red Sea | collected 2016-02-17 ...
GGAATCGCCGAATATATTGACCGCGGTGCGTGCCATGTCGAGGATGCGGTCGAAGACCATCAGCACGCCGACCGCCTCGAGCGGCAGCCCGACCGCGCCCAGGATGATGGCGATCGCGACCAGCGACGCGCTGGGCACGCCGGCGACGCCGACCGAGGTCAGGAGCGCGATCACGACGATCGAGAACTGCACGCCGAAGGTCAGGTCGAGGCCGTAGGCCTGGGCCAGGAAGATCGCCGCCGCGCACTCGTAGAGCGCGGTGCCGTTCATGTTCACGGTGGCGCCGAGCGGCAGCACGAAACTCGAGATCTTGTTGGACACGCCGGCGTTGTCCTCGACGCAGCGCATCGTCACCGGCAGCGTCGCCGACGAGGACGCGGTCGAGAAAGCCGTCAGCATGGCCGGCGCCATCGCCGGGAACACCCGGTACGGCGGCACCTTGCCGACGAACTTGAGCAGCAGCGGCAGGACCACCAGCGCGTGCGTGAACAGCGCCGCGGTCACGGTCACGGCGAACACGGCGAGCGGCCGCACGCCCTCGAAGCCGGCCTCGGCCACGACCTCGGCGACCAGCCCGAACACGCCGATCGGCGCGAACAGCATGATCCACTCGGTCATGCGCATCATGACGTGGAACACGGCGTCCCAGAAGTTGTACAGCGGGCTCGCGAACTCGTCGTCCAGCTTGGTCATGAAATAGCCGAACAGCAGCGCGAAGAAGATGATGCCGAGCATGTTCTGGTTCGCGGCCGCCTCGACGATGTTGTCCGGGATCATGCTCAGGAACACGTCGGCGATGTCGCCGGGGCCGCGGCCCTCGGCCACGTCGGCGATCTGCTCGCCGCTCGCGTCGAGGCCGAGCATGTCGCCGACCGGCTCGCCGTCCTCGTAGCCGGGGCCGACGAGGTTGATCAGGACCAGGCCCACCATGATCGCCGCGACCGTCGTCGCAAGGTAGAACAAGAGCGTCCGGCCGCCGAGCGCGCCGAGATTGCCGCCGGAGCCGATGCCGGCCACGCCGACCGTGATCGACGAGAAGATCAGCGGCACGATGATCATCTTCAGCGCGTTCAGGAACATGGTGCCGATGTAGTCGAACACGGACAGCACGCTGATGCCGAGGATGCTCGGATCCTCGACGCCCTGGCCGATCAGGTAATTGACCCACGCGCCGGCGAAACCGGCGAGGATGATCGCGATCAGGATCTGCCAGTGCAGTGCGAGTCTGGTCATGCTTCCCCCGTTGCAGACACGGCGCGCCGCACGGCGCACCCACACGTGGCCGGCATGTTACACCAGATCGCCCCCGGGCCGTGCCGGGATCAGTCGAACAGCGTTTGCTGCGCGATGGCGTCCCGGTTGCGCGTGACCTCGGCGCGGCGGGTCAGCTCGAGCACGAGCGCCGTGTAGTCCGCCTGCCCGGTCTGTGCCGCGAGCCTGCGCTTGGCCTCGTCGCGCTGTTCGACCGGTATGGCTTCCGGCCGGCCCGGCGCGTAGCCGGTCACGGCGAACACGGCTTCGTCGCCCGTGCTGGTCTGCACGTTGCCGACGCGCGGTGTCCCCGGCTGCGGTTTCTTCACACGGAACACGGCGGCCCGGACGTTCGGGTCGACCTCGGTGGCATCGCGACGAATGACGGCCGACGATACCTCGTCGGCCTGCGCGGCTTCGGCCGCGGCCGCAAAGGCCTGGCCGTCGCGCACCGCGTTCGCGAGCGCCTGCGCGCGTTCGCTGACGATCGCGCGGGCCTGGTCCGCCCGGATGCGCGCCACGATGTCCTCGCGCACGTCCTCGAGCGGCATCGGCGCTGCCTCGTTGTAGGTCTCGACCTGGACGGCCACGGCGCGGTTCGCGTCGAGTTCGATGAGGTCGGTGATGCGGCCCTCGCGCAGCACGGCCTCGTCGAAGATCGCATCGATCGCCGCCTGGTTGTTGCCGAAGGGTTCGCCGCCCTGGCGCGTGTAACCGCTGGCCCGCTCGACCGGCAGCCCGACCGCGGCGGCGATCGTCCCGATCTCGTCGGCGTCGAACAACGCGTCCGCCAGCGCGCGCTCACGCTCGCGCCAGGTGTCCTCGACCTTCTCGTCGCGAAGCTCGCGTTCGAGTTCGGCGCGGACCTGTTCGAACGGCAGCGGGCCGCCCGGCTGCACGTCGTCGAGGCGAATTACGTGGAAACCGAAATCGGTGCGCACCGGCCCCGCGATCTCGCCGGTACGCATCGAGAATACCGCGTCGCCGAGACCCTCCAGGTACTGCGAGCGGGTCAGCAGGCCGAGGTCGCCGCCTTGCCCCGAGGTCAGGCCGTCGGCCGAATACTGCTGGGCGAGGTCCGCGAACGGCTCGCCGGCGCGGGCTCGCTCTGCGAGCGCCGTCGCCTGCTGCCCGGCCGCATCCTCGTCGTCGCCGAACTCGATCAGGATGTGGCTCGCCCGGCGCTGCTCGTCCTGCAGGTAGCGCGCCGACGCTACGTCGTAGTACTCGCGCAGTTCCTCCTCGCTGACTTCGACCTGCGCCGCCAGCTCGTTGCGGTCGAGCTCCACGTAGGCGATGTCGACGCTCTCAGGCGAACGGAACTCGTCCTGGCGCTCGTCGTAGTAGGCACTGACCTGCTCGTCGCTGACCTCGATCGTCTCCGCGACGCTGTCCACGTCGAAGGTGGCTACCGAGACTTCGCGTTCCTCGCGCACGAGGTTCAGGTAGCGGCGGTATTCCGCCGGCGTGACGAAGGCCGTTGCCCCCACGCCGCGCTGCAGCTGGCTCTGGCGCAGGCCGATGCGCTGGTTCGCCTCGAAAGCGACGGGATCGATGCCACGCTCGGCCAGCCAGCCGTAGTAGGCGTCTTTCGAGAAACGGCCGTCGACCTGGAACTCCGGCGCGCCCTGGATGAAGCGCGTGATCGTCTCGTCGGTGATGCGGAAATTCGACTCGGCCAGGTACTGGTCGACGACCGTGTCGTAGACCAGGTTGTCGAGCACGTTTTCGCGCAGCATCGCGCGCATCTCGTCGGGCAGCTGGGCGGCGAATTCGCCGTACTGCGCGAGCTGCTGGCGGTAGGCGTTCTCGAACTCGAGCATCGAAATCTCGTCGCCGTTCACCTTGGCGGCATAACTTGAACCGATGAACTGGTAGTTGATGCCGAAGAAGACGAACGGCACGCTCAGGAGCGCGAGGATGGCGACGGCGAAACCGCCGGTGAACCGGTCACGGATGTTTTGCAGCATGGTCGATTATTTGGAAAGCGGTTGCGGCCGGACGGCCGGTGGAGGCCATAAAGCCCTGAAAATGCAGGCCGGGGATGATACTCGACCCGGGGTGGCAGGCCAAGTTCCGCGGGCTGCGGGTTGATCGGTGGGCGGGGCGCGCTGCGCGCGTCCAAAACGGCAATCCTGCCGTTTTGTCGACCCCCAATCTGCCCCGTGCACTCGACAGCACCACTCCCGGCCGGTGCGGATTGATCTTTAGTGACTCTCTGGATCGGCGCGAGATACAGGCATCCCTGGACGGGACTGACGGCCGCCATCCCTGGCGGCTGCCGCTGCGCGGCGCGCTGCGCGCGTCCAAAACGGCAATCCTGCCGTTTTGTCGAACCCCAATCCGCCCCGTGCACTCGACAGCACCACTCCCGGCCGGTGCGGATTGATCTTTAGTGACTCTCTGGATCGGCGCGAGATACAGGCATCCCTGGACGGGACTGACGGCCGCCATCCCTGGCGGCTGCCGCTGCGCGGCGCGCTGCGCGCGTCCAAAACGGCAATCCTGCCGTTTTGTCGAATCCCCAATCCGCCCTGTCTGCGCGATAGCACCACTCCCGGTCGGTGCGGATTGATCTTTAGTGCCTTTCTGGATCCGCGCGAGAAACGGGCATCGCCGGACGGGATTGACGGCCGCCATCCATGGCGGCCGCCCCTGCGGGGCGCGCTGCGCGCGTCCAAAACGGCAGTCCTGCCGTTTTGTCGAACCGGCTTGTTCAATGTCGCGGGTTCGAGCCTGAGCAAACCTCCAATAACGAGAAAGGGGCATGCCCCTGCGGGCATGCCCCTTTCTCGTTATTGGCGGAGTGGACGGGACTCGAACCCGCGACCCCCGGCGTGACAGGCCGGTATTCTAACCAACTGAACTACCACTCCTCGGAACCTGGTGGGTGCTGACGGGATCGAACCGCCGACCCTCGCCTTGTAAGGGCGATGCTCTACCAGCTGAGCTAAGCACCCGGATCGGGATTTCCCCCAATCCTCGCTACCGCGCTGTTACGAAAGGATTTTCTCAGCCTTTCGTCGCACTCCGGCTGCGAAGGGCGCGCTAGTTTACGGCATCCTTCAGGGCTTTGCCAGCCTTGAAGCCGGGAACCTTGCTGGCCGCAATCTGGATGGTTTCGCCCGTCCGCGGGTTGCGTCCCTGGCGAGCCGCGCGCGACTTCACCGAGAACGTGCCGAAGCCGACCAGCGACACGCTGCCGCCGTGAGCCAGGGTCTTGGTGATGCTGTCGAGTACCGCATCTACCGCCTTGGTTGCGTCCGAACGCGAGATATCGGCCGACTCGGCAACCGCCTCGATAAGTTCTCCCTTGTTCATGCATTCACCTTTGAGATTGAAGAAGTGTCGAATGCGGACCGTAGGTTGGACTGCTCCGCACCCCCGTCAACCGAACGCCGGATCCCAAGCGCGAACGATTGCCCTGCTGGCTGTCGGCCCGGCTTCCCCTGCGGCCGCTGCGACCGACGCGCCAGCGGCTGGCGGCCGCCGGCGCGAGCACGCGTAGCTTATACCAAGCGTCAAAATGAGCGTCAACAAGCCTCCCGGGCTGTCGACGCGTACCGATCAGTGCGGGCGAACAGCCTCGCCGGATTCGCTTTCAGCCTCCGGTTTGGACTCGCCGGACTTCCCCTTCTTGCCCTTCGCGTCCGGTACCGGCATGTGCACGAGTGCGTATTCGAGCACCTGGTCGATCCATTTCACCGGAACAATCTTCAGCTTGTCCTTGATGTTCTTCGGTATTTCCGCCAGGTCCTTCTCGTTCTCGTGCGGGATGAGCACGGTCTCTATGCCGCCGCGGTGGGCCGCCAGCAGCTTTTCCTTGAGCCCGCCGATGGGCAGAACCTCGCCGCGCAGCGTGATTTCGCCGGTCATCGCGACCTCGCTGCGCACCGCGATTCCGGTCAGGGCCGATACCAGCGCCGTGCACATGCCGACGCCCGCGCTCGGCCCGTCCTTCGGGGTCGCGCCCTCCGGCACGTGCACGTGCACGTCGTTCTTCTGGTGGAATTCCTCGTCGATGCCGAGCACCTTCGCGCGGCTTCTGACCACGGTCATCGCCGCCTGGATCGACTCGGTCATGACCTCGCCGAGCTGGCCCGTGTGCGTCAGCTTGCCCTTGCCGCCGACCACCGCCGCCTCGATCGTCAGCAGCTCGCCGCCGACCTCGGTCCAGGCGAGCCCGGTGACCTGACCGACCTGGTCGTTGCCTTCCGCCTTGCCGTAGCGATAGCGACGCACGCCGAGGTACTTGTCCAGCGACTTCGGCAGGATGCGTACGGCCGACTCGCGCGGCTTCAGCAGCAGGCTCTTCACGACCTTGCGGCAGACCTTCGAGATCTCGCGCTCGAGGTTGCGCACGCCGGACTCGCGCGTGTAATGCTGGATGATGTCGCGCACGGCACTCTCGGTGAAGTCGAGTTCGTTCTCCTCGAGACCGTTTTCCTTCATCTGCTTCGGAATCAGGTAGCGCTGCGCGATGTTCAGCTTCTCGTCCTCGGTGTAACCCGGGATGCGGATTACTTCCATGCGGTCGAGCAGCGGCGCCGGGATGTTCAGGCTGTTCGCGGTGCAGACGAACATCACGTCGGACAGGTCGAAGTCGACCTCGAGGTAGTGGTCGTTGAAGGTCGAGTTCTGCTCCGGGTCGAGCACTTCCAACAGCGCCGACGAAGGGTCGCCGCGGAAGTCCATCGCCATCTTGTCGATCTCGTCCAGCAGGAACAGCGGGTTGCGGACGCCCGTCTTCGACAGGTTCTGGATGATCTTGCCCGGCATCGAGCCGATGTAGGTGCGACGATGGCCGCGGATCTCGGCCTCGTCACGCACGCCGCCCAGGGACATGCGCACGAACTTGCGGTTGGTCGCGCGCGCAATCGACTGGCCGAGCGAGGTCTTGCCGACACCCGGTGGCCCGACCAGGCAGAGGATCGGACCTTTCAGTCGTTTTACGCGCTGCTGCACGGCCAGGTACTCGAGGATGCGCTCCTTGACCTTCTCGAGACCGTAGTGATCTTCCTCGAGCACTTCCTCGGCACGCGACAGGTCGCGCAGCACCTTGCTGCGCTTCTTCCACGGCGCCTTCAGCAGCCAGTCGATGTAGTTGCGCACCACGGTCGCCTCGGCCGACATCGGCGACATCAGCTTCAGCTTGTTCAGCTCCGAGGTCGCTTTCTCCTTGGCCTCCTTCGGCATGCCGGCGCTGTCGATGCGGTTCTCGAGGTCGCCGAGTTCGTTGGGCGCGTCCTCCATTTCGCCGAGTTCCTTCTGAATGGCCTTCATCTGCTCATTCAGGTAGTACTCGCGCTGGCTCTTCTCCATCTGTTGCTTGACGCGACCGCGAATGCGCTTCTCGATCTGCAGCACGTCGATCTCGCCCTCGATGATGCCGAGGATCTGCTCCAGCCGCGCCTTGACGTCGGTGATTTCGAGGATGCGCTGCTTCTCGGAGAGCTTGAGCGCCATGTGGGCGGCGACCGTGTCGGCCAGGCGCCCGGGCTCGTCGATGCCGTTCAGCGAGGTCAGGATCTCGGGCGGCACCTTCTTGTTCAGTTTCACGTACTGTTCGAACTGCGCGATGATCGAGCGCACCAGCACGTCGATCTCGCGCTCGTCGTGCCGGTCGTCCTCGGCCAGCGACTCGATCTCGGCCGCGAAGTGGTCGCCGACCGCCATGTCGGTGACGCGGGCGCGCTCGCCGCCTTCGACCAGCACCTTGACGGTGCCGTCAGGCAACTTGAGCAGTTGTAAAATTGTTGCCAGGGTGCCGACCTCGTACAGGTCGGACGGGCCCGGGTCGTCCTTGTCGGCCTTGCGCTGCGCGATCAGCAGGATTCGCTTGCCCGCGTTCATCGCCCGGTCGAGGGCGACGATCGACTTGTCGCGGCCGACGAAGAGCGGGATCACCATGTGTGGATAGACGACCACGTCGCGCAGCGGGAGTACCGGCACACGCGAGGTTTTTTCGTCGTCAATCATGGGGTTGTCGCCCGTTTCCGTGTAGTCGTCGTCAGCCACTCGTTGCGTCCTCGCGATTCGGCGTATGTCGTCGGCACCCGCGAACTCCAGACTATAGTCGAGAGCCGGGCAGTGCGCATGCTGCAGGCGGACATGCGTCCCGGGAGCGGGAATTCAATGGGCGCCGGGGTCGGTAGGTTTATCGGCACCGGCACTGCCGGCTTGAACGGCGCGCACCGGCAGGCGCGCGCCGCGCGGGCCGGACGTCAGCGGTCGGAGCCGGTCGCCCGCGGCTGCGGCTGCTCGATATTGACCGTCGGCGGTTCGTCGGACTCGTAGATGATGTAGGGCTTCGTCTCGCCCTCGACCACGGCCTCGTCGAGCACGACCTTCTTCGCGCTCGCGGCGGACGGCAGGTCGTACATCGTGTCCAGCAGGACGGCCTCGAGGATGGTGCGCAGGCCGCGAGCGCCGGTCTTGCGCTTCATCGCGCGCTTGGCGACGGCGCGCAGCGCGTCGTCGCGGAATTCCAGGTCGACGCCTTCCATGTCGAACAGCTTCTTGTACTGCTTGGTCAGCGCGTTCTTCGGCTCGAGCAGGATGCTGATCAGCGCGTCTTCGTCGAGCTCCTCGAGCGTTGCCACGACCGGCAGCCGGCCGACGAACTCGGGGATCAGGCCGTAGCGGATCAGGTCCTCCGGCTCGACCTCGTGCAGCAGCTCGCCGATCGACGGTTCGTCCTCGCGCGTCTTGACCTCGGCAACGAAGCCGATGCCGGACTTCGAGGAGCGGTTCATGATGATCTTCTCGAGGCCCGCGAACGCACCGCCGCAGATGAACAGGATGTTTGACGTGTCGACCTGCAGGAACTCCTGCTGCGGATGCTTGCGGCCGCCCTGCGGCGGTACCGAGGCGATCGTGCCCTCGATCAGCTTGAGCAGCGCCTGCTGCACGCCCTCGCCCGACACGTCGCGGGTGATGGACGGGTTGTCGGACTTGCGCGAGACCTTGTCGATCTCGTCGATGTAGACGATGCCGGTCTGCGCCTTCTCGACGTCGTAGTCGCACTTCTGCAAGAGCTTCTGGATGATGTTCTCGACGTCTTCGCCGACGTAGCCGGCTTCCGTCAGCGTCGTCGCGTCGGCAATCGTGAACGGCACGTTCAGGAGGCGCGCCAGCGTCTCGGCGAGCAGCGTCTTGCCGCAGCCGGTCGGGCCGATCAGCAGAATGTTCGACTTGGCGAGCTCGATGTCGTCCTTGCCCCGCTCGCCGGAGCGGGTTTCGAGACGCTTGTAGTGGTTGTACACGGCGACCGACAGGACCTTCTTGGCGCGCTGCTGGCCGATGACGTATTCGTCCAGCACGGCCTTGATCTCGTGCGGCTTCGGCAGGCTGTCGCGGCCGGTCTCGCCGGCGTCCTCGAGTTCCTCGCGGATTATGTCGTTGCAGAGCTCGACGCACTCGTCACAGATGAACACCGAGGGCCCGGCGATGAGCTTGCGGACCTCGTGCTGGCTCTTGCCGCAAAAAGAACAGTAGAGGAGCTTGCCGTCCTCGTTCTTGCCGCGGGTCTCATCGCTCATCGTGTACTGCCTCTGTGTCCAAAAATCAGTCTGTTACGACTGCACAACGTATATAACACGCGCACTTTCAGCGTGCAAAGCGCCAGGTCTCATTCACCCGGACCGACCCCGGAACCGGCGCGTTTACTCGCTTTTCGGCTTCGCAGCGCGGCTCGCTGCGCTCATCTCGGCACGCTGCTCCAGCACCGTGTCGATCAGCCCGTACTGCACCGCCATCTCGCCGCTCATGAAGCGGTCGCGATCCGTGTCCTTCTCGATCTGGTCGACGGACTGGCCGGTATGCCGCGCCATGATCTCGTTCAGGCGGCGCTTCAGTTCGAGTACCTCCTTCGCGTGGATGTCGATGTCCGTCGCCTGGCCCTGGAAGCCGGCGCTCGGCTGGTGGACCATGATCCGCGAATGCGGCAGCGCGAAACGCTTCTTCTGCGTGCCGCCCGCCAGCAGCAGTGCGCCCATCGACGCGGCCTGGCCCACGCAGATCGTGCTGACGTCGCAGTTGACGAACTGCATCGTGTCGTAGATCGACAGGCCGGCGGTCACGGAGCCGCCCGGCGAGTTGATGTACAGGTGGATGTCCTTGTCCGGGTTCTCCGACTCCAGGTACAGGAGCTGGGCCACGACCAGGTTGGCCATGTAGTCCTCGACCGGACCCACGATGAACACGACGCGCTCCTTCAGGAGGCGCGAGTAGATGTCGTAGGCACGCTCGCCGCGGGCCGTCTGCTCGACGACCATCGGCACGAGATTCAGTGCGGTTGCGCTCATTCGGTATACCTTGGGTTAGCGATCCAGTCAGTATCAGTGATTCATGTAGTCCTTGAATGCGACTTTCTTCTCCTTTTCGACCCCGCCCTCGCGCAAAAGGTCAACCGCCTGCTCCTCGAGCACGAGCGGCTCCAGCTGCTGCATCAGCCGGGGATTGGAGAGGTAAGTCTGGACCATCTCGGACGAATTCTCGTAGGACGAGCAGATTTCCTCGACCCGCTGGCGCAGGCGTTCCGGGTCGAGCCTGAGGTCGTTGTCCTCGATGAACTGCCTGAGCAGCAATCCCAGGCGCACCCGGCGCTCGGCGGGCTCCGCGAAGCGCTCGCGCGGCGGCGCCTGCGCATGGTCCTCGATGCCGAGCCGGCGCATCGCTTCGTGCTGCATCGTGTGCATCTCCTGCTCGACCAGCGACTTCGGCACCTCGACCGGGTTCGCCGCCAGCAGCCCTTCCATGACCTGCTCCTTGACGTCGTTGCGGATCTTGTCGTCCGCCTCGCGCCGCATGTTGTCGACCACGTCCCTGCGCAGCTGCTCGAGACCGCCCTCCTCGACGCCGTACATCGCGGCCAGGCTGTCGTCGAGCGGCGGCAGTTCCTGCTCCTCGACCCGGTGGACCTTCAGGTCGAACTCGGCTTTCTTCCCCTGCAGGTCCTCGGCGTGGTAGTCCTTTGGGAATTTGACCTTGATGGTCTTCGTGTCGCCGGCGCTGACGCCGGCCAGGCCCTTCTCGAAGTCCGGCAGCATCTGGCCCTGGCCGAGCACGACCGGCACCTCGCTGCCCTTGCCGCCGTCGAACGGCTCGCCGTCCAGCCGGCCGTCGAAGTCCACGATCACGCGGTCGCCGTCGGCCGCGGCGCGCTCGACCGTCTTCCAGCTCGCCCGCTGCCGGCGCAGGTTGTCGAGCATGTCGTCGCAATCGCTGTCGCCGATCTCGACGACCGGCCGCTCGACCTTGATCTTGTCGAGGCCCTTGAGCTCGATCTCGGGCAGCACCTCGAAGGTCGCCACGTAGGCGAAGTCCTCGCCGCTGCCGGTCGAGACGGGCTCGATCTGCGGCCCGCCCGCCGGGTTCAGGTTTTCCTGCTGGACGGCGTCGGAATAGCTCTTCTGCATCAGCTCCGACAGGACTTCCTGGCGGATCTGCCCGCCGTAGTGCTTGCGGACGACCTTGGCCGGCACCTTGCCGGGCCGGAAGCCCTTGATCTTCGCCGTCCTGCCGACCCGTTTCAGGCGGGTCTCGACTTCTTTCTCGATGCGCTCGGCGGGCAGCTCGACGCGCATGCGTCGCTGGAGCGTACCCGTCGATTCCACAGTGACCATCATCGTGCGATTTCCTCGGATCGTTTCCGGCGCCCGGCCGGCGGTTTCGAGTCCCGCCGCGACCGGTCGCCAGCCATGCAAACTATCTCAAAACCGGGTGCCGGAAAAGGCGCCGGCCCGCCCGGAGAACCGGGGCAGCTTGTTCAAGAGATTCAATGAGTTGTAAATAAAACTGAGGGTGTTGGTGCGAAAGGAGAGACTCGAACTCTCACGGGTTGCCCCACAGGATCCTAAATCCAGCGCGTCTACCAATTCCGCCACTTTCGCGTACCCGGCCCAAGAGGTGCCAGCGCCGCTGGTCCAGCCGGATAGTATAACGGATCGGGGTGCCGGCGTGGAGGCGGGCAGGGCCGGTTTCGGTGCCCGGCTTGCGGGAAGGTGGTGGGCCCCCGGGGACTCGAACCCCGAACCCAGCGTAGAGTCTCGGCTTCCGGTCCGACGCCGCGGTGCCCGGCAGCGTGACCAGGCGGCGCGACTCGGTCGGAAATCGTGATAAAGGTGGTGGGCCCCCGGGGACTCGAACCCCGAACCCAGCTCAGAGTCTCGGCTGACCTTCCGCCACCGCGGTCGTCAGCCGCGTGACGAGCCGGCGCGACTCGGTCGGGAATCGTGAAAAGGTGGTGGGCCCCCGGGGACTCGAACCCCGAACCAATGGATTAAGAGTCCACTGCTCTACCAATTGAGCTAGAGGCCCGGTTCGCCCGCGGTGCCGGTCCGGCGCCGCGAGTGCTTGCTGAAGAAGTGGGGTGGACGATGGGACTCGAACCCACGACGACCGGGATCACAACCCGGGGCTCTACCAACTGAGCTACGCCCACCACGGTATCTTTCGCGTCCTTACTTACGCTTTTTTTTGTCCTTTCGCAATCAATGGCGCGCCCGGCAGGACTCGAACCTGCAACCGCCGGCTTAGCTTACCCGCTACCGCTTTCGCGGCCCCGGTCGCCCGGGTTTGTGGTCTGGACTATCTCTTCGCCGTCTCAGGCGCCGCACGTATAGTCTCTACGGAATCCTGCGATAGTCAGCCGCAAACTTCACGAGTTTGGCCTGGCTATTCTTGGGCGCCCGTACCCTCAGTGTCGCGTTTGTCCGAAATTCTGCAGGGTCCAGGTAGTAGCATTCGTCCGTGTCCGGACAATAAATACAGAAGTTATCCACCTCTGATTTATCCACCGGAACGGTATGCGTGCCGTTCCGGTCCGTCCAGCAGGTCGAGAACTTTACGTCGATCTTTCCGAATTTGTCGACAGTCCTGTACTTAACCTGGATCCGGAGGAATCCACGCTTGCGGTACGCCACCAGGTCGAACGGACAATGATCCGTCAACGGCGTAAACAGCGTGAATCCCTGCTCGAACAAGTCGATCTGAGCCTTCAGGACTCCCAGGTCACCCTTCGACTTCGTATGGTGCCGATGCGCCATCGGCGCATGGTACACCGTCGTACGGGTCAACCACAGGTTTCCACGGGATTGCCATCAGCGCTACCTGTTAAGGGTTCCCCGTTACAGTGCGGTCCACTGCAGCGGTTCCGTTTCCCGCCACAGGCTCCTTTACTCAAAGGCCGATGCTCTATCCGGTTGAGCTACGGGCGCTTCGCGAGATTGCTCTTCAGTTCCTCCGTTCACACGACGATTGGTCGGGGCAGACGGATTCGAACCGCCGACCCTCTGCTCCCAAAGCAGATGCGCTACCAGGCTGCGCCATGCCCCGCCGATTGCCGCTCCGCCGGGTGTGCGAACCCGAGGCCGGCCCCGGCGGGGGGCCGATGATACGACCGGGTCCCTGGGCAGTCAACGCGAGGCAGCTGCTGCGCTTCTGCCGCCCCGCCGCGTTTGCTATCGTGCCGGCATCCGCCGCCGACCGGGAACGTCACCATGAGAATGCTGCTCCTCGGCCTGCTGGCCGCCTGCGCCGCCGTCACCGCCGACGACGAGGTGCCCGCGCATCCGCACGTCGTGCTCGAAACGAGCGAGGGCGAAATCCTGCTCGAACTGGATGGCCGGCGCGCGCCGCTGACCGTGCGCCACTTCCTGAAGCTGGTCGAGGACGGCTATTTCGACGGCACGATCTTCCACCGCGTCGTCCCGGACTTCGTCGTGCAGGGCGGCGGCTACACGCGCGACCTGCAATTGAAGGAGCCGGAGGGCTGGATCCCGAACGAGTCCGGCAACGGCCTGCCGAACCTGCGCGGCACCGTCGCGATGGCCCGGCAGAACGAGCCGCACACGGCGATGGCGCAGTTTTTCATCAACGTCGCCGACAACAAGAGCCTGAACCCGCGCGCGGACCGCTGGGGCTACGCCGTGTTCGGCTACGTGATCGAGGGCATGGACGTCGTCGACCGCATCGCAGCCAAGCCAACCGGCCCGGCCGGGCCGCTGTCGCAGGACGTGCCGGTGGCCGCGATCGTCATCAACAAGGCCTACCGGCGCTAGCGTGACCACGCTCTTCATCTCGGACCTGCACCTGGAGGCCGCGCGCCCCGATATCGGCGCGCAGTTCGCGGCCTTCCTCGAGGGCGAGGCCCGCGGGGCCGACGCGCTCTATATCCTCGGCGACCTGTTCGAGTCCTGGGTCGGCGACGACGACCCGAACCCGCACTACGCCGAAGCGCGCGAGCGGATCCGCGCCGTCAGCGACTCGGGCGTGCCGGTTTATTTCATGCACGGCAATCGCGACTTCATGGTCGGCGAGGACTTTGCCGCGGCCGCGGGCGTGGAAATCCTGGCGGACCCGGTGGTCCACGAGTTGCACGGCACGCGCGTGCTGCTGAGTCACGGCGATGCGTACTGCACCGACGACCACGAGTACCAGGCGGTGCGCCGCGTAACCCGTGATCCCGACTGGCAGGCGATGATGCTGGCGAAGTCGCTCGCGGAGCGACTCGCGTTCGCCGCGAAGGCGCGCGCGGACAGCCTGGCCCGTGGCGGCACGCTCGACGAGGTGATCAGCGACGTTACCCAGTCCGCGATAGAGCAGGACATGCGAGAAGACGGCGTGACGACGATGCTGCACGGGCACACGCACCGCCCTGACGTGCACCATTTCGACCTCGACGGCCGGCCGGCGACGCGCATCGTGCTCGGCGACTGGTACGAGCAGGGCAGCGTGCTGCGCTGGGGCGACGACGGCTACCGGCTCGACGCCCTGCCCCGCTGAACGCGGCCTCAGTCCGCGGCCGGCGGGCCCGAGTGGAACCTGAAGTCGCGGTCGGTCTCGCGGATGGCCCGGTTCTCGACCGCGCGCAGTTCGTCGATGCGCTCCCCGAGCGCGACCGTGTCACCGCCCGCCGCCTCCCCTGCGAACGCGAGGTACTGCTCGAAGTGCCGGGCCTCGGCGGCGAGCAGCCCGCGGTAGAAACGCGCGAGATCGTCCGGCAGCCGCGGCGCCAGCACGGCGAAGCGCTCGCAGGAGCGCGCCTCGATCAGCGCGCCTGCGACCAGCGTATCGACGAGGCGTCCAGGCTCGGCACGGCGCGTCGCCTCGTGCAGGCGACGCGCGTAGCGCGACGCGGACAGCTTGCGCCAGGCTATGCCGCGCCGCCCGAGCAGCGCCCGCACCTGTTCGTAGTGGCGCAATTCCTCGCGCGCGAGCCGCGACATGCGCCAGGCCAGGTCGTCGCGCTCGGGGTAACGGTAGATCAGCGCGAGCGCGCTCGATGCCGCTTTCAGTTCGCAGTTCGCGTGATCCACGAGCAACTCCGGCAGGCGCGCGCTCGCCGCGTCGAGCCAGTCCGCGGGCGTCGGCTCGCCCAGAAACCCGGCGATGGGCGCGGGCACGGTCAGCGTAGCCACTCCGAGATCTCGTTCGCCGACTGCAGCCGGTCGTCGGGCCGCTTCGCCATCATCAGGTTGAGCGCGGACTGGTAGACCGCGAGGTGCGCCGGCAGCAGCGGGATCGGTTCCTCCGCGTGCTTGAACAGGATGCCCATGGCGTTGTCCGCGCGGTAGGGCTTCTCGCCGGTCAGCATCTCGTAGAAGATCACGCCGAGACTGTAGATATCGCTGCGATGATCGACCTCGTTGCCGCGCCCCTGCTCCGGACTCATGTAGTAGGGCGTGCCGAAGATCTCGCCGCTGTCGGTCAGCTCCTGCTCGATGCGCATGCGCTTCGCGAGACCGAAGTCGATCAGCGCGATGCTACCGTCGTCGCGCAGCATGATGTTGCCGGGCTTCAGGTCGCGATGCGTAATGCCGACCTTGTGAATCTCGGCCAGCGCGCTGCCGATCTGGCGTGCCCAGGCGACCGCCTGCAGCGGCGGGATGCCCGCCTCGATGCGCGCCCTGAGGTCGCCGCCCGCCAGGTACTCCATCGCGATGTGCGCGTGGTCATCGCTGACGCCGAGATCGTGGATGCGCACGACGTTCGGGTGCTCGATGTCCGCGATCAGCTCGTACTCCTGCAGGAAGCGGTCGAAGGCGCCGAGCCCGTCGAGCCGGTCCGGATCGTGACGCAGCACTTTGAGGACGATGCGCTCCCCGCTCGACTCCTTCTCTGCGAGGTACACGCCGGAATGCGCGTTCGAGGCGATGCGGCGCTCCAGCCGGTAGCCGCGGATCAGCGGGTTGATGCCGGTGCGCAGGTCGCCGATGAACAGCGACGACGTGTTCGCCGCGCGGCTGCGCGAGCGCAGCACGTCCGCCATCATCACCGTCAGCGCGGCGTGCGTAACCGACTCGCGCGGCAGCACGCCGTCGGCGCCCGCCCGCAGCGCCTCGCTGCGCGCCTGCCCGCCTTCCTCGCCGAAATAGATGACCGGCGGAAAGCCGCTGACGCGCGTGAACTGCTTGAGCACGTCGAGTCCGTCACGGCCGCCCTGCCGGTCGCCGAGCAGGACGAGGTCGTTACCGGCCCCGGAAAACCCGTCCGGCAGGTTGCCGTTCGCCTCCGGGTCGAAATCGGTGACGACCGCGTCGGGCCAGTGCGTGCTGACGTGCCAGCTCAGCAGGCGCCGGAAATCGTCCTGGCCATCGATGATCATCACTTTGACGTACATGCGCGGGCATTATCCAACAATTCGACCAGATGCGGTCATCTCGATTGCCCGCGTGGCGCTACATGCCGACGGCCGTCGTCGTATCGCCGCCGCCTCGGCTCTCGCCGTCGTCGACGACCTCGACGCCGCCGAACAGCGCGGCCGCGCGCGACTTCGCCTTGTCGCTGCGCCGCTGTTCGAGCGCGCGCAGGTATTCGGGCGTGACGTCGCCGGTCACGTACTCGCCCGAAAAGCACGAGGTGTCGAACTCGCGGATGTCGGAGTTGTCGTGGCGCACCGAGCGAATGAGCCCGTGCAGGTCCTGGTAGATCAGCCGGTCCGCGCCGATCAGCCGGCAGATTTCGTCGACCTCGCGTCCGTTCGCGATCAGCTCGCTGGCCGCGGGCATGTCGATGCCGTAGACGTTCGGGTAGCGAACCGGCGGCGCGGCGGAGGCGAAATACACCTTGCGCGCCCCGGCCTCGCGCGCCATCTGGATGATCTGGCGCGAGGTCGTGCCACGGACGATCGAGTCGTCGACCAGCAGCACGTTCTTGCGGCGGAACTCGAGGTCGATCGCGTTCAGCTTGCGACGTACCGATTTCGCCCGCTCGGCCTGGCCGGGCATGATGAACGTGCGCCCGACGTAGCGGTTCTTGATGAAGCCCTCGCGGTACTTCGTGCCGAGGTGGTGCGCGACCTGCACGGCGGCCGTGCGGCTCGTGTCCGGGATCGGGATCACGACGTCGATGTCGTGGTCCGGCCACTCGCGCACGATCTGCCCGGCGAGCTGCTCGCCCATGCGCAGCCGCGTCTTGTAGACCGACAGGTCGTCGATGATCGAGTCCGGCCGCGCGAAGTAGACGAACTCGAAGATGCAGGGCGTGTGCGGCGTGTCGCCGTCGTATTCGCGGCTGTGCAGCACCCCGCCCTCTTCGATAAAGACGGCCTCGCCGGGCTGCACGTCACGCAGGCGTTCGAAGCCGAGCACGTCCAGCGCGACGCTTTCCGAAGCCACCATGTATTCCTGGCGGCCGTCGGTCTCGCGCCGCCCGAGCACCAGCGGGCGGATTCCGTGCGGGTCGCGGAATGCCACTATGCCGTGGCCGATGACCAGCGCGACGACCGCGTAGCCGCCGCGACAGCGGCGATGCACTGCCGCCACCGTGTCGAAAATCTGCTCCGGCGTCGCGCGCCCGGCCGTGCGCACCTGCAGTTCGTGCGCGAACACGTTGAGCAGCACCTCGGAATCCGAGCCCGTGTTCAGGTGCCGACGGTCCTCGCGCGTCAGCAGCCCGGCGAGCTCGTCGTAGTTCGTCAGGTTGCCGTTGTGCGCAAGGCAGATGCCGTAGGGCGAGTTCACGTAGAACGGCTGGGCCTCGGCCGATTGCGGGCCGCCTGCCGTCGGGTAGCGCACGTGGCCCATGCCGACGTTGCCGGTGAGCTTCAGCATGTGCCGCTGGTGGAACACGTCGCGCACGAGGCCGTTGCTCTTGCGCACGCGTAGCCCGTCGTCGCCGATCGTCGCGATGCCCGCGGCGTCCTGCCCGCGGTGCTGCAACACCAGCAAGGCGTCGTAGATGGCCTGGTTGACCGGCCGCGACGCGACCATTCCGACAATTCCACACATGATTACGAGGTCACTCTCCCGGGTCGAGCAGCCGGCTGATCTCCACCGGCAGTTGCTGCGGCTCGGCCGGCGGGCCGAGCAGCTCCATGCCCCGCGGGGCCATGACGCGCAACCAGTCCGCGACCTCCGCGAGGTACGGGATGAAGCGCGATTCCTGCCACCAGTCGTCCTGGTCGAAGCTCGCGTACTGGCCGGCGATGACCGCCACGGCGGCCAGCACGACGCCGCGGCAGAAGCCGAACAGGCTGCCGAGCCCGCGATCCATGCCGGACAGCACGGACAGCCGGATGAGGCGTGAAATGCCCCAGCCGATGAGTCCGCCGATCGCGAGTACGACGACGAACACGAGTATGCGCCCGAACCAGAGTTGCATCGCCGACGAACTGAACCAGTCGCGGCTGATCTCTGCCATGTGCGGGCCGATGTTGAAAGCCGCCCAGATCGCGATCAGCAGCGAGGCAATCGACATCGCCTCTTTCACGAAGCCGCGGACGAAACCGACGATGATGGACAAGAGGACGGCGACGGCGATGACTATGTCGGCAACGGGCATCAGGCGGTGCTTGGAAGAGGCTCGGTGGCGCCGGCGGTGCGGCCGATTCTAGGAGACGCGGCGGGGCCCGCGGGGCCGCGTGCGCGGGAAGTTAGGGAGGCGGCACGACCTGGCCGCGGTGGCCGTCGGCAGCCCGCCGCGCCGCCACGCGCAGCGGCACCCGGCGCGACTCGACCCAGGCCGCGGCGTCGCGCACGACGCGATCGAG
>ERZ869936.1306-NODE-1306-length-18231-cov-5.268211_pt1 | contig 18231 bp, 15 predicted proteins | sample MGYA00520876_ERZ869936 | MGnify/ENA primary metagenome ERZ869936 (study PRJEB32218, sample SAMN09650985) | biofilter metagenome | isolation source: enrty point of leading RO module | place: Saudi Arabia: Thuwal, RO plant located on Red Sea | collected 2016-02-17 ...
ATCCCCGCCGCGTGCCGGCTAGTCGAGACCCAGCTCTTTCTCCAGGTCGTCCTGTTCCTTGGCGAACTGCTTCTTGCGCGAAACCTCCCTGCGCTCCGACTCTGCCTCGGTGGCCTCGCGCAGCTGCTCCGCCCGGCTGTCCTGCCCGGCAATTTCGAAGTACTCCGCCGCCGCCAGCTTTTCGCCAGCGCGCAATCTGGCTTCTCCGATCGACTTCGCCTTGTCTTTGGTCTTCTGCACTTTTACGGACTGGCCGGCGAATTCGGAGGAGCTGGTCGCCATCAAAAATGAGCGGCGGGCATCGCCTGCCGCGAGCGCATCGCCGCGCTGTTCGGCGCGCTGGTTTGCGCGCCCGGATTGGCCGATCAGGTCCAGCCAGCGTTTGCTGCGCTCGAGTTCGTCCAGCGAGTGGGCGCCGGCGCCCTGGGTAACCTTGCGGGTGGTGAACACCTTCTCTTCGTCGGCAAGCGCGGCATCGCCGTTCTTTTTCGCCAGCGCGTCGAGTTCGGCGAGATAGGCGGCGCCGGCCTTTGCCCGCTTGGCATGGTTGGGAGCGCGCTGCGCCTGCGGCAGTCGGCCGAGGTCGTCGTGTGTCCGGCGCAGGTAGGCATAGGCGCGATTGACGGTCTCCAGGTCGCCCGACTTGGCGCGTACCGCCCTGATCATGGCGCGGTCGGCTTCCAGCCCGTGCTGCCCCACCTGGTAGTAGTCGAACGCATCGATGAAGCGGCTCTTCTTTTCGGCCTCGTCGCCGAGCTTCAGGCTGGTTTGCTTGAGAATTGCCTGGCGCCGCTGTTCTTCGGCGCCTTTAAGGCACGCGCCGCCTTCTTCCTTGGCCGCGGCGAAGGCCTCGGCGGCGCGGCCCGCCTTGTCTGCCGATTCAGCCGTGGCGAGCAGCGCCGCCGCCTTTCTTTTCTCCGCGGGCTCGCAATCGACTTCATCGGCCCATGCGGCCAGTGGTGCCGCCAGCACGGCGGCGATCAGAAGTTCGGGCACGGCGAAGGCTGGTTTCATTGCGTGCTCCCTATTCGTCGCCGTCGGCGCCGCGCATCAGGTCGCCGATGCCGCCCATCGACATCTTCTCGTAGCCCTTGGGAATCTCGAACAGCTTGGAATCGACCTTGCCGACCTTCAGGTTCTTGAGTTCGATCTTGAAGCGATCCTTATCTTTCTTGTCGATCGAGATCGCGTCCATCTTGACGACGATGTTGTCCTTGGTGATCCACCAGAAGCCGCCCAGCTTTTCGCCCTTGGGGCCGGTCATGACGATCTTGTTCTTGACGGTGTCAACGCCGTTGACCTTTTCCTTTCCAACCTCCGACTGCTCGATCTTGTAGCGCGTCAGATCGTCCTTGCGGCCGTCCCCCTCCATCTTCAGTTCCATGTACATCTCGTCTTCGGGCATCAGCATCCAGGCGGTCTTCTTGTCCTGGCGGATGATCATCACCATCTGCTCTCCGCCTTCGCTGAACTCCCGGCGCTCCTTGCCGGGCGAGACGTAGACCCGTCCCTTCATGACGCCCTCCGCCGTTTCCATGTACGAATCGGCCGAGTAGTCGACTTTTGCCGGTTCGAGCGCGCTTGCCGTGCCGGTGAATGCCAGCAGCGCGGCCGCGAATAGAACTATCGTACGCATTGGAAACCTCCCTGATAGTTGTCCAGCGCTCCGGGTGCGCCGCAGGCGCGGCAGCCGGAATTCCACTATTGATTATGGGAGCCGCCCGTCCGATGGCTATTGGCCGCGGGTACTAATCCCGGCCAGCCGCCGGACTAATACCGGGGCGGCCGGCGGCCCTATGGAAAAGGCTTCGGGCATCTGCCAGACTGGATCGCACACCAATCAGCGCGGCGGTAAGTCGGCATGAAGCTCTTGGTCGCGGACGATCACACCCTGTTCCGGGAGGGCCTGCGCTACATCCTGACGCAGCTCGACCCGGCGGTGACGATCCTGGAGGCAGCGGATCATAAGGCCGCCCGCGCGCTGATCGAAGCGCACCCGGACGCCGACCTGGCGTTGATCGATTTGCACATGCCGGGCGAAGGCGGCGCCAGCGTGCTGGACATGCTCCGGGCCGACGCGCTCACCGTACCGGTGGTGGTGCTCTCGGCGTCGGAGGACCGGCGCGAGGTGCGCGCCGCACTGGATGCCGGCGCGATGGGCTTTATCCCGAAAAGCGAGTCGTCCGAGGTGATGCTCGGCGCGTTGCGCCTGGTGCTTGCCGGGGGGGTCTATGTGCCGCCGATGCTGCTCGGCGGCAGCATCGGCGCGGCCACTGACGCGCACGGACTGACCCCCAGGCAGCGCGAGGTGCTGCAGCGGCTGGTGCAGGGCCAGTCGAACAAGCAAATCGGGCGTGAACTGGGCCTGTCGCTGCCCACGGTCAAGGCCCATGTGGCGGCCATTTTCAAGGCGCTGCACGTGGCCAACCGCACGCAGGTCGCGCGCGCGGCGGAGCGCGCCGGCCTGCTGCCGGCATCGGACCCCTCCCGCCAGGCTTAACGCGCGCGACCGGCCGCCGGTTGCCGGCCGGCGGTGCGCAGAAAGGCGCGCAGCTTGGCCGGCGGCACCGGCTTGTGCAGCAGGGCGAAGCCGCTGTCTTGCGCCTGGGCAATGCGTTCCGGCGCAGTGTCGCCGGTGACGATCAGCGCCGGGATGTCCGCGCCGAATTGTTGCTGCAGCGCACGGATCGCCGCTGCGCCGGTCTGATCCTCTTGCAGCCGGTAATCGGCCACGATCACGTCCGGTGCCGATTCGAGCTGCGCGAGCGCGTCGTCCAGCGACCCGGCGGCGGTCACGTCATAACCCCAGTCCTCCAGCAGCACCGACATTGCCTCGCGCACCGCGGCCTCGTCGTCGATGACAAGCACCCGCCGTGCAACGTCCGCGGCCACCGTGTCCGGCGCGCGCTCGGGCGCGTCGGCGTCGATGGGCGCGCCGGCCGGCAGGGTGAGCGCGAAGGTCGAGCCGCGGCCGAGCGCCGAGCTCACGTCGATGCGATGATCGAGCAGCCGGGTCAGCCGGTCGACGATGGCAAGCCCCAGGCCCAGGCCCTTGGTGCGGTCGCGCTCCGGATTGCCGAGCTGATAGAACTCGCGAAAGATCGCGCGGTGATGCTCCGGCGCGATGCCGCGTCCGGTATCGCTGACGCGCACGTGCACCTTGCCCCCGTCCCGGACGCAGTCGATGTCGACCTTGCCGCTTGCCGTGTAACGCAGCGCATTGCTCAGCAGGTTGCGCAGAATCGTCTCGAGCAGAATGGGATCGCTGCGCACGACGAGGCCGCCGCCGTCGCAGCGCCAGCGCAGCCCCTTGGCCGTGGCCTGCGGCTCGTATTCGCTCGCAAGTCTTGAAAGCAGCGGATCGAGCGGGACGTTTCGAACCTCGGGCTCCACCACGCCCGCATCGAGTTTCGATACGTCGAGCAGCGCGTCAAACAGGTCTTCAAGCGCGCCGACGCTGCGGTTGATGTTGTCGATCAGTGGCCGGGCACCGGGCGTGGTCACCCGCTGGCCGAGCGCCTCGACGAACAGGCCGAGGGCATGCAGCGGCTGGCGCAGGTCGTGGCTGGCCGCGGCCAACAGCTTGGACTTGGCGATGTTGGCCTGCTCGGCCAGATCCTTTTGCGCGCGCAGGCGGTCGACCAGGTCGAGGTTCTCGAAACGCAGCGATATCACCTCCAGGGTGGCGCGGTTTGCGAGACGCGAGATCTGGAACAGGATCACCATGTACACCAGCATCGCTCCGCCCATGGCGATCGATGCCGTCTCGCCGGAAGTGATCAGGCGCGCGGCCACCAGGCCGACGGCCGGCACCGCGTAGGCATGCAGCATCGGCGGCCAGTACGAGGTCAGGAAGATCGATCCGGCGCTGATGCCGACGATGGTGGTGAGCAGCAGCACTTCGTGGGCCACCGAATCGAGAACGAAGAACATCCAGCCGGCGGCGCCCCAGATCATTCCGTCGACCAGGGCGGTGAGGGTGATGCGGTTGGCGAATTGCAGGTCGGCGGCTTCGCTTGGCGGCTGAGCCAGAAAACGGCGCGCCAGGATGAAGCGTACGAGCGGAACGCTGGCGGCGGCTGCCAGCCATGCGACGATCTGCACCCGGTCGACCCGTGTCCAAAATGCGCCCGCGACCGCCAGCGGCAGCAGCGGCATGAATGGAACAACGCGCCGCAGGCCTTCCGCCAGCCTACGGACCGCCTCGGAAATCACACGCTTCGGGTAATGCGCTCGCGGAGCGAGCACGTCTGCGAGCCGCGCGATGACCGACCTTTGCCGCTGCCCGTCCGGGCTCACTCGAGATTCCTCCGGTCGCGCCTGCGACCGAACACGATTCCGATGCATGTTCGGTGGATTATGCGTGCGCGTTCGTATGCCGCACAACATTAGCGGCGCTTCAGCGCGGCGCGCGATTGACCAGAAAAATGCCGACGCCGACCAGCGCGACCGCGGCGATGAAGGGCGGGCGCAGCGGCTCGCCCAGCACCAGCACTCCAGCCAGCACGCCGAACAGCGGTGCCAGGAACGAGAACACCGACAACCGGCCGGCGAGGTAGCGGGTGAGCAACCAGAACCAGGCGAGGTAGCTGGCAAAGGACACGATGGCGCCCTGGTAGGCAAGGCTCGCCACCGCCACCGCCGACCAGCGCACGATGCCGTCTTCGCCCATCAGCGGCGAAGCGGCGGTCAGCGCCAGCGCCGATACCGCCAGCTGGTAAAAGAGCACCTTCGCGGCGCTGGCCTGACTGAGCACGGTCATTCGAATGACCACCGTGGTCGCCGCCCACAGCACCGCGGCGATCAGTCCGAAAGCATCGCCCAGCAGCCGCGCCGGCGCGGACAGGAAGCCGTCGCCGAAGGCGGCCAGGATGCCGGCGAAGGCGAGCGCCACCCCCAGCCATTGTGTTCCGCGCAGATGCTCGCCGGGCACGAACAGATGCACGCCCACCGCGGTCAGCACCGGCGCGAGGTACACGAACACCACCATGCGCGAGGCGCCGGTGTGCTCCAGCCCGGCATAGATGAAGAAGAACTCGCCGGCGAACAGGGCGCCGGCGAGCAGCCCCGGCCACAGGGTGCCGTCGCGGCCGAGCAGCGGCACGCCTGGCAGCCGCGCCCATACCGCGAGCAGCAGCACCGCGATCACCGAGCGCAGCCCGCCCTGCATCACGAACGATACGTCCGGCGCGGCGAGCTTGGTGGCCACGTGGGTGAAACCCCAGATGAAGGTGAGTAGCACCATCGTCGACGCGGCAGTGGCGTCGAGCGGCCTGCGCTCGCTCATGTGTTGCGATGTCCGGGAACGACAGCGCGCTCTGCAGTTGGCGCCGGAGCGACGCTCACACCCGGGCGGCCTGCAATTTCGCCAGCTGCTGGGTCAGGCGGGTGTTGGCGCGGGTGAGCTTGTCCATGCGCTCGATCAGCAGTCGCACGAACGCGCGGTTGAACTGCTTCTGGCAGGAGTCGCTGGCATTGTCCACGACGGCGGCGGGAATCTCGATCAGCGTCATCGGCGAAGCCGACACCACCGAGGCCAGGCGGGCGCCGCGGTCCTCGAAGTAAGGCGTCTCGCCGAAGCAGTCGCCCGGCCCGAGACGGTCGAGCACGTCGCCATCGCGCAACACCTCCGCGATGCCGGCCACCACGAGAAAGAACGTGTCGCAGGTCTCGCCTTGTTTGACGATGGGTTCGTCGTTGGCGAGGCGGCGGAAGCGGGTGCCGCGCACGATCTCCCAGGTTTCGCGCTCGGAGAATCCGCGGAAGAATGGCATCTCCCGCACCGCGTTGAATTTTTCGGTGTCGAGGATGGTGCCGGGCGGCAGCTGCAGGCTGCGGTTGACCTGGGACAGTTCGTCCATGAACTGCCGCCAGCTGTCGTAGCGCTCGTTGCGCTCGCGCGCGATCGCCTTCATGACAATCCGGTTCAGCGCCTCGGGCAGGCTGGCGCGCAGGTCGACCGGCGGCAGCGGGTCGACGTTCAGGATCTGGTAGATGAGCCCCTCGGAGCTGTCGGCATTGAACGGCAGCCGTCCGGTGAGCAGCTGGTACATCACCACGCCGAGCGAGTAGATGTCGGTCTGCTGATCGACGTCTTCTTCCCGGATCTGCTCCGGCGACATGTACGCCGGCGACCCGACGCCGCTGATCTGTGTCTGGTCGTGGTTGGGCCGGAAAGCGCCGCCGAAGTCGGTGACCTTGATCTCGCCCTGGCGCCCGATCAGGATGTTGGCGGGCTTGATGTCGCGGTGGACGATGCCGTGGCGGTAGGCGTACTCCAGGGCGGTCGCGCACTTGAAGATGGTCTCCACCACGTCGGCGATTGGCATCAGGCGATCCGGCTGGCAGTAGCGCCTCAGGGTGGTGCCGGCGATAAACTCCATCACGATGTAGCCAAGATCCTGGCCAATGTCAGCGTCGTAGATGGCGATGATGTGCGGATGCGACAGCTTGCCCGCGAGTGCGGCCTCATTCAGAAAAATGCGTTCGTAGCGGGTGCGTATCTGCGGATCGAGATCGGGGTCGTGCTCGACCACCTTGATGGCGACGTTGCGATCGGTGAACGGGTCGTGCGACAGGTAGACGCGGCTGGTCGCCCCGCGCCCGATCTCGCGGATGATGTTGTACTTGCCGATTTTCTCGGGAACGTCCTGCTCAGCCATGTGTGCTGCCGTCCGCCTGCCGGCGGGTCGGGTCCGGTTGAATTGCGATGTCGGGATTCTATCCCCCGGCACCGATGCAAAAACAGGGCCAGCGGGTCATGCCGGCCTGCGGCCGGCTTCAGACGCATTCAACGCAGAGGCGCGGAGGACGCCAAGGGCGCAGAGAAAAACAACGGCATGGACGAACCACCAAGACACCAAGGCCACCAAGACAACGAGAACGGGTGTCGACGTTTCGTTGGCTGCCGCTCAGGTTGACTGTGCAAACTCGGGCTCTTCCCGCATCGAGTCGCCTCACGGCATGTCGGTTACTTCGATCTTGTCTTCCTTGGTGCCTTTGGTGCTCTTGGTGACTTGGTGGTTCGCGTTGAAGTGGGTCCTCGTCAGCGTTCCTCTGCGTTGAAAGTATTTCACGCCGGCCGCAGGCCGGCTTCACGCAGCACGCAGCACGCAGCACACAGCACCCGCCTTTACAGCAGCGACGGCATCCAGAAGGTCGGGCGCAGGGCAGGGTCGACCTTGGTGAGGTCGGCCGGGCTCACGCCGGTGGCGAGCAGCACCGAGTCGATGCCGGCGGCGCGCGCGCCGGCGATGTCGGTCTCGAGCTGATCGCCGATCATCGCCAGATTGCGGGTGCCGAGCTCGGCGATGGCATGCTCGTACAGATGCGGCTCGGGCTTGCCCAGGCGGAGGAAACGAAGGCCGGCATCCGGATAGCGGCGGGCGAGCGCCGCCTCGAACATCAGCGCCACCGAGCCGGCGGCGAAGCCGAAGCCGTCGGTGCCGACCGGAAAGATCAGGTCCGGATTCGGCAACAGCAGATGCACCGTTTCGCCGCGGTCGAGACTGCGAAAAAGGGTGGAAAGGGCGGTGTCCACCGTCTGCAGAAACGGGTAGCCGGACTCGTCGCCGATCACCAGCGCATCGAACGCTTCGTCGACGTCGACCACCACGCCGCCAGCCTGCTCGACGTAGCGGACGCTGTCCTGCGGGCCGAGCACCGCGCAGCGCGCGCCTTGCAGCCGGTGCTGCGCGAACCAGTGCTTGAGCAGTTGGCCGGAACTCAGGATGTGCTCGGGTCTGAGCGGCAGGCCGTAGCGGCGATAGCGCGCCGCCGCAGTCCTGGGCAGCGCCGACGCGTCGTTGGTGACCAGGCGGAATGCCTTGCCCGCGCGCTCCAGCGCGCCGAGCGTTTCGGCGGCGCCGGGCATCGGTCCGCCGGCGTGCACCAGCACGCCGTAGGCGTCGAACAGCAGCGCGTCGTAGCGCTCGAGCAGCGCGTCGACCGAGGTGCGCGGCACGCCGGCCGCCATCAGGCGACGCGCTCGACCGAAGTCAGGGAATAGCGGAAGGTCTGCGGATCGAGGCTGTCGAGCCGGCCGCCCGCGGTCTCGCCCTGCGGGTACATCAGGAACGGAAGCGTCGGGCCGTTCGAGTTGGGAAGCACGAGGTCGTGCGCGAAGTTGTAGGCGAGCCAGTTGGTTTCCCAGGCGCCGAACAGCGCCTCCCGCACCGCCGCCACCCTCGGATGATGCAGGGATAGGCCGGGGTCTTCCTCGAGCACCACTTTACGCACGTCGGCGGGATCGGCCGGCACCCAGCCGAAACCGTCGAGAAATACTTCGGCACGACAATGCTGCGCCTTGCTGATGTCGCCGCTCTTGCCCAGGCTGCGATAACCGAAACGCGAGTCGGCCACGCGTACGCCGTAGACGTCGCGTGCCGGAATGCCGATTGCACGGCACATGCCGACGAACAGCGTGTTAAGGTCGGCGCACTTCCCGCCGAGGTTGCCGGTTTCCAGCATGGTGCGAATGTCGCCCAGGCCGCAGCCCCGTGTCTTCGGGTCGCGAAAGGTGTTGTCGACGATCCAGTCGTAGATGGCGCGCGCCTTGTCGCGATCGGTGCGGGCGCCGACGGCCGCCTCGCGCGCGGTGCGGCGCACGATGCCGCCGGTCTGCACCAGGTCGGTGGACTTCGTGTACAGCTGCCGTTCTTCACGCGAAAGGCGCACGTCGCTGCGCACCGCCCAGTCGGTGGCCCGGTCGCGTGCGGCGAACCGGCTCAAGACTTCCAGCACCGGGGCGGATTCGTCTCCGGCCCACTCGGCGTAAAGCATCTGCGCGCCGTACGCGGGATCGGCTATCGGCTGCGCCAGAGCCGCATTGCCCGACCAGAGGTTGCCCATCGGCTTCATCCAGGCTTCTTCGAACACCGAGGGCAGCGGCAGCCACACCCGCGGCGTGCCGGCGCTGGATAGCAGCTCGACGCGGGTGGTGACCTCAAAGACCCGCCACTCATCCGGGCGCGGCGCAAACGGCTGCGCCGCGGACAGCGCCGCGCGGGGAGCCAGCGCCATTGCCGCCAGGGCAGCCCCGTGGCCGAGAAAATTGCGTCGATTCATGTCGTGGATCTTCCGTGTATCGGGCTCAGCCCTTGGGCAGCAGGGAACGGATACGGGCTTCCACCGCCGGTGCGTCCCATTCCAGTTCGCCCAGCACGCGGTAGCGAATCGCGCCATCGGCGTCAATCACGTAGGTGGTGGGTAGCCCCCTGTCGACCCAGGGCTTGCTCGCGTCCATGCTTCGGTCCAGCAACACCGGAAGCCGCAGGCCCTGCTCCTTGAGAAACGCTTGTACCCGCTTTTCGCTTTCGCCGAAATTCACCGTGAGCAACGCGAACCGGTCGGCGGGCAGTTTTTCGCTGAGGCGCGCCAGCGCCGGCATTTCCTTGACGCAGGGCGCGCACCAGGTCGCCCAGAAATTCAGTACCACGACCTTGCCGCGGTAGTCGGCCAGGTTGCGGGGCTTGCCGTCGAGGTCTTTGAGCACGAGCTTCGGTGTGGCGCCGCCATCCCAGGCCTTGAGTTTGGACAGGTCGGCGCCGGCGGCGGGCAGCGCCAGACACAGCAGCAGCGCAAATAGTGCGGTCAGTCGCATCGGCATTTCCGGGGCTACAAAAACGGCCGGGCGCCTTGGGCGCCCGGTCGCTTGGAACGTCAAATGAGCCGAGAGTTTACCGCAGGCCGGCGGCTAGACCGTCCAAGGGTCGGGCCGCTCGGTTGCGATGCCGTACTGCTTGATCGCCTTGGCCACCTGCTTGCGCTCCACCGTGCCTTCGTCCGCCAGCGCCTTCAGCGCCGCCAACACCACATGGTGGCGGTCGACCTCGAAGAAATCGCGCAGCTTCGCCCGCGTGTCGCTGCGCCCGTAGCCGTCGGTGCCCAGGGCCACGTAGCGGCGCGGCACCCAGGTGCGGATCATGTCGGGCACGGCGCGCATGTAGTCGGTGGATGCAATCACCGGGCCCTCGGTGCCGTCCAGGCACTGCTCCACCCAGCTCCTGGCCGGCGCCTCGTCCGGGTGCAGGCGGTTGCGCCGCTCGACGCTCATGCCTTCGCGGCGCAGCTCGGTGAAGCTGGTGACGCTCCAGACATCGGCGGCGACGCCCCAGTCCTTTTCCAGCAGCGCGGCCGCTTCCAGCACTTCGCGCAGAATCGTTCCCGCGCCGAGCAACTGCACCGCGGCGGTCTTGCCTTTACCTCGAGCCTCGCGCCTCGCGCCTCGCGCCTCCCGTATCCTGTACATCCCCTTGAGGATGCCTTCCTCGGCGCCCTTCGGCATCGCGGGGTGGGCGTAGTTCTCGTTCATCACGGTGATGTAGTAGAAAACGTCTTCCTGCTTCTCCAGCATGCGGCGCATGCCGTCGTGCATGATCACCGTCAGCTCGTAGCCGAATGCCGGGTCGTAGGCCACGCAGTTCGGCACGGTGGAAAACAACACATGGCTCGAGCCGTCCTCGTGCTGCAGGCCCTCGCCCGACAGCGTGGTGCGCCCGGCGGTCGCGCCGAGCAAAAAGCCGCGGGCGCGCTGGTCGCCGGCCGCCCAGATGAGGTCTCCGATGCGCTGGAAACCGAAGCAAGAATAGAAGATGTAGAAGGGCAGCATCGGCACCCCGTGCGCCGAGTACGACGTGGCCGCGGCAATCCACGACGAGATCGCGCCGGCCTCGGTAATGCCCTCTTCGAGAATCTGGCCGTTCTTCGCTTCCTTGTAGTAGAGCAGCTCGTCCTTGTCCTCCGGCGCGTAGAGCTGCCCGAACGGCGAATAGATCGCGATCTGGCGGAACAGCGACTGCATGCCGAAGGTGCGCGCCTCGTCGGCGACGATCGGCACCAGGTGCTTGCCGAATTCCTTGTCGCGCAGCATCGCCGAGAGCATGTTGACGAACACCATGGTGGTCGACTGCTCCCGGTCGCCGGTGCCTTCGAGCAGGCGCGCGAAGGTCTCCAGCGAGGGTACCGCCAGCGGCCCGGAATGCGTCGCGCGTTCCGGCAGGTAGCCGCCCAGCGCCTGGCGGCGGGCATGCAGATACTTCATCTCGTGGGTGTCTTCGTCGGGCTTCACGAAGCGCACGCCCTGCACGTCCTCGTCCGAAATCGGCACCGCGAAGCGGTCGCGGAAGGCCATCAGCGCGTCGGTTTCCAGCTTTTTCTGTTGGTGCGCGGTCATCTTGCCCTGGCCCCACACGCCCATGCCGAAACCCTTCTTGGTTTGGGCGAGGATTACCGTGGGCTGACCCTTGTGGTTCACCGCCTTCAGATAAGCCGCGTAAATCTTGACCGGGTCGTGTCCGCCGCGGTGCAGGCGGTCGATGTCCTCGTCGGACAGGTGCGCCACCAGTTGCTGCAGCTCCGGATACTTGTTGAACACATGCTCGCGGTTGAAGTGGCCGTCCATCGCCGCATAGGTCTGCAGCTCGCCGTCCACCATTTCGTGCAGCCGGCGCAGGATCACGTTGTCGGTGTCGCGGGCGAACAGCGGGTCCCAGTCCGAACCCCACATCACCTTGATCACGTTCCAGCCGGCGCCGGCGAACAGGCCCTCCAGCTCCTGCACGATCGAGCCATTGCCCCGCACCGGACCGTCGAGGCGCTGCAGGTTGCAGTTCACCACGAAGATCAGGTTGTCCAGCCCCTCGCGCGCGGCGGTCGACAGGCCGGCGAGCGATTCCGGCTCGTCCATCTCGCCGTCGCCGACGAAGCACCACACCTTGCGACCCTCGGCGGACTTGATGCCGCGGTGCTCCAGGTAGCGGATGAAGCGCGCCTGGTAGATCGCGGTGATGGCGCCCAGCCCCATCGAACCGGTCGGAAACTGCCAGAAGTTGGGCATCAGCCACGGATGGCAGTACGAGGACATGCCGTTGCCGCCGGTTTCCTGGCGATAGTTGTTGAGGTTCTCCTCGGTCAGTCGGCCCTCGAGAAACGCCCGGGCGTATACGCCGGGTGCGGAGTGCGGCTGGAAGTAGACGCAGTCGCCGTCCTGTCCGGCTTTGAAGAAGTGATTGAAAGCGACTTCGAACAGATCCGCCGATGAGGCGTAGGTCGCGATGTGTCCGCCCAGCTCGGGGTGGGCGCGGTTGGCGCGCACCACCATCGCCAGCGCATTCCAGCGCACCAGCGCGGAGATGCGCGATTCGACCTCCAGGTTGCCAGGAAACGGCGGCTGGTCGGCGAGCGAGATGGTATTGGCGTACGGCGTATTCAGCACCGGCGGCAGCGGCACACGCAGCCGCCGCGCGTGATCGAGCAGCTTGCGCAGGATGAAGGTCGCGCGGTCCTGGCCCTCGATCTCGACCACGTTGCTGAACGCGTCCAGCCATTCCCGGGTTTCGACCGGATCCATATCCTTGGGCAGCACCCGCCAGAGTGCGGCGGAAGTAATGCCCGGCGCGTCGGAAAGATCGCTCATTTCAGTTCCCCATGGTGCGGTTGCGAAGCGGCCCGCGAAACAGGCGCGCGGAAGAAAAAACGACCGGCGAGTGCCGGCGTTCGAGTCCCGCAAATGGTATCGCTTTTGGCGAAGCATGGGGTTTCGTTCCTCCCGTTGGATGCGGCATAATGCAGAACATTATTTCGTACAAACAAGAATAGACAGAATTAAATGCCGCACCGCGCCCTGGACGCGATTGACTGGAAAATTCTGGCCCTGCTCCAGCGCGACGCCACCCTGTCCAACGTCGAGCTTGCCCGCGAGGTCGGTCTGTCGCCTTCACCCTGCCTGGCGCGGGTGCGGGCGCTGGAAGAGGCCGGCTACATCAGCCAGTACGTGACCCTGCTCGATCCGCTCAAGGTCGGGCTGAAGGTGAGCGTGTTCATCCAGGTCGCACTGGAAAAGCAGATCGAGCCGGCGCTGGAGGTGTTCGAGAACGCCATTCGCGAGCGTCCCGAAGTGATGGAGTGCTACCTGATGACCGGTGAGGCGGACTACTTGCTGCGGGTGGTGGTGCCGGACCTGCAGGCACTCGAGCATTTCATCCTGAATTTTCTGTCGCGCGTGCCCGGTGTGGGCAACATCAAATCCAGCTTTGCGCTCAAGCAGGTGAAGTACCAGACGGCGCTGCCGGTGCCCGGCAGCGACACGCCGGTACGGCGCCCCGCCGGAGGCCGGCGCGGCAACCTCGACCGATGAGCTCGCTGAACAGCGTGTGCATCTATTGCGGCTCGAGCAGCGGCGCGCTGCCGGAGTACGCGGCCGCGGCCCGCGACGCCGGCCGGCTGCTGGCGCAGCGCGGCATCGCGCTGGTGTTCGGCGGCGGCAGCGTCGGGCTGATGGGGGTGGCCGCCAACGCGGCGATCGCGGCTGGCGGCCGGGTGATCGGCGTGATTCCGCACGGCCTGCGCAGCGAAGAGCTGGCGCATGAAGGCGTCACCGAGCTGATCGCGGTGGACTCGATGCATGCCCGCAAGCAGCGCATGGTCGACTTGGCCGATGCCTTCATCGCGCTGCCCGGCGGCATCGGCACGATGGACGAGCTGTTCGAAACCTGGACCTGGCTGCAGCTCGGCATTCATGCCAAGCCGATCGGGCTGCTCAACGTGGCCGGCTATTACGACCCGCTGATCGAGTTTCTGGCGCGGATGAACGCCCAGCGGTTTCTGAAGCAGGCGCATCTCGACTGCCTGCTGGTCGACACCGACGCGTCGCGCCTGCTGGCGCGGCTCGCCGCCTTCGAGCCGCCCGCCGCGCGCAAATGGTGGAACGCCGGCACCGCGCCCTGAGCGCGCACTGAAGAGGGTTATCTGCAACCGTCGTGAAGCTCAGCCCCGATTTCGAGCCGAAGCTGGTGACCGTGCTGCGCGAAGGCTACTCGCGCAGCCTGTTCGCGCAGGACGCGATGGCCGGCATCGTCGTCGGGTTCGTGGCGCTGCCACTGGCGATTGCCTTTGCCATCGCCTCGGGCGTGCGGCCGGAGCAGGGGCTGGTCACCGCGATCGTTGCCGGCGTGCTGATCTCGATGCTCGGCGGCAGCCGGGTACAGATCGGCGGACCGACCGGCGCGTTCGTCGTGCTGGTCTACGAGATTGTGCACCGGCACGGCTACGAAGGGCTGGCGGTTGCGACGCTGATGGCGGGCGTGCTGCTGCTGATCATGGGGTTCGCGCGGCTGGGCGCGGTGATCCGGTTCGTCCCCTATCCGGTAACGGTCGGGTTCACGTCCGGCATCGCGTTGATCATCGCGGCCAGCCAGTTTCGCGATGCGCTCGGCTTGCAGATGGACAGCGTGCCGGCCGGCTTTATCGCAAAGCTGCAGGCCTGTTCGGCCAACCTGGAGTCGCTGAACCCGTGGGCGGTCGGCGTATGCGCAGCGACGGTGCTCATCGTGCGGCTGTGGCCGAGGCTCTCATCGCGAGTGCCGAGTCCGCTGGTTGCGCTGATCGCGATGACGGCGCTCGTCTACTTTGCAGCGCTGCCGGTGGACACCATCGCCAGCCGTTTCGGCGAAGTGCCGCGCGGCCTGCCGATGCCCAGTCTGCCGTCCATCGACTGGTCGATGGTGCGCGAGCTGGTGTCGCCGGCGATTGCGATCGCCCTGCTCGGCGGCATCGAATCGCTGCTGTCGGCGGTGGTGGCGGACGGCATGACCGGGCGGCGCCACCGGTCCAATGCGGAGCTGGTGGCGCAGGGCGTGGCCAACATCGCCTCGCCGCTGTTCGGCGGCATTCCCGCCACTGGCGCGATCGCGCGTACCGCGACCAACGTCAAGAGCGGCGCGCGCACGCCGGTCGCCGGCATGATTCACGCCGCCACCCTGCTGGCGATTCTGCTGATTGCGGGCGACTGGGCGGAGCTGATCCCGATGCCGGTGCTGGCCGGCATCCTGCTGGTGGTGGCCTACAACATGAGCGAGTGGCGGCTGTTTGCCGGGCTGCTGCGCGGCCCGCGCAGCGACATCCTGGTGCTGACCACCACCTTCGCATTGACCGTGCTGGTCGACCTGACGGTGGCAATCCAGGCCGGCATCGTGCTCGCGGCACTGCTGTTCATGCGGCGCATGGCCGAGGTGACCCAGGTGCGGGTCATCACCAACCAGCTATCGGAAGAAGAGGGTACCGGCGTACCCGATCCTTCGCTGGTGCCGCCGGTCGGGGTCGAAGTGTTCGACATTCGCGGCTCGTTCTTCTTCGGCTCGGCGCAGAAGTTCAGCGAGGTGATCGGTACCGTCGAGCATCCGCCCCGGGCGGTGATCCTGCGCATGCGCGAGGTGCTCGCGATCGACGCCACCGGCCTCAAGGCGCTGGAGGAAACGCTGGCCCGCTTTCGCCGCAGCGGCACCGCGCTGCTGCTGTCAGGCGTGCAGCCGCAGCCGATGACCGCCATGCGCGAATCCGGCTTCGTCGGGCGCCTTGGCGAAAGCCAGCTGTTCGACAGCTTCCGCGCGGCGCTCGCCCGGGCGAAAGAAATCGCGGCGACGCCCGCGAAGGAAGCGGCCGCCGCGCACCGCCCTCCGGTCTAGCTGCCGATTTCGGGTTCGCCGTATCGAGGGCTTAGAATCGGGCTCGAAGTCACTGCCACAGCACCGCCGCAAGCGGTCGAACTGCCATGAACAAGCCCACTGAAACCCTGATCCGCCGCTATTACGAGGCCTTCAACGCGGGCGACATGAGCGCTTTTCTCGATCTGGTCGATGAACAGGTTGCCCACGACATCAACCAGGGCGGGCGTGAAGTCGGCCGCGACGCTTTCAGCGTCTTCATGCAGCGCATGAACCGTTGCTACAAGGAGCAGATCGTCGACCTGGTGGTGATGACGACCGACGACGGCGCCCGCGCGGCGGCCGAGTTCGTTGTGCTGGGCGAATACCTGGCTACCGACGAGGGCCTGCCGCCCGCCAGGGGCCAGAAGTACCAGTTGCCGGGCGCGGCGCTGTTCGACATCGCCGGCGGCAAGATTACCCGGGTGACCAATTACTACAACCTGCAGGAATGGCTGAGGCAGGTCGGGCGATAGGCGCTGCCGACCCGAGACGCCTTCAACGCAGAGGCGCAGAGGACGCGGGGGAACAAGAAACCTGGGCGAACCACCCAGACCAGAAAAACGGGCGCTAGGCTCCAGGAAGCTCTCGCGTACTCGCCGTGTCTATGTGTTCTCTGTGACCTCTGTGGTGAGAGTGGAGTTTGAGTTCTTGTTCTGAGCACCGAGTACAGTCATTGGCACCATGAACATCCGTGTTGAACGTTTTTCCGGCAAGGGCTTCGAGCGGCATGTCGATGCGCTGGCGCAGCTTCGCATCGAGGTGTTTCGCGACTTTCCGTATCTCTACGACGGCAGCCTCGAGTACGAGCAGAAGTACATCCGTACGTATCTCGGGGTGCAGGAAAGCGTGATCGTGCTGGCCTTCGACGGCGACCGGGTGATCGGCGCGTCCACCGGCCTGCCGATGGAAAACGAAACCGATGAAGTTAAGAAGCCGTTTCTGGCGCATGGCTATAACCCGGCGAAGATCTTTTATTTCGGCGAGTCGGTGCTGAAGAAGGGCTACCGGGGGCAGGGGTTGGGCGTGCGCTTCTTCGAGGAACGCGAGGCGCATGCCCGCGGGCTCGGCCGCTTCGAGTGGACGACGTTCTGCGGCGTGCAGCGCCCCGCCGACCATCCGGCCCGGCCTGCGGATTACGTGCCGCTCGACGCCTTCTGGAAGAAGCGGGGCTACAGCCCCCACCCGGAACTTACCACCACCTTTTCCTGGAAGGACATCGGCGACGCGGAAGAATCCGAAAAGCCGATGCTGTTCTGGATGAAGCGGCTATAAGGATCAGCTTGCGCCGGCAGGGACAAGACTGCGAACCACCAAGTACACCAAGAGCACCAAGAGCACGGGGACGACGGAAACACGGGTTCTGGCACCGTACTCTACTGCCGGTATTGCGGCGGTCGCTCCAGTTAAGCTGTTTCACGATAACTCGGAATTTGCCTCGATATGCGCCTGCACCCTTGACGTGATGCGGTGGCGATGGTGGGGCGCTTGCTGTAATCATTCCCTCCTGGTGCGCATGTGAGATCCTGATTTACTTGGTGCTCTTGGTGTACTTGGTGGTTCGATTGGATTTTGTCTTCTGAAGGATCCTGCGAATGCGCATCGCCATCGGTGGCTTTCAGCACGAAACGAATACTTTTGCGCCGAGCAAGGCGGATTTCGACGCCTTTGCGCGCGGCGGCGGCTGGCCGCCGCTGTCGAGCGGGGCGGATCTGTTCGACGCGGTGGCCGGCATCAACTTGCCGATCGCCGGTTTCATCGATGCGATGAAGGGCAGCACCCACCAGCTGGTGCCGACGGCCTGGGCGGCGGCGAGTCCGTCCGCGCACGTGACCAAGGACGCTTTCGAGCGCATCGCCGGCATGATCCTGTCGGGGCTGGAGGCGGCGCTGCCGGTCGACGCGGTATACCTCGATCTGCATGGCGCGATGGTGACCGAACACCTGGACGACGGCGAGGGCGAGTTGCTGGCCCGGGTGCGTTCGCGGGTCGGCGGCGGAATTCCGGTGGTCGCGAGCCTCGATCTGCATGCGAATGTCACCCAGCGCATGCTGCAGCAGGCGGACGTGCTGATTGCCTACCGCACCTATCCGCATGTCGACATGGCGGACACCGGCGCACGCGTGGCCGCCTTTCTGCGCAGGCGGCTGGACGGCGCCGCGCGCCCGACGCTGGCCGCGGCACGGGTGCCGTTCCTCATTCCGTTGCAGGCGCAGTCGACGATGCTCGAACCGGCCAGCAGCCTGTACGCTGAGCTCGCCCGGCTGGAAGACGGTCTCGCGGCGCTGTCCTTCACGCCGGGATTCCCTGCCGCGGACTTCCCCGAGTGCGGGCCGATGGTTTTTGCTTACGCCGACGATCCGAAGGCGGCCGAGCGGGCGGCGATGCGGATGGCGGCCCTGGTCGAGGAAGCCGAGGCCGATTTCGACTGTCCGGTCTACGCGCCGGACGAATGTGTGAAACGCGCGATGCAGATCGCCGCTCGCGCGTCGCGCCCGGTGGTCATCGCCGACACGCAGGACAATCCCGGCGCCGGCGGCGATTCCGATACCACCGGCATGCTGCGTGCGCTGGTCGCCAATCGTGCGCCGCAGGCGGCGCTGGGCCTGATGGTCGATGCGCAGGCCGCGCGCGCCGCCCATGCCGCCGGCCAGGGGGCGACGATCGAAATCGACCTGGGCGGCAAGTCGCGCACTCCGCGCGATGCGCCACTCCGGGCGCGCGATCGCGTCGAACGGCTCTCCGATGGCCG
>ERZ869936.1307-NODE-1307-length-18228-cov-5.561217_pt1 | contig 18228 bp, 18 predicted proteins | sample MGYA00520876_ERZ869936 | MGnify/ENA primary metagenome ERZ869936 (study PRJEB32218, sample SAMN09650985) | biofilter metagenome | isolation source: enrty point of leading RO module | place: Saudi Arabia: Thuwal, RO plant located on Red Sea | collected 2016-02-17 ...
TCGGGCTGACCTGGATCATCCCCATCTTCGGCTCGCCCGGCATCCTGGCCGGCAAGGGCACCTACACGATCGTCAAGGGGTAGAGCGACGCGGATCGGAGCGGTGTCCGATTTCGCGGGACCTGCGCCGGAGCGCGCCTTCCTCGAGGCTCCGGACGCGTTGCGCAGGGATTGGGAAACATCTCGGACGGCTCTGCACGCTATTGCCACAGGTGCTCTATACATTTGCCTTTTATTACCGGTATAGAAGGACAAAACGAGGCCGCAGGGTCACGCAAGGCTTTAGGCAGACAGGACGACTTTCGAGGCATGGCTGACGACATCGAAATTGATCTGGACGATCTGGAGCGCCGGATGGACGGTGCGCTGGCGGCGCTTCGCCAGGAATTCCTGACGCTGAGGACGGGGCGCGCCTCGGCCTCGATGCTGGAGCCGGTGATGGTCGATGCCTATGGCGCGGTCACGCCGATCAACCAGGTGGGGACGGTGAACGTGCCCGAGCCGCGGATGATCACGATCAATGTCTGGGACAAGTCGCTGACCGGCAAGGTCGAGAAGGCGATCCGGGAATCCGGGCTGGGCATCAACCCGGTGGTGGACGGCACGATCATCCGGCTGCCGATCCCCGAATTGAACGAAGAACGCCGCCGCGAGTTGAGCAAGGTGGCCGGGACCTATGCCGAACACGCCCGCGTTGCGATCCGCAACGTGCGCCGCGACGGCATGGATCAGATCAAGCGCGCCAAGGCCGACGGCATGTCCGAGGACGATCAGAAGTTCTGGGAACAGGCGGTTCAGGAACTGACCGACAAGGGCATCGCCAAGATCGACGCGGCGCTGGAGTCGAAGCAGGAAGAGATCATGCAGGTTTGAGGCCTGTTCGCGGGGGTGAGCACTAGTTACGAGGAGACCCGGAGTGGGCAGGAACGGTAAGAGCGATACACCCGAACATGTCGCGATCATCATGGACGGGAATGGCCGGTGGGCGCAGGCGCGGGGCAAGCCCCGCTTGTTCGGCCATCACGCGGGCGCGCGGCGGGTGCGCGAAATCGTCGAGGCCTGTCCGGAGCTTGGCGTCAAGTATCTGACGATCTTCGCGTTTTCGACCGAGAACTGGAAGCGGACCCAGACCGAGGTCTCGGGCCTGATGAAGCTGTTCAAGCGCTACCTGATGAGCGAGACCAAGCGGTTGGTCGAGGCCGGCGTACGCGTTCGGTTCATCGGCGACCGCATCCGTCTGGACGAGACGCTGGTGGCGTTGATGGACGAGTTGGAGCTTTTGACCTGCGACAACGATGTCGTCCATCTGACGGTCGCGCTGAACTATGGCGGCCGGGACGAGGTGACGCGTGCGGCGAAGCGGCTTTGCCGCGACGTGGCGGCGGGCAGGGTCGACCCCGAGAAAGTCGATGCCGAGGAATTGGCGCGGCACCTTGACACCTATGTCCTGCCCGATCCGGATCTGGTGATCCGGACCAGCGGCGAGGCGCGGATCTCGAATTTCCTTTTGTGGCAATCGGCCTATTCGGAATACGAGTTCATCGACACGCTTTGGCCCGACTTCACGCGCGACGAGTTCGCGCGCGTCCTGGCCGGCTACTGCAAGCGCGAGCGCAGATACGGAGCCGTGCCGGGATGAGCCACGCCGGGGTGGGGCAGTGGAGTGATCTGGGCCAAAGGCTGTTATCGGGCGGTATCTTTGCCGTCCTGGGCATCTTCGCGATCTGGTTGGGCGGACATCCGTTTCACCTGTTTGTGGCCGGGATCTCGGGCATCATGGTCTGGGAAGTCGCCCGCATGGTGGGCGCGGGCACCGCGGCGGTGCCTCTGGGTATCCTGTCGGCGGTGGCTCTGTTCCTTCTGGTCTCGCTGCCTGTCGGCTACAGCCTTCCCCTGGTCTTCGTGCCGGCGCTGGTGGGACTGACGCGGCTCGAGGCGCATCGTGTCAGCTATGCGCTTTATTCGTCGGCCATCATGACGGCGGGCTATGGCCTGGTGCATCTGCGCGACGATTTCGGCGTGATGTGGATGGTCTGGCTGGCGCTGATCGTCATCGTCTCTGACATCCTGGGTTATTTTGCGGGCCGCGCGATCGGCGGGCCGAAGTTCTGGCCCAGGATCAGCCCCAAGAAGACCTGGTCGGGGACCGTCGCGGGCTGGATCGGCGCGGCGATCATCGGCGGGGTTTTTGCCTGGAAGGGATACGCCAGCGGCCAGGTCATCGGGATCTCGGTGGCGGTGGCCATCGCCGGGCAGTTCGGGGACATCGCCGAGAGCGCGCTGAAGCGGCGGATGGGCGTCAAGGATTCGTCGTCCATCCTGCCAGGGCATGGCGGCATGTTCGACCGCTTCGACGCGATGTTGGGCGCGGCGCTGTTCCTGCTGCTGGTCGAACAGGTCATCGACTTTCCGCCAGCGGTGGGCTGATGCGGCGCGTCTCGATCTTCGGCGCGACCGGGTCCATCGGTTGCAATACGGTCGATCTGATCCGTCACGCGCCGGAGAGCTATCAGGTGGTCGCCCTGACCGGCGGGCGGAACGTGGCGACGCTTGCCGAACAGGCGCGTACCCTGCGGGCGGAAGTAGCGGTGACGGCCTTCGAGGAGTGCCACGATGCGCTGCGCGCGGCCCTGGCGGGGACCGGGATCGAGACGGCGGCGGGACCGGAGGCGGTGATCGAAGCCGCCACCCGACCTGCGGACTGGGTCATGTCGGCCATCGTCGGCGCGGCGGGCCTTCCGCCGGGATTGAAGGCGCTTGAGCAGGGCACGACGCTGGCGCTTGCCAACAAGGAAAGCCTGGTGACCGCCGGCCCGCTTCTTCTGGAGACGGCGCGGCGGCATGGCGCCCGCATTCTGCCGGTGGACAGCGAGCATTCGGCGGTCTTTCAGGCTTTGGTCGGCGAGGACATGGCGGCGGTGGAACGCGTCATCATCACCGCGTCGGGCGGGGCGTTCCGCGACTGGCCGATCGAAAAGCTGGCGGAGGCGACGGTGGCCGAGGCGTCGTCGCATCCGAACTGGGCGATGGGCCAACGGATCACCATCGACAGTGCAAGTTTGTTCAACAAGGCACTGGAACTGATTGAAACGCGAGAGTATTTCGGCGTCGAACCCGATCAGATCGAGGCCGTCATCCATCCCGAAAGTCTGGTTCACGCGATGGTCGGTTTCAAGGACGGCGGGCTGATGGCGCACGTGGGTCCGCCCGACATGCGGCACGCCATCGGGTATGCGCTCAACTGGCCCGAGCGGCGCGATCTTCCGGTCGAGCGGCTGGATTTCGCCCGCATCGGCAGTCTGACCTTTCGCGCTCCCGACGCGACGCGTTATCCGGCTCTGGGCCTGGCCCACGAGGTGATGCGACAGCGCGGATTGGCGGGCGCGGTGTTCAACGGAGCGAAGGAGGCGGCCTTGGACGCGTTCATCGCGGGCCACATCGGGTTCCCGGATATGGCGGCCGTGGTGGCCGACGTGATCGAAATTATGTCAGGCGAAGGTCTAGGAAAGGCCGCAGTTACACTTGATTCTGTGCGCCAAGCGGACCAGATGGCACGAACAAGGTCCGAAGATATAATCGCGAAGAGGCAAAGGTAGTCATTCATGGATGCAGGGCTGATCCCGACATTTGGAAGCTTCGCGTGGACGATCGCGGCCTTTATCGTGGCCTTGTCGATCATCGTCGCGATCCATGAATACGGTCACTACATCGTCGGCAAGTGGTCGGGCATCAAGGCCGAGGTCTTCTCGATCGGGTTCGGCCCGGTGCTGTTCAGCCGGATGGGCAAGGACGGCACGCGCTGGCAGGTCGCCGCGCTGCCCTTTGGGGGCTACGTCAAATTCAAGGGCGATGCGAGCGCGGCCTCGGACAAGCCGGACGAGGCGGTGTTGAGCGCGATGACGCCGGAAGAGCGGCGCCAGACCATGCACGGGGCACCGCTTTGGGCGCGGGCCGCGACGGTGATCGCGGGGCCGGCGTTCAATTTCGTCCTGTCGTTCGTTCTGTTCGCTGCGCTTCTGTTCGCGCGCGGCGTGGCGACCGACCCGATCACCGTGGCCGAGGCGCGGCAGGTGCCAGTCGTGGCCGAGGAATTGCTGCCTGGCGATGTTCTTCTGGAGATCGACGGCAAATCGGTTCCGCCCACCGAGGATTTCGCGGCCTTCGGGGTCGAATTGGACGCGTCGCCGACGCTGACCTACAAGGTCCTTCGCGATGGCCGCGAGACGATGGTCGAGGGTCCGTGGCTGTATCCGCCTCTGGCGATCTCGGTGACGCCAGGTTCGGCCGCCGACAAGGGCGGGGTTCGGACCGGCGACGTCGTGACCGCCATCGATGGCCAGTCGGTCTTTGATTTTGATCAGTTGCGCGAGGCCGTCGGCGCCTCGGACGGCAAGAGCGTGACACTGACGCTGTGGAACGACGGGGCGACCCGGGACGTGGTGCTTCAACCCGAGCGGCGCGACGTGCCGCTGGCCGACGGCGGCTTCGAGACGCGCTACCTGATCGGGATCGGCGGCGGTCTGCTGTTCGAGCCCGAAAGCGAGGCGCCCGGCATCGGCGAGGCGCTGTCCTATGGCGTGAACCAGACGATCTTCATCGTGAAATCGTCGATCTCGGGCCTGTATCACATGATCGCGGGCAAGATCTCGACCTGCAACCTGTCGGGACCCATCGGCATCGCCGAGACCTCGGGTCACGCTGCCAGCCAGGGTTGGGTGTCGTTCCTGTGGTTCATCGCGGTTCTTTCGACGGCGGTCGGGTTTCTGAATCTGTTTCCCATCCCGGTTCTTGACGGCGGGCATCTGGTGTTCCATGCCTTCGAATGGGCGACGGGACGTCCGCCCAGCGACCGTGCATTGCGTTATCTGATGGCCGGTGGACTGACGATCATGTTGGCGCTGATGCTGTTCGCGGTGGGCAACGATCTGTTCTGCCCCTGAGGGGAAGCGGGCCCATTCGCCCAGAACTGGTCCTGCGTGTGCCCCAATGCCGTCACAATTGATCACTAGTTTTCCTTGGGAAGGACAATCAACCGAGGATGACCCATGCAGACCATCAACAAGAGCCTCAAAGGTCTTGAGTTGCTCGTCGAGCTGAACCTCGACCGCATGTTCGTTCTGGCCGCGCTGTTCGGCGCGCTGTTCTTCGCCGCCTATATCGGCACGCCGAACTAGGGCAACACCGGCCGCGTGGCCGACGACAGAGCCGCCCATCCGAGGCCGCCCGACGGGCGGCTTCATGCGTTTTGACAGGCCCCCAGAATCCCATTACTCACGTTGCCAATTGATATTGACGGGGCGGGTAAACATGGCGCGGCAGTCTTCCTTGGGGATTAAGGGTTCGATCCTGGGCGCGGCGGCGGCCCTGACGCTCTTCACCGGTGCCGCCATGGCCCAGGTGCGGATCAATTCGATCGCCGTGGACGGAAACCAGCGCATTCCCGACTCCACCGTCGTTTCGCTTCTGGCTCTGACGCCCGGCGCGGTCGCCACCGATGGCGAGATCAATGACGCGCTGCAACGCGTGGTGGCCTCGGGTCTGTTCGAGACGGTCGAGATCACGCCGCGCGCAGGCGGTCTGCTGGTCGAGGTCGTGGAGCGCCCGACCGTCAACCGCATCAGCATCGAGGGCAACCGTCGTCTGGACGACGAGGAGTTGCTGGCCGAGATCACGTCGGCTCCCCGCCGGGTCTTTTCGCCGACCGTGGCCCAGGCCGATGCGGAGGCCATCGCGGATGCCTATTCGGCGCGGTCCCGCATCGCCGCGCAAGTGACGCCTCGGATCATCCGGCGGACGGACAACCGCGTGGATTTGGTCTTCGAGATCTCGGAAGGGCGGGTCGTCGAGAACGAACGGATCAGCTTCGTGGGCAACCGGGCGTTCAGCGACCGGCGTCTGCGGCGCGTGATCGAGACCAAGCAGGCCGGCTTTCTGCGCGCACTGATCGGACGTGACACGTTCGTGCCGGAACGCATCGCCTTCGATCGCCAGCTTCTGACCGATTTCTACCGGTCGCGCGGTTACGTGGATTTCCAGGTGCTGGATGTGACAACCGAATTCTCGCGCGAGCGTGACGCCACCTTTCTGACGTTCAACGTCCGAGAGGGGCAGTCGTTCAAGGTGGGCGACGTTTCGGTCACCAGCGAGTTCGAAGGCCTGGACGTCGCCGAGTACCAGCGCGCCCTGCGCCTGAGAAGCGGCGAGACCTGGAATCCATCGCGGATCGAGGAACAGATTGAGCGGCTGGAGCGGCTGGCGCTGCGCCAGGGCTTCGACTTTCTGCGGGCCGATCCGCGGGTGACGCGCAACGATCGCGACCTGACGCTGGATGTGGAGTTCGCGCTGGTGCGGGGTCCGCGCGTGTTCGTCGAGAGGATCGACATCGAGGGCAACCAGACCACGCTGGACCGCGTGATCCGGCGGCAGTTCGACACGGTCGAGGGCGATCCGTTCAACCCGCGCGAGATCAGGAACGCCGCCGAGCGCATCCGCGCGCTTGGGTTCTTTGCGCAGGCGGATGTGAACACGCGCGAGGGATCGTCGCAGAACCAGGTGATCGTGGATGTCGATGTCGAGGAGCAGCCGACCGGATCGCTGACCTTCGGCGGCAGCTACAACAACGATACCGGCGTGGCGCTGGTGATCGGGTTCACCGAGCGCAACTTCCTGGGCCGGGGGCAGTTGGTGGCGGTGGACATCCAGACCGGGGATGAGAACACCACGTCGCGGCTGTCCTTCCGCGAACCCGCCTTTTTGGGCCGCGATCTGGCCTTCGGCCTCGATGCGCTCTACGTCACAAGCGACTATGACGAGGCGACTTACGAGACGCGCGTCGCCTCGTTCTCGCCGTCGCTGGCGTTTCCGCTGACCGAGAATTCCCGCCTGTCGGTCTATTACAAGATCGCCAAGGAAGAGATCTTCGACGTCAACGCGGCCGTCGCTTCGCCGATCATCGTGGGCGAAGCGGGCGATTTCTGGCGGAGCGCCGTGGGTTACACCTATACGCTGGACCTGCTCAGGGGCGGTTTGAACCCGAACCGGGGCGTGTTGCTGAGCTTCGGGCAGGAATATTCCGGGCTTGGTGGCGACATCGAATCGATCCGCACCACCGCCCGTGCGGTGGCGCAGCGCGATATCATGAACGAAGAGGTCACGATCCGCGCCATCCTGGAAGGCGGGCTGCTTTCGATGCTGTCGGGCAATTCCCGCGTGACCGACCGGTTCTTCCTGTCCTCCAGCCAGCTGCGGGGCTTTGCCGGGCGCGGCGTCGGTCCGCGCGATCTGGGGGCCACGAACTCGGACGTGCTTGGCGGCAACAAGTACGTCGCGCTGCGCTTCGAGGCCGATTTCCCGCTGGGCCTGCCCGAGGAATACGGGATTTCGGGCGGCGTCTTTGCCGATTTCGGATCGCTTTGGGGGCTGGACGACACCGCGGGCGCCTTGCCGGTGGACGACGGTTTCGAGTTGCGGTCGTCGGTCGGTGTCTCGATCTTCTGGGATACGCCGATCGGCCCCTTGCGCCTGAATTTCGCGAAACCCATCGACAAGAACCCTCTGGATGAGGAAAACACGTTCGACATCACGATTTCGACGCAGTTCTAGGCGGATGCTGAGGGTCGCACTTGCCGCTGTCGCACTGGTCGGCGCCACGGCGGTCTGGGGCCAGCAGCCGGGCGGGCTGACCACGATCGAGATCCAGTCGCCGGTCCTTGTGATCGACCAGGACCGCCTGTTCGCCGAGACCCAGTTGGGGGCGCGGGCGCAGGCCGATCTGGAGGCGCGTGCGCAGGAGTTGGCGGACGAGAACCAGCGGATCGAGGCAGAACTGATCGCACGCGAGCGCGAGCTGACCGAATTGCGCCCGACGCTGACGCCCGACGAGTTTCGTCCGCTGGCCGACGAATTCGACGAGCGGGTGGAGCGTATCCGAACCGAACAGGACGAGAAGGCGCGCGAGTTGAACCGGGCGCGCGACGATGCGCGCCAGGCGTTCTTTCAGGACGTGGCCGGCATCATCTCGGGCATCGTGCGCGAAAAGGGCGCGGTCGTGGTCATCGACCGCCGCGACGTGTTCCTGTCGGCCGACCGCATCGACATCACGGACGAGGCCATCGAGCGGGTGAACGAGCAGGCGGAGTAGGTTCGCCCAAACTCAGGCCGCCCGCGCCTTGGCCCGGCAGAAGCAAGAGGCCCGGATCGGAACGGTGGCGCGCGCTGTCGCCTGATCGAGTTGCAGCTTGATGTGCTGGGCCTCGGTCAGGGCTCCTCGGTTGACCAGGCATTCGTAGAGGCCGTGCAGGCTCCAGACGTTCTTCGGGTGCTGGCAGGGACGGGCCAGCGTGTCGTCAAGCCCGAGATCCGCGCGATAGACCGCTTCGGCCTCGTCCATCTGGCCCGCATCCATCAGAAGCGCGCCCAGGGCATGGCGCACGGGCTGCATCCATCCCCAGGGTTCGTCGTAGAGCAGCGCATCGTCCAGTTCGACCGAGCGGCGAAGATGGGCGAGGCCACCTTCGACATCGCCGGCCTTGTAGGCGATCTCACCGTCCATCATGGCCTCTCCGACGGCAAGAACATCGAGCGAGGTGTTGTTGAAGACCATGTGGTCGTCGGGAAGCCTGCCGCGTGCCGCGACCGCTTTCTCGCGCTCGTCGCGTGCCGCGTCGATCCGGCCGAGATTGGCAAGCGCGGTGGCCTTGGCCTGATGCGCAGCGCAGGTCGTGTAGAGATAGAGGTCCGGGTCCGACGGCATCGGTTCCGCAGCGATTTCGTCCCACATGCCGAAGCGGACCATGACGTGCAGTTTCTTGCCGTGAAAGCTTTCGAACAGCTCCGGCAGGAACCGGACGACATCTTCGGGCAGCATCTCTTGCAGTTCTTCGGCGGCGCACAGGGCCACTTCGCGGTCGCCCATGAACATCGCGCCGTAACTTTCGAAGTGCTTGTTGTGGATGCGGTAGACCGTGTAGAAGTTCTGTCCGCCCGCCACCGCCTCGTACTTCTTGTCCACCTCGGACGCGCGATGGTTGCGCCAGACAACGTTCTGGTAGTCCCCGCAGAGCACGTCGATATGGGTCGCCATGTGGCAGAGATGGCCGCTGTCGGGCACGAGATCGACCAGACGGTCGCCATGGCGGAGCGCCTTTTCCGGGGTCGGGGACATCTCCATGAGGTGAATGTAGAGGTGAAGAAGTCCCGGATGGTCCCAGGCGCCGGGCAGCGTATCCAGGGCGGTTTCCAGCGCCGCCTGCGCCTCGCGCGTCGACGCGCCTTCGGCCGGCTCGCCCTTCTCCAGATCCCAGAGCAGCCAGGGCGTGCGGTTCATCAGGGCTTCGGCGAAGACCGACACGACGTCGAGATCGTCGGGATGCGCGGCGTAGACCTTTCGCATCGCGTCGGAAAAGGCGTCGTTCCAGGGGCCGTAATCCTCGATCTCGGGATCGTCGGGGAAGCGCTCGGCCAGCGCCTCGATCAGCGCGTTCTCGACCGGTTGCAGGGTGTCGGACAGCGCCCGCGCCGCGGCGATGGCCTTGTGAGCCCTGTCGAGCGCCGCCACTTTCTCGTCCGGTTCGAAGATTTCCCAGGCCTTGTTGTAGTTCGGTCCGATGGCATAGGCGATTCCCCAGTGCGCTAGACCCATGGCCGGGTCGGCGGCCGCGGCCTTTTCGAACTCGACGACGGCTGCCTCGTGGTTGAAGCCGAATGTCCAGTTAAGGCCCTGATTGAAATGGTGCTTTGCCTGCTTGGAATTGGTTGTCGCTTCGCGCCTGTAGGCGCCCAGATCGAATTCGGTCATGTGATCGTTCCCCCGTCCCGTCGAAAATCCGTGAACCCACCTTACCACAAGGCGTCCTTGCGCGCCTTGCCGTGAGGGACGCCGCTTGCTAGGCGTTTCAAAACAACGATGGACAGGCCCATATGAGCGATCTGAAATCCGCCGATATCGCGTTGATCCAGCGGATCATCCCGCACCGCTATCCGTTCCTGCTGGTCGACCGGGTGGTCGACATCGAAGGCACCGAGAAGGGCGTGGGCATCAAGAACGTTACCATGAACGAGCCGCAGTTCACCGGGCATTTCCCGAACATGCCGGTGATGCCGGGCGTCCTCATGGTCGAGGCGATGGCGCAGACGGCCGCGGTGATCGTCGGTGTCGGCATGGACCTGGCGGACCGGGAATTCGGCGTCTATTTCATGGCGATCGAGGGTGTGAAGTTCCGCCGGAAGGTCGGGCCCGGCGACACGCTTCGGATGGAGGTCGAGACGCTGAGGGGCGGCGGCAAGGTCTGGAAGTTCAAGGGCCGCGCCAGTGTCGAGGGCGAGGTGGCCTGCGAGTGCGAGTTCACTGCGATGATGGATCTGCCGAAGTGAGCGTCGATCCAACGGCCAGCATCCATCCCTCGGCCGTCGTCGAAGACGGCGCGGTGATCGGGCCGGACAGCGTTGTCGGACCGTTTTCACTCGTGGGGGCCGAGGTTCGCCTTGGTGCGGGCGTCGTGGTGAAGTCTCACGCGGTGGTGACGGGCCGCACCGAGATCGGCGACGAGTCGGTGGTTTTTCCCGGCGCTGTGATCGGCGAGATCCCGCAGGATCTGAAGTTCAAGGGCGAGAAGAGCCGGCTGGTGGTCGGCAAGCGCAATCGCATCCGCGAGGGTGTGACGATGAACACCGGCACCGAAGGGGGCGGCGGCGTGACGCGGGTTGGCGACGATTGTCTGTTCATGACCGGCGCCCATGTCGCGCATGACGCCATCGTCGGCAACCGCGTCATCGTGGCGAACCAGGGCGCCATTGCGGGTCACTGCGTGATCGAGGACGACGTCATCATCGGCGGGTTGTCGGGCATCCATCAATGGGTCCGGATCGGCAAGGGCGCGATCATCGGCGCGGTGACGATGGTGACCAACGACGTGATTCCCTATGGGCTGGTGCAGGGGCCGCGTGGTACGCTTGACGGGCTGAATCTGGTGGGTCTGAAGCGGCGCGGTGTGGACCGCGGGGACATCACCGCGCTTCGGGCCGCGTTTCAGATGCTGGCACAGGGCGAGGGCGCGTTTCAGGATCGCGCGCGGCGTCTGAAGGACGAGACCGACTCCCGCTATGTCCGTGAGATCGTGGATTTCGTGCTGGGCGCTTCGGATCGCAGTTTCCTGACGCCGGAGCGCTGAGGTGCTGGCGCTGATCGCGGGGCAGGGCCGGCTGCCGGCGGTACTGGTCGAAAACCTGCCCGAATTGCCATTCATCGCCTCGCCGGAAGGGTTCGAGCCGGATTTCCTGGTGCCTGACCGGCGGTTCCGGATCGAGGAATTGGGCACGCTTCTGGAGGAAATGAAGGCGCTTGGGATCAGCGAGGTTTGCTTTGCAGGATCGGTGACCCGTCCCGAAGTCGATCCGTCGCGGATCGACAGGGCGACCGCGCCGCTGGCGCCGCGCATCGTCGCGGCCCTGGCCAAGGGCGACGACGGGGCGCTGCGCGAGGTTCTGGCGATCTTCGAGGAGGCCGGGTTCCGCATTCGCGCGGCGCACGAGTTCGCGCCGGCGCTTCTACCGATGGCAGCCACCTTCACGACGCGTCAGCCGGATGAGATGCACAAGGCCGATACCGAGCGCGCCGCAGGCGTGCTGGCGGCGCTTGGACCTCTGGATGTCGGCCAATCCTGCGTCGTGCATCGGGGTCAGGTGCTGGCCGTCGAGGGCAAGTTCGGCACCGACTGGATGCTGGCCAGCCTGCGGAACCGGCCCGATGGCGGCGGGGGCGTGTTCTACAAGGCGGCGAAGCCGGGACAGGACCGCCGCGTCGACCTGCCGGTCGTCGGTGTCAGCACCGTTGCGGCCGCGAGCAAGGCGGGCCTGGACGGTCTGGCCGTCGAGGAGGACGGCGTGATGGTTCTGGATCTCGCAGCGGTCGAGCGGGCCGCCGACGAGATGGGGCTGTTCTTTTGGGTGCGACGACCGTGAGCGGTGGCGCGACCCTGCCGGCTGAGGCCCGACCGTGGCGTTGAAGATTTACCTTCTGGCGGGCGAGGCCTCGGGCGACCGGCTGGGCGCGGCGCTGATGGCGGGGTTGAAGACCCTGCGACCGGATGTGTCGTTCCGGGGCGTTGCCGGTCCGCTGATGCAGGCCGAAGGCATGGAAAGCCTGTTCCCGATGGACGAACTGAGCGTCATGGGGATCGCCGAGGTTTTGCCCAAGTATCCCGAATTGAAGCGGCGACTGCGGGAAGCGGCAAAAGATTGTCTGGACTTTGCACCGGACGCGCTGATCACCATAGACAGCCCCGAATTCTCGCTCCGCCTGGCGCGGCTGGTGAAGAACGGCGGAGATATCCCGACGGTGCACTATGTCGCGCCCTCGGTCTGGGCATGGCGCGCGGGGCGGGCGGCCAGGATGGCCCAGCATATCGACCATGTAATGGCGCTTTTGCCGTTCGAGCCGCCCTATATGGAAGCCGCCGGCATGTCCTGCGACTTTGTCGGTCATCCGGTTGTGGGCGAGCCGGTGCCGACCGAGCCAGAGGTGGCGGACTTCCGGGCGGCGGAGGGGTTGGAGAGCGCTCCGATCGTGCTGGCCTTGCCCGGATCGCGCCGGGCCGAGGTCGAGCGGCTGACGCCGATCTTCGGCGAGGCGCTTCGCGCCGTGCTGGCCCGCGTGCCCGAGGCGCGTGTGGTGGTGCCTGCGGCGCGGCCCGTGGCCTCGGCCGTGATCGAGGCGGTGCGCGGCTGGCCCGGTCGGCCGGTGGTTCTGGACCCGCGCGGCGACCCTCGCGCCGAGGCGCGGAAACGTGCGGCGTTCCGCGCGGCGGATGTCGCGCTGGCCGCGTCGGGAACCGTTTCGCTGGAACTGGCCGCCGCGGGAACACCGATGGTCGTGGCCTATGACATGAACTGGCTGTCCTGGCAGATCATGAGCCGGATGGCGAAGATCGACACGGTAACGCTGGTGAACCTGGTGACCGGGCGAAAGGTCGTGCCCGAGTTTCTGGGCCCCGCCTGTCGGCCGGAACCGATCGGAACCGCGGTCGCCGATCTACTGACCGAAGCCGAGGCACGTGCGGCGCAGATCGCCGCGATGGACGAGACGATGGACCGCCTTGGCCGGGGCGGCGAGACGCCGGGATTGCGCGCGGCACGGTCGGTAATGGATTTCCTTGAAGCGCGCCAGAATTGACCGGGCAGGGGGCGCCGCCCGCTTTTCCGTCTAGTATCCGCGCCAGATCCAGCCGCCTCCGAGGACGCGGCTGCCTTCGGGCGCATAGAACACGCAGGCCTGGCCTGGCGAGACGCCTTCCTCGGGTGTCACCAGCTCGACCTCGGCCTCGGTCTCGGAGCGGACGGCCATTCCTCTTGCGAGGCGAACGGAGCGTCGCCCAGCCAGTTGATCTCGCGCACCGGCACGGTGCGGGTCGCGAGCATGTCTTTCGGGCCGACGACCACACGGCGGGCGTCGGTGTCGAGCCGCACGACATAAAGCGGCTCGTCCAGTCCGCCGATACCGAGACCGCGGCGCTGGCCGATGGTGTAATGGATCACGCCGCGATGTTCTCCCAGGACACGGCCGTCGGCATGGACGATCTCGCCCGGTTCGGCCGCACCGGGGCGCAGCTTCTCGATCACGGCGGCGTAGTTGCCGTCGGGCACGAAGCAGATGTCCTGACTGTCGGGCTTCTCGGCCACGGCAAGGCCGTGGCGCTGGGCGAGCGCCCGCGTGTCGGCCTTGGAGGCGAGGTTGCCGAGAGGAAAGCGCAGAAAGGCAAGCTGCTCCGGTGTGGTCGAGAACAGGAAGTAGGACTGGTCGCGGGCATGATCGGCGGCCCGGTGCAATTCAGGGCCGTGGGCGCCCATCTTGCGCTGGATGTAATGACCCGTCGCCATGCAGTCGGCGTCGAGATCGCGCGCCGTCTCGAGCAGGTCCTTGAACTTCACCCGTTCGTTGCAGCGGATGCAGGGCACCGGCGTCGCGCCGGCCAGATAGCTGTCGGCAAACTCGTCGATCACCGCATCGCGGAAGATGTTCTCGTAATCGAGGACATAATGCGGAAAGCCCATATCCTCGGCCACGCGGCGGGCGTCGTGGATGTCGATGCCGGCGCAGCAGGCCCCTTTTTTCGCCAGCGCCGCGCCGTGGTCGTAGAGTTGCAGCGTCACGCCGACCACATCGTAGCCTTCGCGCGCGAGTTCGGCGGCGACTACGGAGGAGTCCACGCCGCCCGACATGGCCACGACGACGCGCGTTTCCGATGGCGGCTTCGGAAATCCGAGAGAATTCAGGGTATCGCTGCGGTCGAGCGCCATTGGAATACGCGGTCATCAAGGAAAGATCGGCGAAATATAGGAAAATTCTCGATACTCACAAGCCCTGCCTTCACCCGAGGTTAAGGCCCGCTGATCAGTATCCGCCGGGAACGGATCAACAGCGGCGTGGAATGCCATGTATCTGAAGAAGGTTGACGGACCCCGCGCGGTGACGCTGCCCGACGGCAGTGTGATGACCCGCGCCGACCTGCCGGACCCCGAAACGCGGCGTTGGGTGGCCAGCCGGAAGGCGGCCGTCGTGCGCGCGCTGGAGCACGGTCTGATCACCCGGGAAGAGGCGTTGTCGCGCTATGCGCTGTCCGAGGAGGAGTTGGACAGCTGGCAATCAGCGGTTGAACGACATGGCCTGCTTGCGCTGAAAGCAACGAGTTTACAGCAGTATATACAACTTTAACGTGTATTGTTATACGTGGGCGAAAGTAACCGGCAGTTAACCAATTGAGGTCAGTAATACTCGGAATCCTGTTCTTACTGCGGAGAAGTTAAATGCGCGTACTCTTGGTTGAAGACGATCCTACGACATCGCGGAGCATCGAGATGATGCTGAGCCACGCGAACCTGAATGTCTATGCCACCGACCTGGGGGAGGAAGGGATCGATCTGGCCAAGCTGTACGATTACGACCTGATTCTCCTGGATCTGGATTTGCCGGACATGGACGGTCACGAAGTGCTGCGCCAGTTGCGCCTGGCCCGTGTCGAGACGCCGATCCTGATCCTGACCGGCACCCACGACACCGACAGCAAGATCAAGGGATTCGGCTTTGGCGCCGACGACTACCTGACCAAGCCCTTTCATCGCGAGGAACTGGTGGCGCGGATCCACGCGATCATCCGGCGCTCGAAGGGTCATGCGCAATCGCTGATCAACACCGGAAAGGTTACGGTCAATCTGGACGCCAAGACCGTCGAGGTCGACGGACAGACGGTGCATCTGACAGGCAAGGAATACCAGATGCTGGAGTTGCTGTCGCTCAGGAAGGGAACCACACTCACGAAGGAAATGTTCCTGAACCACCTCTACGGTGGCATGGACGAACCGGAACTGAAGATCATCGACGTCTTCATCTGCAAGCTTCGCAAGAAGCTGAGCGTCGCCACCGGCGGCGACAACTACATCGAAACCGTCTGGGGGCGCGGCTATGTGCTGCGCGATCCGCAGCCGGTGGACCGTCACGCATCCGAGCCGATCGCGGCTTCGGCGTAAATCGACCTGGAGAGCAGTCTGGACCTGACCCGGGACGCCGCCTATCCATTGGGTGAGCGTTCCGGGAGAGGGCCATGCAGGATCAGATCGACGTCGATGCCCTGACCAGGGACGAGGCGCGGCAGCGGCTGGAAGACCTGGCCCAAGCCATATCGCGCGCCGATGCGGCCTATCACCAGGCCGACGCACCCGAGATCAGCGATGCGGAATACGATCGGCTGAAGCGCCTGAACGCAGCGATCGAGGCACGCTTTCCCGATCTCAAGCGCGCCGATTCGCCCAGCGAGCAGGTCGGCGCGCCGCCCGCCGAGGGCTTTCAGAAGATCACGCATTCCACGCCGATGCTGTCCCTTGGCAACGCCTTCGAGGATGCGGATATCGCCGATTTCGACCGTTCGATCCGCAAGTATCTGGGCCTGACCGACGACGCGCCCCTGGCCTATACCGCCGAGCCGAAGATCGACGGTCTGTCGCTGTCGCTGCGCTATGAGGACGGCCGCCTGGTCAGCGCGGCAACCCGCGGCGACGGCACGGTCGGCGAGAACGTGACCGCCAACGCCCTGACCATTGCGGATATTCCGGAAACGGTCGAGGACGCGCCCGTGGTGATGGAGGTGCGGGGCGAGGTCTATATGAGCCACGCCGATTTCGAGGCGTTGAACGCGCGTCAGGCCGAGGCGGGCGGAAAAACCTTCGCCAACCCGCGCAATGCCGCCGCCGGATCGCTGCGCCAGCTTGATCCCGACATCACGGCAAGCCGTCCGCTGCGGTTCTTTGCCTATGCCTGGGGCAGCCTGAGCGCGCCCCTGGCCGATACCCAGAATGGGGCCATCCGACGCCTTGAGGGGTTTGGCTTTCAGGTCAATCCGCTGACCGTTCTCTGCGACGGACCGGGCGAGATGCTGGCGCAGTATCGCCGGATCGAGGAACAGCGGGCGACTTTGGGTTATGACATCGACGGTGTGGTCTACAAGGTCAACGCGTTGACCTTGCAAGCGCGTCTGGGCTTCCGTTCGACCACGCCCCGCTGGGCGATTGCGCACAAGTTCCCCGCCGAACTGGCCTGGACGCGGCTGGAGGCGATCGACATCCAGGTGGGACGCACCGGCGCGCTTTCTCCCGTGGCGCGGCTGACGCCGGTGACGGTCGGCGGCGTCGTGGTGTCGAACGCGACCTTGCACAACGAGGATTACATCGCCGGTCGCGACGCCAACGGACAGCCGATCCGGGACGGCAAGGATATCCGCGTCGGCGACTGGGTGCAGGTCTATCGTGCGGGCGACGTGATTCCCAAGGTGGCGGACGTGGACCTGTCGAAACGCCCCGGCGACGCGGCCCCCTACGCGTTTCCCAATGTCTGCCCCGAATGCGGGTCCGACGCGATCCGCGAAGAAGGCGATGCGGTGCGCCGCTGCACCGGCGGGCTGATCTGCCCGGCGCAGGCGGTCGAGAAGCTGAAACACTTCGTCAGCCGCGCGGCCTTCGACATCGAGGGATTGGGCGCGAAACAGGTGGAGCAGTTCTTCGAGGATGGATGGATCCGGGAGCCGGCGGACATCTTCACCCTGGAAGAGCGGTATGGCAGCGGTGTGCAACAGTTGAAGAACCGCGAGGGCTGGGGCGAGAAATCGGCGCAGAAGCTGTTCGACGCGATCCGCGAGCGGCGGGATATTGCGTTTCACCGGTTCCTGTTCGGGCTGGGCATCCGGCACCTGGGCGAGGTCGCGGCAAAGGATCTGGCGCGCGCCTTCGGCACCTGGGAGGCGCTGAGCGACGCGGCCGACCGCGCGGCAGCGGAGCCGGCGGCGACCGAGGGCGCGGGACGCGAGGCGCTGGCGAATAGCCCGGCCTGGGGCGAATTTCTGGCCATCGACGGCGTCGGCATGACGCTGACCCAGTCGCTGGTCGCGACCCTGAGCCAGGCGCATGAGCGCGAGTCGATCGATCGGCTTGTGTCCCACCTGACGATCGAGGCGCCCGAGGCGCAGGCCACCGACAGCCCGGTCGCGGGCAAGACGGTCGTTTTCACCGGATCGCTGGAAAAGATGACCCGCGCCGAGGCCAAGGCCCGGGCCGAGGCGCTGGGGGCCAAGGTCTCAGGCTCGGTTTCGGCCAAGACGGATCTTGTCGTGGCCGGTCCCGGCGCGGGGTCGAAGGCCAAGAAGGCCGCCGAATTGGGCATCGAGACCATAGACGAGGACGCCTGGGTGGCGCTGATCGGCGACGCATGAGCGGCCGCCCGGAGGTCCTGTTTCCGATCTTCGCCTCGCTGGAGACGCTGCCGGGCGTGGGCGAAAAGACGGCGAAGCTGTTCCAGAACCTGGATATCGAGACGCCGCGCGATCTGTTGTTCACGCTGCCCGCGTCGGGCGTGGATCGCCGGATGCGGCCCACGGTCCAGGGCCTGCCCCTGCCGATGACGGCGACGGTCGAGGTCGCGGTCGAACGCCACCATCCGCCCCGCGCGAAGGGGCGTCCGTATCGTGTCGACGTCTCGGACGATGCGACCGCGTTTCAACTGGTGTTCTTTCATGCGCGCGAGGATTGGCTGAAGAAACAGCTTCCCATCGGGGTGCGACGCGTTGTGTCGGGGCGGATCGAGATGTTCGACGGGATCGCGCAGATGGTGCATCCCGATAATATCCTGCTGCCAGAGGAGAAGCGCGTGCTGCCCGCCTTCGAACCGGACTATCCGCTGACCCAGGGCATC
>ERZ869936.1308-NODE-1308-length-18222-cov-19.551164_pt1 | contig 18222 bp, 17 predicted proteins | sample MGYA00520876_ERZ869936 | MGnify/ENA primary metagenome ERZ869936 (study PRJEB32218, sample SAMN09650985) | biofilter metagenome | isolation source: enrty point of leading RO module | place: Saudi Arabia: Thuwal, RO plant located on Red Sea | collected 2016-02-17...
CGGGGAAGGAAGATACGAAGTCGGCCGACAGTGTCTCAGTGCACGTAGGGCTGGAGGACATCGCGGGCAATCAGAAAGCCCCTCTTCACCAACTCGTCGGTGGCCTCGAAGTCACGATCCTCATGCTCGATGATGATCGGCCCGTCATATCCGGCGCGATAGAGAGCAGAGAACACGACGCCCCAATCGACGTGGCCGAGCCCTGGCAAGCGCGGGATCTGCCAGCCGATGCCGGAGGACAGCGATCCGTTCTCGTACAGACCTTCGTAGTCGACCATCACATCCTTGGCCTGGAAGTGATAGAAGCGCTCGCCAAACTCGAGGATCGCGCTCTCGATGTCGATCATCAGCCAGATCAGGTGCGAGGGGTCGAAGTTGAGCCCGATCGTCTCTCCGAACTCCTCGAACATGCGGCGCCAGATCTTGGGGTTGTATGCGAGATTGTGCCCCGACGGCCACTCGTCCTTGGAGAAGATCATCGGGCAGTTCTCGATGGCGATCTTCACGCCGTTGTCCTTCGCAGCAGAGATGATCTCTGGCCAGACCTTTGTCGCCTCTTCCCAGTTCTCGTCCTGGGTCTTGGAGCGATCCGCGCCGATGAACGTGTTGACGACCGGAACCTTCATCTTGCCGGCCGCGACGATCACCTTCTTGAGGTGGTCGATGACCATCCGACGGTGCTCGTCGTCAGGGTGGAGGGGATTCGGGTAATACCCGAGCCCGGATATCTCCAGACCCTTCTCCTCCATGCTCCCGGCAATCTCGCCGGCCTGGTCATCAGTGATTCCGTCGACGTCGATATGACTCGTGCCGGCATACCTCCGCGTATCACCACTCGACGCGGGCCAGCAGGCGATCTCGATCGTGGTGAATCCACTCGCAGCGGTCCATTCGGCGACCTCGTCCAGCGGTGTCTCCGGGAAGGGTGCGGTCAGAAGTCCCAGCTTCATGGTCGATCTCTCCTTATCTCTCGACAGTCATCCATCGTTTATCTGCGTCGCTCTTGGCGATGGCATCGGTCACCAGAACCGCGTCGTGGCCGTCGGCAAAAGTCGGGTATGTGGTGCCGGTGCCGTCCCCCTGGTCGATGGCCGTGTAGACCTGAGTGAAGAGCGCCCGAAAGGTGTCGGGGAATCCTTCGACGTGGCCGCTCGGATAGGCCATGTTCCTACTGGCCTCGGGTGCGGACATTCCAGGGTCCCGGTATAGAACTTCATTGGGCCTGTCTCGATGACCGATCATCAACTGATCCGGATGCTGGGAGTACCACGAGATGGCCCCCTCGGTGCCGGCGATCTCGTAACGGACTGAGTTCTTCTCGCCGGCGGAAACCTGAGAAATGGTCACTGCCCCCCTGGTGCCACCTTCGTACCGCAGCAGGATCCCGGCGGCGTCATCGCTGGTCATGGTCTCTTCGATCAACTCTGCGCCCTCGTCCGCCTTGGCGAATGACTCGACCGGCCCTGGAGGGTGGCGACGAATCGGGACCAGGGTGTGGAGGTCGGCCATCACGGCTTCGACGTTTCGGCCCGATATGAAGCGAGTGAGATCGAGCCAGTGTGAGCCAATGTCCGCCACGGCACGCAGTTGACCGGCCTCCTCCGGTTGGAGTCGCCAGTTCCAGTCGGTGTCCTTCAGCAGCCAATCCTGGTGATATGAGCCCGTCAGAAACATCGGCTCACCAATATCACCTGCGGCCACCATCGCCATCGCCTGGTGGTTGAGTGGGTAGTGGCGAATGTTGAAACAGACCGCATTGACAAGGCTTGCATCGGATGCCCGAGCCACGAGGTCGGCCGTGTCTTCGGATGTGAGCGCAAGGGGCTTCTCGCAGACGACGTGTTTCCCCGCTTCGATCACGAGCCGGGCCTGGTCGGCATGGGCGTAGTTGGGGCTGGCGATGTGGATCACATCGACCGAATCGTCCGACGCCAGGTCCTCCAAAGAGTCGTAGACCGGCGGCAACCCGGCGGCCTCGGCCTTGGCACGAGCTCTCTCTGGGCTCGAGCCGACGACACCCGCGACATCGACGCCGATGCGTCTCAGCGCCTCGACGTGGGCCACACCTATGAAGCCGACGCCGACCACCCCGGCGCGAATGTCACTGAACGACATACTCCCTCCTCGTCGTCATGAGACCCCGGTCACACGGGCATATAGCCAAGCAAGGCCCAGCACGATCGAGCCGTACACGATCTGCTGAATCGCCTGACCAGCGTTGAGAAATGTGAGCATGGTGGCGAGAACCCCCAGGATCAACGCCCCGAGGACCGTGCCGCTGTACGTGCCGATCCCGCCGAAGATCGATGTGCCGCCGATGACAGCGGCGGCCACCGACGGGAGCAGGAAGTTGACGGCCAGCTGAAGGTCGACAGCTCCGGTCCGGCCTGCGAGAAGGATGCCCGCGAGCGCTGCCAACAGCCCGGCGAGCGCGTAGGCGACGATCAACACCTGCCAGCTACGCACGCCAGCGAGGCGCGTCGCCACGGGATTGTCGCCGAGGGCGTAGAGCAACCTTCCAAAACCGGTGTATCGCAGCCCGTAGACGATCAGCAACGACACGCCGGTCCAAACCAGAGCGTTGTATGGAATGCGGTTTCCGAGAAACGATCCACCGCCCAATGTCGATATGAAGTCGTTGACCGTCGTCGAGCCTTGGAGAACTGTGAAGGAAAGGGCGGTGAACAGCCCGATCAGGATCGACGACATGGCGAGGGTCATGATCAATGGGTTGACCTGGAAGACGCCCACACCGATCCCGTTCACGGTGCCGGCGGCCACACCCACCAGGAGGCCGAGGGTGATTGCAATCAACGCGCCGTTGGGTGACTGATTGGCCGCAACGTAGGCGGCTGCCGTGGCAATCATCCCTACGGACAGGTCGATTCCACCCGTGAGCATCAGGATCGTCTGAGCGCCGGCCATGATCCCGAGCGGAGCTGCGAGAAGCACTGTGTTGCGGAGGCCGCTGACGGACAGGTAGTTGGGCTCGATGACACCGGTGACGAGGACGAGGACCACCAGCACTGATCCAAGGACCACCAGAGGGTGGTCGGAGAGCCAGATCGTCCAGCGCGGTTGGCTGATATCTGGGACCATCTCCTCCCTCGACTCGAGGCTCACGCCGCTCGCTCCCTTCTCAGCTGGACGATCCCAGCAATCATCATGACCAGGACGATCAAGGCGCCCTGAATCACCTGAGCCGTGTTCGGATCGACACCCATCGCGCTGAGGACTGGAGACAACACGAAGAGCACGATGCCCGCCGCGGCCGCACCGACGACCGACCCGATCCCACCGGTGAGAGCGACCCCCCCTAGCACGATCGCTGCGACCGACTTCAGCGTGAAGTTCGATGCCGTTGCGAATCGTGACTCTCCCGATCCCGTGATGGCAAGTGAGGCAAGACCACCCATTGCGGCAAAAGCGCCCCCAACCGCGTAAGAGACGATCTTGGCTCGTGCGGTGTTCACTCCCGACAGGTATGCGGCGGTCGGATCCGACCCCGTGGCGTAGAGAGAGAGGCCGGTTCGACTGTGCTTCATCCACCACGCTGCCCCGAGCATGGGGACGAAGAGCATCACGAGAGCCGGCCAGAAGTTGGTTCCGGTCCCCGTGGCAGACCCGGTGAACAAGGCCCTGAACCCATCGCTGGTACCGCCGCCGGGAGAAGGCAGGACGAGAAGTGCCAGCCCGGCAATGATGAAGAGAGTGGCCAACGTGACCACGATGTCGGGCACCTTCGAGACCGAGATCACCCAGCCGACTGCACCGTTGAGCGCCGCTGCCATCAGGATCACCAGCACCGCAACCATCAGCGTGATCCCAAACGCCTGCTCATCCATCAGTTGGGCAGCGACTGCGTTGGAGAGGATCAGCATCGAACCGACGGCAAGGTCGATCCCTCCGGCGATGACTATCACTGCTTGTGCGATGGCGAGAAACACGAGGGGGAGGCTGTTCTTTGCGATTGAAGCGATCTGGAAGGAGCCAAAGCTGGGAATCGTCGAGGCGTAGAAGACGAGCAGTGCGATCAGAAGCAGCCACACCCCGGTGTTCCAGCCGTAGCGGCGCAGGGCCACTCGCCAGTCGACGTCACGCACCGACCCGAGCCGAGCCGTGGTCATGCAACCTCCTCGCTGATCCCATGGGCAGCGGTGAGGAGTGCCTGCTCGGTCGCATTCACGGCGGGTTGCTCGTCGACGATCTCGCCGTCGTAGAGGACGAGCACGCGATCACAGACCAGCGGGATCTCGGCGAGCTCGCTGGTGTAGAGAAGGACCGCCGCCCCGCCGTCGGCAAGTTCTCTGAGCAGGTGGTAAATCTGTTGTTTGGTGCCGACATCGATCCCGCGCGTTGGGTCGAAACACAAGAGCACCCTGAATCCTGACGCCAGCCAGCGTCCGACGACTACCTTCTGCTGGTTTCCCCCGGACAGCCGCCCTGCCTGCTTGCCGGCTCTGGTGTCGATCGAGAGACGGTCGATGGCGGAGTCCACTCGCTGTTTCTCGTCGCCCGCGAGTGAAAACCACTTTGTGATCTTGTTGTACAGAGGTGTTGTCAGGTTCTCCCGAATGGGTCTCTTGGGCAGTAAGGCGTGGAGGCGGTCCGAAGGGACGAGCACCACACCCTTGCGCACCGCGTCATACGGGGACCGCGCATCGAGGGCCTCGCCGTCGGCGAGGATGATCTCGCCCGCATCGGCCCTGCGATCGCCAGAGAGCAACTCGAAGAGACGGTCCTGGCCCTGGTCCTCGAGCGCGGCTACGCCGAGCACTTCTCCGGCACGCAGGCTGAATGAGACTCCCCGGACCTCGTCTCCGGAGCGAAGCTCGATCGTCTCCAGGGCAACAGGAGCCTCGTCTAGGGAGGCGAGGGCGCTCGATTCGTCGGGGGTGGCTTTGGCCACCTCTCCGAGCATGGCCTGTACCAGTCCGGCCTCTCCGACCTCGCCCGGAACACAGACCTCGACGTCTTGCCCATCACGCAACACGGTGGCGCGATCGCACATCCTCAGAACCTCACCGAGGCGATGGGTGATGAACAGGACTGACTTGCCTCTGCTCTTGCGATCCTCCATTACAGCAAAGACATGCTCAGCCTGGTCCGCGGTGAGGGCAGCAGTGATCTCGTCGAGCATCAGGAGCGATGGGTCTCTGGCGAGAGCTCGTGCCAGGTCGAGAAGTCGGAGCGTCGGGAGAGGCAGATCCCGGATCTGCGCTTCAAAGTCCACATCGGCGAGGTCCATGCGCTCGAGCCAATCGTGAACGACTTCAGACGGGAGATTGGTGAGGCGGAGGTTCTCCTCCACCGTCAGGTCGGGAATGAGGGCCGGGTCTTGGAATACCGTCGCAAGACCTGCCTCCGCGGCGATCCGCGGATTACGGACGTCGAACAGCTCACCGTTTACTCGAATCGACCCGGCGTCGGGTCGATGAACACCGGATAGGGCCTTCACCAGCGTGCTCTTGCCTGCTCCGTTGGCGCCCAGCAGTGCGTGGATCTCGCCCGGCTCGACCTGCAAATTTGCCGAGCGAAGGGCAACGACGGTGCCAAACCGCTTGGCTATCCCGTCTGCCTGTAGAAGTGGTTTGTCGCTCATACCGTCCGGTGTGTCAAGGAGAGTTGGGAGCCGCCGACACGGCAGCCCCCAACTTCACCTTTGCTAGCGAATCAGCCTTCGCCTGGGCCCTGGCAAGCCGACACGGCCGACGCCTCATATGAGGTGTACGGGTCGATCTCGACATATGTGCTCCAACCGACCTGCTGATCGGGGTCGTAGAGCTCCTCGAGCTGATCCTGCTCGGTGTGGTCAAACACCTCGGGGGTCAGCGTCGTTGTCTGATCGGGGTCGTTGCCCTGCAGGGCGTCGATGGCGATCGCAGTGCCCACACCACCGATGGCCGGCGGGTTGGTCACCGCAGCACCGGTGAGCCCATCGAGCTCGATCAGCTGCTCGACGAAGCCATTGTTGTCAGCACCAACAACCGGAACGAACGGGATGTCCGCCGACTGGAACTGCTCGACAACGGTGTAGTCGATGCCAGACGTCCAGATGCCGTCGACTTCCTGGGTCGTGATGATGTTCAGCGCCTGCTCGGCACCAACGCTCGGGTCCCAACCCGTGAATGTCTCTTCGACCACGGTGATACCGGGGAACTCCTCGAGTGCCCGCATGAACCCGTTGTGACGGTCGGTGTCGGCGGGGACTCCGTCGATACCTCTCATCTCAACCACGTTGCCTTCACCGCCGAGTTGCTCGAAGAGCCACTTGGCGCCCAGGTAGCCATATTCCTCCTGGTCGTTGGTCACGACAAAGGCGCCGTCGGCTGTGACGGCCTGGTCGACAGCTACGACGACAATGCCTTGGGAGATTGCTTCCTCGATAACCGAGTTGAGGCCCTCACGGTCGGTGGGGTTGATGATGATTGCATCCACGCCCTGTGAGATGAGAGTCTCGATGTGGCCGATCTGGCCGGTCATGTCTGCGTTCTCGTTGATGACGACTACCTCGTCGACAACTCCGCTAGCGGTGGCCTCGGCTTTGATGGCACAGATCATCTGCTCACGCCAGCCGTTGCCAACCAGGGTGTTGCTGACACCGATGGTGTAGGTCTCGTCGCCACCTCCGTCGCCATCGCCTTCGCCGCCTTCATCGCCGCCACATGCGGCTGCGATGAGGGCGAGAATCGCGAAGATGGCTGCGAAACGCAGCGTCTTCCTTCTTTCCATCTTTCCTCCTATTTGTTGGACATGTCGCTCTCGCGACATCGTTTGTTTCTTTTGGTATCCCGCTTGAGCGGAAGAATCGCTGCTGTGGCCGGTCATGAGCTCACCGCAGACTTCTCGAGAACTCGATCGATGTTGCCCGGCCTCAGGAGATAGTCGATCGCCATCGCCGCCGCGCCCGTCACACCGGACCGGTCCCCAAGCGCGGAGCCGGTGATTTGCAGGTTGGTCGTGCTGAGGGTCGTGGATCGGCTGTAGACCACCTCGCGAATCCCGGCCAGGAGGTGTTGTTCGGCTTTGGCGATGTTCCCTCCGATCATGATCTGGCTCGGGTTGAGCAGGTTCACGAGCGAGGCCACCACCTCCCCGATGAGCCTCCCCGCATCTCGCACCGCGACGATCGCGTCTTTGTTGCCCTTCTCGACCAGGTCGGTGACGTCGCTACTTCGCTTTGCGTCGTGGCCCAACTTTGCGAGCTTCGAGGCGAGGGCAGCTCCTCCAGCGGACGCTTCGAGACATCCCTGGTTCCCACAACGGCAAATCGCGTCGGAAGATGTCGCTTGAACGTGGCCGATGTCGCCGGCAGCACCATCAGCGCCCCGATGCAGCCTCCCCCCAAGTATCAGCCCCGAGCCGATACCGGTGCCCACCTTGATGAAGACGAAGTCGTCGACTTTCGGTTCCATCGCCCAGTGCTCACCCAGCGCCATGATGTTGACGTCGTTGTCGACGAGGACTGGAACGTCGAACGACTCCCGGACTCGATCGACGATCCGGAACTCATGCCAGCCGGCCATGATCGGCGGATTGACGGCAACTCCCCTCTCGAAGTCGACCGGTCCGGGGACACCAATGCCTATTCCGAGGACGTCCCCTCGATCGCGACCCGCCTCGGCGAGGAGCCGGTCGAATGTATCGATGAGCCAGCCCAGGACGATTTCAGGTCCCTCGTCTATGTCGAGGTCGGCCTCTACTTCTGCGAGCGAGTTGAGGCCGAGGTCGGCGACGATCACTCTCGAATGACTCGCACCGAGATCGGCAGCAAGCACGAGACCGGCTTCGCCATTGAAACCGAGGAGGGAGGGTGGCCGCCCACCCGTGGAAGGAGCACCACCAATCTCGACAATGAGCCCGGCTGCCATGAGTCCCTCGATCCTTTGCGCGACGGTGGAGCGAGCCAGGCCTGTGGCCTCCACGAGCTCTCCCCTGGTTCGGGCACTGCCGGTGCGGATCAGACGAAGCAAGTCTCCCGGAGAGTCCGGATCCGACCCGAAGACACGAGCATGGTCGAGCACAGTTTTGCCAGCATGCCAAAGACTTTTGTGTCTGTCAACTGCATAAGTCGACAACTTTTGACTTTGTATATACAGGTGGAGCAAATCGGTCGTGAGGCCATGACTGTCCACGATCATCGATCGGCTCCCCTGTCGATCACGCGGGCCAGCCGATGCGAGTAATCCGCGTATGCCTCGGCGAAAAGCTCCTCGGAGCGCTCCGCTCCGACAAGGGAGCTGCTGGTCAGAACGGTCGGCTCGATACCTCTCTCAACCAGGATCTCGGCTACCTGGACCTTGATCTCGTTCACCACTGCAGTGTTGGCGACCGTCGAACCGGGCCCTACCGGTGTCTCGAGCCCGTCGACGGCGACCATGGCGTCGCCGGGGGGTGTCCCGATATCGATCACGAGATCGGCGTTGTCGAGCAAACGTGTCCCCGAAGGGTGGGTCGGCTCCGACGCCATCGATTCGGAGACCGAGGTCACTGCAATGACGCGCAACTTGCGTCGCCGGGCGCCCATTGCCATCTCGATGGGAACTGCCGATCGCCCCGACGAACTGAACACGATCATGATGTCGTCTTCACCAAACCGGTAGTTGGAGAGGATCACCTCCGCCAGCCCCTGCACCCGCTCGATGAACATCGCCTGTCGCTGGCCATTGGTGCCCACGACTTCGGTGTGAAATGTCATGGAGAGCTCGGCCATCGGGTGAAAACCGGGGAATGACCCATATCTGGGGAACATCTCTTCGAGCGGGATCCGGGAGTGTCCCGAACCAAACAGGTGGACCAGCCCTCCTTGGGCGATGGTGTTGGCGCACCACGAGGCCGCGGTTGCGATCGCCCCCATCTGCGTGCTCTCAATGTGGTCGAGAAGGAGCCGAGCTTGCTCGATCCACACGCCAGCTGACTTTGCCCGGTCGGGGCCTCGAGACGAATCCATGGGAAGTAAATGTATATACATTTGCGGAGAGATGTCGCGTTGAAACGTCTTCCAGGCCAGAAATCAGCTAAGAATCGGTTCGGATCATCTGATGACACAGAAGAAAACCCCTCGATACGAACAGATCGCCGACTACCTCCGCGGGCTGGTAGCCGATGCGGAACCGGGCGCTCGGCTGCCATCGGACGCCGAGCTGTGCGAGCGTTTCGGTGTGTCCCGAATGACCGCTCGCCAGGCTGTCCAGGTCCTGTCCTCGGACGGTCTCGTCGAGCGAAAGCGGGGAGCCGGCACCTTCGTGGCGGCGCGGCGAGTCCAGCGACTTCTGGGGTCTCCATTGTCGTTCACCGAGTCGATGCGTCGAAGGGGGATGACGGCGTCGTCAGAGCTCCTCGAGCGAAAGGCGATAAGCCCCACCGACACCGAAAGGGAGAGCCTCGGCCTCGGCCCTTCCGAGACCGCATACATGGTTGAACGCCTCCGACTTGCCGACGGGGTTCCCATGGCGATAGAGCGTGCCGTGATGCCCGTGACGCTTGTCGAGTCGCTCCAGATGGACATCGAGAGAGGCTCCCTTCACATGGCCTTCGAGGACATCGGCCACTACCCGACAAAGGCGCTTGCCGAGGTCACGGCGCGGCGCGGCACCAAGAGGGAAAGGGATCTGCTCAGACTTGCCGGCTCCGGAGTGCTCCTCGTCGAAGATCGCATCATCTGGGATCAGAACGACATGCCCCTCGAGCACACCGTCACCTCATACGCGGCAGATCGGTATTCGTTTCAGGCCGTGCTGCTACGAGGCGAAGAGGACCAGGCGTGAGCCACCTTGGGATCGACCTCGGTGGGACCAACATAAAGACGGCCGTGCTCTCCGGCGATGGCGGCGAGCTCGAGGTGGTGGCGCGAGATTCAAGACCCACCAAAGCTGCCGGGGGTCCGGAGACCGTCGCCAGCCGGCTCATCGAATCCGGCAGGACATCCTGGGAGCGACACGGAGAAACCGAGACCGTCGGGCTCGGGGTGCCTGGCCTGTTCGACGACTCCGGGGCAATAACCCTCTTCCCGAACCTACCCGGAGACTGGGACGGCTTCCCGCTGCGCACGGTTGTGAGCGAGGGGCTCGGCAAGACCGTCCAGATGATCAACGACGCCAGGGCATTCACTCTCGCCGAGGGAAACATGGGAGCAGGCCGGGGAAGCCGGATAGTCGTGGCGATGGTCCTCGGAACGGGTGTAGGGGGAGGAATCACCGTCGACGGGAGACTCCATCTCGGCGCGTTCGGGACGGCCGGAGAGATCGGCCACCAGACGATCCTCCCCGACGGTCCACTGTGCGGGTGTGGCAACCGCGGATGTGCCGAGGCGCTCACGAAAGCGTCGGTGCTCACCGAGCTTGCCGGCAAAGAGTCGGCGGAAGAGGTCTATGAAGCAGCGCAATCCGGCGAGCAACGATCGATTGATGCCATCACAGAGGTCGCCAACTACCTCGGCATTGCTTTGGCCAACGCCGTGACAATCCTGGGGCCGGAGCGAATCGTGATCGGTGGTGGGATCGCGAAGGCCGGAGACCTGCTGCTCGATCCGCTTCGACGATCCTTGAAGCAACGTGTGACTCTCGTGCCCATCGACGAGATCGAGGTGGTGCCCGCCATGCTCGGCTCGTATGCCGGAGCCATCGGCGCCGCGCTGGCCGGAATGGATCAGTTCGCGGTTCGCTCCCGGTAGTCGTCGAGGATCTCCGCGGTCCGGGTCGCGCCGCACCTGGTCGCCCCGGTCTCCCGCACAGCCAGAAGGGCATCGAGTGACCGCACGCCCGCCGCCGCCTTGACCTGTACGTCCGGACCGACGCTGGCCCGCATCAGCCTCAAGTCTTCGAGAGTCGCACCACTGTGGGCGTAGCCGGTGGATGTCTTGACGAAGTCTCCTCCGGCGGCCTCCACCAGTTGGCAACCCCTCACCTTCTGCTCGTCGGTCAGATAAGCGTTTTCGAGAATCACTTTGACCAAGGCATCACCGGAGGCATCGACAACGGCGCGAATGTCGTCTTCGACTCTGTCGAACTCTCCGGAGATGAGCCATCCGATGTTGAGCACCATGTCGAGCTCTACTGCGCCGTCAGCGACGGCCCTCTGTGCCTCAAAGACCTTCGTCGTGGTTGCCGAAGAGCCGTGGGGAAAACCAATCACTGTGCCGACCGCGACCGTCGAGTCAGAGAGCCTTTCGGCAACCACCGGCACGTCAGCAGGCTTGACACACACAGAAACCACTTTGTACTCGTGGGCGAGGTCGCAGCCCTCGAGGACCTCCTTGATGGTCAGCTCTGGTTTGAGCAGGGAGTGATCGATCATTCCCGCCAGCTCTTCGTACGTGACGTCGTGCGCGGTCAGCTTCTCTGGGTGCATGGCCCCGAGTGTGCCAGGTTTGCCAAAAGTTGTCTAGACAACTTGGCGCAGCTGGAGTGCCCGGTCGGTGATCGTCTCGAGGTCATCGTGTCCTGTGAGCCAACCACCCACACCGACGGCGAGGGCCCCGGCCTCGATGAAGCCCCGCGCATTCGCCGCGCTGATCCCTCCCGTTGGCACCACTTTCAGCTCTGGAAACGGGCCCCGCAGTGCCTCGATCATTCCCGGCCCGAGTTGGGCAGCCGGGAACAGCTTGACGGTCGAGATGCCGAGGCTCATCGCTGCCGCCGCCTCGGTTGGCGTGAAGACACCAGGTAGATAGAAGACGTCGTTCTCCACCGCCCACTCGACGATCAGCGGGTCGAGATGTGGAGAGACCAGGAACTGAGCCCCGGCCTGAACCGCCTCCCGCGCGGCCTGGGCCGTCATCACGGTGCCGGCGCCGACCACGGCTCCCGTCCCCTGCAGGGCCGAGATCACCTCGGGCGCCGTGCCCGACTCCATCGTCACCTCGAGAGACGTGATTCCTCCGGCGGCGAGTGCTTCGGCCAGGGCCTGTGCCCGTGCCGGATGCAGACCCCTGGCCACCGGGATGATGCGCTCCTCGAGAAAGACCTCGGGTGGCCTCATCCGCCCGTCTCCGTCACTCCCCAGCCACCGTCGACTTCGATGACCTGGCCTGTCAAGCCACGTGCCGCATCCGACAAGAGGAAGGCAGCTGCCGACGCCACATCTTCGGGCTCGAGAAACCCGCCGGCTAAAGGCTGCTTGGAACGTGCGAACTCAGCGGTTGCCGGGTCATTCGCCGCCCGCTCCGACATCGGCGTGCGCACCAGTCCGGGCGCCACGACATTCACGCGGATGCCATCGCCGGCGTAGCGCGCCGCCATCGACCGGGCTAGTGACACTTGCGCTCCCTTGGCGGCGGCGTAGGCGTGGGTTGCGAACAGACCAGCCACGGGATAGCGGGCGAGGACACTGCTCACGAAAACCACGGAACCTCCAGATCCCTGGCCGAGCATCACCCGCAGGGCCTCGCGCACAGGAAGAAAGGATGTGGTCAGGTTCAAGTCCAATGTCGCGCGCCACGCATCGAGGCTCACCTGGTCGAGTGGACCATCCCCGAAGCGTCGCCCGCTCCCCCCAGCCACAGCGAAAATGCCATCGACTTGCCCCAGGCCGGCAGTGGCCTCTGCAGTCGCCGAGACCGCCTGTTGCTCATCGCTGAGGTCGGCGACTGACCATCCGGCGAGATCGACTTCTTCCGCCAAGGCGACGCACTCATCGGCCACGAGTGAGATCACATAGACATCGGCTCCAAACCCGGTGAAGAGCCCTGCCGCCGAGCGTGCAATGCCGGTCGCTCCCGTGATGATGATCTTCTTGCCGTCCAGTCGCATCCTGGCCGGTATAGCAGACCCCTGATCCGTTCAGCTGCCGAACCTGCGACGGGCATAGGCCATGAGGAGAGCACCTCCGCCCGCTGCCGCCCCGGCCACGAGCCAGGCTGTTCCGAACGAGGCGGCTTCAGCCACGGTCCCGAACACGATGGGACCTGCAGCATTCCCCAACCCGAGGCTGGCCGTTCCCAACCCTGCCACCGCACCAGGACGTGATGGATTGGTCTTTATCAACGACAGAAAGAAGATCCCCGTCCACGCCCAACCGCCAGTGAAAGCGCCGACGGTGCCTAGCACGAGCAGCGGTGTGGTGCCGGTGGCCCCTAGGGCGATCGTCACCGATCCCACAGCGAGCATCCAAGCAATCAGCCTGAACTGAGGGCCACCTGTGCGATCGGCTGCGATCCCGGCGCCGATGCGCGTGAAGATTCCAGCGACACTCCCAGCCGCGAGGAGCAAGCCCGCGTCACCCGGGGCGAACCCCATCGCCACCGCGCTCTCAGTGAGAAACACGCCAACACCACTGGCAGCCCCGGAGCCCAGGAATCCAGCAAGTCCGGCAACCAGCATCGCCGTGCGATTCCTCACCGGAAGACTCACATTGGGCGACGAGTCCAGTTCCACGGCGTTCGCCTGACGGGACCGTCGTATGACACCGGGGAGCAAGGTGAGGAGAACAACGACGGGGAGGACGCCGATGGCGAAGGCCCAACGCCATCCGACTGTGAGAGCGATCCATGGAACCGCCAATCCGGCGGCCAGGGTCGCGGAAGGGATCGACGCCTCCTTGATTCCGAAAGCAAGTCCTTGACGCTCAGGTGTGATGGCACTTCCGACGAGAATCGCGAGGCCAGGATCGGTGAGAGCAACCGCGAGCCCGGAAAACCCGAGGACAAAAACCAGAGACGCCCACGAGTTGACGACGGTGCCGAGGCCAATCAGAGACAACATGCTGAGAGTGGCCCCCGCATAGAGGACCCTCCTGGGGCCCAATCTGTCGGCGAGCCGGCCTCCGAAGATCGCGGCAATGGCACCGACGGTGAAACCTGCAGTGACAGCTGCGCCGAAAGACGACTCGCTGAGCCCGAGATCTGCTCTGATCTGAACCGCCAGACCGCCCACCAGGAAGATCGGCAGCGCCGCCAATACCAGCGCGGTCGAAACGACGACCATCGCTCGTGTCGTCCTGGCGTTGTCTGTGGCGACACCGCCGCCATGGGCCGGCTGATCTCTCACGCGACGAAGGAGTGTCGTCGCTCGCGGTCTGAATGCCAACGAACAATTCGGGATAGACGTTTCGATGTTCTGTCGTAGGATCTTTGGCACAGACCGCAACCCGGGGGACATTCTTGAGAAAGCCGGCCGAGGCAGGCAAGTGCGTGGTGATCAAAGTCGGATCCTCCAGCCTGGCGCGCAAGGAGGGCGGTCTCGACCGGGAGAGCCTGGACCGCACCGTCGCCCAAGTCGTAGATGCGGTCAAAGCCGGGTACAAGCCGGTGCTGGTGTCGTCGGGAGCCGTAGCTGCCGGCTTGCCGGCTCTCGGCCTGCGGGCCAGGCCCAAAGACCTGCCGGGATTGCAGGTAGCCGCCGCCGTGGGTCAAGGCCTGCTCATGCGTCACTACGCCGAAGCTTTCGGTGCCCACGACATGGTCGTCGGCCAGGTACTACTGACGCGTGACGTCCTGGCCAGCCGAAGCCAATATCTCCACGCTCGCGAGGCGATCGGCCGGATGCTCGCACTGGACGTGATCCCTGTTGTCAACGAGAACGACACTGTCACCGTCGATGAGCTTCGCTTTGGGGACAACGACCGGCTCGCCGCACTCGTATGCCATCTCGTCGAGGCAGCCCTCCTCGTCATTCTCACCGACACGACCGGCCTCTTCTCCGAGGATCCTCGCGCCAATGGCTCCGCCGAGCTCCTGAAAGCCGTGCAACACAACGACGAGATTCTCGATCGACTCCACAGTGCATCGAGCCGTGGTGAGTTCGGCTCCGGAGGTGTGGCCACCAAAATCGCGGCGGCTCGAATGGCGGCGTGGTCCGGGGTCCCGACAGTGATAGCCAACGCCTCCGACGCGAGGGCCGTGGCAGGGTCTCTGAGAGGAGACGAGGTAGGAACGTGGATCGATCCCAGGCCGTCAGGATTGTCGGCGCGCAAGCTGTGGATAGCATTCGGCACCCCACCCCGTGGTGAGGTCTCTGTGGACGCCGGAGCGGCCCGAGCGATCCAGGTCAACGGAAAGAGCCTTCTTGCAGTCGGTGTCACAGGTGTGTACGGGGACTTCTCTGCAGGCGATGCGGTTGTGGTGGTGGATCCCGGAGGAGAGACGATCGGGAAGGGCCTCACGAGGATGGACGCTGTCGCTGTGTCCGAGGCAGTGGGCCAACACTCTTCGATCGCCGGTGGAGAGGTAATCCACCGCGACGATCTCGTCGTCTTGTCGTGACCTTCGGGGCCCACGCTCGATCACAACTACCCTCCAAGCCATGAGCGAGGCAATGTCCGACGAGCTGCGAGAGCTACGACCTGGGATGCCCATCGTCTACGGCGGGAACAAAGTCGCACACGTAGACGAGGCCCTGGCTAGCGCTTTTCGGCCCGGCGACCAATTGATCGTCGCCCAGGAGACTGGAGCACTGCTCCACATACCCTCCGATGTCCGCCTGATCGCCGAAAACGCCGTGACCGCCGCTGCTGACGCCTTTCATGCGATGGGATCCGTCAGCGATTCGCAGATCACCCGTTTCTATGAGGCGTTTGCTGAGAATCTCGAAGACGACAAGCGTTTCTCTCCCATCGCCGAGGCCAACGCCGCCGACGTCTCCCAGGCGCGGTCTCGAGGTCGATCCACAACCCGACTCGTGCTGAGTGAGGGGATGCGCCGCGACATGATCGAAGGGCTTCGTGGCTGGGCCGACGCACCGGGAGGCCGCGGAGAGGTGACTGAGCATCTCGACCATGAGGGCTGGTCGGTCGATTTGATCCGAGCTGGTCTCGGCGTCATTGGTTTCGTGTTCGAGGGGAGACCGAACGTGTTCGCCGACGCCACTGGCGTCCTTCGCTCCGGAAACACAGTTGTTTTCCGTATCGGTAGCGATGCGCTGGGGACCGCAGTGGCCATCATGGAGGAGGCTCTCGAGCCGGCCCTCGAGGCCGCTGGTCTCCCAATCGGAGCTGCCTCACTGGTCGCCACGCCCTCGCGAGCTGCCGGCTGGGCGATGTTCAACGACCCTCGCCTGGCACTGGCAGTCGCCCGAGGATCAGGCAAAGCCGTCTCACAACTCGGGGGAGTCGCCCGACAGGCCGGGATCCCTGTGAGCTTGCACGGGACCGGTGGCGCCTGGATCATCGCCGCAGAGTCCGCCGGTGACGAGGCACTCAGCCTCGCTGTGTTCAACTCCCTGGATCGGAAGGTGTGCAACACGCTCAACACGTGTTGCATCGTCGCGAGTCGGGCAGAGGACCTGGTTCCCGTGTTTCTCGCGGCCCTCGATCGGGCCGGGGAGCGACGTGGAGCAACCTCAAAACTGCATGCGACCGAACGAGCCATGTCGCACGTCCCGGACGAATGGCGTGATGAGGCGAAGATCGTCCGCAGCGAGGGCACCGTCGGCGAGCCGCGCACCGAGCCGATAGGTGATGATGCGCTGGGTCGCGAGTGGGAGTGGGAGGAAAGCCCTGAGGTGACGCTCCACATCGTCGACGACGTGGCCGAAGCCGTGACGTTGTTCAATGAGCAAAGCCCCCGGTTCGCAGCCAGCCTGATTTCCCAAGATGATGCTGAGCACACAAGGTTCTACAACACCATCGACTCGCCCTTCATCGGGAACGGCTTCACCCGGTGGGTCGACGGTCAGTACGCGCTCAATCGTCCAGAGCTCGGCCTTTCCAATTGGGAGTACGGGCGTCTCTTCGGTCGTGGTGGCGTCCTCTCCGGCGACTCCGCCTTCACCATTCGCATACGGGCGACCCAGCAGGATCCCGATATCAACCGGTGGCCGAAAGCCGACTAGAGCTGGCTCGGCCTCGGTTCGGTCGGCCTATCTCGGCGGACTGCGCTGAAAGGACCCAGCAGTCCGATCAAGAAGATCAAGCCTGCAACCGACGAACCCACCATGAACACCGTTCCGGTCGACATGACCGAGAGGGCAATCCCGGCAATGAGCGGACCGGCCGTCTGGCCCATACGAGCGGCGCTCACCCACACCGCGAGCACGGCACCCCGATGCTCAGACGGAGAGGCTTCCATCGCCTCATCCTGGAGAGACGGAATCAGGGTGCCCTGCGAAGCCCCGTACAAGATGGCGCCGGCCACCAGAAATGCGATCCCGGCCGCCAGGCCGATCGTCAAGAAGGCAGCCACAAAGCCGAGCCCGGCCAGCACCACCACCGCGCGCGTGCTCAATACCGCCCTGATCCTTCCCAGGTTGAATGCCATGACGGTCGACCCGACCGCAGGCACGGCGATGAGGATGCCCCGGGTCCCGGCCTCGAGCCCGAATTGTTCTGCGAGATGAACCGGGAAGACCGTCAGGAAGAGCCCGAAGATCATCACGAAGACCAAAAAGCCGGCGAGCAGGAGCAGCGCAACCGCCGGTTGACGGACCACATCCCCCACGCCTGACACCTGGTCTTTGAGCCGGGGAATCGTCTCGGGTCTCCCGGCGTCGAGAACAATCCAGGACACGGCGGCCATCACCAGGCCCACCGTGTAGACGGCCAAGGCGTAGCGCCAGCCAAAAGTCTCTGTCACTGCGCCGGAGATGAGAGGTAATGCCGCGAGCCCGACTGTTAGGACCGATGCGTTCCGGCCGACCAGCTTGGTGCGAGTCCCGCCCGACCAGTGATCTCCTATGAGCACCACGGCGAGGTTGACCAGACCTGCCGACCCGACACCCTGGAGCAGCCTCATCACCAGAAGGAAATCGAAGGATGGGGCCAGGGCCGCTCCCCCGCCGAACAAGCCAAAGATGGCAAGACAACTGGATAGGACGACACGACGTCCATACCTGTCGGCCAGGAACCCGACGAGTGGCGCCACGATGATCCCGGCCACTGAGCCGGCGGCGACGAGCGTCCCGGCACGCGGCGAAGGAGTGGCAAATTCGTCGAGGATGTCCGGGAGTGCTGGAGAGATCAGCGTGTTGTTCAGGATCCCCGTCAGAGTCACGGTGAAAATGAAGACGAGAGGGGGACGACGACCCATCGGGCCAGGTTAAGGCGTCTCGGCTCCGCCGAGCCGTGTGAGTTTCGGCTGCGCCGAAACGTCAGGAGCCCCGACTCGTCGTGGGATCGGTCGCGGCCTGATCCCTGTCACCGAGTCTCACTCCCCTTCCGGCCGCCACAACAATGTGGCGGCCACCTTCCCCATGCGGCCCAGGGCCTTTGGGGAAGGAAGTGATCTCGCCCCCTTCCTTCTCCCCCCAGAGACGAAGTCGAATGGGGGGAGTACTCCGAGCGTCAGCGAGG
>ERZ869936.1309-NODE-1309-length-18217-cov-5.707907_pt1 | contig 18217 bp, 14 predicted proteins | sample MGYA00520876_ERZ869936 | MGnify/ENA primary metagenome ERZ869936 (study PRJEB32218, sample SAMN09650985) | biofilter metagenome | isolation source: enrty point of leading RO module | place: Saudi Arabia: Thuwal, RO plant located on Red Sea | collected 2016-02-17 ...
ATTACTTAACTGGGAAGTTCATCCGTATCCTTGACCTTGGCAATCTGAATGCAGATTCCATCATTGAAAAGTATATAATTCCCAACAATCCAAACTGCACATTTATTCCCTCCTCCAGTTCTGATTTCCCAAAAGTTGAGGTTCCAGGATTAAAGCATTTTTACTTGTACAGGGACAGGAATACCCAAAATATTTTTCTGGACTATCAGCCCGTGGTAGCATTTTACCGGAGCAAGGACACATCAAATATCATTATTTCCTATGCTTCATTTATTATTGAATATGATTTTTTGTCCGGAATTAAAAAAATCATTCCGGTTGCCATAGATTTTTCTCCGGACCAAAAGGAATCTATATTAACCGACAACGGTTTTTTTGTCAACCAGAACAATCTATATGTTGGTTATGACAGGGACAAAAAACACAGCAACGTCCCTGTTCTGGTATTTTCCGATTTCGGCTATAAAGGCAAAATGGACTTTGAGAAATCCAAAATTTACTATCCCGATTCATCGGAAATTATTCAGAACATGTTTTTTAACCTTAATTTCTCCACGGCCGGCAAAGAATTATTTGTTTCTAACCAAAAGGAAATATACAATATCAAAGGAAATCAATTGACAAACGGGAAGCATTTAAACGGAAGAAAATATTCCCAGTTGCAAAAATTCTGGTTTCCTGATGACGATACCAGTCGATTATTTTACCATGTGTTGTACCTCGACACAAGTCAAAATTTTCAAAACACCGCCGAATACCTTATGTATTACGACCTGAAAAAAGACCAAGCCGGGAATCCCGTAAAAATAATGGATGTAAATTCATTTGGAAAGGTTGCGTTTTTTAAGGGCAAGGCAATTGTATTGGTTAAAGAAAAAGAAAACTGGTATTTTAAAATTTATTCCTGTGAAATTTAGAAATCTGATATTTCTCCTTGCATCATTGTCACTGAATTCCTGTAAAGAGAAGGAAAATCCGATTGATAAAATCATTTCCGAAGCGAATCAGCAGGAGGACTCATTGTTATTTGTCCATAATATTAATCCGGGCGACTGCATGACCTGCATTGCCGTGGGAAAATTCTATTACAAAATTTTGAGAGATTCCATTAAGCCTGCAAATAAAATAGTGTTTGTTATTCCGGAAATTCGTAAAGCGGACAGTATAGATCTTTTTACTAACCGGCTTCCAGATGATTACCCCCGTGAAAATATTCTGGTAATTAAGAATACAGCCTTAAATTCCGAACTGCAGAATTTACTTCCCCGAAAGAATTTCTTTTCCTTTCTTTTGGTCATAAATCAAAAAACCGGGAAGGTAACTTTTGCGGAAAATTTTAAATCCAGAACCTTTTTTGAAAAATTAGGCGAACGCTTTGGCCTTTCTATAGACTTTTAGTGCAGGACAAGACAGGTCCTTCCAATTTCCAAAGAAATAACAACCAGGCCTACCTGATCAGGGACACATGTCCCACCTTGCGGATTTTGCGGTTTTGGTTATCGGTATAATTTATTACCCAGACATAAACATCCTCCTGGGCAATTTTTGCCCCGCCGTTGGCTTTGCCATCCCAGCCCTGACGCATGTCGGTGGTGGTAAAGATCATATCGCCCCAGCGGTCGAAAATCCACATTTGAAATTCTTCTACATAAACGCCCAAAGGCATAAACAAATCGTTTTTACCATCTCCGTTAGGTGTAAAGGCATTCGGTACAAACAACTGGGTTTCGGGTAATACCCTGATGCAAACCTGGAAACTGTCGGTACAAACGCTGTTCGAAATAAACAACCAGATGCAGAAGGTACCCGTATCGGAGAATGTGTGGACAGGATTCTGTAAACTGGATGAGGTAGTATCGCCGGGATCACCAAAATTCCAATACCAGGTGCTTGCATTTTGAGAAAGGTCGGTAAAGAACACAACAGGATTGGTAATATAAACCGTAGACGGGTTTGCCACGAAATTGGCCACCGGTGAAGCTGTATCAATCACATTCACTGCAATGGCAGAGGTACAACCATTGGCATCGGTAACGGTACAGGTATAAACACCTACCGAAAGTCCGGTTGCCGTGGCGGTAGTTTGAGGTGGCGTGGTTGACCATGAAAAAGAATAGGGTCCGGTTGCTCCGGTTGCAATAACGGTGCTTTGTCCGTCATTCATACCGCAATTTGCCGCATCAAAAAACATGGATGTTTGAAGCGGGGTAGGCTGATTAATGGTAACGGATGAAGTTGCCGTACACCCGTTGGCATCGGTAACCATAACAATATAGGTTCCCATGGAAAGTCCGGTAGCATTAGCCGTTGTTTGAACGGGAGAAGTGGACCAGGCATAACTTAGGCTGCCGGTACCACCGGCTCCGGTTACGGAGGCGGCGCCATCGGAACTTCCATTACACAGCGCATCATTCACCAGGTTGGCGGTTGCGGTTAGTAAGGTGGGCTGATTTATTGTAACGGTGGTGGTGGAGGTACATCCCATACCATCAGTAATCGTAACGGTATAGGTACCTGCGGCAAGGCCCGTAGCAACAGCTGTGGTTTGTGCAGGGGTAGTACTCCAGGAATAGGTATAAGGACTTTGTCCGCCCTGTGGCGTGGCCGTAGCGGATCCCGTTGAGCCTCCAAAGCATAACACATCGGCATTTGCAGCGGTAACATTGACTCCCCCAATGGTTTGAATAATAATGGTGTCAACCAACTGTGCACATCCCGTGGCGTCGTTTACGCTCACGATATAAGTTCCCGCGCATAAACCCGTGGCGGTTTGTGTGGTTTGCACCGGTGTGGTATTCCATTGGTAAGTATAGGGGGCAACGCCTCCCGAAGGAGTAACGGTGGCGGTTCCGTTGCACTGGTTACACTGACCATTTTGAAAAGTGGACAATATTGTCATATTTGCTGGTGGGGTACAGGTAACACAGGTATTCGTTTGAAAGTAAAGTCCCATTATCATCCAGTTAAAGCAATCGCCGGAGGCCTGGACTTGAAAGTTTGAACTGTTTTGATTAGCTGTAATATTAACCGGAGCAGAAATATAGTTATACCAGTTTTCCTGTGCTCCTATCTGAAAGGGAGCACTTCCGTTAATTACAAAGGAAGAATTCAATTGCTGATGGTCGGCGGAAACAATAAACCCTGTACCTGTGGTTGAGGCGGCGCAGGCATTGAAGCCTGTAAGGTTGGTTGTAAAAGTTTGTCCTATTCCCACCCAGCAACCATCCCAGATATGAATCTGGCCCTGGTAGGTTGCGGTGGGAACCGAATAAATTATCATTAAAGTAGCTCCATCGGTATCATTTCCGCTTTGATTTGGGGAGGTGGGAAATCCGGAAATAATGTAATTCCCGTTTCCGGAAATGATGGAAGTAACATCAGCGCGGTAAGTATAGGTTCCGGTAAAACTCCAGCATTTATCCTGATCGGTTCCCACAATAGCCATTGGGAAAACCTGATTGTTTGACAAAGGGTTTGTAACACTGGCATTAATTGCAATACCGTTTCCGCTGGTACCGGCCCACAAATAAGCTCTTTCAATCACGGCACAGGAGGGAATTCCGGTAATAGCAAAAGTGGCAGGCTGAGGAACGCCGGGAGTTGAAGGACAGCAGGAAATACCATAGCGTTGTCCAAGCTTAACCGAAACCTGAGTGAAGTTCAGTCCGCATTTAACCAGGTTATAGGTAGCCCCAAGACTTCCGTTACCATTCTGTGGACTCAGATTTCCATCTACCTTAGCCCCTGAGTTAATTCCGCAGGTGCCTGGAGTAAATGGATTGTTTTGAGTGGTCTGGGAAAACAGATCTCCGCAACTAAGGCTCAAAACCATCAAAAGAGAAAAAAACCGCATAAGTGGGATTTTTACAAAACTATGAGGAATTGGCGACAAATGGTCAGATTTGTACGACAAACGGCCTATTTTAAAAGGTTAGTGGGAAAATAATTCTTGTAAGTAATTGAGTTTCTATGGTTAAAGATGTTCCTTTTGAAACAAAAGTTGCACACCTTTGCAAATTATGGCAGGTTTCCGGTATTTTATTGAATTATCCTACAACGGAAGCCCCTTTCACGGCTGGCAAAGTCAGAAAAACACGGGTAAAACGGTTCAGACCGTACTTGAAAAAGTGCTTTCAACGGCCCTTGGGCACCCGGTAAAAACCCAGGGTTGCGGAAGAACCGATGCGGGTGTACATGCCCGGCAATTTTTCGCCGATTTCGAGTCCCAACATTCCGATCTGCATACAGACCCCCGGAAATGGGTTTTTAAATTAAACACCATGCTTCCGGACGCAATTTCTATAAAGGCTATTTACCGGGTAATTCCCGAAGCAAGCGCCCGCAAATCGGCCTTTGAGCGGACCTATAAATATTTTATACATACCCGGCCCGATCCCTTCCTGGCCGGCAGATCCTGGTACCGGTACGGAAATCTGAACCTGAAAAAAATGAAGGAGGCTGCTGCCCTGCTGGTGGGAAAACACGATTTCTCGGCTTTTTCAAAAACCGGTGGTGGCGAGGTGAGTCCTGTCTGTGATTTGAAATCCCTAACCCTTAAAAAACGAGACGAAACCATAGAAATTACGGTTACTGCAGACCGCTTTTTGCGAAATATGGTGAGAGCCATTACCGGAACCCTGGTGGAAATAGGCTCGGGAAAAAGAGAAGCGGATGAAATGAAAAGCATTTTAAAAAGCAGAGCCAGGAAAAATGCAGGTGTCTCGGCACCCGCCGAAGGACTTTACCTTGTTTCAGTAAAGTACCCGGTTCGTATCTTTGTAAATAATGGAAGATAAGGAAGCAGGTATTTCTGAAGGCAAAGCGGTAGACTTTAAGCTCTTTAAAAGAATTTTCAGGTACACCCTGCCCTACCGTACCATTTTCGGATTCTGTGTTTTCCTCACCATTTCGCTTTCTGCGCTTAACATCACCCGACCTCTCCTTATTCTATATACCATTAACAATTTCGTAGTTAACCCCAATCCCGAAATGCTGAAAAGCATGACCCTGCTCCTCATGGGATTGCTTCTGGTGGAAGCCTGTTTTCAGTTCCTCAACTCCTACCTTACTTCTGTTCTGGGTCAAAACATCATCCGCGATATGCGGGCCCAGCTTTTTCGCCACATCGTTTCACTCAAGCCCTCCTTTTTCGACAAAACTCCCATTGGCATGCTGGTTACCCGTGCGGTATCGGATATTGAAGCCATTGAAGAAATTTTTTCCCAGGGTTTTATTGTCATCGCCGGTGACATCCTTACCCTTTTGGTTTTTGTGGTGGCCATGTTCTGGGTCGATTGGAAACTGACCCTTGTGGCTCTTTCCACCCTGCCCCTGCTCCTGGTTTCAACCTGGCTGTTTAAAAATGCGGTGAAAAAAGCATTTCAGGATGTTCGAAATCAGGTGGCCCGTCTCAACACTTTTGTTCAGGAACATATTACCGGAATTAAAATTGTCCAGATTTTTACCCGCGAGAAAAAAGAATCTGAAAATTTCCGGGAGATAAATGCCGCCCACCGCGATGCCAACATCCGCTCTATTCTTTATTATTCGGTTTTTTTTCCCGTGGCCGAAATTCTCAGCAGTATTTCCATCGGATTTCTGGTCTGGCAGGCGGGAAAGGATATTTTTACAGGCCGCGTGGAGCAGGGGCATGTGCTGTTTTTCATCATGCTGGTAAATATGTTTTACCGTCCTATACGCATGCTGGCCGACCGTGTAAATACCTTGCAAATGGGTATGGTAGCCGGAGAGAGAGTGTTCAGGGTTCTGGACACAAAGGAACACATTCAGGATTCGGGTTCTCTGGTGGCCGAAAATCTCAGGGGTGAAGTTGAGTTCAAAAATGTAAACTTCTCCTACAAACCGGGGCAACCGGTACTGAAGAACATCAGCTTCAGGGCCGAACCCGGAAAAATGTTGGCTATCGTAGGTGCCACGGGCTCGGGAAAAACTACGGTGATTAACCTGCTGAACCGTTTCTACGATATTGAATCGGGCAGCATCCTTATTGACGGAACGGATATTCGCACCTTCAAACTGGAATCCCTGAGAAAAGAAATCGGGGTAGTGCTTCAGGATGTTTTTCTTTTTTCCGACACCATCTTCAACAACATTACCCTTTTCAATCCGGATATTACACCGGAACAGGTAGAAGAAGCTGCCCTTGAAATCGGCGCCATGTCCTTCATAAAAAATTTACCCGGTGGTCTTGACTTCCACGTAAGGGAAAGAGGTGCTATGCTGAGCGTGGGCCAGCGCCAGCTGATTGCCTTTTTGCGGGCCCGGGTAGCAAGACCCTCCATTCTGGTTATGGATGAGGCTACCAGCAGCGTAGATACGGAAAGCGAACTCCTGATTCAAAAAGCGGGAGAAAAATTAACGGAAGGCAGAACTTCCATTGTTATTGCCCATCGCCTTTCCACCATTCAAAGGGCACATAATATTCTTGTTATGAACCGTGGCGAAATTGTGGAATCTGGCAACCACCAGGAACTTATTGCCGGAAAAGGCATATACCGCAAATTGTTCGAATTGCAATACAAAGGACAGGAAGCTTCCGTTTAATCTCAGGATTTTTTCACCCTTTTCAAATTCAACAGGTTCATCGGGTTGGTAGATAATCCCTCCACTCCTTTTTGCACGAAGCGTAGTACCTCATCGTAATAAAGGGGAATTACAACGGCTTCCTCTAAAATAATATTGTCCATTTGCTGATAAAAGGAAAGTCGCTGCATTTCATCCTGTTCTTTAAGAGCCCACTGATATATTTTATCAAATGCTTCGTTGCGGAAATGGAAGTAATTGGGACCGTTAGGAGAAAAATTCTTCCCATAAAAAACGGAAAGAAAATTTTCCGGACTGGCATAGTCCGCCACCCAGGTTTTTCTGAAAAACAAAATGCGTGAACTTTCGATGTCCTCCCGTTGCACAATGGGTTGGTTCACATTAATCTTCACTTTAAATCCTACATCTTCCAATTGCTTTTCAATAAATTCGCTCAGCTTAAGGTGATTGGGAGTAATGTGTAAAATAATTTCTTCAAGTCCTTTACCACCGGGATAACCGGCCTTGGCCAATAGTTTGCGGGCCTTATCGGGATCGTAAGTATAACCTTTCACTTTGTTTTCATTGTAGGATGGCATTCCTCTGGGAACAAAGCCCGCCCTTGCCGGATAACCGATGTTATGTCTCAATTGTTTCACCAGCGACTCCCGGTCGATGGCATAATTCATGGCCTGACGAACCCATTTGTTTTTTATGGGACTCTCCTTCACTATGTCGAGGGCGGGATCTACCAGAAATCCGAGGTAATCGGTTTTCAGGAAGGGCGATTTTTGCATCAGGAAAGAATCTTTCAATTCCGGCTTCATTTCACCGTTGCGGTCGAGCACCAGATTCAGATTCATGGCATCGGCACCGGAAATCATATCCAGACGGCCGGCAAAAAACTCAGTCATCAACGATTCTTTATCCCGCACAAAAGTAATGGCTACTCCGTCGAGATAAGGAAGACGATTTCCATTTTCATATTCAAAGTATTGTTCGTTTTTAACGAGCACAAGTTTGGAACCCTCGTCCCATATTTTAAAACGGAAAGGTCCGGTTCCCACCGGCTTAAAACGAAACTCTTCGCCCAACTGATCGGCAATTTCCACAGGAACTACTACAAAATACTGCATGGTTAAAACCTCCAGCAGGGGAGGAAAAGGAGTTTTCAGGAAAATTCGGAAGGTAGTATCGTTGGGAGCCGAACAGCCCAGGTTGTTGTTCTCATCATTCAAATCGAGCAATTTGAAGAAAAACCGGCTGGAATGTTCGCTTTTATGCTCTCTGAGTCGCTGAAAAGATCTTACAAAATCGGAAGCTACTACCCTTCTCCCCTTCCCTTCCGGAAAAAGGGGATGATCGTGGAAAAATACATCCTTGCGCAGGTAAAAAGTATATTCAAGTCCATCGTCATATACCTCCCAGCGTTTGGCAATGGAGGGTCTCACCCGCATACTGTCATCAAGCTCTACCAGTCCGTTAAAAATCTGATTAATGGCCCAAATGTTTTCAAGATTGTTGGCGGCTGCAGGATCGAGGGAAGTAATCCCGGCAATTTCATTGTATTTAAAAACTTTGGCTTTGCCGGCATTTCCGGAATCGGGACTTCCGCAGGAGAATAATCCTGCAGCAAGGAGGCTCAGATAAAAAAGCGGGGATCTGTATTTCATGAGGTAATATTACAAAACACAGGGGCCTGAATAATTTTCTTTCCCTTCTTGTTTTAACAGGATTATTAACATTGAAGTCCTGTAGGGCCAGGCCAAACAAAGCCCGATAATCCTTATCTTTGCCCCTCGAAAATGAAGCGGGCTGCATTTTATACCTTGGGTTGCAAACTGAATTTTTCCGAGACCTCCACCCTGGCCCGGAACCTGGAAAGCCATGGGTATTCCAAGGTTTCCTTTGAGGAAGCTGCCGATGTATATGTAATCAACACCTGTTCGGTAACCGAAAATGCAGATCGGGAATGCAAAAAAATTGTGAAAGATGCCCTGAAAGCCAACCCTGAGGCCTATGTGGTGGTGACCGGTTGTTTTGCACAATTAAAACCCGAAGCTGTGGCCGGCATTCCGGGCGTTGATCTGGTACTTGGGGCCGGTGAAAAATTTCACATCTCGCATTACTTGACCCGCCTGGAAAAAGAAAAATCCCCGAAAATCCATTGCTGCGAAACAGAGACCCTCGACACTTTTGAATTTGCGCGCTCATCGGGCGACAGAACCCGGAGCTTTTTAAAAGTGCAGGACGGATGCGATTACCCCTGCACCTATTGCACCATTCCCATGGCCCGGGGGAAAAGCCGTTCGCCCCGTCTGGGAGATGTTATTGCCGAGGCGGAAAAAAGTGCTTTGCTTGGAGTTAAAGAAATTGTGCTTACGGGCGTTAACATTGGCGATTACCGTGATCCCGAAACCGGCCAAACCCTGATTGATCTGATTCGCGAACTGGATACCATTGAAGGAATAACCCGATTCAGAATTTCATCCATAGAACCCAATTTACTTTCCGACGAAATCATAGATTTTGTGGCCGGCTCAAAAAGGTTTGCATCCCACTTTCATATTCCTCTGCAGTCGGGTTCCGACCGTATTTTAGGCCTGATGAAACGCAGGTATCGCCGGGCTCTCTTTGCTTCAAGGGTAGCGGCCATTAAGAAAAAAATGCCGCATGCCTGCATCGGGGTGGATGTAATAGTCGGGTTCCCATCCGAAACCGAAGAAGACTTTAAGGAAACCCTTGATTTTCTAACCCATCTTGATGTTTCCTACCTCCATGTTTTTACTTACTCGGAGCGCGATAATACCGAAGCCCTGGAAATAAAACCCGTAGTGCCTTTTCGGGAAAGGAAAGAAAGGAATAAAATTCTCAGGATGTTGTCCGCCAAAAAGCTGGCTGCCTTTTATGAAAACTGCGAAGGGCAGCCGGCGGAAGTATTGTTCGAATCACCGGCCGATGACGGAAGCATTTCCGGATTTTCAGCCAATTATGTCCGCGTAAAAATACCTTACACTTCCGGACTGGAAAATAATCTCGTTGCCGGCACGCTTCAAAAAAATGGAAAATTCAGTCCCCAGATACCTGAATTAAGTTCACAACATCTTACCCCCGCCCTGGCCTGATATGTATCCAAACCTATATTATGCATTCAAAGACCTTTTCGGAATTGAAATTGGTTTTTTGAAAATGTTTCAAAGCTTTGGCTTTTTTGTGGCCATTGCCTTTCTGCTGGCGGCATGGACCTTATCCAAAGAACTACAAAGAAAAACCGGGGAAGGTTTGTTAAAAGGAATTCCCCTGAGCCGCATGCGGGGCAAAAAACCCGAATGGAAAGATTTTCTCGGCACTACCGTATTGGGTTTTTTACTGGGATTTAAGCTGGGATTAATACTCAGCGATTTTGATGGTTTTCTTTCCGACACCCAGGGTTATATTTTAAGTGCGAAAGGAAACTTCATCACCGGGTTGCTTGGGGCGGGACTGTTCATTTATCTCCGGCACAGGGATTTTAAAAAAGAAATTCAAAAATTTCCGGAACCGCAAACCGTAAAGGAAATCATTCAGCCCCATGAACTAACCGGCAACATTCTTATGTATGCAGCCGGCTTTGGACTGGCGGGAGCAAAACTATTTGATGCCTTGGAGCAACCTTCGCGGTTTATTGATGATCCCATAGGGAGTTTACTTTCATTTTCCGGACTCACCATGTATGGTGGGTTAATTTGCGGAGCTGCAGGGGTGCTTTGGTACACCACCAAAAAAGGAATTCCCTGGCGGGTGATGGTAGATGCCGCCGCTCCGGGTCTAATGCTTGCCTATGGCGTAGGACGCATCGGTTGTCAGGTGGCGGGTGATGGCGACTGGGGACTGGTAAATCTTTCACCGAAACCCGAAGCCCTTTTCTTTCTTCCCGATTGGGCCTGGGCTTACCAATATCCCGGAAATGTGTTAGAGAAGGGTGTGGAAATTCCCGGCTGTCAGGGTCCGTATTGTTTTCAATTGGCTCAACCCGTTTATCCTACGCCCTTGTATGAATCGGTGATCAGCATTGCGATGTTTTTCGGATTGTGGCTGAGTCGCTTTTCATTTAAGATTCCGGGGCTGTTGTTTTCGGTGTATCTGATTATGAATGGCGTGGAACGGTTTTTCATTGAGAAAATAAGGGTAAATGCCCATTATGAAATTTTCGGAAATCAAATTACCCAGGCCGAAATCATTTCCTGCTTGTTAATAGTGTTAGGCGTGCTGGGAATATATTGGTTAAAATATTCGGGTCGTGCCAAATCCTGAGCGTCTTTGTTTGTCGGTTTGTTCGCTGGTAAGAAAAGCGGGAAAGGAATTAATCAAAAAGCGGGGGCATAAAGCACTTTCCTATTCTGTAAAAGGTAAAAACGATTTTGTAACCCGTTTCGACCGGGAAACCGAGAAATTATTGGCGGTGGGATTAAAAAATATATTTCCTGAGGCGGGATTTTTGGGGGAGGAGAATCAGGCCAATGCCGAAGGCAGGGAGTATAACTGGATAGTAGATCCCATAGATGGCACCACCAATTTCATGCATGGAGTTCCCTTATTCAGTATTTCTGTTGCCTTGTATGGTGGGAACCGTGGGGTACTGGAGGTGATATATGATCCCAAGCTAGATGTATGTTTTTATTCTTACGGAAAGGGAAAGGCCTTTTTAAATAAAAGGAAGATAAGCGTTTCAAAAACAAAACAATTAAAAGATTCCTTATTAGCGACCGGGTTTCCTCAATATGATTTTTCGCGGAAGGAGGAGTATATGAAGATGTTTTTTCATTTGATGGAAATGTGCAGGGGCATACGGAGGCCGGGGAGTGCGGCGATAGATTTAGCCTGGGTTGCAACGGGGCGTTTTGATGGCTTTTGGGAATACAGTTTAAAGCCCTGGGATGTAGCGGCGGGTGCCTGTATAATTCAGGACGCCGGGGGTAAGGTGTTTGATTTTTCAGGGGGCAATAATTTTCTAAACAACCGCCAAATCATCGCCGGTAATCCTGCCATTGCGGGAGCATTGCTAAAGAAAGTAAAGAGATTTTTTTCTTAAGGATTGTTTTTTCTCCGAAGATTGGTTCCTGAGCGGAGTCGAAGTGCGATCCCTGAGCTTGTCGAAGGGGCATGGGGCGAGTTAGAGGTCTCATCCCTGGGCCTTCTCCGTCAAAGGCGAATCAGCCGCCGGTTGTGCGGCCGGAATCCTCAATGGCTTTGAGAATCTTCAATTTTGAGCGGGGAGGAATACGAAGTCTTCCGGATTACTTCCCAGGAAATATCAGGAAGCCTTGCCTTGTTTTTATTAAATCGATTTTCAAGTTCGGCAATAAAACTATTTTCTGCCGTGGATAATTTAGTTGCCTCCTAAATTTTTATAAAAATTTCGCTGTCGCTCCCGCGCCCTTTCCATATATAGCTTTGTGTCGAACTTAATTCTCATAAATGCGTTAACATGAAAATTACTGAATTGACCGGAAGTGCCAATCTTTTCAGAAACATTAAACGCTAACCTGTAATGACCCCCTACTCCTAAACTTAAACCCCTGAATAAATTTACAAGTGCATTGGCCCCCGTTGAAACATTCCAAAAGGTTCCGTAATGCTGGTAGTAATTCCTTCCCGTGAAATTCCAGTTGGATACCATTTGCGTGTGTCCGGCCCGAAAAATCGTATCCCATCCTGTGGCACCACCATAACTGATTTTTATGGGAAATGAAAAATTTAGCACATTGTTTGGCTTAAGCAGGTATTCATTGTTAAGGAAAACCAAAACATAACTGTCTATTTGGGGAGGCAGGGTGGTAAGAAAATTTTGCTGACTACTAACCCATCCATTAATGCCTGCGGACAAATACCAGTTTCCATTAAACACAAGCCCAATAAGGGAAATATCCCATGCATTTATTTGCTGCCCTTTAATTAATCCACCGGTATAACCCAAATCCCATTGAACATGGGTAATTTTAGGGGTCTTAAATAATGATTTTACCGAATCGGATGAAGTGCTGAGACTTCCCAATAGGGAAAGCGGCAAAAGAAAAACACCAATAATAATGAACCTGATCATTTTTTCAAATTTCCTTTAAATTCATACGTACAACCCGACTTTCCTTTCCGGTCTCTGATGGCAGAACCCTGCACTACTTCGTTTTTTATTTTACCCGTCCAGTACAAACTGTGGCCCTGGTTATTCTTTACGGTATCGGAGTAAAAGTTTACCACATTATATTTTCCGGACTCATCCAGAAAAAAATGAAGTTTTGCATCCGGAAATTTATTTTTCCGGCTGAAGGTTGAACCAATGGTTTTGTCGGTAATAAAAATTTGCTGCCCCGGCATATTTTCGGTTTTCCCACCGGTATTCACTTCTTTTACCTCAACCTGATAAACCTGATTGAGCTTTCCTCCCTGGGTATCCTGAGCCGGAGAATAAAGTGAAAAAACAAAAAACAGTATGATTAAAAAACCCAATCCCGGGTTCCCACCATAAGTAATTGAAATCTTCATGTTTTGAAAAACTTGATTCAGTAAATCTACCCTGAAATTTTGAAAACAACAAGCGAATGATTCAACCCCTGTGTTCGCCAAACACCTTGCGCAATACATCGGCTATTTCGCCCAGGGTACAATAAGCCTCACAACAGGCCACTATAAAGGGCATAACATTTTCCTTTCCTGCAGCAGCTTTCTCAAGAGCCTCAAGCCGGCTTTGTACCTCCGCGGCATTGCGCTTCTTTTTCAGGATTTCCAGTTTCTTTTTTTGCAGTTCCCCCACCGAATCGTCTACCCGGAATATTTCGGGCCGGGTGGTTTCATCAATCTGGAACTTATTAACCCCAACTATTATTTTGCTGCCCTCCTCTACTCCTTTTTGAAAAGCATAGGCACTGCCGGCAATTTCTTTCTGCATCCATCCCTTTTCTATGGCGGCAACAGAGCCTCCCATAGCATCAATCTTTTCAATCAGTTTCCAGGCCTCGGCCTCCACCTTGTCGGTAAGGGCTTCCACAAACCAACTGCCACCCAGAGGATCGGGTGTGTCGGCCACTCCGCTTTCAAAGGCAATTATCTGTTGGGTTCTCAAGGCAATTCTCGCAGCATCTTCGGTTGGAATGGAAAGCGCCTCGTCGAAACCATTGGTATGCAAACTCTGGGTTCCACCCAACACCGCCGAAAGGGCCTGCAGGGTTACCCTGGAAATATTATTCATGGGCTGCTGAGCCGTTAGCGTACTGCCTCCCGTTTGGGTATGAAAACGAAGCATCATGGCCCGCTCATCCGTAGCACCCAGGCCGGAGGTTATTTTAGCCCACATTCTTCGCGCTGCCCTGAACTTGGCCACCTCCTCAAACAAATTATTATGGGCATTGAAGAAAAAACTAAGCCGCTTCCCAAAAACATTAATATCCAGTCCTTTTTCCTGAGCAGCCTTCAGGTAAGCCTTCCCGTTACTCAAGGTAAAAGCCAGCTCCTGAACGGCAGTTGCTCCGGCCTCCCGGATGTGATATCCGCTGATGCTGATGGTATTCCATTTGGGAACCTCCTTACTGCAATACTCAAAAATATCGGTAATAATGCGCATGGAAGCTTTCGGCGGATAAATGTAAGTGCCCCGTGCAGCATACTCTTTCAATAAATCGTTCTGAATGGTGCCAGATATTTTCTTTAAGTCAGCTCCCTGCTTTCGGGCAAGTCCGATATACATGCCCAACAAAATGGAGGCGGTAGCATTGATGGTCATGGAAGTGGTTACCTCTTCCAGCTTAATGCCATCAAACAATATTTCCATATCGGCCATACTGTCGATGGCAACGCCTGATTTTCCTACCTCTCCTTCGGAAAAGGGATGATCGGAATCGTAACCAATCTGGGTTGGAAGGTCGAAAGCAACGGATAGTCCGGTTGTTCCCTGGGCTAATAAATACCTATATCTCTTGTTGGATTCTTCGGCGGTTGAGAACCCTGCATACTGACGCATGGTCCACAACTTACCTAAATACATATCTTTCTGGATGCCCCGTGTAAAAGGAAAGGCTCCCGGGTCTTCCAGTTCAATTTTTCGTGGAGGGTAAAGAGGATCTATTTCGATTCCTGAATCCGTTACCCGCTTTTTCTTATCCTCCATAAAACATCAAGCTAAAAATTCTGGGAAAATTCCTTTTTTATCTGATCTATGGCCATTTCGGTAGGCAGTTTTTTAAGTTGGGAACCCACTTCAAAAATGGCGGCCGTAAGGTCGATACCGGTGGCTGACTCGGGAATCCGGGAGGCAGCGATGTTTATGATTTTAACGGTTTCTTCCCGTGCGGATCTCACATATTCCCATGCGTTTTTGGAAACATAAATTTGCTGACTTAAGTTGTGTTCGTATTCGTTACGGATATTTTTTACCAGTTCGGCCTGCAACATCCGGGCGCTCATGCCGTTTTTATGAACCCGCAAAATTAGGCTCTGGGGAGAAATACGCTCCAGAAACAAAATAATTCTTTCGTAAGCCTGCATCCTTGCCGGCACCATCAATCCGGTGGTGTTTGCCTTCGATTCATACTCGGCTTTCATCCGCTGGTTCTTAAAAAACTCGCGGGCAATAAAAAACATGGAACCGAAAACGGCCAGTCCCGATACAATAACCACAAGTATAATAAGCAGGGTGTTTTCCATGGCTTTTCCTGAAATGTAAATATCTGAAAAAATCGAATATAAGGGCCCAAATATTACCCGCTTTATATCTGATTAACAGGATTTTAATTCTCAAATTTTATTAGCTTTGCCCGACCATGAAACCAGCCGACCGAATCAGCCGACTGAACGAATCGCAAACGATTGCCATGGCGCGTAAAAGCCGTGAGTTGATTGCATCGGGCGTAGATATTATCAGCCTCAGCCTGGGCGAGCCCGACTTTCATACGCCTGAAAAAATAAAAGAAGCGGCAAAAAAAGCCATCGACGATAATTTCAGTTATTACACCCATGTTTCCGGATACCTGGAACTGAGGGAAGCTATTTCCCAAAAATTCAAACGCGACAACGGCCTTGATTATTCCGCCGACCAGATCGTAGTGAGTACCGGTGCCAAACAGAGTATTGCCAACGCCGTGCTAAGTCTAATCAACCCGGGCGATGAAGTTTTGGTTCCGGCTCCTTATTGGGTGAGCTATCTGGAAATTATTAAAATGGCGGAAGGCATTCCCGTGGTTATTCCCACCGGCATCAGTCAGGACTTTAAAGTCCGCCCTGCCGACCTTGAAAAACACCTGAGTCCGAAAACCCGGATGTGTATATTTTCTTCCCCCTGCAACCCTACCGGAAGTGTTTATTCCAGAGAAGAACTTCAGGAGCTGGCCGGATTTTTCGCTAAGCACAAAAACATTTTCATTGTTTCGGATGAAATTTACGAGCATATTAATTTTGTCGGCAAACACACCTCCATAGCATCCTTTCCGGAAGTATATGATCAAACCATTACGGTAAACGGGGTGAGCAAAGCCTTTGCCATGACCGGCTGGAGGGTTGGATACATGGGAGCTCCCGCATGGATTGCGAAAGCCTGTGATAAAATGCAGGGACAATTCACTTCCGCCACTTGCAGCATTGCCCAAAAGGCCACCCTTACTGCAGTGCTAATGGATCCCAAAGAAATAGAGCCCATGAAAACGGCTTTTTTCAAACGAAAAGAACTTTGCCGGAAACTGCTGGCTGAAATTCCCGGATTTCGGGTAAACGATCCCGGTGGAGCGTTTTATTTTTTCCCCGAAGTGAGTGCCTTATTCGGGAAGTCTTTCCAGGGAAAAACCATCAACAACGGTACCGACCTGAGTATGTATCTGCTAGAACAAGCCCATGTGGCCCTTGTGCCGGGAGCGGCCTTTGGCGATGACAACTACATTCGTTTTTCTTATGCCACTTCGGAAGAAAGGCTGAAAAAGGCCATCGAACGCATGAAAAAAGCCATCGAAACATTAAGCTGAATCGCGTGAACGACAGAAAACTGAAAAAGATATTTGAGGCCTTTGAAGATGTAAAGGTTCTTATCATTGGCGATGTAATGGTAGACAGCTACCTATGGGGAAAAGTAAGCCGCATTTCTCCCGAAGCCCCGGTTCCCATTGTAGCCGTAGATAAAAGGGAAAACCGCCTGGGCGGTGCAGCCAATGTGGCGCTAAACGTACAGGCACTGGGTGCTACGCCCATTCTTTGTTCCGTAATCGGAGTGGATGAAAAAGGAAGTCTTTTCCTGGAAATGATGCGGGAACAAAAACTCACCAACAAAGGAATTTTGAAAAGCCGCGGTCGCATTACCACTGTCAAAACACGGGTAATAGGCAACAACCACCAGATGCTACGCGTAGATGAAGAGATGGAGGAAACAGTTTCCGATCACGAGACCCGTCAGTTTTTGCAACTCATAACCTACCTGCTGAAAAAAGAAAAAGTAAATGTAGTGGTGTTTGAGGATTACGACAAAGGTCTGATTACTCCCGACCTGATAAATAAAGTAGTAGCAGAAGCCCGGAAAAAGAAAATTCCCGTGGTGGTAGATCCCAAAAAGAAAAATTTTAATCATTACCGGGGCGTTACGCTATTCAAGCCCAATATCAAGGAACTGAAAGAGGGCTTAAAAGTAGATTTCGACCATACCGACATGAATGATTTGGGAAGAGCGGTGGATATATTACGCAACCGTTTAAAAATTGACATGGCCCTGATCACCCTGAGCGAAATGGGAATTTTTGTGAAATCTGCCGATGTTGCCCAAAGGCTTCCGGCTCATATCCGGAACATTTCCGATGTATCAGGAGCAGGCGATACGGTAATTTCCACGGCTGCGGTTTGCCTTGCGGCCGGCCTCGACCCGGTTACGCTTGCCGCCATTTCCAATCTGGCCGGAGGATTGGTTTGCGAAGAAGTGGGCGTGGTTCCCATCAATAAAAACCTGCTTTTTCAGGAAACCCGGAAACTGGTTCGCAACCGAAAACTGAAAGGATAATTTTTTCATATTTTTTTCGTTTTAATACGTGATGAAAACCGGGCTTTTCCTTGCCTTCGGCCTATGGGCCTTTTTGCTTCCTGCACAGGAATCAGGACGGTTGATCATTGTGGAAAACGGAAACGCAAAGGCCCTCAAAAAACTTAAATACCAGGAGAATTTCAGAAACGCTCCCGAAAAAGAAAAAATCCTGAACGGTATTTTCCGCTACCTGTTTGAAAAAGGTTATCTCGCTGCCGGCATCGACTCAACACAATCCGCTGACCGGGAGTTCAGGGTTTATATAAATCCGGGAAAAACCTATACCTGGGGACAAATTCGCATTCCTGCAACCGAGGAAAGGCATTTTAAAAATGCAGGGGCCGGGATAGAAAAAATTTCAGGCCGGGAAATATCTCCCCGCCGGCTTTCCAGATTCGCTTCACAGATTATAGGCTACTATGAAAATCATGGATATCCCTTCGTTTCCCTTCGCCTCGATAGTCTGAAAATTTCAGAACGGAAAGTTGAGGGAACCTGGAAACTCGAAAAGGGCCCCCTGGTAAAAATCGACAGCATCATTATTAAAGGCGACGGCCGGATTAATCCTGCCTTTATTTATGCTCATACCGGCATCCGGCCCGGAGACCTTTACGAAGAGCAAAAAGTAAACCGCCTGCCAGCCCGGATAAA
>ERZ869936.1311-NODE-1311-length-18172-cov-5.898935_pt1 | contig 18172 bp, 16 predicted proteins | sample MGYA00520876_ERZ869936 | MGnify/ENA primary metagenome ERZ869936 (study PRJEB32218, sample SAMN09650985) | biofilter metagenome | isolation source: enrty point of leading RO module | place: Saudi Arabia: Thuwal, RO plant located on Red Sea | collected 2016-02-17 ...
GTCGGTCGAGCCGTCGTCGATGGCGATGATCTCGTACGCGTGGTGCGAAGCCTCCATGGCCGCTGTGATCCGATCGATCTCGGATGGGATGTGGCCCTCCTCGTTGTGGACGGGGAGGATGATGGTTACGGACGGTTCATCGTCCGTGTCCAGCGATAGCCTTCGAGGGAACCATCGACCCCAAAGAAAAAGGAGCCCAGGGTACCCGAGATAGGTGTAGATTACACCGAGTAGGCTCGACCAGAAAAGCGCTTCCATAGAGTCCGGGCAGCATTGTTTGGGCTCAGTTTCGAGAACGGTTCAATATGATAGCGTCCCGCCGGATGCCGCCCGCATTTCTTTCGCCGCGCGACTCGGATCGCATTGCTGGTGGGGCCCGCTGATGGGAGAAACCGTCGTCCGCGACGCGGACGACACCGATTGCGAACGGTGGAACGGGTTCCTCGCGTCAACTGAAGGGACCTTCTATCAGGCCTATGAGTGGCGTGAGCTGAACCGTGAGGAGCTCCGCCATGAGACGTGGTTCCTCATGGCAGAGCGCGACGGCGACATCGAGGGCGTACTGCCGTTGGTGCGGGTCCGTAGCCGACTCTTCGGTGACATCGTCTGCAGTATGCCCTTCGTGAACTACGGGGGGGTCTGCGCACGCTCCGAATCCGCCAGGAGCGCGCTGGTCGCGGAGGCACGGCGGCGCGCGGAGGAAGCGACGTGCGACTATCTCGAGATTCGCGCGCGGGAGGAGCTTCCTGGCATGGCGAGCCGATCCGACAAGGTCACGATGCGCCTGCCCCTCGACACCGACCCCGACGTCGTCTGGCGCTCGTTCAAGAGCAAGCATCGCAATAACGTGAACCGCGTTCAGCGTGAGGGTGTCGAGGTCGAGAGCGGCGGCGAGCTCCTGGTGCCGGCCTTCTACCGGCTGCTGAGCGCGTCGTGGAGCGATATGGGCACCCCGCTCTATCGCGAGTCGTACTTCCGAGCGCTCATGAACCTGTTCGGTGACCGGGCTCGCATCTTCTTGGCATACCAGGGCGGAAGGCCCATCGCCGGGGCTCTCAACGGGTACTTCAACGGGGTCGTCGAAGGCATGTGGGCGGCCATGTTGCCCGAGGCCAGAAAGCTTCAGCCGAACTACGTCCTTTATTGGGAGATGATCCGGCACGGGTGTATCGAGGGGCTCCCCTGGTACCATCTGGGACGGTCGACCCGCGATTCCCCCGCAGCCGCCTGGAAGGCTCGGTGGGGAGCCGAGGCCATTCCCCTCTATTGGAACTACCACCTCGTGGGTCGATCGTCGGTACCCGAGCTGAATCCTCGGAACCCGAAGTATCGGGCAGCCATTGCGGCGTGGCGGCGGTTGCCGTTGGCGTTCACCCGAGCCATGGGCCCACCGTTGGCCCGCCTCATCCCCTAAGCGCGTGCTACCCCGCTTTCTTCCGCCGGCAGGGACGCCGCTTGGCGCCCGCGACATGGGTCGCCTATGCCGTGCCGTCCTACGGGGTGGCGAGGCCTCAGGCGGCCTTGCGAGTGAGCTCTCACGAACCACGGGAGTGGACGAGATCCTCCTGGTTTCCTCCGGTCGTGCCGCGATGAGTCTCATCCTCGAGACGATCCGCCGTGCCGATGGGGACGGGGAGGTGCTTGTGCCGGGCTACACGTGCTTCTCCGTAGCTGCCTCGGCCGTTCGAGCCGGTCTCAGGGTACGGCCCCTGGACATCTCGCCCGATGATCTCGACTTCCTCGACCTTTCGGGGCCCGCCGAGGAAGCGGTGGCCATCGTCAGCGCGAACCTGTACGGGAATCCCAACGATCTTCGCACCCTGGAGGTCTTTGCCCAGGAGCGAGGGATCCGGTTCATCGACGATGCCGCCCAAGCCCTCGGCGCGACCTCGGCCGGTCGGCCGGTCGGAAGCTTCGGCGATGTGGGCATCTATTCGTTCGACAAGGGAAAGAACATCTCGACCATCCAGGGCGGAGCCATTGCGGTTTCCTCCCCATCGTTGGTCGACGCCCTGAGCCGCGTGATTGACGGTCTACCCCTGCCACCCACGTCACACCTCGCTCGCCGTTATGCGTCCGTAGCAGCCTATGCGATCTTCCTGCGGCCCTGGCTCTACTGGCTACCGAACGCCTTGCTCAGGCTGGGAGAGACGCCCTTCGAGCTCGACTACCCCATGACGCGATACCCCGGGCAGCTCGAGGAGCTGGCCTTGGCCCAGCTCGGTCGCCTCCAGGAGCTCTCGACTGGACGCCGGGCGATCGCTGGACAGCTTCATCACCGGCTTCGGGACATCGACGGGCTTTCGTTCCCCAAGTCGCGAGGTGGGGAGAGCGTGGCTCTTCGCTTACCGATTCTCCTTCCCGACCGAGCGACACGCGACCGCGTGCGGGACGCCTTGGTTGCGGCCGGAGTCGGGGCTACGGCCTCGTACCCACGGGCTTTGATCGACGTGCCGGAGATTCGACCTCACCTCGCACCCGGCGTTTCGGACACACCGCGAGCGCGAGAGGTCGCCGAACGAATACTGACGTTGCCTACCCACTCCTTCGTAGGAGACCGTGACATGGACCGGATGGAGCACTGTATTCGACGCGAGATGGGAGGCGGTGGGTCCGCATGAGGATCTTGAAGGTCGTTGATGGAGAGTACCCCTGGGACGTGAGGGTCGAGAAGGTGTGCGCTGCCCTCTCGGACCGGGGACACAAGGTGCATATGGTCGCCCGGAACCGAGATCGTAGGGCGCTCCGCGAAGAGTTGGCGGAGGCGACCATGCATCGGCTCAAGCCATGGCCGTGGCTGGGGTCAGCCGGCGATGCGGCTTCACAGTTCCCAGCTTTCTTCAACCCCCGTTGGTACTCCCTCATCCATCGGACCACCCGGGAGGTCGGAGCGTCGGCGATCATCGTGCGTGACATTCCCCTCGCTCCTACCGCGATCAGGGCCGCGCACGCATCTGGAATCCCCTGCGTTCTGGACATGGCCGAGAACTATCCGGCCATGATCCGCGATCTCTGGACGACCCGGTCCACGAAGTTCGGGGATTTCCTGGTTTGAACACCCAAGGCTGTGGCGGCTGTTGAGCGGTGGGTCCTGCGACGGATCGACCACGTTCTCGTCGTGGTCGAGGAGTCTAAGGCGAGGCTGGAGGCCGAACTGAACGTGTCGCCTGAGCGCATTACCGTCGTCAGCAACACACCGTCCGTTTCCAGGCTGGAGACGGGGGCGGACTCGGATGCCGGGGAGACCCGTGGTTGGAGCCAGGACCATCCGTTGATCATCGGGTACCTGGGAGTCATGGAGACCGCGAGGGGTGTCGGCCTCGTCATCGATGCCGTGGCCGCTGCTCGTGAAGAGGGCGTGCCCGTGGAACTCGAGCTCATAGGAGACGGGCGCGCCTTGCCCGAGTTTAGGAGACAAGCAGCATCGTTGGGCCTGGACGAGAGTGTTGTGCGCGTCCATGGCTTCAGGCCATATCAGGAGGCGCTCGAGATCATCCGGGCGTGCCATGCGGGAGCGATCCCTCACTTCGCCAATGAGAGTTGGGAAACCACGATCCCGAACAAGCTTTTCGACTACATGTCCCTCGGCATCCCCGTGGTGGCGTCTTCTGTCAGTCCGGTGAAGCGTGTTCTCGAGGAAACGGGAGCCGGCTGGACGTTTCAGGACCGTAGTGTCGCCGATCTTACACGCTTGATCGTGGACATGGCCCGAACGAAGGACCTGGCCGCCGCAGGAGGCGCCGGGCAGGCGGCAATCCGTCAGAAGTACAATTGGGAGCGCGACTCCGCGCGCCTCTACGAAGCCATCGAAGCACTCCAACTCCAGGGAGCGAGCTTGTGAGTACAGGAATCATCCGAGGAGGCATTCTCGGCGTCGGGGCCGGAGGTCCGTCATGACCACGCGCGAGCGATGGAAGAAGGCTCAGGAGTACGAGCGCGGCTTCTGGGAGGGTGTAGCCGCCCGGGCCGCGGAAGGGGCGTACGACCAGATCGACTTCTACGAATGGCGGGCTGGAGAGTTGGTGAAGCGCCTCGAGGAGGCCGGGGCACCTGAGATCACGGCGGACTCGGCGGTCGTGGAGTTGGGCAGTGGCCCGGTCGGCGTCGCCGGCTTTTTGCCGGGTCGCGACAAGGTCTCCGTGGATCCACTCAACGACTTCTACTCGTCGGACGACAAGCTCACCGAGCTACGGAAGCCGGACGTCACCTACCTCACGGCTGGCGGCGAGGATGTCCCCCTGGACAGCGGGGGATACGATTTCGCCATCATCGAGAACTGCATCGATCACGTGCAGGACGTGGAAGCGGTGATGGGCGAGATCCGTCGCCTGCTCGTGGATTCGGGCACCTTGTTCCTCACTGTGAATGCACGTTCCCGACCGGGGTACGTGATGCATCGTATACTGGCGAGACTCGCTCTGGACCCGGGGCACCCTCACACCTTCACCGAAGGCAAGTTGAAGCGCCTGCTCGCAGACCATGGCTTCGAGATCCTTTCGTTCGACAGCACGTCCTGGTGGGAAGCGTGGGTGGCCGACGTGAAGGACAATCGCCTCAGGAGCCGCCTGAAGGCGGCCCTGTTCGTGAGCGAACATCTCTTGACCGTCGTGGCGGCCAAGAAGGGGAGCTAGCCTTAGCGAAGGACCCCTCTCATCCGGAGGCGGAAGCCATCCAAGCTGAGACCTCGGGGAATGCTTATTCTCGGGAGAAGCAACGGATCGAGGGCCGCGATGTCGGCGATCCCGCCGCCGGATGCCAGCACGCCAGTGTCATAGCCGGCAGTCTTGGCACCCGCGATGACCTCGGGCGACACGAGGCCATAGGGGTAGGCCAGCCACGGCTTGGCCGGGATCCCATGGTCCCTGAACCACGCTTGCGGGTCGTTCAACTCCGCGCCGAGGCGAGGGTCGTCTCGCTGGGCGAGGTTGCAGTGGCTCCACGAATGGGCGGCGATGGAGACCAGCGGTTCATTGCCCAGCCGAACGATCTCCTCCGTGGACGCGATTGCCTCCAGGGGGCCGGGAGCACCCGGAGCGAGGCCACTCTCGGTGGCCAGCTTGGTAACCGCTTCCTCCTCCCCTCGACCTTCGCTCAAGGCTCGCTGTCGGAACGACTTGTCACCCAGGGTGCGGTCCAGGTCGGCCCCGAAGCGATCCCACCACGGGTGGCCCGCCGAAAGGAGGCCAGGTGCTACGAACAGCGCCGAAGGGACACCCCGCTCTACCAACTCGGGAATGCCCAAGGAAACGCAGCCCTCGTAGGCATCGTCGAACGTGACGGCGAATGAGGGGCGCCTGGTACGCGTGGCTTCCCTGATGCCATCGAGATCGACCGGATCGAAGTGCTTCCGGGCCCAGTCGATCTGCTCGAGGAAGTCCGAAAGACGAACGTGAAGGGGGGACTCGCCACCCACCTCGTAATCGTCAGGTACCACGTTGTGGTACAGAAGAATGATCGCGCGGGGTGGCCGCCTCATGAGGAGACGATCGACCCTCGAACCGACGAGGACCTTCTCAACGATCCTCTTGAACCTGGAACGAACCGTGCGGCTCGCTGGATCTGGATTCGTGTGCACTCTCTAGGCTCTACCGAACGTCCAGCCACGGCGAAGGATCTGTACGTGCAACGCTAATGCAATCAACTGCTTACTGCCATGAAAGCTCCCGAATCCGGGCCTCTGAGGGACGTTCGTACTCGTCAAAAGGCCACGCCCCGTCGATCGCACCAGTCCTCCAGGACCGCGAGGGCCCAGAGTCCTGGAGCGCGGTGCTCATGGCCGCCTCTGAAGTCGCTGAGGAGTGAGTTGACTGCCGCTACGTCGTAGAGACCTCTCCTGTTGAGCCTCGACTCCGCGAGCGTATCCCCCAACCACTCGCTCAAGTCGGTGCGGAGCCAGCGACCGAGGGGCACGGTGAATCCCATCTTCGGGCGGTCTACGGTGCTGTCCGGCAGGTACCGCCTGAGGAGACGCCGAAGGGGATACTTTGCCTGCCCATCTCGAATCAGCAGGCTGGCGGGGAGTGACCAACTGTACTCGACGACCCGATGGTCGAGGATCGGAACCCTCGCCTCGAGAGCCGTCCACATGCTGGCGCGATCGACCTTCCAGAGCAGGTCGTCGGGCAGATAGACCGACTGGTCGAGGAGCATCATCCGGGACACCAGGTCCTGGTGGGCGGCGCTGGCGAACAGATCGCGTCCACCAAGACTGTCGCTGGACCGACTCGTGCTGACCGGCGGCACCCGATGCCCTACGGCCAGGAACTCGCGATAGGCGTCGTAGTCTGAGCGCGCGCTGAGAATCCCCGCCACTCGCTCGAGTCTCGACGCCACGGAGTGCTGGGCTCCGTACCGATCCGGCAGGAGGCTGGAGAGCCGATCGGCCAGGGCAGGTCGGCTGCCAACCCACTCGGCGACGCCTGCGGCGCCCCTCCGCAGTGGCGTAGGGACACGGCCGGCCAGGCGAATGAGGCGAGGCGCGTCGACGTAGCGGTTGTACCCTCCGAACAACTCGTCGCCACCATCGCCCGAAAGGGCGACCACGACGTCCCGCCGTGCGACGCGAGACACCAGGAGAGTCGGGATGATCGAGGGGTTCGCCGTCGGTTCGTCGGCCAGTGCCCCGAACTCGGGCATCATGGCCCGGACCTCGTTCGGGGACAGCGTCACCTCCGTATGCTCGGTCCCCAGGATGTTTGCGACCTCTCTCGCGGCTGGGCCCTCGTCGAAGTCCCGGTCGTCGAACGAGATGGTGAACGTTCGGACGGGGCCGGATGCCTGCTCGGCCATCAGTGCGACAACGAGCGACGAGTCGACTCCCCCGGACAGCAGCGCTCCGATGGGCACGTCCGCCACCAGGCGATCTTTCACGGCAGTGGTGAGTCGCTCGTGGAGCCCGTCGATCGCCTCGTCTTCATCGACGCCGGAGGGCCGGTGAGTGCGGGCCACATCTCGCAGGTCCCAGTACCGCTCTGTCCCGACGTGGCGGATCTCATGCGAGTCCACACGGAATCGCTCCAGAGTCCCTGGAGCGACGCGCTCCACGTCCTGGATGATGGATGCGTTCCCTGGGACGAAGAGGTGTCGAAGGTAATTCTGCGCCACCTCGGCGTTTCCCCTTCGTGGGATCGCCGGGTGCTGCAGAAGTGCGCGGAGCTCCGAACCGAAGATCAGGTGCGAGCCGTTACGATAGACGTACAAGGGCTTGATGCCCATTCGATCCCGCGCCAGCCAGAGCTCTCGGTCTTCGGTGTCCCAAACGGCGATCCCGAACATTCCATGGAGCCTCGCCACAGCCGCCTGCACGCCCCAGGCTTCCATGCCCGCCAGGATCACTTCGGTGTCCGATCCGCTCCGGAACGACCGGCCGGCCTCCTCCAACTCAGCTCGGAGGCTTTTGAAGTTGTACACCTCGCCGTTGAAGAGGAGCACGTAGCGTCCGGTGGTGGAGAGCATCGGCTGGCGGCCTGCAGGACTCAGGTCGAGGATGGCCAGGCGTCGGAACCCCAGGTACACGCCCCATGGGGGGTCCTGCCAGAACGCCTCGTCATCGGGCCCGCGGTGCGCGATTTCTCGGACCATCCTCCGAATGGTCTTCTCCGGTGGGTCTCCCTCGTTGCGCTGCGTGATGGCGAAGCCCGCGAAGCCGCACATGTGTGGTCAGCCTCCCGACGCGCGAATGATCATGGCCTGCTCGTAGACATCTTCGTGGCGGCTGAACCAATGGTCGGGTGAATAGTGTTCGTCGATGCGGCGACGGGCGGCGGCGGATCGCCGAGCGCGTTGGTTCGGGTCGGTGAGCACCTCCTCCAAGGTCGAGGCCAGCGCAGCCGGGGATTCGGGCGGAGTCAGCCACCCCGCTTCACCGTCGCCGAGCATGTCCGGAACGCCTCCAACCGCCGTCGCCACGATGGGCAAACCCGCCCCCATCGCCTCGAGCAGAGCGATGGGCGTCCCCTCGGAGCGCGAGGACATCACGTAAACGTCGAAGCCCGACAACAACCGGGCCGCTTGATCTACATAGCCCACGAACTCGACGCGTTCGCCGAGCTCGAGTTCGTCGCGCAGCGTCCGGAGTGGCTCCGCTTCCGGTCCATCCCCGATGATCCTCGCGATCCACTGTCGGTGCCCGGACTCTTGGAGCCGGTGGAGTGCCCGCAAGAGGACATCGCAGCCCTTTATGGGGATGAGTCGGCCAACCCATCCCAGCACCGTGGGTCCGTCGGGGGCCGTCAACTCCGCTCTGGCCTCGGCCCGGGACAGGGCGTTCCGCACCGGAGTCCAGGCGTTCGGGATCTTGTGAAGACGGTTGGGCGGGACCCGAAGCGCCTCGAGCTCGTCGCTGAGCGGATCGGAGACGGCCACCACGCCGTCGAAGTATCGGAGGGAGAGCGCCTGCATGTGCTCGAAGAGGTGAGAAAGACCGCCCATCCGGCTCGATCCATGCAGCGTGGTGACCGTCGCGATACCCAGGGCGCGGGTCGTCCAGCCATGCAACAGGTCCGCCCTGTACCCATGGGAGTGCAGCACGTCCGGCTGCTCCTCCAGCAGGATGTGGCGTACGGCTTTCCATTCCCGGAGGTAGCCTCTTCCCTCCACATCGATGCGCAGACACTCGACTCCCTCGGCATCGAGGGGCTGAAGAAAGTCTGCAAGATCCGTCCGGGGATCGCTGACCGTCACGACCTGCACCCTGTGGCCACGTCCCGCCAGCCCGATGGCCAACTCCTGAACCACGCGCTCGAGTCCGCCCACGTGTGCCGGGGCGCAAAGATGGACGACGTGGAGGGCCTCGTTCACGGCTAGTGCAGCGACCTCAGCATGTCGGTATGCTCGATCCATGCAGCGGACAGATCGGAGCCGTTCTCCATATCTACCGCGGGTTCGACACCCAGGTCGGCCCTCGCACGAACCGTAGGAAAGTCCCCCCCCCTTCCGTACAGGTCGTACTCGGCGCCTGAAGGAACCTTCCTCAACGTCGACTGGACACCCTTCATGAGGGTTCTCGCCATGCGTGAGGACTGGTAGACCTTCATGACCGCAGGCTCGAACGTGAAGAACACGAACTTGATGAGGTTTCGGGCTGGGTCCACCAGGGTGGTGGTGATCTTGCCACGGCCCATGGTCGTCTGGGGTTGCTCCGGTAGACTGAGACGAACCCGCAGGGCCTCGACGTACTGGTGCCACGTCGGGCGGTCCGGACCGTTGACGTTGTACGCCCGTCCAACGACTCCAGGCGCATCGAGTGCAAGAACGGAAGCACGCACCAGGTCGTCCACATAGACCAGGTTGCACGTGCCCTGACACGCTTCGACAGGGAGAAGCCAGTTCCTCATTCCCAGTCGAAGGGCGGGCTCGACGGTCCAGAGGTCGCTGAACGGACCATAGACGATGGTGGGCCGAAGAATCGTGACCTCGAGGCCCTTCTCGACGAACTCGAGGCACACCTTCTCGGCCTCGATCTTCGAGTCGCCGTACTCGCGGCCCGTCTCGAGCAGTGCCTGCTCTTCATCCACTACGCCACCTGCCCGCCCGTACACGTCGACAGTGCTGAAGTGCACGACCCGCCGCACGCCGGCTGCGAGCGCCGCCGCGAGCAGGTTCCGTGTCCCCTCCACCGTTACGGCGGCGTTTCCGACGGCGCAGTGAAGGATCGAGTCGACCCCCTGCACGGCCTCCCGCACCTGATCGGGATTCATGAGGTCGCATTGGACTGCATGAATCGGATGCCTGCCGATACGCGCCAGAGTGGACCAGCGGCGAACCGTCGGTATGACCTCCCATTCGGCCGACTGCAGAAGCATCTCGACCGCTCGTCCGCCGATGAAGCCGCCGGCACCGGTGACCAGAACTTTGCGCCGTTCACCCATGGTTCACCTCCGTCTGGTCCTGGTGCCAGGGCATGTCGAAGCGGCGGCGGCGGGCGTAGCACTCCTCGATAAGGCGCATCGAAGCCATGGCATCCGAGGCACTCGCCAGGGGTCGTCCCGAAGAGGTCGCTGCGACGATGAAGTCCTCGATGACCTTCGGTGCCAGGTCGGCGAAGGACGCCGGGGCGTTGGCAAGCGTCACGGTCCGGCTCGAGCCGCCGCGAGAGGTCCGCTCGAATCGATCCAGGTCGTAGACCATCCATTCGATTCTGTCATCGCCGCCGGAGAACACGTATGCGTTGCTCTGCTTTGCGATCCAGCTGAGGCGCACCTCCACCTCGCAGGACGGTCCCTCGAGTCGGACGTGACAGACGGCCTCGGAGCCCCCGAAGCTGTCGTCCACGTAGTCCACTACCTGCAGGTCGTCGCCGAACCACCATGCAACGAGATCCAGCACGTGCGCCCCGATATCCAGGAGGACCCCTTTGCCTGCGGATCGGGCACCGAACATGCTCGGCGTGGCGGCAGGCCAACCGAACTTGTCTCCCTCGATCGCCTGGAGCTTCACGGAGTCACCGAGTTCTCCGCGTCGGATGATGTCGCGGATCTCGGCGCACGCCGGTATGAACCTCCGCGTTTGATTCACCGCGACCGTCACCCCCTTGGAATTGGATAGCTCCTCGAGAGTCGCTACCTCGGATAACGTCGTCCCCAGCGGCTTCTCCGAGAGGACGGGGAGGCCGGCGTCGACGAAGTCGGTGGCGATGGCCACGTGTGTATGGTGTGGCGATGCGATGACGGCAGCGTCCGCCCGATCCAATACGTCCCGGTGGTTGGGGAACACGAATTCGATTCCGAATCGTTTTGCAACCTCTAGGGCCCGGTCCTGGTCGGGATCAACGAGCAGAATCGTTAGGTCGCGCGGGGATCTCCGGAGCGCCGGCAGATGAAACGACTCGGAGATCGCTCCAGCGCCGATGACGGCGATAGTCTTCACGTGGGGTGTGGTTGGAAGATTCTGGGGTGGTCCGTCTCAGACGGCCCCATCGAGGGTGTCGATTACGACGTCACACACCGTCTGGATCTGTTGCATCGTCATCGAGGACGATGACGGAAGGCACAAACCGTTCTCGAACAGCGCGGCGGAAACGTCGCCACCAATCGAACGAAGGCCGCGATCGATGTACACCGGCTGAAGGTGCATCGGCTTCCAGATCGGCCTGGACTCGACACCATGCTCGCGGAGGGCAGTACGTAGTTGGAGCACGTCGACCCCGGCGAGTGCAGGATCGAGCTGCAGGCACGAAAGCCAGCGACTGTGCCGAGACCAGGGCACACGAGGCTGCAGCGTGATACCGGGCAGGTCCCCCAACTTGTCCTCATAGGTCTCGAAGATCGACCGACGGGCAGCGACTCGATCGGGGAGGACGCCAAGCTGAACCCTCCCCATGGCGGCCAGGAGGTTGCTCATGCGGTAGTTGTACCCGATCTCCACGTGCTCATAGTGGTCGCAACGCTCGCGGGCCTGCCGGGCCAACTTCTGCGCATGCGCCACCAGTGCCTCATCGGATGATACGATCATGCCCCCGACGGACGTGGTGATCATCTTGCTGCCATCGAAGGAAAAGATGCCCATCCGCCCGACGCATCCGGCACTTCGCTCCGTTCCGGAGGAGTCGACGTGATAGCCGCCGAGGGCCTCGGCGGCATCCTCGATGATGGGCACGCCCCAGCGTTCGCAGGCTTCGAGAATCGGCTCCATGTCGGCCAGTTGGCCATAGAGGTGCACGACGATGACCGCCGCCGGCAGTTCTCCTTCGCGCCCCCTCCGGTCGAGCTCTTCCGCGAGGAGTTGCGGATCCATGTTCCAGGAACGCGCTCCCTAGTCGACGAACACGGGAGTCGCCCCCACGTAGACGACGGGATTCACCGACGCACAGAAGGTCAGTGAGCTCACGAGCACCTCATCGCCCGGGCCCACTCCGAGCACCCTGAGGCAGAGGTGGATGGCGGCCGTGCCCGACGCCGTGGCCAAGGCCGCCAACCCTCCCACCGCCGCACCGAACTCCTCCTCGAAGGCTGCTACGTCCGGTCCGATGGGTGCGATCCAGTTGGACTCGATGGCGCGGGCAATCGCCTCGAGCTCAGGACCCTCCAAGTGGGGTGCTGAAAGAGGGATCGTTGGGCGATCACGGACGGTGACAGGATCGCTGTGGTACACGCGCGTGCCTCAGTTCGACACGATGGCTGTTCGCATGCGCTCGATCATGCGGCCGATCAGTACCGGCCATGAGAACCTTTCGTGAGCTCGCTTCAGCCCAGCGCGGCCCATCCTCGTCGCCAACTCCGGGTCGGCCAGGAGGCGCTCGAGGGCCTCCGCCAGCGCCGTCGGATCTTCGGGAGCGACCAGGTATCCGGTTTGGTCGTGCACCACGGCCTCAGGTACGGCCCACGCATCCGGGCCGACACAGGGGAGCCCGTGGAACATCGCTTCTACGAAGGAGGTTCCGAACGCATCGTAGCGGGTGGGTAGGCAGAAAACGCTGGCCTCGCGAAAGGCCGCCTCCATCCGGGCCCGATCCTGCGGGGCGTCGCGATTCAGGTACCCCAGATACTCGACGTCGCCCGTGAAGGGAACGGCCGGCTTTCCGCCGATCATGACGAGCCGGGCACCCTCGACGGACTCACGAACCCGTTGGAAGGCTTCCAGCAGGATGTCTCCGCCCTTTCGTCGGAAGTCGCGGCCGACGAACAAAACGGTAGGTCGTTTCCCTTCCCACTGTATCGGGCCGAGTGCGTCGGGAGCGGCGCCCGGACCGCAGTGCCCTGTACAGCGCTTCTCGGCGGGCACCCCGAAGTCTTCGCTGAACGACCGCCTTAGCCGATCGCTCATGGTGAAGATGGTCGTGGCCCGCTGATAGACTTCGGCTTCCCGCGCCCGAATCTCGTCCATTTCGGGCGGAGTCAAGGCGGACGCTTCGGAGTACCCGCTGTCGATCCCGGCGCGCGCGAACTGGATGTTCGAATCGCAATAGAGAAACAGTGGCTTCGATGGCGGAACCTCGGCTTGGAAGGTTGCGCCGACTTGCAGTACCACATCTGCCTTGTCGATCTCCTCCCTCACCGCTTGCCGGGCCAGGCGAGATCGAGCCTCAAAACCAGCCGGGCCCAATCGGTACCGTATTCGCCAGCGTCGGCTGGAGGCCGAGGGTGTCCGCATGGCCACGGCGAACCGGCGCGGACCGTGAAGGTCGACATCCCGGGGTCGGACGGAGTGCCCCGCCTCACGAAAGCTCTGTACGACACTCAGTGCCACGCCCGACCACGAGTCGCGCGTCTCCGCGTTCCCCTCCACCAGAAGGAGGATGTTCACTTCGGTTGCAGCCGACTCATGTAGAGGGGCGTCGTTGGGAAGGCAGGCAGGGCGGGAGTGCACCGCGTCCGTCGCGAGTGCGCGCGAAAGAAACAGAGTCTCGTCGCCCTCCGCAACTCGCCCTTCCGGGTCAGGGTGCCGAGCAGAACCGCCCGCTGGCGGCGTCAATGAAGGATCTGCCCGATGCTTTCGCGCGCCCTGCGCCAGACCGTTGGGGGATACGGCAGCTTCCGGCGCAACTCTGCGAAGGTGCGCCCCATTCCCATGGGATCCCACGGTCGCAAACCCGAGAACGGCGTCCGATCGAGATAGGCCTCGAACTCCCCTGCGAAGGGACCCCGGTAGTCGGCGTGCCACGGCTTCGGCCACCCGACGAAATGAACGACCTGATCGGAGTCGGCCGCCGAGTCGGGATCGACATGCCAGACGTTCCATGATCGATCAAGGTCCAGCCATCGACCCTGCAACGCCCAGTTGAGTGCGTCTTGATCGTGTAGGACCAGCTTGTGCCCCAGTTCCTCGGCCGCGGACAACGCGGTGCGGGTGAGGTCCTCGCGACGCCACGCGTCGAGATCAGCGACCATGAGGCCGGAGTTGAAGTAACGCCGATCGGTCAATCCGAGACGGTGCTGGATCTGGGCGATCTCTCTCCAGCTCCCATTCGTGACGGCACCCACGAGCATGCCTTCGAGGTCTTGGTCCCACAGGGCTGCGACATCCTTCTCGACCAACATGTCGCAGTCGACCCATATACAGCGGGAGACGGACTCAGGCAGGATCTCGGGTAGGAACAGCTTCGAGTAGGCGGTGTGCGTGATCCTCTTTGACCGGAGCAGGTGACGCACTGGATCTGCGTCGAACCGATAGAAGGCCACCTCGGCTGCGGCTTCGACAACGATCGAAGCGAGGGCGTCTCGGTCTTCCTGAGCAACTCCCGACGCGATGAGGTGCACGCGCACTCGCCGAGAGGGGTCCACATGGTCGAGGAGTGATCGCAGTGAAACCGCGCAGCCCACAAGGCACCGGCGATCCGTTGCCAGGACGACCTCGACGCGAGCCTTCGTAGCTACAGCCAGTTTGATTTCTCCGTGGCGGCTGCCCGCGGTCAGTGAGCGCCCTTTCTCAGGACCATGACCGGTAGCGTCTTCGCCATGATCGTGAGATCCTGGCCCGGCGTCCTCTTGCCGATGTACTTGAGGTCCAAGGCGACCTTTCGCCGCACGCTGTCCAGGTCGGTATCGTATCCCTGCTCAACCTGGGCGAGTCCGGTGATCCCCGGCAAGACCCGCTGGCGATTGCGATAGCGGGGTCCAAGTTCGCGGTGGAGCTCCGAGAAGATCTCCGGCTGCTCCGGCCGTGGCCCTACGATGTTCATGTCGCCGAGGAGGACATTGAACAACTGGGGAAGTTCGTCCAGCCGCGTTGCCCGCAGGAATCGGCCTACGACGGTGATGCGAGGATCGGCCTTGGTTGCCCATTGCTGTTGAGACCCCGTCGGCTCCGATCGCATCGTCCGGAACTTGTAGATCGTGAAGATCCGTCCACCGCGGTCGACGTTTCGGCGATGAGCCACACCATCGCGGTGCGAGCCTCGCCTGCGATCCAATCCGACCCGGGGCTGCTTGAAAATCACGGGCCCGCGTGAGGAGACTTTGATCGCCGCTGCGATGATCAGCATGAGAGGAGTGGCGATGACGAGACCAGCTGCGGCTACCACGACGTTGATGATCCGAATCCGCAGGCGGATCTTCTTCAGGTCCTCGGGCTCGCTGATCATGTTCTTCGCACGATAGCGAAGCGAGAGCGGAGACATGTCGACGCGGAGCGACCGGCCGTCGGTCGCTGCAGCGCGACGGGACCAGGCATGTGTCGAGTTCGATCCGATCTTCAAGAGTCAACGCTCCGGGGGGGGTGCCAATCTCAGGAGTTTGAGCACTTCCCGTAGAGCAAGGGCTGTTCTTGGAACATTGAAGTATTGCTATCTTCCCGTAAGGCATTGTTAGTGAATAACTTACGGAAATATGTCGTTCTTGGGGGTCGCGTCACGGTGTGGGCGTCGCACAACAAGGTGACGCACTGATGCAACGAAAAGAGGGTTCGAGGCGCGCTCGTGCTACACGGCGGGACGGCTTTCGTCCGCGAATGCCGCGTCCCTCAAGTCGACGGTATGGAGGTCCGGTCGATGTCGTGCTTCTCCATGAGCCGGTACAGCGTGGTGCGGTCGACACCCGCCATCCTGGCCGCGTCCGAAATGTTTCCCGAGGCCGCTTGAACCACGCGCTTGAGGTAGTCCAGCTCGAAACGGGAGAGAACGTGCTCCCTCGCTGTGTGGTAGTCCATGGAGGTGTCGATGGAGTTGGACCAGATGTCTCCTTGAGCGGCCAGGTCGCCCCCATCGTGGTCGTCGACGAATCGTATGTCCCCGGATCCGAACTCGGCGCCAGGCTCCGCGAGGACCACCAGATGCTCGATGAGGTTCCTGAGCTCACGGACGTTGCCGTTCCACGGCGCACGGACCAGCGCGTCCAGGGCACCGGATCCGAACGTCGGAATCGATGCGTCACGTTCACGGTGCACGGCCCAGAACTCCTTCAAGAACTCCCCGGCCAACACCGGGATGTCCTCCGGGCGCTCGCGCAGGGCTGGGAGATGGATCGGGACCACGCGTAGTCGATAGTAGAGATCCTTCCGCAGCTGGCCCTCGGCCACCGCACGGCTGACATCGCGATTCGTGGCCGCGATGAAGCGCACGTCGACCACTGCGTCTGTCTTCGTCGACCCCACCCTGCGGACGACTCCGTCCTGCAGCACGCGAAGCAGCTTTGCCTGGGTCGGCAGAGGGAGCTCGGTGAGCTCGTCGAGAAAGAGCGTACCGCCATCTGCAGCCTCGAGCAGGCCGGGCTTGTCCCGAACGGCCCCGGTGAAGGCCCCCTCGACGTGCCCGAACATCTCCGACTCCAAGAGGGCTTCCGGAATTGCCGCGCAGTTCAGAGGCACCAGAGGCTTGCCGCTCCGCCTGCTCTGATGGTGGATGTACTGAGCGATGACCTCTTTTCCCGATCCACTCTCACCGGTAATGAAGACGGATGCGTTCGTCCTGGAAACCTTGTCCGCCAGGGCCAGCACGTCCCGCATCGCCTGACTGCGGCCGTACAATGGAAAGCCACCTCCCAGGCGATGGGCGGGGGGCTCGGATGAGGCTTCGCGCTTCCGTCTGCTGAGAACCGCGTGGGCCGCACGACCGACGAGAATCTCGAAGTGTGTCGCCGAGAACGGCTTGGGCAGATAGTCCCAGGCTCCCGCCCGTAGCGCGGTCACGCTGGACTCGACACTCGGGTTCCCGGTCATGACGATGGAGATGGTATCGGGGGACGCTTCGCGCGTCGCGGTCAGGACCTCGAGGCCGGACACCCGGGGTAGATAAAGGTCGAGGAGGAGGATATCGACCGACCCCCCACGCACCAATCTGAGTGCGTCGTCGCCCCGTCCGGCGACGCTCACGTTGAAGCCCTCACTGCGGAGTAGCGACGCGCAGCTTTCTCGGGTCGAGCGGTCGTCATCGACCACGAGCACGGTGATCGTCTCGCGAGTCGCCGCATCGATGGGCTCAGGAACTTTGTCCGCGACGGGGTCGCGCGCCGCGCTCTTTTGGTCTGTCACGGACATGGTGTTTGAGAGTCTCGGAGCCCCTACCCGCGCCATGGCGCCGGGTGCGCTCGCCACCCTTCGGCGGCACGAGAGGGTTGTAATCGGCAGGTGCCGATTCAATCTTGTTCTTTGGCCGTGGTGAATACAAGAGTGCACTGTTTGATCCACGCCACGGCGTCGCATCCTCGCCACAAGCGAGATACAGGCCATTTCTTCCTGATCCTCCGTGTGGTTGTGGGACGAGGGCTTCAGCTGCGGCGCCGAATCAACACCCTAACGTGCGAATAGGCATCGATGCCTAACGATGATCTGATTCATCCTCCGGCCGCCGCAAACGGTCCGGCTCCTGCGACCCGCGGCGAGGATGTGCCGGCCATTCCCAGCGAGGTTTACGCGTACATCGACGAGGACCGCGACGAGGGCCTCGACGTCCGACGCTACGTCTTCGCGATCCTCCGCTACAAGTGGCTGTTGGTGCTCGCCGTCCTCGTCGGTGGCCTCGGAGCGTACTTCGTCTGGACCTCGACCTCAGTGAGCTACGTTGCTCAGGGGAACCTGTGGATCGAGACCGAGACCCGGGGAGGCACCGGGAACGCCGGCCCAATCCGCGCCGCGGGCCTCCTCGAATCCAACGCCTGGATCGAGCTGTTGAAGTCCTTCGAGGTACTCGACACCGTTGCGGTCAGAGAGCGTCTCTACCTCAGCGTTCCTGAGGAGTACAGTCCCGCGTTCGCGCAGTTTGGCCTCGCGCAGCAATTCATGCCTGGCACTTATCGGATGGCGATCAGCGCGGCGGGCGACGAGTTCACTCTGACGACGCAGAACGGTGCGCTCGTGCAGAGCGGGCGTCTCGGTGTGCCTATCGGCGAGAACGTCGGGTTCATCTGGGCTCCGGCGAGGGGCTCCTTCGAACCCGGAGCGACGGTCACCTTCACGGTGGTGACGCCCCGCGACGCGGCCCAGGAACTCTCCGACCGAATCAACGCAAGGATGGACCTACAGGGGAACTTCCTCAGGCTCACGCTCGACGGACCCGATCCGGCCAAGATCGCATCCATCCTGAACCAAGTGATGGAGCGTCATGTCACGGTGGCGGACGAGCTGAAGACCGCCACGCTCAGAGAGCGACTGCTCACGCTCGAAGAGCAGCTCGATGCAGTCGAGGACTCGCTGCAAAGGGCCGAGGAGGAGCTCGAGGAATTCCGGGTCACCACGATTTCTCTCCCCACCGATGATGCGATGCCCATTGCCCCCGGGCTCGATATCACGAGAGACCCGGTGT
>ERZ869936.1312-NODE-1312-length-18166-cov-7.336370_pt1 | contig 18166 bp, 15 predicted proteins | sample MGYA00520876_ERZ869936 | MGnify/ENA primary metagenome ERZ869936 (study PRJEB32218, sample SAMN09650985) | biofilter metagenome | isolation source: enrty point of leading RO module | place: Saudi Arabia: Thuwal, RO plant located on Red Sea | collected 2016-02-17 ...
TGCGCCACCCTGGAGGCGGTCTGTTCGCGGTCGCGAATTAAAAAAGGGGCCTCCCAGCGGGAGGCCCCTTTTTAAATTTGGTGCCGAGGAGAGGACTTGAACCTCCACGGGGTTTCCCCCACTAGCACCTGAAGCTAGCGCGTCTACCAATTCCGCCACCTCGGCAGGACGGACCGCGGGCGGGCGACCGTCGCAAGGGGGCGCACTTTAATCAAAGGTCCCGTATCCTGTCAATCGGCCAGCAGACCCGGAGAACCCGACCCCGTGCCCCGCAGGAAAAAGACCGCGAAGACCGGCAAGACCCCCTACAAACACCCGCTCCCGGACCGTAACGCGTTGCTCGATTACCTGCGCGACACGGGCCAGCCGCGCAAGGTCGACGCGATGATGAAAGACCTCGGGCTGCGCGGCCAGCGCATGCGCGGGCAGCTCGTCGAGCGCCTGAACCGCATGGTCAGGGCCGGGCAGATCATCGAGAACCGGCGCGGCGAATACTGCCTCGCCGAAAAACTGCACCTCGTTGCGGGCACCGTCATCGGTCACCCGGACGGTTTCGGCTTTCTCAAGCGCGACGACGGCGAGGACGACGTCTACCTGTCGCCGCGCGACATGCGCTCGCTTCTGCACGGCGATCGCGTGGCAATCAAGATCGTCGGCACCGACCGGCGCGGGCGGCCCGAGGGTCGTGTCGTCGAGGTGCTGGAGCGCGGCACGGCCGAGGTGGCCGGGCAGTTCATCCGCGAGCGCGGCATCGGTCTCGTGATCCCGGACAACCCGAAAATCGCGCACCGGATCCTGATCGCGAAAGGCGAGTCGGCGAACGCGAAGCCCGGGCAGATGGTCGTCGCCGAGATCCTGGACTACCCGAGCGACCAGGAACAGGCGACCGGGCGCGTCGTCCGGATCCTCGGCGCGCCGGGCCAGAAAGGCATCGCAACCGACATCGCGATCCATGCGCACGGCATTCCACACAGCTGGCCGAAGGAGGTGCGTGCGCAGGCGAACAAGTTCGGCAAGCAAGTTCCGGCGACTGCGAAACGCGGCCGCGAGGACCTGCGCTCGACCCGGCTGGTCACGATCGACGGCGCCGACGCGCGCGATTTCGACGACGCGGTCTATTGCGAGCCGGCCGGCAACGGCTGGCGCCTGCTGGTGGCCATTGCCGACGTCGCGCATTACGTAGAGAAGGACTCGCCGCTCGATCGCGAGGCGATCAAGCGCGGCACCTCGGTCTATTTTCCGGACCGCGTCGTGCCGATGCTGCCCGAAGCGCTGTCGAACGGGCTGTGCTCGCTGAACCCGAAGGTCGACCGGCTGTGCATGGTCTGCGAGATGCGGGTCAGCGCCGACGGCAAGGTGACGCGTTCGCGTTTCTTCGAGGGCGTCATGCGCTCGCACGCACGACTGACCTACAGCGAGGTCGCCGGTTTCCTCGAAGGCGACGAGCGCGGCGCCGTGCCGAAGGACCTGCGTGAACCGCTGCGCCACCTGCACGCCCTGTACCGGGCATTCGCGAAGAACCGTGATCGTCGCGGTGCCCTCGAACTCGACCTGCCGCAGATGCGCATCGTGCTGGACTCGGACGGCAGCGTAAAGGAGATCGCCGCCGTCGCGCGCAACGACGCGCACCGGCTGATCGAGGAATGCATGATCGCGGCCAACGTGCAGGCGGCGAAGTTCCTGCGGCGACACCGTATCCACGGCCTGTACCGCGTGCACGCGAAGCCGGACCCGGAGCGCTTCGAGGACCTGCGCCAGTACCTGCTGACGCTCGGGCTGAAGGTGCCGCACCCCGATCACGTGGAGCCGCGACAGTTCAACCGGCTGCTGACCGCCGTGCGCGACCGGCCGGACAGCCAGGCGATCTCGATGGCGATGCTGCGCTCGCTGACGCATGCCGAGTACACACCGGAAAACATCGGCCACTTCGGCCTCGCGCTCGACGCCTACGCACATTTCACCTCGCCGATCCGGCGCTACCCGGACTTGCTGGTGCACCGCGCGATCCGCCACATCCTGCGTGGCGGCAAGGCGGGCAATTATGCCTACGACCGGGAGCAGATGGAGCGGCTCGGTCACGTCACCTCCGCGCACGAGCGGCGCGCCGAGGAGGCGACCCGCGAGGTCGAGGCCTGGCTCAAGTGCGAGTACATGGAAGACAAGGTCGGCGAGGTGTTTGACGGCGTGATTACCGGCGTCACCAACTTCGGCGTGTTCGTGCAGCTCGACGATCTGCAGATCGACGGGCTCGTGCACGTGACCAGCCTTAGCAATGACTACTACCAGTTCGACCCGGCCCGCCTCGAGCTGGTCGGTGAGCGCAGCGGCCGGCGCTACCGGCTCGGCGAGCCGATGCGGGTGCAGGTGCAGCGGGTCGACCTCGACACGCGCCGGATCGACTTCCGGCCGCACGAGGAGGGCGCCGCGGAGCAGCCGCGCCGCGGGCGTCGGAGGCGGCGATGAGCCGCGCGCGTTACGTAACGGGCCTGCGGGCGGTCGAGCAGCTGCTCGCGACCCGGCCGCAGGGCGTGCGGCGGCTGTACGTCGAATACCGCACGGTCAATCCGCGGGTCGAGGCGGTCGTCGCGGCCGCCGGCCGCCATGGCATCGAAATCCAGTCGGCCAACCGCTCGCGGCTCGCGCAGATCGCCGGCGAACAGCGCCACCAGGGCGTCGTCGCCGAGATAGAGCGCAGCAGCCAGCTCGACGAGGCGGCGCTGCGAACGCTGGTCGAGACGCGGCTGACCGCGGAGGGCGCGCCGCCGCTCCTGCTGCTGGTCCTCGAGGGCTTGCAGGATCCGCACAATCTCGGCGCCTGCCTGCGCACTGCCGACGCCGCCGGCGTCGACGCCGTGATCGCGACGAAGCACGGGGCCGCCGGGCTGGGTCCGACCGTCAGCAAGGTGGCGGCGGGCGCCGCCGAGAGCCTGCCGTTCGCGGCCGTGACCAACATCGCGCGCACGCTCGGCTGGCTCGCGGACTACGGCGTCAGCGTGGTCGGCACCAGCGACGCGGCATCTGCGAGTCTCTATGACACGGACCTGGCGGGCCCGGTCGCCATCGTGATGGGCCGGGAGCACACGGGCCTCAAGGACAACGTCGCGGCGCGCTGCAGCCGGCTGGTGCGCCTGCCCATGCACGGCTCGGTGGCCAGCCTGAACGTCTCCGTGGCCACCGGTATCTGCCTGTACGAGGCCCTGCGCCAGCGCGGCGAGCCGTCCGAGGCCCCGGCGTTCCCGCCGGCCGACGACCAGGCCGGCCCGCGGCAGGAATCGTAGCGCCTGCCTGCGACCGGCCGCGCTCGCAGGCGCTGCGGCAAGGCCAGCGCCGGGCCCGGCTTCGACCGTGCCGCGGATGCGTATTTTGCCCGGGCGGCCGGATTCCTCCCCGACTCGGCGCAACAGGCTGATTTTTCGCCGGAGTTCGCTTGCGCCGCCCCCGGTGCTTGGGTAGGATTCGCGTCCCGCCATGACGGCGGGCGGGGTCGAGAGCCCCGTACCTCTTGCCTCACCGGACGCGCCGGGAGGCTTTAATCCGCAAGGGGATACAATGCGACACTACGAGATCGTGTTCCTGGTCCACCCGGACCAGAGCGAACAGGTGCCTGCCATGGTTGAGAAATACCAGGGCATGGTCACCGAGGCCGGTGGCACTGTCCACCGCAGCGAGGACTGGGGCCGGCGGCAGCTGGCACACCCGATCCACAAAGCCCACAAGGCCCATTACGTGCTGATGAACGTCGAATGCACGCACGACGTCGTCAGCGAAATCACGGCCGCCTTCCGCTTCAATGATGCCGTGCTGCGGCACCTGATCATCAACCGCAAGGAAGCCGTCACCGCGGCCTCGCCGATGGCGGTCGCGGTTGAGGAAGAGAAGGTCAAGGAGCGCGAGGCGCAGAAGCGTCGCGACGCCAAGGCGGCCGCCGAGGCCAAGCTCAGTGGCGACACCGACAAACGCGCCGGGAAGCCCGACGATGACGCGGGCGACGACGCGGCCAAGTCGGATGACAAGGCAGACGACAAAGCAGACGACACGAAACCGGCGGCCGAGGAGAAGCAGGCCGCCGCGGCGGAGTAGCGGACCATGAGTCGATATTCACGTAGACGGAAATACTGCCGCTTCACCGCGGAGGGCATCACCGAGATCGACTACAAGGATCTCGGCCTGCTGAAGGCGTACATCACCGAGACCGGCAAGATCGTACCGAGCCGCATCACCGGGACGAAGGCGCACTACCAGCGCCAGCTGTCCATGGCGGTGAAGCGGGCCCGTTACCTCGCGCTGCTGCCGTACACCGACCGCCACTGACCTGGCGGGGCCGGGCACGTGCGGCCGATAAGCGCCTGGCTGACGGCGCGACCATGGAACGGCATCCTGGGGCTGGCGCTGACGCTGCTCCTGCCCTTTGCGCCGCTCCTGAGCGGCGCCGTCATGGTGCTGCTGATGCTGGCCGCGGGGCCGCAGCGCGCGCTGACGGTCGCGGTGGCTGCCGGGGCGATGCTGGGGGTGCTGTTCTTCGCGTTCGGCAACCCGGTCGTTCCGCTGCTCGTGAATGCCGCCGGCGTATGGTTGCCGGCAGCGCTGTTCGGTGCGGTGCTCGGACGCACGCGCTCGCTGACGCTGACGCTGCAGGTCTCGGTCATCCTGGCGATTGGCGCGACGCTTGCGTTTTTCGTGGTGCTGGGTGACCCGACGCCGTTCTGGACGGTACAGCTCGAGGCGGTAAGCACCTGGTTCCGCGAGGCGGGGCTGACGCAGCAGGCCGACGTGCTCCTCGAACAGCGCGAGCTGATCGCGCCACAGATGACCATGCTGTTCGTGTTTACTACCTGGTCGCTGTGGGTGCTGGTACTGGTGCTCGGTTACGCGCTGTACCAGCAGTTGCCGGAGCGACGCGGTGTCTTCGGCCGGTTCTGCGACCTGCACTTCGGTCGCGTGCTGGCGCTGACGATGGCCGTCGCGTCGCTGACCGCGCTGGTGGTCAGTGCCGCCTGGTTGCAGAACGTGGCGTTCGTGCTGTTCGTCGTGTTCTGGCTGCAGGGGCTCGCGTTCCTGCACTGGCTGCACGCTGAAGGGCCGCTGCCGGTGGCGCTGCTGATCGGCGTCTACGCGCTGCTGCCGTTCTTGAACGCGCTGCTGGTAATGCTGCTGGCGGTGCTGGGTTACACCGACGCGTGGTTCGACTACCGGCCGCGCATCGCCGCCGCACGCCGGGCCGGGAAATGACGGCGTCGGCAAGGAAAACAGAGTCAATACAGGGCTTTAGACAATGAACGTAATTCTTTTGGACAACGTGGAAAACCTGGGCAGCGTCGGCGACATCGTCACCGTCAAGCCGGGCTACGGCCGCAACTACCTGCTGCCGCAGGGCAAGGCCGCGCTGGCGACCAGGGCCAACATGGAAGAGGTCGAGCGCCGGCGCGCGGAGCTCGAGAAGGCAGCCGCCGAGGAACTCGCGGCCGCGAAGGAGCGCGCCAAGCTGGTCGAGGGCATGGAACTCGTGATCCCGGCCAACGTCGGCGCCGAGGGCAAGCTGTTCGGTTCGGTCGGTCCGATCGACATCGAGCAGGCCTTCGAAAAGCTCAACATCGAGGTCGCGCGCGCCGAGGTCCGGATGGCCGAGGGCCCGATCCACGACGTCGGCGAGCACACGGTAGGCCTGCACTTCCACAAGGACGTCGAAGTAGAGATCACGGTCCGGGTCGTCGGCGAGGAATAATCCGGTCCGGATCGGGTATGCTTCCCGGAGCCGGCCGGCGGGGTCGGTAAACCACGTCCCGGCGGCGGACAGGGGGCCTGCAAACGATGGTTCGAGCGTTCGACGACGGCATGCAGCCGGACGACGCGGAGCGGCGGCTGCGCGTGCCGCCGAACTCGGTCGAGGCCGAGCAGTCGCTGCTCGGCGGCCTGATGCTCGACAACGCGGCCTGGGACAAGGTCGCGGACCTGATCACGGCGGAAGAACTCTACCGCAAGGATCACCGCCTGATCTTCGCCGCCATTGCCGCGCTGGTCGAGGACGGCCAGCCCTGCGACGTCGTCACCGTTTCCGAGTACCTCGACAACCGTGGCGAGCTGGCGGCCGCCGGCGGCCTCGAGTACCTCGCGACGCTGGCCAACGAAACCCCGGGCGCGGCCAACGTCCGTGCCTACGCCGGCATCCTGCGCGAGCGCGCGACGCTGCGCGCGCTGATCAACGCCGGCAACGAGATTGCCGGCAATGCCTACGCGACCGAGGGTCGCTCCGCGACGGAGCTCGTCGACGAGGCGGAGCGCCTCGTGTTCCAGATCGCGGAGAAGGGCGCCCGCGGCAAGGCAGGCTTCCAGGCGCTGAAGCAGATCCTGCCCGCGACGGTCGACCGGATCGACCTGCTGCACCAGTCCGACGGCGACGTCACCGGCATCTCGACCGGCTACAACGAGTTCGACAAGATGACCGCGGGCCTGCAGAAGGGCGACCTGGTCATCGTCGCCGGCCGCCCGTCGATGGGCAAGACCACGCTGGCCGTCAACATCGCCGAGAACGCCGCGATCGGCAGCCGCGTGCCGACCGCGATCTTCTCGATGGAGATGCCCTCCGAGCAGCTCGCGTTCCGCATGATTTCCTCGCTTGGCCGGGTCGACCAGTCGCATCTGCGCACCGGCCGCTTCCCGGACGAGGACTGGTCGCGCATCAACACGGCCGTGCAGCTGATGTCGGATGCGCCGATCTTCATCGACGACACGCCGGCGCTGACTCCGACCGAGATTCGCGCCCGCGCGCGGCGCCTGAAACGCGAACACGGCCTCGGCCTGATTGTGCTCGACTACCTGCAGCTCATGCAGGTTGCCGGCACGACCGAGAATCGCGCGACCGAGATCTCGGAAATCTCGCGTTCGCTGAAAGCGCTGGCGAAGGAACTCGAGGTACCGATCATCGCGCTGTCGCAGCTGAACCGCTCGGTCGAGCAGCGCACCGACAAGCGCCCGGTCATGTCCGACCTGCGCGAGTCCGGTGCCATCGAGCAGGACGCCGACCTGATCGTGTTCATCTACCGCGAAGAGGTCTACAACCCGGACACGCCGCGCAAGGGCGTCGCGGATATCCACATTGCCAAGCAGCGCAACGGGCCGGTAGGCGATTTCCCGCTGACCTTCGTCGGCCGCTTCACGAAGTTCGAGAACTGGGTGCCGGAGCAGTACGTCGACGGCGACTGGGCGTAAGCGGGTCGCCGTGACCGCCGGCGCCCGCGCGCACGTCTTTCCTGCCGCCCTCGCGCACAACTTCGAACTCGTCCGTGCGCGGGCCGCGGGCTGCCGCCTGATGGCGGCCGTCAAGGGCAATGCCTACGGTCACGGGCTCGAGCTCGCCGCGCGCGCCTTCGCCGCCGCCGACAGCCTCGCGATCGCCCGCCTGGTCGAAGCGCGGGCGCTGCGGGCCGCGGGGATCGGGCAGCCGCTGGTCCTGCTGTCCGGCGTGGCCGATGCCGACGAACACCGCGCCGCCTGCGAGCTCCGCTGCGAACTCGTCGTGCACACGGCCACGCAGCTGCCGCATTTCGAGGACCCCGGCGTGCCACCGACGGTGGCCTGGCTCAAGGTCGACTCGGGTATGCACCGGCTCGGCTTCCAGCCGGCCGACGTGCCGGGCGTGCTGGCGCGCCTGCGCGCCGCGCCCGGCGTCGCCGAGGTGCGACTGATGACGCATCTCGCGACCGCCGACGACCCGGCGGATGCGCTCGGCCGGGCGCAGATCGAGACCTTCCGCCGGCTGGCGCGCGGCTTCGACGGCGCCGTCAGCGTCGACAACTCGGCTGCGCTGTTCGGACCGGTCACGGCCGGTACGGCGGGCTGGGGCCACACCGGCGACACCTGGGTGCGGCCGGGCATCGCGCTGTACGGGATCTCGCCGTTCGCCGACCGCTGCGGCGCGGACCTCGGGCTGCGCCCGGCGATGCACTTCGAGGCGCGCCTGATCGACGTCCGTCCCCTGGCCGCCGGCGAGCGGGTCGGCTACGGCGGTCACTGGCGCGCAGTCGCCGACACCGTGCTCGGCATCGTGGCGGCGGGCTATGCCGACGGCTACAGCCGCTTCCTGCCGTCGGGCACCCCGGTCTGGGTCAACGGCAGGCGCGTGCCGCTGGCCGGTATCGTGTCGATGGATCTCGCCGCCGTGGACCTCGGGCCGGGCGCGCGCGACGCGGTCGGCGACCGCGTGCAGCTATGGGGAGACCGGTTGCCGGCAGAAGACGTGGCGCGCGCAGCCGGCACGATCGCGTACCAGCTGACGACCGGCGTCAGCCATCGCGAACGGGATGTCGTGGAGAACGGCTGAGCCGCTCAGGCGTTGAAGAAACCCATCTTCACGCCGGCCAGCTGCAGCACGTCGTTGTCGCGCAACTTGCGGGCCTGCTGCCCGATCGGCTGCCCGTTGACCATAGGGTAATCGCCTTCCTTGCCGGACTCGACGTGGACGATGAAATAGCCCTCGGCACGGCGGGTGATTGCCGCGACCTGTACGCCGGGCCGGCCGAGCGTCGTCAGCGCCTTGGTCAGCTCCAGCTCGCGGCCGGCAAAGGAGCCGGACAGCACCTGCAGCTTGGCCAGCGGCAGCGCGGACGGCGCCGCCGCGGGGTCCAGGCCCGCCGCGGTCTCGGTGTGTGCGCGCGGCTCGGCAGCTTTCTTCGCCGCCGGCGGGATGTCCACCTTCAGGTCGGCACGCTCGCGGGCCGGTTCGGCGGCCTGGCGCTCTGAGACGGCGGCCTCGGCCGCTTCCTCGGCCTTCGCCAGCTGCGCGGCATTCTGCTTGCTCGCCGGGATCACCATGGTCTTCTCGAACTCGTCCTGTTCGGGCTCGCTCGCCTGCTGGTCCGAGAAGCGCAGCTGGTGGTGGCCGATCGTGATCACGTCGCCGTGCTGCAGCGCGTGCTTCTTGATCAGCTTGCCGTTGACGTAGGTGCCGTTGGTGCTGTTCAGGTCCTCGAGGAACGAGTCGTTGAGGATGTTGATGATCAGCGAGTGATGGCCGCTGACGGCAGGATTGTCGATGCGGACGTCGTTGTCGGGAAGGCGGCCAATCGTGTACCGCTCTTTGGACATGTTGTATTCAGCAAGGACCTGACTGTCGAGACTGAGGATTAAACGTGCCATTTTCTTGTTGCCGTTTCCTTGATCGCTGTCCGATACCTTACGGGTGACACCGGAAACCCCGAAGCCCCTTACGCGCCGAACAGGCTCTTCACCCGTTCCACCAGCCCGCGCCTGGCCGCAAACGAATCGAGCACTTCGGCCAGCATCACCGAGATGTTGTCGCGGCCGCCGTGCTCGTTCGAGAGCTGTACCAACTGTTGACCCACCACATCAAGGCTAGCATTAAAAGTGCTGATAGTTAAGTGAATATCTTCATCTTCGACCATGTCCGGGAGGCCGTCGGAGCAGAGCAGGAAAACGTCCCCGCGCTCCACGTCGTACTCCTGGACCTCTACCTCCACGGTCGGCTCGACGCCGAGCGCCCGGGTCACGTAATTGCGGTTGGTCGAGCGCTGTGCCTCCTCCTCGGAGTAGAAGCCGCGGTCGACCAGCTCCTGCAGCAGCGAGTGGTCGAGCGTCAGCTGTTCGAAGCGGTCCCCGCGCAGGCGGTAGGCCCGCGAGTCCCCGACGTGGGCGATCGACACCCGGTTGTCGAAGAACATGGCCGCGACCAGGGTCGTGCCCATGCCCTCGCAGTGGGTCTGGCTCTGGGCCGTCTGGTAGATGATCTTGTTGGCCCGCGCGACGGCGTCCCGCAGGACGATGGTCTGGCGCATGAGCCCCGTGTGCGAGTCGACGGCATTGCGCTCCTCGCGCACGGCGCCCTCGGCGACCAGCTCCGTGATCGTCTGCACGGCGATGCCGCTCGCGACCTCGCCCGCGTTGTAGCCGCCCATGCCGTCTGCGAGCACCATCAGCCCGACGTCCGGGTCGGAGCCGATGGCGTCCTCGTTGTGTTCCCGAACCTTTCCGGTATCGGAAATCTCGGCCATTTTGATTTTGCCGCGCAGGCTCATACGAAATCTTCGAGTCCGGGCTCAGGTCGAGGCGTATTTTGCACAGTTCCGCAGTGCCGTGGCCATATCGGCGCCACTGGCGAAGCGGTCTTCGGGGCGCTTGGCCAGCGCCCTGGACAGAACGGTATCGACGCTGGGGGGTACTCCCGGGCGCCGCTCGGCGACCGGCGCGGGATCGTCACTCGTAATTTTTTTCATCAGCAACGCTATGTTGGTGGCCTTGAACGGCACCTCGCCGGTAAGCAGCTCGTATAGAGTAACACCAAGCGAAAACAAGTCCGACTGTCCCGTGAGATTCTCGGCACTTAGCTGCTCCGGCGACATGTACATCGGGGTCCCGAGGACGATGCCGGTCTTGGTCCGGTTGTTGTCGGTCAGGCGGGCGACGCCGAAGTCCGAAATCTTCAGGACGTCCGCCTTGGCGTTGTAGAGCAGGTTCGCCGGCTTGATATCACGGTGGATCACGCCCTGGTTGTGGGCATAGTCGAGGGCATCGGCGGTCCTCGCCGCGAGCTCCAGGGCCTTGCGCGGGGCCAGCAGCCGCTTCGGGTCCTTGAAGTAGTTGAGCGAGGTGCCCTGCAGGTACTCCATCGCGATGTAGGCGAGGTGCTGGTCCTCGCCGCAGTCATAGACAGTGATGATGTTGGGGTGCGCCAGGCGGCCGGCGGATTCGGCCTCCCGGAAGAAGCGCTCGCGGGCTTCCTTTAATTCCTCGTCCTCGAATTCTTTCTCGATCGGTATGACTTTGAGCGCGATCGCCCGGTTGATGCGCGGGTCTTGCGCGAGGTAGACGGCACCCATCGCGCCGCGCCCGAGCTTCTTCTCGATGACGTAGCGGCCGAGCCGGCGCGGCGTGCCGTTGCCGACGTCGAGCGAGGCCGACGGCGGTCCGGCAGGTTCCGGGCGCGCGCCGCCGCCGCCGTTCTGCTTCAGCCAGCTGAGCACGGCCTCGGCGCGCTCCGGCTTCGCCTGCTCTTCGAAGGCGAGGGACAGCTTGTACATCGCGCTGGCCAGTGCGTCGCTGGGCGGGCAGCGGCGGAATTCCGCAAACGCGGGTTCGAGCCGGCCGGCCGAGAGGAAGTCGCTGCCGCGGTCGAAGGCCGCGTGGTCGACGGCCTCGGCCGTCTCGCGGGCGCGCCGGACCAGGAATGCGGCCACCAGCGCGGCGCCGAGCAGGACGATGATCGGGCGACCCAGGTCGAAGCGCAGGTCCGCCGCGACCAGCAGGGCCGCCTCGATCGCGACGAGGGCGGCAACGGCCACGGCAGTGGCGATGACGATGTGCCGGCGCGGCTGGCCCGGCAACAACAGCACGGCGAGGACGGCCAGCACGGCCGGCGCGAGGATCTCCATGGCCCCGGTCCAGCCCGGCGACGTGATCGCGGCGCCGGCCTCGAGGCTGCCGAGCATGGCAGCGGTCAGTTCGGCCGCGGTGACGTATTGGCCGGAGGGCAGCCGGGCCGCGGCCGCGGCCAGCGGCGGGTCTGCGTCGACGAACACGGTCCTGGCCGCGACGCGGTCCGCCGGTATCCGGCCGGTCAGCAGGTCGGAGGCCGCGAGTCGCGGCAGCGGCGTGTAACGTGACAGGTACATGGTCGCGTCGTTGCGTGCGACGTCGGCTGCCGGCATTCCGTCGTCTTCGGCCAGCGCCACGGCGAGCGCGAGCGCCGGCGACATGACGCCGCCGTTCAGGTACCAGAGCGCCGCCCGGCGCGCGATGCCGTCAGAGTCGTTGCGGACGTCGAAATAGCCCGACCCGGCCGCGCTCGCAGCGAGCGGGTGGCGGCTCGGGACGAACACCGGGGCCAGGCCGTCGCGCGGCGCAACCCAGTCGCCGCTGGCCCAGGGTGCCAGTGCAGGGGGATTGGCGAGCACGATGCGGGACGCCCCGGCCCGGCGCAGGCCCTCGACCACGAGTTGGAAGTCCTCGGCCAGTGCCGCATCGTCGCGCCCGCCCGGCTCGATTGCGAGTATCACCCCGTCGACGGCCGGCGCCGAGCCGATCGTCCCGGCCAGCCGGTCGTACAGGAAGCGATCCGCAGCGACGAAAAAGCCGGCGGCCGGCCCGTACAGGACGACCAGCAGCAGGCTGACGAAACCGAGGGCGATCAAGCGATCGCGATTGTCCTTTTTCTGCGCGTCCAAGTGCCTGACTCTCGAAAGTCCGGCGAGTATAGGAAATAGCAAGTGTTTTTAGTGAGATAGGGTTGGCATTTTTCGTGCAGGCGGCAGCTGTGACGCAGCGCACACTGGCGCGTGCCGCGGCGGGCCGCAAAGCCCGGCGCAATGCATTAACCTAGGCGGTTTTCCGACGGACGGTAAGCAATGGCGAAGACCCGGACGGCCTACGTCTGCAGCGCCTGCGGCGCCCACAGCGTCAAGTGGCAGGGCCAGTGCCCCGACTGCGACGCCTGGAACACGCTGGAGGCCACGAGCCTGGCCGGTCCCGCCCGCACGTCCGGCGGCGGCCCGGCTCCGGCGCGCCTGGGCGAACTCGGCCGCGAACCCGACCTGCGCTACCCGACCGGTTTCGGCGAGTTCGACCGCGTGCTCGGCGGCGGGCTCGTGCCGGGTTCGGTCGTGCTCCTGGGCGGCGACCCGGGCGTCGGCAAGTCGACCCTGCTGCAGCAGGTCGCCGCCCGGCTGCCCGACGGGCTGCCGGTCTGCTATGCGAGCGGCGAGGAGTCGCTGCGCCAGATTGCCGAGCGGGCGCGGCGCCTGGGACTGTCGTCGGACGAACTGGCCCTGCTGGCGGACACGTCGCTCGACAACGTGCTCGAGCGGGCGAGCGCGCTCGGCGCCCGGGTCCTGGTCGTCGATTCCATCCAGACGATGGTCAACGAGGCGCTGGGCTCGGCGCCGGGCTCGGTCGCGCAGCTGCGCGAGTGCGTCGGCCGCATCGTGCAGTTCGCGAAGCAGCGCGACGTCGCGGTGTTCCTGATCGGCCACGTGACGAAGGAGGGCGCGATCGCCGGGCCCCGCGTCGTGGAGCACATGGTCGACACCGTGCTGTACTTCGAGAACGACCCGGCGAGTCGTTACACGATCGTGCGCGCGGTGAAAAACCGCTTCGGCGCGTCGAGCGAGATGGGTGTGTTCGCGATGACCGAGACCGGTTTCCGCGAGGTCGCGAACCCGTCCGCGATCTTCCTGAGCGGCGACGCCGAACGGAACCCGGGCAGCCTCGTGTCGGTGGCCTGGGAAGGCAGCCGGCCGCTGCTGGTCGAGATCCAGGCGCTCGTCGCGGACGCGATCGGGCACCCGAAACGCGTCGCGCAGGGCGTCGAGCAGGGGCGACTGGCGCTGCTGGTCGCCGTACTGCAACGCCACGCCGGCATCGCCCTCGCGAGCGACGACATCTTCGTCAACGTCGTCGGCGGCCTGCGCATCGGGGAGACGGCGGCGGACCTGCCGGTCACGCTCGCGGTCGTGTCCAGCCTGCGCGACCGCGCGACTGCGGGGCGGCTCGTGGCTTTCGGCGAGGTCGGCCTCGCCGGGGAGGTGCGCCCGGTGCGCTTCGGTACCGAGCGCCTGGCCGAGGCGGCCAAGCAGGGTTTCGCGCGCGCCATAGTGCCGCGCGCCAACCTGCCGAAGAAACGGCCGAAAGGCCTCGAGATCGTGCCGGTGACGCGGATCGGCGAGGCGCTTGCCGCCGCCTTCGACTGAGGACGACCGCCCTCAGCCGGCGGCAGCGCGGTCGCCGGCGTTGCGCGTGTGGATGCGCGCGGTCTGCACGCGGTTCTCGTCCGAGCGCACGATCTCGATCGGGTAGCCGCCGATCTTGAGGCCGGTACCGGACTCCGGGATCGTCTCCAGGTATTCGATGATCAGGCCGTTCAGCGTCTTCGGCCCGTCGGTCGGCAGGTCCCAGTTCATTACCTTGTTCATCTCGCGGATGTTCGCGGTACCGCTGACGAGATAGCTGGTCGGCGACTCGCGCACGATGTGTTCGTCGGAGTCGCTCGCCGGCACCGTCGTGAACTCGCCGACAATCTCCTCGAGGATGTCTTCGAGCGTCACGATGCCCTGGATGTCGCCGTACTCGTCTACGACCAGCGCGAAGCGTTGCCGAGAACGCTGGAACTGCACGAGCTGCGTGCTGAGCGGCGTGCCCTCCGGCACGAAGTAGGGCTCGACCAGCGCGGCCTCGATGTCTTCTTTGCTGAATGCCGACTGGCTCGCGAGCCGCGCGAGCGTGCGCAGGTGCAGTACGCCGACGACCTTGTCGATGTTGTCGCGGTACACGGGCAGGCGGGTGTGCTCGCTCGAGCGTATGACCTGGGCGATCTGCTCGATGTCTTCGTCCAGGTCGATCCCGACGATCTCGTTGTGCGGCACCATGACGTCATCGACCGACACTTTTTCGAGGTCGAGGATGGCAATCAGCATGTTGCGGTACTTGCGCGAGATCATCGAACCGGCCTCGAACACGATCGTGCGCAGTTCCTCGCTCGTCAGCGAGTGCGCCTTGGCATCTTCCTCGCGCACGCCGAGCAGCCAGAGCACGGTGTTCGACATCAGGTTGACGAGCCAGACGAACGGGTAGGCGATAACGAGCAGCGGCGTGTAAATGTAGCTTGCCGGGTAGGCGAGGCGTTCGGGTCGCAGTGCCGCCAGCGTCTTCGGCGCCGTTTCGGCGAAGATCAAAACGACGAGCGTAAGCAGTCCCGTACCGATGACGATGGCGGGGTCGCCGCCTATGTCCTGCGCAATCAGCGTGACCAGCGCTGCCGCCGACATGTTGACGAGGTTGTTGCCGAGCAGGATCAGGCCGATCAGCCGGTCCGGACGTTTCAGCAGCTGTTCGGCAAGCTGGGCGCCGCGGTGACCACTGCGCGCACGGTGGCGCAGCCGGTAGCGATTCAGGCTCATCAGGGCCGTTTCCGTGCCCGAAAAAAACGCCGAGAGCATCAGCAGTACGGCGAGCAGCCCGAGCAGCAGGCCTAGCGGAGCGCTATCGCTCAAGGGTCGAGCACCTCTTGGTCACTGAAAAACAAGTTGAGCAGCCGTCTACGGTGCTGTCAAGGAAACGCCGCGCGGGCCGCGGCGCTCAGCCCCAGCTGCGGCCCAGGATCGACTCCAGCACGAAGCGGCTGCCGAAATAGGCGAGGCACAGCACGCCGAAGCCCCACAGGTACAGCGAAACCGCGGTGCGGCCGCGCCAGCCGGCGAAGACGCGACCCGCGAGCAACACGCCGAACAGCAGCAGCGCGATCAGCGACAGCACGGTCTTGTGCACGAGGTGCTGGGCGAACAGGTTCTCGACGAACAGGAATCCGGACAGGACCCCGAGCAGCAGCGAGGCGAAACCGGCGGCGGTGATGCCGAACAGCAGGCGCTCGGTGTAGACGAGCGGCGCGAACAGCTGGTTGAGGCTGCCCAGGTTGCCGGCGCGCAGCCGGTGCTCGTGGACCAGCCCGAACAGCGCGACGATTGCGCCCGCGGCGAGCAGGCCGTAGGCGAACAGCGAAATCAGCACGTGCGCGGCCAGTTGCCAGCCCGATTCGACGGGGCCTGCGATCGCGTGGCTGCCGGTGCCGGCCGCGGTCAGCGCCGCCAGCAGCATCAGCCCGCCCGCGAGTCCGCGCAGGCGCTCCTCGAAGGCTCCGAACACGGCGATGAAGCCGAGTTGCATGCCGACGAAAGAGGCCGCGTTCGCGAGCGTCAGCGAGAAGCCGCCCGGGACCCAGACGAGCCGCAGGAGCGTCATGACGTGCCACGCGAGCGCCGCACCGGACAGGACGAACGCGACCCGGAGCATGTTGAGCCGGCCCGCCTGGAATCGCGGCAGCCGGGACAGCGCGAAGCACAGGCCGGCGATTATGTACAACAATGGAATTGTGATTTGAAACACAGAATGCCGCAGGGCGATCCCATAGTTTGCGTCGCAGAATCATCCCACATGGTGCAGGTCAAGAGAACCCTGGGCGCTCCTTGCAAACCCCGTCTGCATACCGAGCGTTGCGCACTGACATTCCGGCAATGACGGCGGAATCGACGGTACCGGTCAGCGTATGCAGATTCGAATTCTCGGTTGCAGTGGCGGCATAGGCGGCGGAACCCGCACCTCGGCCATGCTCGTCGACGACGACGTACTGATCGACGCCGGCACCGGTATCGGCGACCTGGCCCTCGACGAGCTGCGCCGCATCCGGCACGTATTCCTGACCCACGCCCATCTCGACCACGTGGCCGGCCTGCCGATGCTGGTCGACGCGATCTTTGCCGACAACCTCGACCTGCCGCTGACGGTGTACGCACGGGCCGAGACCATTGCCGCGCTGCGCGCACACATCTTCAACTGGGTCATCTGGCCGGACTTCACGGAGCTGCCGTCAGCCGAGCGCGCGGTGCTGCGTTACCACGAGTGCAATCCCGGCGACACGCTCACGGTCGGGCATCGCGACTTCCACGCCGTCGAGGTGTCGCACACGGTGCCGGCGATGGGTTACACGGTGCAGAATTCCGGCGGCGTATTCGCCGTCAGCGGCGACACGCGCACGAACCGCACGCTGTGGCCGGTGCTGAACGCCTGCGACGACCTGCGCGCGCTGGTCATCGAGGTGTCCTTCCCGGACGAGATGAAGGAACTCGCCGAGGTCGCCGGGCACTACTGCCCGCAGACGCTGAAGGCCGATCTCGCGAAGCTCGAGCACTCGCCGGAAATCTGGATCACCGGCATGAAGCCCGGCGAAGAGGACACGATCTACCGCCAGGTCCGCGCGCTGCTGCCCGGGCGCGACGTGCAAATGCTGACCCGCGGGACGACGATCCGGGTCTGATTCGCGTTACACTCCGCGGAGTTTCCTGACTCCGCGACCTCTCCATGTTCGACAATCTCTCCGGCCGGCTGTCCCAGGCAGCCCGCAACCTGAGCGGCAAGGGCCGCCTGACCGAGGCCAACGTCAAGGACACGCTGCGCCAGGTCCGCCTCGCGCTGCTCGAGGCCGACGTCGCGCTGCCGGTCGTCAAGTCCTTCATCGAGCGCGTGCGCGAGCGCGCGCTCGGCGAGACCGTCAGCCGCAGCCTCACGCCCGGGCAGGAACTGGTCAAGATCATCCACGCCGAACTGGTGACGCTGCTCGGCCGCGAGTCGGCGCCGCTGGAACTGCGCGCGCAGCCGCCCGTCGTGCTGTTCCTCGCCGGTCTGCAGGGCGCTGGCAAGACGACGACCGCGGCCAAGCTCGCGCGCCGGCTGATCGAGAGCGAGCGGAAGCGCGTCGCGCTGGTCAGCGTCGACGTGCACCGGCCGGCGGCGATCCTGCAGCTCGAAACGCTGGCGAACGAGGTCGGCGCGACCTTCATCCCGAGCGACGGCAAGGAAGATCCCCGCAAGATTGCGAAACGCGCACTCGACGACGCAAAGCGTGCGCAGGCGGAGGTACTGATCGTCGACACGGCCGGCCGGCTGCACGTCGATGACGCGATGATGGACGAGGTGGTCGACGTGCACGCCGCGGTCGAACCGCACGAGACCCTGTTTGTCATCGACAGCATGGCGGGCCAGGACGCGGTCAACGCGGCGCGCGCCTTCGACAGCCGCCTGCCGCTGACCGGCGTCATCCTGACCAAGGCGGACGGTGACGCCAAGGGCGGCGTGGCGCTGTCGGTGGCCGAGGTGACCGGCAAGCCGATCCGCTTCCTCGGCGTCGGCGAGAAGACCGACGCGCTGGAGCCGTTCCACCCGGACCGGATGGCGTCGCGGATCCTCGGCATGGGCGACGTGCTGAGTCTCGTCGAAGAAATCGAGGGCAAGGTCGATCGGCAACGGGCGGAGAAGCTGCAGGCGAAGCTCAAGAAGGGCCGCGGCTTCGACCTGGCCGATCTGAAGGACCAGCTCGAGCAGATGATGAACATGGGCGGCATGGCCGCGATGCTCGAGAAACTGCCGCTGCCCGGCAACCTGAACCCGGCCGCGCTGAAAGACCAGGCCAACGAAAAGCAGATGAAGCGCCAGATCGCGATCATCAACTCGATGACGCCGGGCGAGCGCCGCTTCCCGAAGACCATCAACGGATCCCGCAAACGCCGCATCGCGACCGGCGCCGGGCTCGAGGTCCAGGACGTCAACCGCCTGCTGCAGCAGCACCAGCAGATGGAAAAAATGATGAAAAAGATGTCACGCGGCGGCATGCAGA
>ERZ869936.1313-NODE-1313-length-18163-cov-10.048376_pt1 | contig 18163 bp, 21 predicted proteins | sample MGYA00520876_ERZ869936 | MGnify/ENA primary metagenome ERZ869936 (study PRJEB32218, sample SAMN09650985) | biofilter metagenome | isolation source: enrty point of leading RO module | place: Saudi Arabia: Thuwal, RO plant located on Red Sea | collected 2016-02-17...
TAAGAGTAAATAAAGAATTCACAGAATTCATTCTTTATTAACTCTATATCTACTTTCTCCAATTCTTGTGGTCAGCTTGCTGACTCCTGCGATTGGTAGCCAAACACATCAGCATCGAAGATGCTTCAGCGCGTTTGGACAAACGGACTCAGTTTCAACGACTTAGTAGCAGTTTCTTAAACTGCTAATGAGCCTTCAGCAATGAAGGCTAAGAGTTACACTTTCAGTGTAGGTGGGGGATTGTCCGACACTCACTCTCAACAGTTTACTGTTGCCACTTCAATCGGTTGATGAATCAACCGTGGCTAATTTACTTAGTACCAAGCAGTTAAGCTTGCTTAACTAAACCTGACTAAAGCTAAAATATATTTTGCAACTCTGTTGAGTTGCAGGGTACGGGGTCTTGGTCTGCTGTTTTGCAACGCAGTTGCAACCGTTACATAGTACATATAATCCCCTACCCCTGTATTACGCAGGTTTTTTTCATCGGGATCATGCCAAAGAAAAATCCGACTGCACAGCTTATATTCATGTAAGATACTGTTGCTCAGAGCCTTGTGTAGGTTACTTAAACTGAATTCTACGATTTGACTTTCTAAAAAAAAAGCTGTAACTTCGCCAAAGCATTGTTAGCGATGAAACTTCGAAGCTGTTTTTACTACGAAGCTATCTAAAGAGAAGTGCGTAGACGCACTAAACAGAATCTACGAAGCGTAAATCAAACATACGAAGCTGTGGGGGGCGCAAAAACTGTATTTATTATATTTGCACCATGGCAAGACTAAAGTTCAAAGCGGGATCAAGAAAGGAAAGGGAAGCAGCAGCGGCTATTGCTGGTGGCGACCTCAAGGGTTCTGACTTCAGAAAGGCGAAGAGAGAGATCAATAGACAGCGTAGAAAAAACCGCAGGGCCTTGAGAAGGGCCAAAAGGTTTGGAGCTGTTGATCCCGCCACTGGTAAGTTGGATGCAGCAAGATTTGGCTTTGAGGAGTTTACCGATCAGGAAAAATTGGCCAACGAATACTTCAAGGACTTAAGCAAAGGCAGAACAGCTCGTATAGCTGGGGGTGCTGCCCTTGCAGCTGGTGCTGCATTGGCTGCTCCTGCTATTGGCGCAGCTATTGCCGCTAAGGGTGGCGCAGGTGCCGCACTAAAAGCTGGCGCTGTAAAGGCAAAGGCAGCCGCAGCAAAAGCTAAACCGATCCTCAAGAAGGCGAAGAAAGTAAAGCAAATTGCAGACGCTGCATCTTCTATTGCCCAAGCAGCCCAACCACAGCCTTTACCTGCTATGCAGCTACCTGCTCCTCAGGTGAGCCCAATGGATTTCTCTCAGATGTATGGCATGCCATCTCCAGAGCAGTTCAACTCTATGGTTCCGCCCCCACTACCCTTTGATAATCAGATGTACCAGAATGTTGGTTTAGGTATGGCCTACCCACAGTTTCAAATGACGAACCCGTACCTGTACTAATAAAAAATACCCATTATATTTGTCTTATGTATCACGCTAAGAAAAAGAAAAAAGAGTACCGTGGAGGCGGTATGGCCTCAGACATGCTCATGAAGATGATGCAGGGGGGGATGCTCAAAATGCCAGGAGGCGGAATGATGCCAAAGTACCCTGGTGGTGGAATGATGCCTCGTAAATACGATAATGGAGGAGAGGTAAAGAGCGACAGTACTAAAGTGGTCCCTCTTGACCTTTTTGGAATGGAGGCTGTTTTAGAAGCCAAAAGAAAACAGGATGCTGAGATGCAGAACTTGTCTCAAAGAGACAAGCTGAGAAAGGCATTTGGAATCCCTGAGGGTGGTGCAGACTTAGATATTTTTGGAATCGACGCTGTTTTGGACGCTAGAGAAGCGGCGGGCCTTTCAAGAAACCCACTTGATGATCTTAAGCCAATCGGCGACAAGGGGAAGGAGTTGTTGGAAAAGCTCAGAGTTTATTTCGGTATTTCCGACGAACCCAAGGAAATGCCAGGTGGGGGAATGATGCCGCGCAAGTATGATGCTGGGGGCATGATGACAGACCCCACAAGAAAGGCTGAGCGCCGCAAGGCTCTCTTGAACGAGCTTAGAATTGCTCAAGACCCCATGACGAACTACGGGTCAGAGGAAGCAAGGGACAAAGATGTGGCTAGTATCCAGGCCAGACTTAAGGACCTTGGGTAGTAAGAACTACTTCAACCCTAAATTAAAACGAATCAACCCTAGCTGGGTAGCAAATCGAAATGCAGTTAAGCAAAAACCTATCACTGAAGGAGGTCGTAAAGTCAAACACAGCCAGCCGCCTCGGTATTGATAACACCCCAGAAGACTGGGAGATCGAAAACCTCAAGGCTGTAGCAGAAAATATATTCCAACCTATCCGCGATCACTTCGGTGTACCCATCGCCGTGAGCTCTGGATACAGAGGGAAGCAACTAAACAAAGCCATCGGGGGCAGCAAGTACTCCCAGCATATGGTAGGTGAGGCGCTCGACCTGGATGCCGACGTATTCGGTCGCATCACGAATGCAGATATCTTCAACTTCGTGAAAGACAACCTGGTGTGGGACCAGATGATCTGGGAGTTCGGAGACGACGAAGAACCCAACTGGGTACATATTTCATACAAGTCCGTGGGACAGAATCGCAAACAGATTAAGCGAGCCCGCAGAGACAAGAACAATAAAGTTTACTACACGGTAGAAAATGCCTAAGCAAGTATTTAACTACGCTCCTGGAGACACCAAGAAAAAGCGCCCAGGGGTCCACGCTAAGACCAGAACTTCTGGCAACAAGCGTAGCAAAAACTATAAGAAGAAGTATCGCGGACAAGGAAGATAGGATTGCGTATCTTCGCTCTCCTAATTTTTTAACCCATGCGAGAAGAAGAAGACTTCAAAGTAGATTTCCTGGACCAGGACAAGCTCAAAGAGCAAGAGGACAAAATTAAAACTGGCAAGATCGTTTGCAACGTTCACGCCCCAGAAGGGTGCGAGAACTGTAGCGGCTAAAGCGAGTTGTAGAATCGCTGCACTGCCAGTCTGCCTTTCTGCGACATAGCGTACCGAACCCTGTAGTTCATCTTGGTTTCGTCGCGGAAGAGGTGGTCCTCTAGAGTCTGAGACGGCGTGAGCTTATCGAAATGTTTATATAGGTACCCAGCGATCACCAGCGGGTATATCATCCTGTCAGCCAGGTTTTTTCGATTCATGCCATACTCAGATGCTACGTAGTCAATCGTAAAAAACTCTAAGTCGTACAAGAAAAGCAACAGGTGCAAGTACGACTTGGTGAGATCTGGGTTGCTATCCAAGAACTCGTTCGTCGCAGAACGCAGGTTCTTCAAGTAGTTGTGTTTTACATATCTCTCTGGTAAGCGAGATACTTCACGAAACAACCTTGTTTTTCTAACTGTCGATTTAGGCATCTGTATTGTGTCGTATATTTGACTTAAACAAATTTACATCATGAGCCCTAGCGACACCCTCTTCTTTGCGGAAATGTATTCTCTCGTCAAGAAGATGGAGGAGACAATAGACGAGTTCGACATGAAAGATCGAACACTTGCATCCATCGTAGTAGGCGTTCTTGACCTAGATGCAATTGAGGCTGGCGAAGAAGAAACAGAGATGAAGACTATGTACAGCTTTAATCTTCAAAGCAGGCAGGAGCTTGAAACCATCAAGACCATCATGGACAATGCTTACTCAGATGATGATGAGGATCTTGAGGATCTTCTCGGAAGCTTGGGCATATCCTTAAACTAATGGAAGGACTTATTAGAAAGATTGTGGTCGGAAAGGACCCCAAGAACGGCATGGCCTATTATATTGGCATGCGAGCTGGTAAGGGAAATGTATCCGCCATCGTAATGGACGAGGAGCACCTTTACAGATTTCAAAAGAAAAGATATTTAATTTACATCGAAGAGGAGGATTCAACCATGCTTTGGAAGTCTATTGACTCCATGCCCTGTATGATTGAGTTTGACTTAAATTTTTAATTCATGAAAACTTTAAACTTTTTCATAGTCTACCTAGAAAAGCGATTGAACGATACGATCAAAACCGCTGGGGGGCTAGAGCTTTACCTAAACCCAAAATACGATGAGTTCAAAAATCGAATCAATGAAGGAGAAGTGGTTGCTGCGCCCCTTAAACACGATACTGGCGTTCAAGTGGGTGACACCCTTTACTTCCATCATCATGTTGTTATTAACAAGGGCCAGCCTCTTACTGGTAACGACGATCACTATCTTGTTATGTACGATCCTGAGCGGGCTGTCAGTTCTCAAGCTTTTGCTTACAAGTCTAAAGAGACGGGAGAAATTAAGCCTCTCTCTACGTGGTCAATTCTTGAATACGTGGAGGAAGAAGATGAGGTTAAATCCGATGTTATCGAAATTGTCAAACTTGAAGAAAGCCCTGTACAAAAAGGTCGTGTATCATTCAAGAGCGATAAGCTTGACGAAGTTGGATTAGAGATTGGAGATGTAGTTGGCTTCCCAAAGAAGATGGACTACAGGTTTGTGATTGATGAGAAGGAGTACTACCGCACTCGTGTTGAAGACTTAATGTACAAAGAGCTCTGACATGTGGAGTAAAGAAGAAACCTGGGAGCTCCTGGAGGAAGAGGAGTGTTTGATCGCTGATGGGTTCAACGAGGCCGTTATAGGAATCGTTTATGGGGTTCAGCCCAGAGCCGTTTATAGCGTAAAGAAAATTGTTGACATCCTTATGGAGGATATGAGTTACGAAGATGCTGTTGAGTATTTCGAATACAATGTCGCTGGTTCATACTTAGGGGAGAAGACACCCCTGTATGTTTACGATATCCAGGAAGATGTCTAAGTTCACTACTATCAGTGCGTCCAAGAGGTTGATGGCAAGCATGGAGGTTGCTATCAACAATATGATTGAAGAAGTGAAGAAACCTGTAGACCCAGAAGCTGGTGGGTCCGCAAGAAAAGCAGAATTGCAATCCATTAAACAAACAGCTATTGACTGTAAGGAGTTGCTGATAGAGCGTCAGCGTTTAGAACAAATGGTTAAAGAGCTACAAGACAATGGATCAATCGAAAAAGAAAAAGACTACTCAGGTGGATTCGCAGAAAAATTCTCAAAATAGTCCTAGCGGTTTAATATACTGGGACGACTATGACTTTGATAATCAAGACAATACGGCTGGTTACTTAAAGATAAATATATGCACCCGTAGCTCAGCTGGATAGAGCATCTGCCTTCTAAGCAGACGGCCACAGGTTCGAATCCTGTCGGGTGTACGAATTAAATTAAATGTCTGTACTTATAGATATAGAGGGATATGAGACTAAAGGGATTAAGATCGACCCTAATGGTACAGAGGGAGCTCACGTCGAATCGAGTGGGCTACTTATTGTCCTTCCAAAAAAACCAAAGCGATCTGAGATACTCTTCCATGAAAAGCCAAAGGGCATGCAAATGTGGAGGCGCTTACCTATGCCCGAAGAGCTGCAGAGGATTCGAAGTATGGATGAGTGGTTCGAGAAACCTGCCGAGTTTCGATCAAGGTTTCGTGTATACATCGAGAAAGAGTTTCAACGCAGGAGGGACGGTGTGTGGTTTTACAATAATGGGGAACCTACGTATATTACAGGGAGACACTATATGTTTTTACAGTGGTCTAAAATTGATATCGGATACCCATCATACCTTGATTTCCAAAGAAAAATCTTTCTCCACATGGCTGCTTGCGAGGCTGATCCTCGCTGTTTCGGTCAGCTTTATACTAAGTGTCGTCGCTCTGGTTACACCAATATATGCTCTTCTGTACTTGTTGACGAAGCTAGTCAGGTTAAAGAAAAGCTGTTGGGCATTCAGTCAAAGACTGGTAAAGACGCTCAGGAAAACATCTTCATGAAGAAGGTGGTTGCGATCTTTCGCAGCTACCCATTCTTCTTCAAGCCCATCCAGGACGGTACCACGAACCCACGTATGGAGCTGGCTTTCCGTGAGCCATCCAAGCGGATCACCAAGAACAACAAGACTTCCCATCGAGGTGATGCACTGAATACCGTAATCAACTGGAAGAACACCACCAACAACGCATACGATGGTGAAAAGCTGCACATGCTGTATCTGGACGAGGCGGGTAAGTGGGAGAAACCTACTGACATCCGCGAGGCGTGGCGTATCGAGCGCACATGTCTTATAGTGGGTAAGCGCATCGTAGGTAAAGCGCTGGTAGGCAGCACCGTAAATCCTATGAACAAAGGAGGAGAGGAATACAGGGGGCTGTGGGAAGATTCAAACCCAAACGAAAGAAACAACAACGGTAGAACCAGGTCGGGACTTTACAGAATATTCATTCCTGCATACGAAGCGCTGGAGGGTTTCTTTGATAAGTATGGGCATGCGGTAATAGAAAACCCCCCGAACCATAAGCCTGATTTTACACGTCGTATAAAGTTCCCTGGCGACATCATAGGCATAGACGGGGAGGTCATAGATCAAGGCAGTAGGTCTTATCTAAAGAACGAGCGAGAATCATTTAAGGACGACCCATCGGAACTAAACGAAATAATCAGGCAGTTCCCATTCACCGAGGACGAGGCATTCAGGGACAGCATCGAGGGCAGCCTGTTCAACATCGGTAAGATATACCAGCAGATAGAGCACAACGATGACCTCTACCCAAATCCTGTGGTGCAGGGTAATTTTGTGTGGAGGGAGAAAGACAAAGAAGCGGCCTTTTCTCCAGATCCTAACGGAAGGTTCCGTGTGGCTTGGCTTCCACCAGATCACCTTAGGAATATCAGCAAAGAAGAAAGAGGCAAGCGCGTACCGCCTAACGGACACATCGGAGTGGGGGGAGTTGACTCCTATGATCTCGACTCTACGGTAGACGGCAGGGGATCGAAGGGTGCCCTTCACATGTACAACAAGTTCAACATGGATGTCCCACCAAACATGTTTGTCGTAGAGTATGCTTCTCGTCCTGACCTAGCCAGCATCTTTTACGAGGACGTGCTTATGTGTGCGTTCTTTTACGGGTATCCATTACTTATAGAAAACAACAAGTATGGTATCGCAAGATACTTTGAATCAAGGGGTTACGACGGTTACTTAATGGATCGTCCAGACTTTCTGAGAAACCCCAATGCTTCTTCCAACGTAAGGACCAAGGGTATCCCGTCTAACTCTCAAGATGTAATTCAGTCTCACGCTCAAGCTATCGAGGCTTACATTCACGACTACGTTGGCATAAGGGCCGAGACTGAAGAGTTTGGTAATATGTATTTCAATAGAACCCTAGAGGATTGGATTGCATACAAGATTGACAAGCGAACTAAGTTTGACTTGACTATTAGTTCTGGTTTGGCCCTTCTTGGTGCTCAAAAGGCAAAGAAGAAAAAGGAGAGGTCAGACTTTAAAGAGAAAACCTTTTTCAGAACTTACAAGCCAAAAGCCTGGCACTCTTAGTTTTACTATATTTGCATTGAGTTAATATGACTCCATTCAGTGCAGATGTACAGTAACAATAAAAAACCAGCTAGTTTCCCAGACCCTTTAGCTTCCTCTGAAGAGAAGAAGAGCAAGGACTATGGCTTGAAATATGCTAAGTCTATTTACCAGCAATGGGGCAAAATAGATCACGAAGGCTCTACCTATAAAAGCCGAAAAAATATTTTTGAAAGAAACAGAAAGTATGCGAACGGAACGCAGGATACAAATATCTATCGTTCTCTTCTTACCTCTCTTGACCCTAATAATGGCGATGGGAGCATGCTTAATCTGGATTTCACACCAGTTCCTATCCTTCCTAAGTTTGTTCGGATCGTAGTCAACAAGATCCTGTCTCTTCGTCCATATCCAAACCTGGAGGCCGTTGATCCTTTGTCTTCCTCTGAAAAAGATAAAGAGAGAAGAAAGATGGAGATGATGATCGAAGCAAAAGAAGAGCTTGCTAAGATCCAGGAAAAAACTGGGGTGTCTGTTGGAATGAACTCCAAGGATATCCCAGAAACGCTAGAGGAGGCCGAAATATTTATTGGAAACAACATCAAGTCTTCTTCTGAGATTGCGGCTCAGGTCGCAACCAACTTGACGCTGGAGTGGAACAACTTCAACGACACCACGCTGAGAAGATGCGTTAATGATCTCACGATTCTTGGCATGGCTGTCGTTAAGAGAAGCAACGACCCTGAGCATGGAATCAAGACGGAGTATGTGGATCCATCCAGCTTTATTCACAGCCACACAGAAGACCCAAACTTCGATGACCTGGTGTATGCTGGTCACGTAAAGTATATCACCATTGGAGAGCTCAAGCGCATTGCTTCTGATCAGTTTACTGAGGAGGAGTATAAGGAGATTGCTCGGTCGGCTCAAAAGAGGTATGGTTACGATCAGGCTAAAATGAGCCAGTCGCAATATGATGTGAATGCTCGACGAGCTAATTATGGTTACGACGAATACAAGGTCGGCGTCTTGGACTTTGAGTTTATATCTGTCGATTGTGAGTTCTTCGAGTCCAAGGAAAGCAGGTATGGGAATATTGGCTTTTACGCCAAGGGTGAGAATTACAAAGGTCCAAAGAACTCTGTCTTCAACAGAGACGTAATGAAGTTGGAAAGTGCTGCTGTGTATGGGGGCTGTTACATTCTGGGAACTGACTATCTGTTTAGCTACGGGAAGAAAAACAACATCCCTAAGAATATTCACGATATCTCCAGAACCAATCTGTCTTACTCTGCTTGTGCCACCAACCTGCTCGATATGGTACCAAAGTCTATGGTGGATAGCTGCATTGGTTTTGCTGATCAACTTCAGCTTACTCACCTAAAGATCCAGCAGGCGGTAGCCAAGGCTAAGCCTGACGGAATTATCATTGACATCGAGGGACTGGAGAACGTCCAGCTTGGAAAAGGAGGCGAGCTTCAACCGCTGGACCTCCACGATATCTACGAGCAGACTGGTGTTTTTTATTACAGAAGCAAGAACCCAGAAGGTGGATTCCAGAATCCGCCCATCAGGGAGATCGGTAACAGCATTCGAAACATCAACGAACTTATTGGACTGTACAATCACTACCTCCGTATGATTCGTGATGCTACTGGTATCAACGAGGTTATGGATGCTAGCTCACCTAAGACTGATGCCCTGGTTGGTGTCAGACAGCAAGCTTTGGCGGCGGCAAACAATGCCATTTACGATATCACAAATTCTTCGATGGTCTTGTATAAGAAGGTCTGTACAGATATTGTGAAGTGCGTTCAGGTCATCCACCCCGATTCTGTTCTTTACAGGATATACGAGAATGCTATTGGGCAGGAGAACATGAAGGTGTTGAGTTCTTTCAGGAACCTTGCCATGTACAACTTTGGCGTTACAGTGGTCAAGGAGATGGAGGAGGCTGAGCGACAGTATCTAGAGCAGAACATTCAAATTGCTCTCGGCCAGAAAGAGATTGATTTGGAGGATGCCATTGCGGTTCGTCAGCTCAAGGATATCAACCAGGCGGAAAGGCTGTTGATCGTCCGCAGAAAGAAGCGAATTGCCATGAACCAGCAAGTCGCCATGCAGAATTCTCAGCAGCAAGCTCAGATTCAGCAACAGTCAGCTATGGCTTCTTCTCAAGCGAGACAACAAGAAATGCAAATCGAAGCTCAGCTGAAGTCCCAGGAGATGCAACTTAAGAATCAACTAGAGGCACAGCTCGAAAGTGTGAAGCACGAGTTTAGAAAGGAGATTGAAATGATCAAGGCTCAGGCTACCCTCGGATTTAAGACAGATGACAAAGAGTTTAAAGAGAAGATAGAAGTGTTAAAAGAGGACAGAAAAGACGAAAGAAAAAAAAAGAAGTGAACGTACCAAAACAAGATTAAATATCAAAGAAAAGAAGAGCGCGAAAAACATGTAGAAGAGGCAGTCAACGAAAAAACTCAAATGCTAGGATAATAAAATGGCGCAAACAATAAACTTAGATACTTCTCAGAGAGTAGACATTACTTGTAGGAAAGGCGACACTTTTGAATTGTCTTTGACCTTGAAGGATGACGCATCAACTCCTGTTTCAATAGTTAATGAAAACGACTCATTTAAAATGGAGGTCAGAGCTTCTGATGATTCTAATGCTGCCTATGAGACTACAGCAGGAGATACCAATGACAACATCATACTCAGCACTTTGGACGCCACAAGTGGAGCCACTAAAAAGATAACTGTTAAAGACTCCAGCGGTGTGGACTTGCCGCACGCTGATGGCGGATCAGCCATAGTTACGGATGGCATTGTAAAGTTTGCTGTTACCTCTTCAATAATGGCAACTAGACCCGCTGGACTATATGTTTACGACATTGAAATGACAGACGCTTCAGCGTCAAATAAAGTCACCACTTTAATTTACGGTACGTTTAAAATCAATGAAGACGTAAGCGTATAATGGCAACCAATATTACCATATCGACTAGCGGCACCACGACCGTGGTGACTGTCCCTTCAGTAAGCAATAATATTTCTATATCGAAAGCGGCAGGTGGTTCCAATACGTTTATAGGACTTAATGATACCCCTTCCTCTTTTACTGCTAGCAAGTTTTTAAAGGTGAACTCAGGCGGGACTGCTGTCGAGTTTGTAGATACTCCTGGCGCATCATCTTTAAACGAACTTAGTGATGTCAGCACTACAGGGGGTGCTAATGGAGATGTGCTTGTTCGTAATTCATCGGGTAATTACACTACAAGTCAGAACTTACAGGAGTTAAGATCCCTCCTGAAAACTGGTACGGGTACAACAACCTTGACGGGTGATGGATCAGGTAGTAGTACTGACGACGGTCGTTTAGAGTTGACTTCAACCGCAGGAAAGGTGAAGTTTGCAACTAACTCCGAAATGGAGTTGACTGCAACCACGGCAAAGCTCAAAGCGGGCGTAACCGAGCTGAAAATCACAGAAACCTCCCCTGGCGATATCGAGTTTATCGTGGCCACTGATGCTTCGGGTTCAACGGCGTTTACGGCAGTTCATATTGACGGGACGACAACGGCAAATGCGGCTGACGTTATCATCAAGAACGGGTCAAACCTAAAGATTGAAAGCAGCAGCGCATCAGCTAATCTGCGGTACACGGGTTCAGGCAATGCTAATCTTACTCTGCCGAGCTCAACAGGAACACTTGCCCTTACAAGTCAGATAACTGCTGATACAAATACTCAAAACTCCTACACCATATCATGCGTGGATGGAGACAACTCCGATGAGGAAAAGATTAGGCTGACTCAGAGCGGTGCAGATGGAGCGGCTACTGACGACATAGTTTTAGAGGCGGGGACAGGTTTAAGTATCGCAAGAGCTGGTGATAAGATTACTTTCACCAATACTGTTAGTGACACCAATACAATGGGCGGTGGGTTTACGGTGTCCGCTACGACCGATACCACCGCGACTACCATCACTGAAGGCGACGACCTTTTCTTTGCCGCAGGAACAGGCATCACTTGTGAGACTACATCGGATGGTACGGTTACTATCAGTAGCACCATTACTGATACTAACACTCAAAACGCTTACGCGATATCGTGTGTAGACGGGGACAACTCTGACGAAGAAAAGATTAGACTCACTCAAAGCGGTGCGGCAGGATCAGCTACAGATGACATAGTTCTTGAGGCTGGAACGGGTCTTTCCATCGCAAGATCTGGCGACAAGATTACCTTTACTAATACGGTAACTGATACCAATACAACAGACTTAGTAACCGATACATCACCACAACTTGGTGGAAACCTTGATGTAAACGGAAATGATATTGTAAGCACTTCTAATGCTGACATTGAGTTAGATCCCAACGGCACAGGTAAGGTTGTGTTCAAGGGCAACTCTGATAAAGGTGCTGGTCAGTTTGTTCTGAACTGCGAGCAGAATAGCCACGGCATTGTAATTAAGGGGCCACCTCACTCTGCTGGTGCTTCCTATACGCTGACACTTCCAAACACAGACGGGAGTGCAAACGAAGTATTAAAGACTGACGGTAGTGGCAACTTAGACTGGGTTGCTCAGACGGACACCAATCTTGGCAGCACTGACCAAACCCTAAGCGGAACCAGAAACATCGACATGGGCAGCAACTTCTTGACCTTCAAATCAGGGAGTAATCTGCGAATGCAGTATGATCCCAACGATGATAGGTTTGAGTTTAACAACGGCTTGCGAGTAAATGGAAGCTTTATTACAGCAGATGGCGGTCTTAACGCTGGGCTTGTTAAGTTTAATGAGCCTACTCAGGGGGGAACAAATGGCGTCATCTTAAGGGGTCCTTCAACAAATCTTACTAGTGATGTAACATTTGTATTGCCAGACGCAGATGGCAGTGCAGGACAATTTCTTAAAACTGACGGGGGAGGTAATTTAAGCTTTGCTTCTGCTGGAGGAAGTGGATCGACAACCTTTTTGGGTCTTACCGACACGCCTAGCTCATTTACAGCAAGCAAGTTCTTAAAGGTGAACTCAGCAGGAAATGCTGTTGAGTTTGTTGATGGCGGTGGTAGTGGAATCTCAAATGTGGTTGAAGACACTACCCCTCAGCTCGGTGGGGACCTAGACACCAATGGGAAGAATGTGCTGTTCGCAAAGACTTCGAACACCGATAACAGCAGCAATGGCGACATAGTAAAGATTGGAAGTGGCTCAACTACACAAGGGGAGCTTTGTTACTATACTTCAAGTGGTACCTGGGTTGCAGCGGATGCAGACGCTGCGGGGACGGCTGGTGGAGTACTCTTGGCTATCGCTCTAGGCACTGACCCTGATGTAGATGGGATGTTGCTGCGTGGCATGTACACACTCGATCACGATCCAGGGACTGTTGGGGATGAGCTTTATGTTTCTACTACAGCTGGAGATATTACATCTACCGCACCTTCAGGCACAGGAGACATTGTTCGTGTGGTCGGCTATTGCCTTGATAGCACGAACGGACAGATTTGGTTTAATCCTTCTAATGACTTTATCACTCTTGCGTAATGCCAGACATAGATCAGAAAAACGGTATAGACATGGCTAACATTGCATCTATAAACGGACAGGATATTCCAGCCTCTGGTGGAGCTTTTGACCCTGTGGCTGGGACGGGAACGTACACCACCACATTGCCAACGTCTGGATTGATACAGATGGGAGGGGCATACAGGCAACCCTACAGCGAATCAGCCTCCAGCGGAAAGCACAGCGGCGGCGACGATGTTACTGGGTTTACCCTGGGGACAGATATAGTTAGAAACTACTCTTCAGACGTCAATGGTATCCACGCTAGAGCTGCTACGCCATTTACCCCAACCGTATCAAAAATGGCGGCTGGAGGGTATGCAATTTTTATTATAGATACAGACGGAAAGATGTGGATTGCGGCTACATCCAACAGCTATTGGGGCGGCTCAGGGAGTGTCTCGCGGAGGACCTTTACTCAGCTTACAGGGGTTGGCGACTCTGATACGGGATGGACAGACGTATCCGCCTGTTCTTCTACTGCACTAGCTATAAACTCTGGAAAGCTTTATGGTATTGGCAACAACAGTTACGGAAAGTTTGGAAATGGTTCAACCTCTTCGTCTTACAGTAATTGGACTCAAATAGGAACAGATAGCGACTGGGTTAGCGTATCTGTCAGTCAAAATCATACTGCTGCTATTAAGGGGTCAAGCAACGTGCTTTACACTGCTGGGCGAAACAACGACGGAATGACTGGACAAAACACCCAGTCAGGAAACACAACTACGTGGACTGCTGTAGATGCTACGAATCTCGTTAGCGCTACAAACAATAATTTTTCTTTTGTTGACGCAAGCTATCACCACACAACTGCGATTCAAAGCGGTAGGGCCTTTGCTTGCGGAAGATGTGACAGCAACGAACCTTTAGGTCAAAACTTAACCTCTGATCAAACCATCATGGTTCAAACTGGTTCTGTTGGCGGTACCCTTCAGACCGATTGGACTAAGTTTTACGCCAACTACTACTCTTCACACCTGATTAACTCTAGTGGTCATTTTTACCACCAGGGTGATGGGCAATATTACATGAGTGGAGACGGAACCCAGGATGATCATAAGGCTGGAGACGCTGTGAGAACGAGTACCTGGACTGATGCTGAAGACATCTACTATGCAAAAGGTCAATACATAGTCAAGTATCTTATCATAAAAAGATCTGGCAAGCTCTATTACGTTGGGTATACAAGAGAGGGAAATATATCACCTAATAGTACCAGCGGGGCATATATAACAAGCCCAACTTTACTTATAGACTCTCAGATAAACGGAGAAGCTGCCATTATAAGACCAGATTCAAACAGCGCCGAATCGTTAATCGCTCAATATCAATAAAAATGGCTACATACACAGTAAATATTACCTCTGAGTCTGATTTAGAGGAAAGCTGGAGTGACGATAATTGTCCAAACTTTTCTTTTGGGTTCAACGAATCTTCGTTAGACGAGTGCATTAAAATTAACGAAACAACCTGGCGAGCTACTTATGAAAGTATGGAATTGTCTTCTCCAAAAACATACACCTACTTGGATATGGTAAATGGAGGAGAAATTACTTACACGCTTGCGGCGGGAGAGTATGGCGTCAGATCATAACTTTTTATTTTTATTACCTTTGCTAGATGTCTAACACCAGAGTAAAAAACCTTCTTAAGAAGCACGGATTATCTGGGGTAAACAAACCCAAGAGAACTCCGAAGCATCCTAAGAAGTCTCACATAGTGTTAGCGAAAGAAGGAAACAAAGTAAAGCTTATACGTTACGGTCAGCAAGGTGCGAAGACAGCGGGTAAGCCAAAGGCTGGAGAGAGCGACAAGATGAAGAAGAAGAGAGCCAGCTTCAAGGCTAGACACAGGCGCAACATCGCAAAGGGCAAAATGAGTGCAGCGTACTGGGCTAATAAAACCAAGTGGTAATGAAAGTCGTTAAGTATAAGAAAGGTGGAAAATTCACCGTGACCAACAAAAAAATGTCTATCGATCCGCCAAAAGGTTATCACTGGATGGAAGAGGGTGGTAGATACTATTTGATGAAAGGCGATTACGTTCCACACCCTGGAGCTGTGGAGAAGGCTACGTTTAAAATGGCTGACCACCCAAAGAAGAAGTGATGGCGAAGTCTCCAGCACAGCAAGCAGCGATTGCTATCGCTATGAAGAAAGCAGGTAAAAAACCTCAGTCTGCTAAGAAAGGCATGAAGTTCAACCCTAAGTATACTCGTGGTAGTTCGGATGTAGAAAGAAGAAAAAAGCTTATGGCACAGATTTCCGCCATCTATAAAAAGCATAGGGGCACCAAGTCAAAAAGAAAGAAGAAAGGATTCCCACCCGCTGTGGCTGCTCGACTCAAGAGGCTCATGGCACAAAGAGATAAGATATGAAAGCGAAGAAGAAATTTCCAGACCTCAATAAAGACGGTAAGATTACACAGGCTGATATCTTAAAGGGTAGAGGAGTCTTTGAGGAAGGAGGAGTTGTAAAGTACAAGAAAGGCGGGAAGGTCAAGAAGAAAAAGAAGAAGGGTGGAGGCATGGCTGGTCTTGACGCTGCACAGAAAGAGGTGTATCGTCGAGGTCTAGCTGCGTACATGTCTTCTGGAAATAGACCAAAGGTTTCTCAGCATGCCTGGGCTATGGCTAGGGTGAAGAGTGAGTTTGGTAGAAAGGAAGCCGCTAAGATCCGCGCTCGAAAAGGCAAGAAGAAATAATTATATATTTGCAAAAAGAATAGCAATGGGATATTTAGGAGATTTAGAAAAAGCTCTTCACGGTCAACTATCAAGCGCTTTCGCGGATACAAACACAAATATTGTCCGCCCCCCAGAAAATATGGCGATTATTGCAATTCAGTTTTTAGCGAACACTAAGCTGGATTCTTTGGTCGCTAAAGATGCGGGATTGACTATCAACACTGAATCCTCGTCAAACAGCACAGGAAATTTTACAAGAAAGGTAGATCAAACTACGGCGACGACTAATAAAATTATTTTTGACGATACCAACGCTGCCTCTGGTGTAGCTGTTGGTGATGAGGTTTATGACGTAGATGGCGTTTTGTTTGGAACTGTCACTGAGTTAGATCCAGACGGAGACAACGCTAATGAAATCAAAATTAGCGCGTCGCTCAGCGTAGCTGATAATGAGGTTTTGAGTTTTATCACCCCAGGAGAAAGAACTTCTCAGGGTGTTGGTGGTCAGACAATCGACAGCGATCAGATTTTCCCTGGCGGTTTAACCATTTATGGTCGATGGGATGCGGTTTCACTTCATACTAGCGATACCGACGGAGGCATTATTTGCTACTTCGGCGATTAATAATAAACAAATCTTAATTTAATGGAAGAAAATACACAACCCGTAGAGGTGATGGAGCAAGAGGCTCCCGTCTCTACACCAGAGCCGTCGTTTACCTTTATCTCTGACGAAGAGGTAGCAGCGGCGCAACAAGAACCTCAAGAAGAACAGCCTACACAGGAAGTTGCTCCAGAGGTTCAACAAGAAGAAACTATTGCTGAGCCTCAGCCCGATCAAGCGGAGACTCAACAAGAATACGCCCCAGAGCAAATCGAAGGTGCGGTGCTAGAATTTCTTAGCGAAAGGCTGGGGAGAAGCATTCAATCCCTTGACGACCTCCAGGCACAACAGCAAGAGCAAAGAGAGCTCGACGAACGTATCTCAGCAATCGCAGATTTTGTCGATAAGACAGGCCGCGACCCTAGAGATTGGTTTATCTATCAGTCTATGAACCCATCCGAAATGGATGACATGACTGCTATTCAGGTGCAAATGTCAACTGATTATCCGAACCTTTCTCAAGAAGAGATATCTACTTTGATCTCTAGCAAGTATAAGCTCGACACCGACCTGCACTCAGAGGAGGAGGTGAAGCTTTCGCTTTTGCAGATGAAGATTGACTCAGCGAATGCGCGAAAGAGTATTGATGAAATGCGATTGCAGTATCAAGCTCCAGAGCCACAAGCTAAAGAGGAGACTTCATTGATTGATGACAACTGGGTTTCGAATATGCGAAGTGAACTGCAAGACCTTGAAGGGATCGACTTCGATCTTGGAAACGGAAACGTGTTCACCTTCGGTATGGACGAAACATACAAGGGTCAACTAGCTGAGAAAAATGCTCGCCTTGACGAGTTCTTCGATCCTTACGTGCGAGAGGATGGTAGCTGGGATTACGATATGCTCAACATGCACAGAGCTGTTATCGACAACGTAGACAAAATCGTTCAGTCTGTTTACAGACAGGGGATGGCGGATGCGCAGAGAGCGGTAGTGCAGAACGCAGCAAACGCAACTCCTACGTCACCGAATCAAGGAATGGCACAAACAGAATCAAGCCCGTTGGCTGATCAGCTCAGAGACGCTCTGGGCATTAGCCGTGGGTTTGGCAACATTAATAGCTAAAAAAATAAATTATGGCATTTGCAAAAAATAACGCAGCGAGCACCAACTTAGGGCCGCTGCAATATGATGCTACTCCAGATAAGTACACTTCTCTGGGTACGCTCATTGACCCAACTAAGCCTGACGTGCGCGACTTGTACGTTCAGACTTTCGGTGATCAAGGTATCACTGGTCTTCTCGATGTGACTGGAGCTAAGCGCTCTGCTGGTACTGCTGACGAAGTTTGGTGGTACGAAGAGGGTCGCATCAACAGAAAGCTCACGGGTACTATCACGGCTTCTAGCGACAGCCTTACTATCACCCATATTGACGGAACCGCAGTAACTAGTTCTCAGAACGCATCTGATTTCTTGCGTCCAAACGACGTATTGTTGGCAGCTTCTAACCGTCGCTACATTGTTTCTGGCACTATTGCCGATACTGATAACAGCTTTACTGCTGTGTTGAAGGACATGGACGGTACGGCCATCGATGGTGACGTTGCTGCTCAAACGTTCACCGTTATCGGTAATGCTTGGGGACAAGGGCAGTCTCAGCCTACCTCTCCATTCGAGATGGATCTTAAGCTTAGAAAGAATCCTTACATCATCGCAAAGGAAACATTCCACGTAGCTGGTTCTCAGGCAACTAACATCGGTTGGTTGAACGTGAACGGTCAGAACATGTGGTACCTGAAGGGTGAGATGGATGCTCGCAGAAAGTTCATGAACACTCGTGAGGCTATGCTCGTCTTCGG
>ERZ869936.1314-NODE-1314-length-18151-cov-4.823607_pt1 | contig 18151 bp, 21 predicted proteins | sample MGYA00520876_ERZ869936 | MGnify/ENA primary metagenome ERZ869936 (study PRJEB32218, sample SAMN09650985) | biofilter metagenome | isolation source: enrty point of leading RO module | place: Saudi Arabia: Thuwal, RO plant located on Red Sea | collected 2016-02-17 ...
CGAAGTGCCAGTAGAGCGCGGCGATCTCGAGGTTGAGCGACTTCTCCGGCGGCAGGTTGCCCTTGATCGCATCCTTGAGCAGCGTCGCCAGCCAGAGCGTGCCCATCGTCACGTGGGCGCCGTGGAAGCCGGTCAGCGTGTAGAACGACGCCGAGAAGAGGTTGGTCGAGTACCCCAGCCCCAGGTGGTAGAAGTGCATGAACTCGTACACCTGCATCCCGGCGAAGAACATGCCGCACAGCACGGTGAGCGACAGCCAGGTGAGCAGCTTCTTGCGGTTCCCCTCCTGCGCGCCGTTGAGCGCCATCACCACGAAGAACGAGGAGAACAGCAGCACGGCGGTGCCGCCGGTGACCAGCGGGACCTCGAAGATGTCCTTCGGGCCCGGGCCGCTGACGCTCTGCCCCCGGTAGATCAGGAAGGTCGAGATCAGCGTGGCGAAGAAGAGGCATTCCGACCCGATGAAGGTCCAGATCGCCAGCTTCCGGTTGTCGATCGGCAGCGAGGTGTGGTGCCCGCCGGCCGAGTGGCCGTGATCCATCGCGGCAGAGCTCATGAGCGCGCCGTCCTCAGTGATGCGTGGCGTGGGCGTCGACCGGCTCGTACGCCCACTTGAAGATGCCGACGGTGGTGATCGCGAAGCCCAGGATCCCCACCGGGTGGAACGGGAACGCCCAGAACTTCGGGAGCATGAACCCGACGAAGAAGACCAGGATCCCCACCGACACGATCAGCGGCCACCAGCTCGGCCCCGGCATGTGGATCCCCTTGCCGCTCACGTGCGCCGGCTCGGGCAGCCGGTCGACCCCGGCGGCGCGCCGCGCGGTCCAGACCGGGTCCTTGCCAGTCACCACCGGCTCCTCGCCGAAGTTGAACTCCTGCGGCGGCGACGGGATGGTCCACTCCAGCGTGGCACCGCCCCACGGGTCGGCCGGCGCGTTGGCCGGGCCGCGCCACGTCTTGATCAGGTTCCAGATGAACACCAGGAACGCCAGCATCAGGACGAACGCCCCGGCGGTCGCCATCAGGTTGTAGATGTCGAAGCCGAGCCCGGCCGGGTAGGTGTACACCCGCCGCGGCATCCCCAGCAGCCCGGCGAAGTGCATCGGGAAGAACGTCAGGTTGAAGCCGAGGAACATCAGCCAGAAGTGCGCCTTGCCGAGGCCCTCGTCGAGCATCCGCCCGAACATCTTGGGCCACCAGTAGTAGGCGCCCGCGGTCAGCGCGAAGATCGACCCGCCGAAGAGCACGTAGTGGAAGTGCGCCACCACGAAGTACGAGTCGGTCTGCTGCAGGTCGGCCGGCGCCACCGAGTGCATCACGCCCGACAGCCCGCCGATGACGAACATGGCGATGAAGCCCAGCGCGAAGTACATCGGCGTGGCGAGCCGGACCGAGCCGCCCCAGACCGTGCCCATCCAGTTGAACACCTTCACGCCGGTCGGGATCGCGATCAGCATGGTGGCCAGCGAGAAGAACGAGTCGGCGAGCGGCCCCATCCCGGTGGCGAACATGTGGTGCGACCACACGCCGAAGCCGAGGAAGGCGATGAACGCCATCGAGAACACCATCGCGCTGTAGCCGAACAGCGGCTTGCGCGAGAACACCGGCAGGATCTCCGAGATGATCCCGAACGCCGGCAGGATCAGGATGTACACCTCGGGGTGGCCGAACACCCAGAACAGGTGCTGCCACAGCATCGGGTCGCCGCCGGCCGCCGTCACGAAGAAGCCGGTGCCGAACACCCGGTCGGCCATCAGGAAGATCAGCGCCACCGTGATCACCGGGAACGCCAGCAGCACCAGGATCTGGGTGATCAGCGTGGCCCAGGCGAACATCGGCATGCGCATCAGGGTCATCCCCCGGGCGCGCATGTTGAGGATCGTCGTGAAGAAGTTCACGCCGGCGGCCAGCGAGGCGATGCCCAGGATCTGCAGGCCGATCACCCAGAAGTCCATGTTGATGCCGGGCGAGAACTCGCGCCCCGACAGCGGCGCGTACCCGAACCAGCCGCCGTTCGGCGCGCCGAAGATGAACGATGCGTTGAGGAAGATCCCGCCCAGCATGAACACCCACAGCGACATCGCGTTCAGGCGTGGGAATGCCACGTCCCGCGCGCCGATCAGCAGCGGGACGAAGAAGTTGAAGAACATCGCGCTGAGCGGCATCACGGCCAGGAAGATCATCGTGGTGCCGTGCATCGTGAACAGCTGGTTGTACAGCTCGGCGCTCACCAGCTTCCCCTCCGGCCCGGTGAGCTGGGCCCGGATGATCAGCGCCTCCAGCCCGCCGATCAGGAAGAAGATGAAGGCCGAGGCACCGTACATGATGCCGATCTTCTTGTGGTCGACCGTGGTGAGCCACTCCACCAGCGCACTGCGGCGGGCCGGGGCGGCTTCGGTGTCGAGTACCGTCGTCGTCATTGGGCGTCGCTCCCCGGCCTACTGCCTGGTGCGGAGGAAGGCGGCGAGCGCCGCGGCCTCCGCGTCGGTGACCTGGTACACCCCCGCCATCGCGACCCCCTCCTTGAAGGCGGCCGGATCCTTGATCCACGCGGCGAGGTTGGCATCGGTGTTCTCCAGCCAGCCCGAGGCGATCATCCGGCGCGTGCCGATGCCGCCAAGGTTGGGACCCAGCACCGTCGTCGGCGCGCCGGCCGAGCCAAGCGCATGGCAGCCGACGCAGGCCTTGGTCAGGAACAGCTGGCGTCCCTGGGCGACCTGCGGATCCTCAGGCAGCGGGGCCGGCTGGGTGGTGTCGCTCGGCGGCACCGGCGGGCGGATCGCCGCCTGGGCGCTGTCGGCCTGGCGCCGCGCCACCCACGCGTCGAAGTCGGCCGGCGCCACCGCCATGGTGTAGAACGCCATGCGGCCGTGCTGCAGCCCGCAGAACTCGGCGCACACCCCCGGATACTCGCCGGTGTCGATCGCCGTGAACCAGATCCGCGTCTCGCGGTTCGGGAACACGTCGCGCTTCCCGGCGAACTGCGGCACCCACCACGAGTGCAGCACGTCCACCGACTTCATCCGCACGTCCACCGTGCGACCCACCGGGATGTGCAGCTCGTTGGCCGTCACGATCCCCAGGTCGGGATAGCGAAACTCCCACCACCACTGGTGGCCCACCACGTCCACGCGCAGCGGCGCGCTGCCGTCCGCCGACGTCTCGGGGATCTCGGCCGTCTCGAAGATCACCCGCACCGTCGGCACCGCCACGAACGCCAGCACCGCCGCCGGGATCACCGTCCAGATGATCTCCACCAGCGTGTTGCCGTGCGTCTGCGCCGGCTCGGGATCGTTGGGCTTCGCCCGGAAGCGGAAGATCGCGTACAGCAGCGCCGCCTCGACCCCGATGAAGATGATCGTGGCCCAGAACACGGTCGTCTGGAACAGGCCGTCGACCACCTCGGCGAAGTCGCCCTTGGGGTGGAGCGTCGACTGCGGATAGGACTCGGAGGCGCCACAGCCGGCCACCAGCACGGCCAGGAACGCCACGAGGAGTCCGTGGGGCAGCCATTGCCGCCACGGCGCGCGTGCAGGTCGCATCAATCGTCCCGTTTGCGGGTCGCGGTGTTTGTGAAGCCGTTCACAAGGCTTCGGGCGGGTAGAGAATAGCCAGCGAGGGGGGGTGGGTCAAGAAAAACCGGGGCACTACCACGCGTCCAGCGGCAGGTCGTAGGGGACCGGGTCCGCGACCGCGATCGAGAAGTGCCACCACTCGTTCTCGTAGTTGACGAACCCCTCCGCCGACATCGCCTCCACCAGCCGCTGCCGGTTGGCCGCCACCGCCCCGGTGGCGTTCGCTGTGTGCGCCGCCGCGGTGAAGGTGTCGTAGGGGGTCCCCATGTCCAGCTCGCGTCCATCGGCGAGGCGGACCAGGGTCAGGTCCACCGCAACGCCCTGGTTGTGGCGCGAGCGACGGGCGATGTACCCCTGCTCCAGCAGGTCGGTGCGCCCGGTCCGCTCGCACCACGCCACCATCGCCAGCGTCGCCCGGACCGGCCGGTAGCCGTCGAACACCTTGAGTGCCAACCCCTGCCCCGCCAGCCGCTCGGCGACCCGCCCGAGCGCGGCAGCGGCCTCGCGCCGGAGCAGCACCACCGGCCGCCCGTACCCGGGGAGTGGCGCGCCGGTGAAGTTGTTCGCGGTGGCGTAGCGGACCTCACGCCGGATCGCCGGTGGCAGCTCGGCCAGATCCCGGCGTGCCGCGGAATCGGGCGCGGCCACCTGCGCCGCGGCATTGGCCTGGGTCGCAGCCGGTGGCGCACCGCCACAGGCCCCGACGAACAGCAGTCCCGTTTGCAGGAGGCGTCGCATGCGAGGAAATCTACCGCTGACGCTGGCCAACGGCGGTCGCGTGACCCGGAGCCGGCCCGGCGGGGTCATTGGGTGACCACACCTGACCTCGAAACCGACCGCAATGGAGTGTGCCGTCCATGCCCCGACTCCCGGCCCTGCTTCCCCTGGCCCTCGCCGCCACCCTCGGATGCGGCGCGACAATCCTCCCGGGGGAGGAAATCGAGTTCGAGCTCGACGTTGGCGAATCGGCCCGCCTGGAGGACCTCGGCGTGGCCGTGCGCTTCGTGCGCGTGAGCGCGGACTCCCGCTGCCCGATCGACGTGACCTGCGCATGGCAAGGCGATGGCGCCGTGGTCCTGAGGCTGACCCGGGCCGATGACGAGAGCGACACCACCCTGCACACCGGCCTGGAACCGCGATCGGTGACCAGTCAAGGAATCACCCTGGAGGTCGTCGGGCTCTCGCCGGCGCCGCAGAGCACCCGGCCGATCGACCCCGACGCCTATCGCGTGCAGCTGCGCGCCCGGGGGAGCTGACCCCTCCCTCCCCCCGCTCCGGCGAGGTATACTCTTTCGAAGTGACACGGTCCACCCGGCAGCCGCTGGGTGGACCGTCCGATTCTATTCGCCGTCCCCCGAAGAGCAGGACAGCATGATCCAGGAAATGCGCGAGAAGCTCGGTCGCGAGATCGAGGAACTGACCCACGAGCTGGCGGTGCTGCTGCCCCAGGCCATCGCGACCGCGGTGGAGATGGGGGACCTGCGCGAGAATTCCGAGTACAAGTCGGCGCTCGAGCGCCAGCAGTTTGTCCAAGCCCGCCTGGGCCAGCTGCACCAGCGGCTCAACCAGCTCACCCAGCTGGCCAACACCGAGGCCCCCACCGACCGGGTGGGACTCGGCTCGCGCGTGACGGTCGAGGACGTCGGCTCGGGCGACCGCGAGGAGTACACGCTGGTGCTGGCCGAGATGATGGACATCGACGCTGGCCACATCTCGCTCGCGTCACCGCTGGGGCGCGCACTCAAGGATCGCAAGGTGGGCGAGGAGGTGTCGCTCACGCTGCCGACCATGCGCCGCAAGCTGCGCGTGGTGGAGCTGGTGACCATCCACCAGATGGTGACCGGGGACTGAGCGCCGTGGACTCGATCCCCAAGGAACTGCAGGTCGTCGGCGACCGGGTGCTCATCACCCCCGAGGAGGGCGACGAGCAGCGCACCCGCGTGGGGCTCTACCTTCCCGCCACCGCCATCGACTCCCAGCAGGTGCAGACCGGGTTGATCGTCGCCACCGGCCCCGGCGATCCGCTGCCCGACCCCTCGGCGTTCGACGAGGAGCCGTGGCGCGTCGCCGAGCGCACCCCGCGCCACCGGCCGATGCAGGCCCGCGTCGGCGACCACGCGATCTTCTTCCGCAAGGCCGCCGTGGAGATCAACTTCGAGGAGAAGCGCTACCTCGTCGTGCCGCAGGCCGCGATCCTGGTGCTGGTGCGGGACCGGATTCCGCTGCCGTAGGCGCGACGACGCGAAGGGCGAGGGGCAAGTTGTCACACCACGCCCCTCGCCCTTCGCCCCTCGCATTGTCGCGCTAACGCGATCTCAACCCCACCAGGGTGACGTCAAACACCAGCACCGCATCCGGCGGCACGGCTCCGGCACCCTCGATGCCGTAGCCCAGGTGGGGCGGGATCACCAGCTGTCGGCGGCCGCCGACCCGCATTCCCAGCAGGCCGTCCTCCCAGACATAGATCACGCGCCCGGTGCCGAGCGTGAACGCGAAGGGCCGGGACTCGGTCGCGTCGAAGATGCGACCGTCGGCGAGCAGTCCCACGTAGTGCACCTCGAGCACCATGCCGCTGTCGGCGCGCGCGCCGTTCCCCGCTTGCACATCGTGGATCCACACGCCGCGCCCGACACTGCGCAACGAATCCTCGGCGATGCCGAGGCGCGGGGAGAGGTTCCAGCTCGCCAGCGGCGAGAGGGTCCGCAGCTTGAGTTCCTGGGCTGCGAGGGGGGAGGAAACAAGGGCCGGTGCCAGCAGCAGCGCTGCAAGCACCGGCCATGTCGCGTGTCGCGCCGCCACGGACATCATCCGCCGGCGGGAGTCGACAGCGCCTCCTGGTACGCCTTGAGCTCGTCGTCGGTGTAGCAGGCGAAGATCACTTCCTCGAGGTACGCCTCGGCCTCGAGCGCTTCGCGCGTGACCGTGACCGCGATCGCCGCGGCGCCGGCGATCGGGTACCCGGGGCGGCCGGCGGAGATCGCCGGGAGCGCCACGCTCTCGCACCGGTTGTTGTGCGCCAGTTCCAGCGCGCGGCGATACGCCCCCGCCAGCAGCTCCGCCTCGCCCTGGCCGCCACCCTGCCACACCGGGCCCACCGCGTGCACCACGAACCGCGACGGCAGCGAGTAGGCGGACGTGATCACCGCGGACCCGGTGGGGCAGAAGCCGATCCGTGCGCACGCCTCGGCGAGCTCCGGTCCGGCGGCCTCATGGACCGCCTTGCTCACGCCGGGACTCGGCTTGAGGTCCTCGCGCGCAGCGGTGACGATCGCATCGACCGGAAGGGTGGTGATGTCGACGAGCCTCGCTTCCATGGACATCGTGTGCCTCCTTCCCGGTGGGTGCGTGGCGACGGCGAACGGGCGCCCCCCGGCGCCCGTGGGCGTCGCCATGGTCAGGATCCGCACGCGGAATCGGGGGCGTGCGGCTCGCGAGGAATGGTACCCCCGCCCGGGGGTCGACGCGAGGGGGCGGCTAGCCGTCCGCCAGGATGCGCGCGACGGCGTCGCGATGCGCGGATTCGATGCTGCCCGGACCGGTGCACGTCAGGCCGAGGTCGCGCAGTCGCCCATCACGGAGCCCGTAGATCCAGCCGTGCACGCTGAGCTGCTGCCCGCGCCGCCAGGCGTCCTGCACGATGGTCGTCCGGCAGACGTGGGTCACCTGGGCGAGCACGTTGAGCTCGGCCAGTCGGTCGAGGCGCTCCTCCTCGCTGGCGATCGCCTCCAGCGCGGCGTGGTGCGGCGCCAGGGCGTCCTTGATGTGTCGGAGCCAGTTGTCGATCAGCCCGAGAGGACGCCCATCCCAGGCGGCACGGACGCCGCCGCAGCCGTAGTGCCCCACCACCAGCACGTGACGCACCCCGAGCACCTCGACCGCGTACTGGAGCACGGACAGGCAGTTGAGGTCGTCGTGCACCACCACGTTGCCGACGTTGCGGTGCACGAAGACCTCGCCCGGAAGGAGGTCGACGACCTGGTTGGCGGGCACCCGGGAATCCGAGCAGCCGATCCACAGGTAGGTGGGCGACTGCTGCGCCGCCAGCCGGGCAAAGAACTCCGGCTCGTTCGCCGCGACCCGATCGGCCCATTGCCGGTTGTTCTCGAGCAGCTCTGTGGCACCGCTCACCTGGCGCGCTCCGCCCGGATCCGTTCCAGGAGCCGCACCGTGGCGCGGATTCCCTCGGGCTCCGTGTGCACCGAGCCCTCGTATTCCACGCCCACCCAGCCGTCGTAGCCGGCGTCGAGCACGATGCCCATCATCCGGCGGAAGTCGACCTGCACCTCGTCGCCGGCAGCGTCGAACTCGTGGCTCTTGGCGCTCACTGCGCGCGCGAGCGGCATCATCTCCGCCACGCCCACGTACGGATCGTAGCGCTCCTCGGCCGAGACGCGGAAGTTGCCGAAGTCGGGCAGCGTCCCCAGCAGCGGGTGGTCCGCGCGCCGCAGCACGTCCATGAGCCACGACGCGCGACTGGACAGGCCGCCGTGGTTCTCGACCAGGACGTGCAGCCCGAGCGGCGCCGCGCGCTCCGCGAGGCGATGCAGGCCATCGGCGGCGAGCCGCGCCTGCTCGCCTGCCTCGCCGCGGCTCTGCGCATTGACGCGGATCGCGTGGCACCCCAGGTGTGCGGCCGCGCGCAGCCACTTCTCGTGGTTGGCCACCGCCTGCGCGCGCGCCGCGGCGTCGGGATCGCCCAGGGCGCCCTCGAGGTCGCACATGATCAGCACGCTGGTCACGCCCTCCCCATCGGCGCGACGCCGCAGCTCGTCGAGGTAGGCGCGATCGTCGGCATGGCCGAACATGAACGTGTTGACGTACTCCACGCCGTCGAGGCCGTAGTCGCGCCGTGCCACCACCGGGAAGTCGAGCGGATGGATGCTCCCCTGCAGGGCCCGGTCCGGATCGGTGCGCAGCAGCTGGCCGCGATCGGTGCCCGGCGGCAGCGTGCCGAAGAAGGTGCGGTGCAGCGACCACTGCGCCAGCGAGATGCGAAAGCCCGCGCGGCGCGCGGCATGGACGGGCCGGATTCCGGTGGCGACGGCGAGCGCAGCGACACCACCGCCGATCAGGGTGCGCCGATCCATCATCCCTCCAGCGCCCGCGCGAGCAGCGCGAGCTGGCCCGCGTGGTAGAGATCGTGCTGCACCACGCCGTGCAGCATCACGTAGAGGGTGATGGCCTGGCCCGGCACCGACTCCTCGAGCCGGGCGTCGTCGAGCCCCTCCACCCGCGCCACCAGCGCGGCATGCGCGACGGCCAGCCGCCGGCGCAGCTCGTCCCAGTCGGCCGCCGCGGGATCGAGCGGTCGCCAATCGTGGTGATCGGCGTCGTTGACCGCCTCGCCCTCGGTGCGACGCTGGGCGACGTGCTTCCAGAAGGCGATGTGCCCCACCAGCTCGGCGGCGGAGTGCGCGCCGGCGATCGGGTGCTCGAAGGCCCGCTCGGCGGGAATCCGGTCGAGCACGGTCACGAGCGACGGACCGTGCCAGGCGTCGCCGTCGTAGCCGCGACGCATCTGGTCGGCAATCCGGTGGCATTCGGACATGGCAGGCCCCGGGGACGGGAGACAGGTGACGAGCGATGGGTGACGGGTGACGGGTGAAGGGTAAAGGCTTGCCCCGAGCGCAGCGAGGGGTGACGGGGAATTCCGCATCGCGCCAGCCGCCCCGGCACGGCGTTGACCTGGGGCGGTATACTCTCTCCGATGCCGCCTCTCACCCGACGGGAACTGCTCGCCGCGCTGGGCGGCCTGCCCGTGCTCTCCCGGTTGCCGTGGCACCGGACGCGTCCGGTCCCCACGGCGTCGCAACTGCTCTGGCAGCGCGACGAGCTGGCGCTGTTCATCCACTTCGTTGTGAGCACATTCACCTGTCGCGAGTGGGGAGATGGGCGCGAGAGTCCGGCGATCTTCGCCCCTCCCTCGCTCGATGCCCGCCAGTGGGCCCGCGCGGCACGGACGGCCGGCGCGCGCGCCATGGTGCTCACCGCCAAGCATCACGATGGCTTCTGCCTCTGGCCCACGGCCACGACCCGGCATTCGGTGGCGTCGAGTCCGTGGCGCGGCGGCGAGGGCGACCTCGTCCGCGAGTTCACCGATGCCTGCCGTGCCGAGGGGCTGCGCGCCGGGCTCTACCTCTCGCCATGGGACCAGAACGCGCCGGTCTACGGCGATTCGCCGCGCTACGACCAGTTATACTGCGACCAGCTCACCGAGCTGCTCACCCGGTACGGGCCGATTCACGAGGTCTGGTTCGACGGCGCCAACGGCGAGGGGCCCAACGGCAAGCGGCAGGTGTACGACTGGCCCCGCTACTGGGGCCTGGTGCGCCAGCTGCAACCCGACGCCGTGATCTTCTCCGACGCAGGGCCGGATGTCCGCTGGATCGGCAATGAGCGCGGCGTGGCCGGAGAGACCAACTGGTCCACCGTCGACCCGTCGATCGTCACCCATCCCGGGATGACCGGTGACGAGGTGATGCGGTCGCTCACCGAGGGCGACCGCGACGGCACGGTGTGGCGGCCGGGGGAAACCGACACGTCGATCCGGCCCGGCTGGTTCTGGCATCCCGCCGAGGACGCGCGGGTGCGCAGCGTGGACGACCTGGTCGACCTGCACTTCACCTCGGTGGGCCGCAACTCCAAGCTGCTGCTCAACGTCCCGCCGACCCGGGACGGCCTGCTCCATGCGACCGACGTGGATCGCCTCGCGGCGATGCGCACCCGGCTCGACGCGATGTTCGGCGAGCCGATCGCCGGAACGTCCGGCGACGCCTCGGTGACGTTCGCTCGCTCGGCGACGGTCGGGATCATCGACGTGCGCGAACAGATCGCATCGGGGCAGCGCGTCGCCCGGCACGTGGTCGAGGCCCGCCTGGACGATGCGTGGCACCGGATCGCCAGCGGCACCACCATCGGCTACTCCCGGATGCATCGGGTCGAGGCGGTGCAGGCGAGCGCTGTCCGCGTGCGGATCCTCGACGCGGTGGAGCCCGGCACCGTGCTGCGCGTCGCGGCCTACCCGCCGGCCTGACGGCCCGGCAGCTCCTCGAGTTCGGCGAGCGAGCGCGGCCAGTCGCCCCTGAGCAGCCGCGACAACGCACGGTCGGCCAGCAGCCGACCACCGGTCTGGCACGCCGCGCAGTAGTTGGTCTCGTTGTCGGCGTAGCGGATCCGCTGCACCGGCGCGCTGCAGTCGGGGCACGGCTGGCCGTGGCGCCCGTGCACCGCCATCCCCTCGCGGAAGGCCGTCACCTCCTCCGGAAACCCGTCGCCGACCTCGCGCCGCAGCCGCTCGGTCCACTCGCCGAGCACCGCGCGGGTCGCCGTGAACAGCCGCGCGCATTCGGCGGCGTCGAGTCGCGACGTGAGCTGCAGCGGCGAGAGCCGGGCCCGGTGCAGGATCTCGTCGGAATAGGCGTTGCCGATCCCGCTCAGCAACCGCGGATCGGTGAGGGCGCGCTTGAGGGTGTGATTCTCGAGGCGCAGTCGTGCCGTGAACGCATCGGCGGTCGCCGTGAGCACCTCGAGTCCGCCACGATCGAAGGCGGCAAGCGCCGCTTCGCCGCGCGCGAGGTGCAGCGAGGCGCGGCGCGTGGTGCCCGCCTCGGTGAGGTGCAGCAGCCCCTCGGGGAACCGGAACACCGCCTGCACCAGCTTCCCATGCATCGGCTTCGCGATGGGGCGCCAGCGCAGGCGTCCCGCGATCATCAGGTGGATGACGAGATGGAGGTCGTCATCGAGGGTGAGAATGATCCGCTTGCCGAGCCGCCGTGCGCCCCGCACCCGGCGACCGCCCACCTCGGCAAGCGGCGGGTTGACCGAGCGCAGCAGGAACGGGTTGCGCAGCTCGACCGCCTCGATCGGCTGGTCGCGAAGCAGCGCCTCCATCCGTTCGACGTAGATCGCGACGTCCGGCAGCTCGGGCACGGCGGTCGGCGGCGATCAGGCGTTGCGCAGGCGCTGCCACGCCTCCGCCGCCGCCGCGGCCTCGTCGTCAGGCACCCACACCGACGGGAACGGGCCGCTCGGGATCGCCACCACGTCGCCCTGCACCACCGCGTCGAATCCCGCGTCGCGCAGCTGCGCGCACGCCAGTTCCGCATCGGCCAGGTTCTTGGCCACGTAGATCTGCTTCATGGCAGTGCTCCCGGTCAGGGTCGGATGCGAACCGCGACGAATGCCGCGTCGAAGAACCGCTGGTAGCGTGACGTGCCGCCGCCGTCGGCAACCAGTTCATACCCCACGACGTAGTGGCTGAGCCCGGCGCGAAGCTGGATCCGGTCGGACGCTGCCACTGCGGCGAAGAACTCCGAGTTGAGCGATCCGCGATCCCGGTTGCCGTACAGGAACAGCGTCCCGCGCGCGGGCCGGAAACCGCCCCGGGACGGTCCGGCCGCCACGCCCGCGAGGTCGAGGTTGGCGCCGAGCGTCACCCGGCCGCTCGCGCGCAACGCCACCTCGCCGAACAGGTTCAGCCCGACCACGGCCGGCGCGAGGCGCGCTTCCGCCGGGACGCAGCCGATGCCCCCCGGCCCGCAGCCGCTCTCGCCGCGCACCGCGAACACCACCGTGTCGCCACGGTACCACGTCGCCCGCGCGCCCAGCGCGACGCGCACCGAGGCGCCGGCACCGAACAGGTCGCGCACCGCGGCGATCGCCACGCGCTGCCCGTCCGGACCGGCGCCGGCCGACACGTCCCAGGCCGCGGCGGCCTGCGACGAGCCCCGGACGGGGATGGCCAGCGTCAGCAGCACCACCAGCGCGCGCCACGGGCGTGTCATGGCGCCGTGGCCCTGACCGCGCGCCCGCTCCCCTCGCCCCGCTGGCCCTCGTGCAGCGCCAGCGCGCCGTTGACGATCACGGTCCGGATCCCCTCGGCATACTGGAACGGATCCTCGAAGGTGGCGCGATCGGCCACCGTGCTCGGGTTGAACACCACCACGTCGGCCATGAATCCCGCCGCCAGTAGGCCCCGCAGGGGCAGGTGGCAGCGCGCCGCAGGGTATCCTGACATCTTGTGCACCGCCTGCTCCAACGGCAGCGCGCCGCGCTCGCGCACGTAGCGGCCCAGCACCCGGGGGAAGGAGCCGATGCCCCGCGGATGCGGCGACCCCTGCCGGGTCGGCCCGTCGACGGCGAACGCGCCGCCGTCGGTGCAGACCATCGAGAGCGGGTGCGCGAAGATCCGGTCGAGGTTCTCCTCGCTCATCGCGATCCCCACCATCCCCACTCTGCCGTTGCGACGGAGCAGCTCCACCGTGAAGCGGTACGGATCCTCACCGCGGGCGGCGGCGTGGCTGCCGATGCGCTTCCCCTCCACCGCGCGGTCGGCCGAGTCGCGCACGCTGGTGACCTGCACGTTGTCCCATCCACCGATCAGCGCAACCTTGGCGTCCACCTCGCGGCGCACCCTGGCGCCGCTGTCGGGCGAGTCCACCAGCTGCATCAACCCGGGGATCCCGCGCTCGCGGCTCCAGATCGGGAACAGCGACGTGAGCGAGGTGGCGTAGGCCACGTACGGGTAGCGGTCGAAGGTGGTGTCGATCCCGGCACGATTGGCGGCCTCGATGCGCGCGAATGCATCGTCGAGCCGGGGCCAGTTGCGGGGGCCCTGCATCTTGAGGTGAGAGATGTGGAGCGGGCACCCCGCGCCGCGCGCGATCGCGATCGACTCGTCGATCGCCTCGAGCACCCGGTCGTCCTCGTTGCGCATGTGGGTCGCGTACGGCAGGCCGCGCCCGGCCAGGGGACGGCACACCTGCGCCAGCTCGTCGGGGCGGGCGAATCCACCGGGGGTGTACTCCAGCCCGGACGACGCGCCGCACGCCCCGGCGGCGAGCGCCGAGTCCACCATCGCCGTCATGCGGGCAATCTCCGCCGCGGTCGCCTCGCGGTTGGCGGTGCCCACCACCGCCCCGCGCACCGTGCCGAGCCCGATCATCGAGGCGACGTTCACGCCGGGACGCAGGTCGTCGATCGAGCGGAAGTAGCCGTCGAGGTCGTCGCGCGATCCGCCGTCGGCTCCCGCCACGATCGTCGTGATCCCCTGGCGCACGCACGACTCCGCGCGCGGGTCCTGCCGCAGCGAGCCGTCGCCGTGCGAGTGGATGTCCACGAACCCCGGTGCCACGGCCAGCCCGCGGGCATCGAGCTCCAGCGTGCCGCGCGAGGTGATCCGGGGCCCCATCGCCACGATCCGGTCGCCGTCGATCGCGAGGTCGCCGATGGTGGCGCGCGCGCCGGTGCCGTCGTGCAGCCAGCCGCCCCGAATCACGATGTCATGATCGCGGCGGGCGGGAACGAAGGGCGCGCGCATCAGCCCGGCCAGGCCGACGGTGGTGACGCCGAGGAAGTCGCGACGGGTGGTGCGCATGCCGGGGACCTGTGGTGGGTGGACCTCAATCATCGACCCGGTCGGGGCGGTGCGCCACCCCCGGCGCGTGCTCACCAGTCCGCGACCACGTCCCACACCTCGCGCGCGAGCTCGACCCCCTCGGGAAACCGGGCCAGCGCATCGTCGCGGAGCGCTGGCGCCGCGTCGCGGCGGTAGGTGTCGAGCCGCCCGCGATCGGGGGCCAGGTAGCGGACGCGATACTGCCCGGCGATCCCGCGCTCCAGCGTGGCGCCGGTGAATCCGCCGGCTGCGACCACCTCGGCCACGTGCTGCGAGCGCATGTACTCCTCCCACGCCTCGCAGAGGTCGGCGCGCACCACCGCATGAATCTCGTAGATGACACTTCCAGCGGGCATGGACACTCCGCACAGGGGACGTCGGACGATATACCCGCGGCCGCCGCGATCGTGCCTGCGGGCCCGGCAACCCTTAACTCCGCGGCCCGCCGCGCGTCTGCCGAAGTGACCCGTTCATGGCGGTGATATGCTGGCAAAGCAACAATCCCTGCCCCACCTGGCGTGGCTCCTGGCGTTCGCCGCGCTGGCCTGCGGCGAAGGACCGGTCGAACCCCCGATCGCGCCCGAGGACACCTCGGTGCCGTTCCCGATTGACGGCACCGGCGGGCCGGCGACCTACAAGGGGCTCCGGTTGCAGCTGGTGGACACCGGCGAGCCCGTCGTCACCGCCGTCGACGGCGTGATCGGCGTGGTGTGCGTCGGCATGAGCAACGGCAACCAGGAGTGCAACGCCTGGATCCAGCAGGTGGCGGGCGCGTGGTCGGGCGAGGTGAACCCGGCGGTCCGGATCGTCAACTGCGCGGTGGGCGGCCACGCGATCGAGAAGTGGATCGACCCGGCGTTCGACGCCGCCCTCTGGGGCGACTGCGTGACGCGCCGGTTGCCGCAGGCCGGCGTGCGACTCGACCAGGTGCGGGTGCTCCACCACAAGGCCGCGACCCAGTTCGGGCTCGGAACGGGTGGCGTGCCGCTGCTCCTCTACCCGCACACCGACAGCGACTACTTCGACTTCCTGGGATACCTCGATGCCTTCGCCGCGCGCGTCCGCGGCAAGTTCCCCGCGGTGCAGGCGGTCTACACGTCGTCGCGCAGCTACGGCGGGTTCAGCGGGCGGAGCGACCGCGGCGAGCCGCTCTCGTACGAGGAAGGGCACGCCCTCAACAGCTGGCTCGCCGACCATCGCGAAGTCGACGGCGTGCGCCATGCCTGGGGGGCCTACCTCTGGGCGCCGGCGTGCGGCGGCGGCACGCCGGGCAACGGCGGCGGGATCTGCTACCAGCGCGGCGACTACGTGGACGATGGCGTGCATCCCAGCGATGCCGGTCGCCTCAAGATCGCGCGACTCACCCACGACCGGCTGCGCGAGCACGGCTGGTATCGGCGCTAGCGCCCGACCTCGCGCGCCGTGACGTAGTAGTCCGGATCGACCACGAGCGCCGTGGCCGTCGTGGCGATCGCCTGCCACTCCGGAGTCGGGAGCAGCCGCACCGCCGCGTCGCCCAGCACCACGTCCACCGGCATGTCGAAACCCGCGACCACGCCGGTCCAGCGGTACTCGAGCCGCCCGCCGCTCCACCGGTACTCCAGCACCGGGATGTCCACGGTGGTGAGGTACTGCTCGAACACCTTCGACAGGTCGATCCCCGCCACGCCGCTGATGTAGGCCTGCACCTGCGCGCCGTCGACCAGCTGGTGGCGGAAGTCGCGCTGCAGCCCGCGCAGGATCCGTCGCCACCTGGCGTCGTCGGCCACCACCTGGCGGATGGTGTGCAGCATGTTGCCGCCCTTGGGATACATGTCGCCCGATCCCTGGGCGTTCACGCCGCGGTGCGGCGGCACCACCGGCCGCTCGTTGCGGATGCCGCGCCGCGTCCCGATCGCGTACTGCGCCCCGGCCTCCTTCCCGAACAGGCACTCGGTGTAGAGCGCCTCGGCGTAGTTTCCGAACGACTCGTGCACCCACATGTCGGCAAGGTCACGGGTGGTGAGGTTGTTGCCCCACCACTCGTGCGCCATTTCGTGCACGATGATGAAGTCCCACAGCATGCCCAACCCGGTTCCCGACCCGTCGCGTCCGCGATAGCCGTTGGCGTAGCCGTTGCCGTACGTCACCGCACCCTGGTGCTCCATGCCGTTGTACGGCACCTCGATCAGCTTGAAACCGTCGGCGTAGAACGGGTAGGGCCCGAACCAGTGCTCGAAGCACTGCATGGTGGTCCGCACCTGCAGGAACGTCACCCGCGCCTGTTCCAGGTTGTAGTCGAGCGGGTAGTAATCGAGCGTGAGCATCCCCGACTCGCCGGGATACGTCTCCGACCAGTGGGCGAAGTTCCCCACCGACAGGGCGATGGCGTAGTTGTTGATCGGGTTCTGCACCCGCCAGGTCCATGTGATAGTGCCGTCGGCATTCGCCACGCGCGACACCAGCCGACCGGCCCCGACGTGCTGCAGTGGTTCCGGGACGGTGATCGCCACCAGCTGCGAGTCGGGCTCGTCGGCCTGGGTGTCCTTGTTGGGCCACCAGATCGAGGCCCCCACGCCTTGGTCTGTGGTGACGATCCAGGGCCGGCCGAGGGAATCGGTGCGCCAGCTGATCCCGCCGTCCCACGGCGGCCGCGGCGCCACCTTGGGACGGCCATGGTACCACACCGTCACCGAACGAACATCCCCCGGTCGCTGCGGTCCGACCGCGGCGAAGTGAGCGCTCCCCTCCCGCCGCACCGTCAGGCGCCGGCCGTCCTGCACCACGCTGTCGATCACGAGCGGCGCCATCAGGTCGACCTGCAGCTCCGTCCCCGGCGCGAGCACGCGATAGGTGATGACATTGCGCCCGGCGATGCTACTGTCCGCGGGCTGCACTCGCACTGCGAGGTCGTAGTGGGTCACGTCCCACCAGCTGCGGCCGGGGGTGTCCCATGACCCGCGCAGCGTGTCGGCCCGGGTGAACGCCTCCTGGGCGGCGAGCGACGGAACGGCAACCAGGGCGGCGAGGGCCAGCGTGCGAGTCACCATGTCAGATCGCTCCCGGCTTGCCGAACACCCGGCGCAGCAGTCCCACCTGTCCCGAATGGTATCCCTCGTGTAAGGCGAGGAACCCGAGCTGCCCTGCGACGGTCTGGTTGTTCGAGGCCTCCTCGGCGAGCCGCGCCGAACTGACCGCCTCGAGCGCCGGGATCACCGCCTCCTGCGACGTGCGCAGCGCAGCGACGAGGTCGGCGAGTGGCACCGGCGCGGCCACTGCACCGTCGCCGCCCCGCTTGTAGGCAGCGGGATCGCCGAACCGCTCCGGCCACGCCGGCGCGAGCCCAAGCAGCTGGTGGGTGCGGTCCCGATACGCGAGCAGGTGGCCCACCAGCCAGTTGGCGCAGTTGCCGCCCGGCTCGGGGCGCCGCAGCGCCTCCTCCTCGGTGAACCCCTCGAGGTTGCGCTCGAGCGACATGAAGCCGAACCGGAACGGCGTGACAAGCGACTCGTTGGCCATCAGGGTCGTTCCTCGTGCATGGGGATGCCCCACTTCTCCAGGACCGCCACGGCGCGGTCGCCGAGCAGCCCGCCGCTGCCGCGCGGCTGCATGACACCACCGGTCCGCACGTAGATCGGACTCGCGCCGCGGCGGACGTGGAGCATGGCGTAGTCGGTGGCCGATTCCCAGCGGAGCGGATGGCGAGGGCGATGGTGCTCGTCGGCACCCATTGCCCAGAACTCGGCCACCTCGTAGGCACGAACCGATCCCGCGTGCTCGTCCGGCGGGATCCGGCTGCGTTGGCTCATGTCGGAATAGATCGTCGCGATCGGCGAGCTGTCGACCATCGCCACGGGCACCGCCGGTCGGGTGGTGTCGCCGCCGAGGTGCATCAACTTCGTCCACACGCCGTGGTGGTAGAGCAGCACCGGCTCGGCGAGCCCGCCGCCCCGGACCAGCATGAACGTGGGGAACGCCAGGGGGGGCGGCGCGGCGGTGGCCAGCGTGGCCGCGGCGAGCAGCGAGGCAGGAATCATGGCAACCTCGACCTGGGGGTCAGTCGTCGAACTCGAGCACCATCACCACGTCAGTCTGCACGTCGTCGCCAAGCGTGAACGCCTGGGTCCCGACCTCGACGAATCCGAGCTTGTGGTAGAACGCGCGCCCGCGGCGGTTCTGGTGCCACACCGCGAGCCAG
>ERZ869936.1315-NODE-1315-length-18150-cov-5.215253_pt1 | contig 18150 bp, 14 predicted proteins | sample MGYA00520876_ERZ869936 | MGnify/ENA primary metagenome ERZ869936 (study PRJEB32218, sample SAMN09650985) | biofilter metagenome | isolation source: enrty point of leading RO module | place: Saudi Arabia: Thuwal, RO plant located on Red Sea | collected 2016-02-17 ...
CACGAGCGTCTGGAGCCGCCCGTTCTCCGCAGGGAGAGCCCCATTCGCGTCGGCGACTGGTACAGCGCGCGTCGCGTGAGCGAGGGACAGCGCGAGCTCTTCGAGCTCGATCTCATCCGGCGGGCCTTGGGAGGGTTGGCGGACAGCCAGCCCCAGGACACCGCGGTCGTAGTCCGGTACCGACTCAACGAGGGTCACCCCCGCCTCATCTGGGGCCGAGTGGGTTGGAGATCCGAGTCGGGCATCGGTGGAGAGGCCCACTGGCAGCACCGGAACTTCTACGGCGGTGCACGCACCCTCACGCTCTCGTCCAACTTCGAGAGCGGATGGGGCGCCTTGGAGGCGACGAACACGCGGAGCGTCGGTCTCTCCGCCCTGGTGCGTCAGCCGTACCTCATCCAACGGACCATCTCGGGGACGTTCGGGCCCTTCGCCCGCTTCCGCGACGACTTCCGCGATCGGTCGCTCCTGTACGGCGTCGAGACGTCGGTCATCTATCGGGTGCGTCCGCTGGAGACCGTCACCGTCCAGCACGAGCTGTCCCGCCTTCGGGTCGACGACACCTATCAGCTCACGCCCCTGAGCGAGGTCGTCGCCCAGGGCGACAGCGTCTTCGCTCCCATTTTCGTGAAGAGCATCGTGCGGCTGCGGGGGGCCTACGGGACCCTCGACGACCGGATCAACCCGTCGTCGGGCTACCTCGTCGAGCCGGCCCTGGAGGTGACGGGTCCGTCGGGCGTCAGCGACGTGGAGTTCGTCCGCATGTCGGTTCAGGCCATGGCCGCACGCCGGCTGAACTCCGACTTCACGCTGTACCTCCGGGGGACGGCCGGCAGGCTCTTCCCCTTCGGCGAGAGCGATCCCGAGAGTGGCGTGTCCCGGACGCGGGCCATCGTCGGCCTGCGCGACGTGATGTTCACCGCAGGGGGCACCAGCGACGTCCGGGGGTGGGGCAACGGCTTGATGGGCTCGAAGATCCCCGATGTCAGCGTGGACGAGAACGGCGTCGTGGTCGCCGACCGCTTCGTACCGGCCGGGGGACTCGTTCGGCTCACGGGCACCACCGAACTGGGCATGCCCTTTCCCCTGCTCTCCCAACCCCACCGGACGTACGTCTTCTTCGACGCCGGACGGGTCTGGAGCCCGGGCGATACTTTCGACCCGGGAGACCCCGAGCTCCGCCGCGAAGGCTGGGCCTACGCCGTCGGCGGTGGCTTCGAGTTCGGCACCCTCGTGGGTCCCATCCGTCTCGGCGTCGGATACAAGCTCAATCCCATCCCGGTGGATCTCCTTCCTCCCGGGGACGTGGCTCGAGCCATTCTCGACGGAACTCCCCTAGACCAACTGGAGGCGCAGTCGTACCGTCGCTGGCACCTGCACCTTTCCATCGGCCGAGGCTTCTAAATAGACCCTTCGTCGCTCCTTGTCCGCGTGCTCCCGGGTCGCGTCACGAGTCGGCGCACGTTCCTCCGTACGGCTGCGTCGGCGTTGGGCGTGGGGCTGTCCGGCTGCACCTTCGAGACCCGAGGCGACCGGGGAGCGTCCGAGTCCGGGGGCGCCGGTCGCGGGTCCGTTGATGGGGGAGCCGGAGGGGTGGGCGGCTACGAGGTCGTGGAGGGCGGCGCCCTGTCTTCCTCCCTACGGCCGGTGGTGGTTGGCTTCGGCGATGCGGTCCGCTTGGCGCGTCCCCTGAACGCGAGGCCGGTCGCCTATGTCTCCATGGCCTCACGAGAGGTCTTCGTGGACCGCGACTTCCGCGACCGGGCCAGCTGGCTGCTGGACGCCCACATCTCGGTGAGCACATGGGTGTGGCGCATTCCCCTGCCCGGCGACTCGCCGCGGACGCCCATCTCCCCTGGCGACGAGCGCAGGGAGTTCGAGGAACTGCCCATCGGATCGTGGGACCCGTCGCGACCCCCTTCCGACGGAGACATCAGGATTCTGGTGGGACAGGCGGCCTCGGCCGCCGTTCATCTCGACTGCGTACCCATCCAGGCGACGACCGCGCGCGTCTCCGCCGAACCCTTCACCGTGCAGATGGTGGTGTCCGGCGAGGGTGAGCCTCTTCGTGAAGACTTCGGCCGTCGGGGCCAGGGAGTGCGTCATACGGACCCGGAGTGTGCCCTACCCTCCGACACCGCCGACAGGGTCGACATCTTCGGCTGGGCACACCACGGGTAGTCTTCGGCGGTGCCAGCACCCGTAGGTCTTCGGTGGGGCCACCACCCTTGGGGTGGACGGGGCAGGTCCCTTGCGCGTGGTCTACCAGCGCCGTGAGGTGGTGCCTCGACGGAAGAGGGAGCGCCCCCGCCCCTCGATGGCGAGTAGCTTCTTCAGCATGTCCGTGGGGTCCAGATGGCTCACCCCGAGAATCTCGGCCGCCTCTTCGGGAGACAGTGGCCCCTCGTCGCTGGCCACGGCCGCCGTCTCCTCTTCGCCTTCCGCGGGGGGATCCTCTGCGCGCTCGTCCTCCTCGGGATCGGGCACGTTCACCGAGCGGGTCACCACGTCGGCTTCCACGGCCCCATCGGTGAGCTCGCGCCCACTCCGTCGCTCGAAGGCGTCGATGGAGTCCAGGAGGCGGACCGCCATGGCCAGATTCCACTTGGCGTCGGCGTCCCCCGGCCGGAGGCGTAGAGCCAGTCGGTTGGCCTCGATGGCCGCCGCCGCATCCGAGCGGACCGAATCGGGGTCTGCCACGTCGAGGGCGCGGCGGAGGCGCACGAGCCCGATGTTGTACTGGGCCCTTCCCTGCACCTCCCTAGGCCCGCCCACGGTGGCTCTGGCGAGCTCCACCTCAGCGTCGGTCGAGTCCAGGGCGATGAGGGCCGTCCCCAGGTTGTAGCGGAGCTCGGTGTCCGAAGGGGTCTCGAGAGCCCGCTCCTCGTAGAGGGTCGCCGCCTGCGCGACCTCGCCGACTCGGGCCAGCCGGTTGGCCCGCTCGAGACTGCTCCGTTCCGCGGACCACGACCACACGAGACCCGCCGCGGCGACGACGGCGAGCCCGACCCGCACGAGGACCTGTCGCGGCACCATCACGCCCTCCCCTCCACCGTGCTCCGCCGCCGGCCTCGAACCAGCACGCCGGAGTCGAGGATGGCGTCGGTGGCCAGGAGGGCGAGTGCCGCGAGGAGGAGAAGCAGGGTTGGATCGAATGGCGCCTCCTCGGCCGCCTCCACGCTTCCCCCGAGTCGCTGGAGTTCGGCCACGAGCTCGTCCACGTCGTCCGGCGACGAGAGGGCATGGAAGGCGCCGCCTCCGATACGTGCCACGTCTTGGAGGAGGTCGGCGTCGTGCCCCGCCACCACCTGACCGCCCGACCCCTCGAGCAGGGGAGCGCCACCCGATCCCGAAACGAAGAGAGGAGCGCCCTCGGGGGTCCCGACGCCGGCGGTCCAGATCCTCAAGCCGCTCTCCACGGCCCGGTTGGCGGCGGCGAGGACCTCGGGCGCGGCGCCGTGGGCCTCTCCGTCGGAGATGAGGAGAAGCACGGGAATGGCACCCTCGCGGGAGCGGTCGGCCCAGCGCTCCACCGCGTGGTCCACCACATCTGCCAGTGCCGTCCCCTGGTCCCGCTGCTGAAGAAGCTCGGGCTCGAGCCACGGCACGAAGTACTCCACCACGTCGCTGTCGTCGGTGACGGGGACCAGCCCGTACGGCCATCCGGCGAACAGGCTCAGGGCGAGACGATCCGCGACCCTCGACTCCACCACACGATCCACCGATTCCCGGGCGACGTCGAAGCGCGAGGGCTCGACGTCGGCCCCCGTCATGGAATGGGAGACGTCCAGGGCGATGAGAAGATCCACAGGGGTGGCCGGCGGGGGAGGTTCGCCCGTATCCCGTCGGACACCGGAGGCTGCCAGCGTCAACGCCAGGGCGGCGAGGACCGTGCAGCCGAGCCGTGCGCTGGGGAAGCGCCGGAGAGACTGACCCGTGAGACGACGAGCGGCCTCTCCGCCTCCGAATGCCTCGGCGAGCCTTCTCGACCGCCTCCATTGCCAGAGAATGGACAGCGTCATGAGGAGGGCTGCCACGGGGAGGACCAGAAGCAGATCGGGGCGGTCGTAGATCACGGCAGCACCCCCAGGGGCGAACCCCGAAGCACCGTCGCCAGCGTACCGAGGACGAGGGCGAGGAGCGCGAAGAGCCACGACCACGGCGTGATCTCGACGCGCTCGATGATCTCCTCCGACGGTTGCACGATGCGGTCGATCTCGTCGTAGATCTCGTCCAGTGCCCGTGCGTCCGTGGCCTTGAAGTACCGTCCACCGGTGATCCGGGCCGCCTGGGTGAGGACGGTCTCCATGGCCTGGGTGTCCCGTCCTCGCTCCTGACCGATGGCCACGGGGTAGATGGTGACCCCTACGGCGGCGGCGGCCCGCGCCGCCCGTTCGGGCATGACCCCGGCTTTGTTGTGGGCGCCGTCGGTGACGAGGATGAGCACCTTCGAAGGGTGGGGCACGTCGTCGAGGAGACCGGCTCCCGCCGCGATGGCACCGTGGATGTCGGTGCCGTCCATGAGAAGCCCGACCTCCAGCTCCGAGACCGCCTCCCGCACCACGTACGCGTCGTGGGTCAGCGGAAGGCGCGTCAGGGCCTCCCCGGCGAAGGTCACCAGCCCCATGTCGTCGTCGCGGGCATCGATGAAGCGCAGTGCCGTGTTCTTCGCCACGTCCAGGCGACTCTGTCGCGCGCCCATGTCCTCGGCCCACATGGAGGTGGAAAGGTCGAGGGCCAGGGCGATCCCTACGCCTTCGGTCCGGGGCTCCTCGACGACCTCCACGGCCTGTGGTCCGGCCAAGGCGACGACGACGGCGGCCAGGGCGCCGGCGCGGAGAAGGAGGGGCGTCCACTCCACCAGCGCCCCGAGCCAACCGATCCCGAGGCGGCTTCCGGGGTCCTCGGATCCGGCGAGGACCAGGCCGCGCGTCGCTCGTGGCCGCATCCAGACGGCCAGGAGTGCCACGGGCACCAGAAGCCAAAGCCAGGACGGAGCCGCGAGGCCGAAGGTCATGGAGCGCCGTCCTTCGAGCCCTCGATCCAGGCCCGGGCGCGGTGGAGGTGGGCGAGGGCGGCGTCGGCGTCCGGCCGGCGCCCGCCGAACTTCACCTCCTCGGCGGTCCTCATGATGCCGGCGATCTCTTCGGGCCCGGTGGCTCGTTCGACGGCCACCGATCGCCTCGCCCCCTGCAGATCGGTCATGAGCTCGGTGCTCGTCCACGCCGGGCTCCAGGCGGCCTGGAAGCTCTCCACGTAACGACGGACCGCCTCGCTCCAGCTCCCGTAGAACTCCCGGAGACGACCGTCGGCGTGCATCCCCGACGCCTCGATCTCCGCCAGCGCGGTCAGCGCCTGCTCCTTCGGCGTGGGTGGCGGCGGCGGGGGAACCATGGATCGATACCGCACCCAATCCCGGGCGGACGACACGGCGACTCCGGAGAGGAGGACCCCGAACAGCCCTACCAGGAGCGTGGCGATCCAGTCGCGGTCGCCCCCGGAGAGGTCGGCGGGGGGTCGGGGCGTGATCTGCGTGGTGATGTAGTCCAGCCCGAGGACCGTGGCCACCATGACCTGCCGGGGTGGCACGGGCAGCAGTCGGACCGACGGGACCCGGGCCGGGGCCGATCGGAAGGCGTCCCAAGAGCCCACCAGGTCTCCGTCGCCGGCGTAATCGGCTTCGATGGCCTCTCCCCGCGGCGCGACGAAGACGTCGAAGTCGGGCACGAGGACGGGGCCCGTCTGGTACGCGAGAAGCGGATAGGACACGGAGAGCACCGTACCACCGCTCTCGCCTGCGGTCGCGGTCCAGGCGACCCCATCGAAGGGCTCGACACCCGGGGCGGCCAGGGAGTCGGGGAAGAAGGCCACCTCGTCAGGTCCGAGGTGGAGCTCGACGAGCAGGTCGAAGCGATCGCCGATCTCCACCGAGTCCGCGGAGAGAGCCACGGACTGGAGCGGTGAGGAGCTCAGCTGGGCCGACACCTCTACCGGAGGGGCTGCGGCCAGGAGCGCCACGGCCAAAGGTGCCACGGCCAGCAAGGCCACGACTCGGAGGGCGCTTACTCGTCGGCCCCTCGGGGCGAAGGGCCTCACCGCAACGCGCGGGCCCGAGCCCGGAAGAAGCCGATGAGGGGCGGGAGGTACTCCCGGGTGGTGTCGATGTCCACCACGTCCAACTGGAGATCGTGGAAGATGCCGTCCACGGCCGAGCGGGCCCGGGCCGCCCGCGTCCGGTGCTCGTCCCGCACCTTCCTGCGGCTGGTGTTCACCACGTGCCGTCGACCCGTCTCCGGGTCGGTGACGGCGAGCATGCCCACGTTGGGGAGCTCGGACGCCGCCGGATCGGTGAGCCGGATGGGCACCACGTCGTGATCCCACGCGAGCTTCCGCATGGCATGGGAGAGTGCCGGATCCACCGTGGTGGACGTGAGGAAGTCGCTCACCACGAAGACGGTGGTCCGCTGGTGGAGCACTTTCTCGGCGAAGCGCATTCCCTCCGACAGACGGGTGGCACGCCCCTCGGGGTGGTACGCCAGGATCTCGAGGACGAGTCGAAGGGCGTGTCGTCGTCCGGTGTCGGGAGGCACGTACCACTCCACCCGATCGGTGACGAGGAGAAGGCCCACCCGGTCGTTGTTCGACGTTGCCGCCAGCGCCAGGATGGCGGCGACCTCGGCGGCGATGTGGGCGTTGGGCTTGTCCCCGGTACCGAACGCCTTGGACGCGGAGAGATCGACCATGACCAACGCGGTCAGCTGCCGCTCTTCGACGAGCTCTTTGATGAAGAGGCGCCCGCGTCGAGCCGTGACGTTCCAGTCGATGGCGCGGACGTCGTCGCCGGGCTGGTACTCCCGGACGTCGGAGAACTCGAGGCCCCGACCCTTGAAGATGGAGTGGTACTCGCCGCTGAAGAGCGATTCGACGAGCCCTCGGGTGGAGAGCTCGATCCGCTTGAGCTGGGCGGTGACCTCGGGTGTGAAGACGTGGCGCGCGGCGATGGCGCCGGCGCCCGAGGTGCCCTTCTGGCCCCGCGCCGCCGCCCGTGGCATCAGGGTGCCGGGACAGCCTCGAGCACGCGTCGCACGATGTCGTCGGAGTCCACGCCACGGGCGTCCGCCTCGTAGGTCGTCCGAAGTCGGTGACGCATGACCTGGAGAGCCATGGCCTTCACGTCGTCGGGCATGACGTAGTCCCGGCCCCGGAGGAAGGCGCGGGCCCGGGAAGCCCGAGTCAGGAAGATGGTGGCCCGCGGCGACGCACCGTACTCGATGAGCCCGGCGATGTCCGAGAGTCCGTACTCGGCGGGTTCGCGAGTGGCGAAGGTGAGTTCGACGATGTAGTCGAGGACGTCGTCTTCGAGGCGAACGGCCTCCACGGCCTGGCGTGCCTGTGCCACCTGTTCCACGGTGACGACCGCATCGACGGGGGTCCGGGATCCCGTCGCCACCCGCCGCACGATGGCCTTCTCCTCCGCCCGGTCCGGGTACCCGATGTGCAGCTTCATGGCGAAGCGATCGAGCTGGGCCTCTGCCAGGGGGTACGTCCCGTGGAGCTCCACCGGGTTCTGGGTGGCGAGCACCATGAACGGCGTGTCGAGGACGAAGGTGTCGCCGGCGATGGTGACCTGCCGCTCCTCCATGGCCTCCAGGAGCGCCGCCTGCACCTTCGGCGGCGCGCGGTTGATCTCGTCGGCGAGAATAATGTTCGAGAAGATGGGACCCTTCTGGACCCTGAACTCGCTGGCCGCCTGATCGAAGATGGGCGTGCCGATGATGTCCGTGGGCAGCAGGTCCGGCGTGAACTGGATGCGTCGAAAGCCTGTGTGGATGGCCTCGGCGAGCGTCCGGACCATGAGGGTCTTGGCCAGCCCCGGCAGTCCCTCCAGAAGGATGTGGCCACCGGTGAGCAGCGCGATGAGCAGCCCTTCCACGGCTTCGTCCTGCCCGACGATGCGTTGATGGACCGCGCCCGTCACGGAGTCGAGAATGCGTCGACCCGAGCCGGGGGTGGCTCGCTCGCCTTCGGTCACCTCCATGGTCTCGCTCATCCGTTCCGTGCGTGCCAGGCCCGGAGCACCTCGACTTCGCGCTCGGCCGAGAGGCCGGAGCGGAAGTTCTCCTGCCGCTCCACCGGGCGTGAGAAGTGATAGTCCAGGGTGTCCGCGGCAGTCTCGGCCAGGGGCCGGAAAGTCAGCCCCGCCTCGACCTCCGGCGTGAGATCGAACCGGGCGAAGCCCTCGCTCCCCTCCACCGGCGGGCGCCACACCGGCATCTCGGCGTACGGGCGCACGCCCATCGATGCCAAGAACTCGAGGTCGTCGACCCACGTGAACGTGGTCTCGGCCGTGGTGACGGCGCGAATCCCGTACAGGAGCTCCGACATGGGGCGCGGGACGGCCGGTCCCACGCAGTTGTAGATCCCCATGGTCTGGTTCTCGCCGAGGTGGATCATGAACTCGGTGAAGTCACGAACGTCGATGATCTGCACCGGGTCGCTGCCGTCGCCCGGAGCCAATACCTCACCACCTCGGTGGATACGGACGGGCCAATAGGTGAATCGGTCGGTCTCGTCGCCTGGGCCGATGATGAGGCCGGGTCGGACGATGGTGGTGCGGCCCGGCATGATACGCATGGCGTTGCGCTCCGACTCCGCCTTCGCCAGGCCATAGGGGAGCCGCTCGGCGGCCGGGTCGATGCCCGCCGACTTGAAGGTCCACGTTGGGGCCTCGATGGACATGGGCACCCGTGAGACGTCGGCGTACGCCGAGCGCGACGAGACGTACATGAACTGGTCGCACTGGTCCTTCAGGATGTCGGCGGCCATCTCCACCCAGTCGGGCCGCGCCGTCGAGTTGTCGATGACCAGATCCCAGGTACGGCCTTCCAGGGCGGAGTAGTCGCCGTTCCGGTCTCCCTCCAGCGTCTCGAGGTAGGGGAAGACGGCTTCTCCCGAGCCCCGGTTGAAGAGGGTGACGTTGTGGCCACGGTCCAGGGCGTAGCGGACCTGGAACGGTCCGATGAAGCCGGTGCCGCCGAGGATCAGGATGTCCAGCCGGCGGGGAGCAGGGGGGACCTGGGGCCTGGCGTACCGGGCGGCTGCGCCTTCGCTTGGGGCCTCCTGTCCCTGGAGCGAGCCGGGGCCGACGCCCAGGCCGAGGGCACCTCCGGCGACGGCCGAGAGCTTGAGGAAATCTTTTCGGGTCGTGCTCATGGGGTCCTCGGTGCGGTCGGATTCGAGCGACGAATCTGATCGGGAAGGGGCAGGATGGCAAAGAGGGCCGTGGGACGAATCCCACGACCCTCCACGCCGGCGTCGTTTCGCCTGGTGCCCGCGCTGTCGGAGCCGGTAACCGATGCGCTACGGGCGCGTCCTCCGCGCGGGCGTCAGCCTCCGCGGCTGCTCATGACGGGGGTCTTCAGGATGTCTTCGAAGGCGTTCATGAAGCGGCCCATCTCCTCTTCGGTCCCGACGGAGACGCGGAGGTGGTCGAGCATGGGCGGGAAGTCACGACCCACCGCCACCAGGCGCTCGCGGAAGGCGCGACGGACCGGGGCCACCTCACGACCGAGGTTGACCATGAAGAAGTTGGTCTGCGACGGGATGCTCTCGAAGCCAAGGCTCGCCAGGTCGGAGCGGGTCTGTTCCCGCCAGTGCTTGTTGTGGGCCAGCATCTTCTGCGCGGCCTCCACGTCCTCCATGGAGGCTACGGCGCCCCAGCGGGCCAGCGCGTTGACACTGCCCGTGCTGTATGCGCTCATCTCCTGGATCATGTCCGGCGGAGCGATGGCGAAGCCGATTCGCATGGCCGCCATGCCGTAGATCTTCGAGAAGGTCCGGGCGATGATGACCTTCCGGCCCTCACGCACGTACTTGATGGACTCCTCGTACGCCGGGTCTTCGACGAAGTGGTGGTACGCCTCGTCGATGAGAACCGGGACGTCCTCGGGGATGTTGTCCAGGAGGTACGCGATCTCGTCGGCGGTCATGCACACGCCGGTGGGATTGTTCGGGTTGCAGACGTAGACGAACCCGACGTCGCGGTAGTTGCGGTTCGTCGCATCCACCATCCGCTGGACGTTCTGTCGGTGGTCGGCCTCGAGGGGAAGGAGCACCGTGTCGGCGTCGATACCGCTGGCATGGCGGTACACCGAGGCGTAGGAGGGCTCGACGCCGATGACCTTCTTGCCGTGTCCGAGGTAGGTCAGACCCACGACCTCCAGGATCTCGCCGGAGCCGGCTCCCATGAGGAGGTACTCGCGTCCGACACCGTGGGCGGCGGCGATCTTCTCGTGGACGTCGTTGTCGGGATAGCCGTACCGCATGGAGTACTTGAAGGCGTACGTCATGGCCTCCAGCGCCTTGTCCGACGGGCCGAAGGGGTTCTCGTTGGACGACAGGTGGGCCAACGCGTCGTACTCGTCGACCTCGTCGAGCATGCGGAGCATGGGAGCGCCACCGGGCACGCGTCGGATGCCACGGGCTGCAGCCTCCCGTGTCCGCGCGCTGACAAGCTCCGGCGCGACGGCGAGCGAGCCGAGAGCCGCTGCGGCTCCACCGACGAAATGGCGACGTGAGACGTCGTTCTTCTCCATGGTCTCGTTCCTCCCAGGGCGTGCGCGTTACCTCCGCAGGTGGCGGAGGCCCTTCCAGTTCTGCAGAATCCGTCCTCGAAGGGATTTGTGCAACCGAGGAGGCTGGATGGCCGCACGGCTTGTGGCACGCGCACGGTCCAAGGCGCGGGTACGGGGCATCTTCCTGGGATGCGCGGTGTCGGCCTTGATGCCGCTGGCCGGGCTCGCGCAGCAATCAGGTGGGGGCGGGATTATGGATCGGGTCGAACACCACTACGCCGATTCCGACGGGGTCTCCATCCACTACGCGCTCCTCGGCAGCGAGCACGGCGACGACGCGCCCCTCGTCGTCATGATCCACGGCTTCCCGGACTTCTGGTTCACCTGGCGGGACCAGATGGCGGCGCTCGCAGACGCCGGCTTCCGCGTCGCCGCCATGGACACGAGGGGCTACAACCTGAGCGACCAGCCCGAGGGCGTGGAGGCCTACGCCATGCCCCTCCTCGTCGGGGACGTGGCCGCGGTCATCGCCGACCAGGGCGAGGCCCGGGCCGTGGTCGTCGGTCACGACTGGGGCGGCATGATCGCGTGGTCGACGGCCATGTATCGGCCCGACGTCGTCGACCGACTCATCGTGCTCAACCTTCCCCACCCCAAGGGCCTCAGCCGGGAGCTCGCCACCAATCCGGAGCAGCAGGCCAACAGCCAGTACGCCCGCAACTTCCAACAGCCCGGGTCGCACCGGGCGCTCAGCGCCGCGGGTCTCGCCGGGTGGGTCTCCGACGAGGGGGCCCGCGCCCGCTACGTGGAGGCCTTCGAGCGATCCAGCTTCGAGGGCATGATGGCGTACTACAAGGCCAACTATCCCGTTGAGCCGTACCGGGAGATGGGCGATGTGCCGCCGGTGCGCGCTCCGGTCCTCCAGATTCACGGGATGGCCGACCCGTACTTGCTACCCGCCGGCCTCGACGGAACGGAGGCATGGGTCGACGCCGAGTACACACTCGTGCGTCTGCCGGACATCGGGCATTTCGTCCAACAGGACGCGTCCGAGGACGTGACGCAGTCCATGCTGGAGTGGCTGACGCGGTAGGAGGCTCCGCTGGACGCAACCTTGCGTCTGCAGAGGCGCGTCCCCTCCTTACCTCTCGTCGGCGGCGTCGCCTCCGGCGCTCCGTGATCCCCGCTCCGCACGACGCATGAGTGAAGGAACGTTCGACCTCCAGAGCCGCTCCGTGTGGCAGCTCATGGCCAGCTACGGCATCGGGTCGTGGATCACGCTTCAGGTCGCGGACACCCTGTCGTCCCTCATCGGGCTTCCTCTCTGGTTCGGGAGGGCGCTCCTCGTAGCGCTCCTGGCGGGCTTCGTGGTCCTCGTGGCGACGAGCCTCGTGCAGCGCAGGGCTCGCCCCGGTGGCGCAGCGGGGCTGGCATCCATCCTCACCTGGAAGAACTGGCGACGCGGCGGGGTCGCGGCCGGGGCACTCGTGCTGCTGCTGACGGTGGGGTACCTGGCGCTCCGTTCTTCCGGCATCGGTCCGGTGGGGACCCTCCAGGCCCGGGGCGTCTTCGAAGAGCAGGAGCGGGTGATTCTGGCCGACTTCGGAGGAGACGTCGAGCCCGAGGGGCTGACGGGGACGGTGACCACGCTGCTCCGCATCGATCTCGCCCAATCGCCGGCGTTCACGGTGCTCGAGCCCGTCCAGCTCGTTCCGGTCCTGTCGCGCATGCAGCGCGATCCGAACGCGCCCTTGGCGTTCGAGACAGCTCTCGAAGCAGCGCGTCGGGAGGGCATCAAGGCCGTCGTCGCCGGCGAAGTCCTGCAAGCCGGCAGCTCCTACGTCGTCTCCGCCCGTATCGTGTCCGCCGCGGGCGAGCCCCTCGTCGCCGTTCGCGAAACCGTCGACGACGTCTCAGAGATTCCCGACGGAGTCGATCGGCTTTCGGCACAGCTGCGGGAACGCATCGGTGAGTCTTTGCGGACCATCCAGGGTGACGCTCCCCTTGATGAGGTCACCACCGCGTCCATGCAGGCGCTGGAGAAGTACGCCCAGTCCGATCGAGCCAACAATCGGGGAGACATCGACCGCGCCATCGTCCTCATGGAAGAGGCGTTGGCCGAGGACTCCCTTTTCGCCATGGCGCACCGCAAGCTGGGCATCCTGCTCAACAACCTGAACGCCGAGCCGGAGCGCGCACAGCAGTCCTTTACCCGAGCGTACGAACTCCGCGACCGCCTCACCGACCGTGAGCGGTGGCTCGCCGAAGCCGCGTATCTGGACTACGTGGAAGGGGACAACGACGCGGCCGAGAGCCGGTACGTCACGCTCCTCGAGGCGTACCCGACGGACCGCATCGCCCTGAACAACCTCGCCGTGAGGTACCGAGCCAACGGTCGTACGGCGGAGGCAGCAGACGTGTACCTCCGCTCCGTCCGACAGGGCGGCGCTCCAGCGAGCACCTACTCGGGGGCCATCGACGCCCTCATCGAACTGGGACGGGTCTCGGAGGCCGAGGCCACCCTACGGGACTTCGAGGAGACCTTCCCGGACAATCCCAATGGCGATGAGTACCGGTTGCGGCTCGCCGCGGTGCGATTGGACTATCTGGAGGCCCAGGAGGCGGCGGAGCGGATGGCCGCGCGTGTGCGTGGGAGCCCGTTCGAGGGTCCGGCGTTGGCGACGCTCGCCAACATCCTCTTCCTGCGCGGGCAGGTCGACGACGCGTGGGACGCGTTCGACGACGGGTTTGCACGCTTCGTCGAAGCCGGGATCGATGTCGGGGCGTCGTACGAGGCGATTCGGACCCTTCTCGGCGGGGTCGTGGTGCTCAGCTACGAAGAGGATCCAGAGAGGGCGGCGGAGTTCATCGCGGCCGAGTACGCGTCGACCCTGTCTGCCCAGCCGGTCGAGGACCGCATGGACACGCCCCTCGCCGAGGTCCTGGCCGGGGCTGGCCGCCCGGATCTGGCCCGGACACTTCTCGACGCGTACGCACGAGATACGGACCAGGAGGACTACGAGGACGACATCACGTGGCGGTTGGCGACCGCGCGCATCGACGTTGCGGAGGGGCGCGTCGACGAGGCCCTCGACAGCATGCGCGACGTCCACGAGACGACGCCCTGTCTGCTGTGCGGGCTGCTCGCTCTGGGGCAGACGTTCGCGGCGTTGGAGCAGCCCGACTCGGCGATCCACTACCTCGAGAAGTACGTCACCGCCCCGGATCCGAACCGGTTGAACAGCGGAGACAACTCGAGCTTCTGGGCGGCCGTGCCGCTGCTGGCCGAGCTCCCCGCAGAGCACGGTGATGCCTCACGGGCCCGTGAGCTGCTGACCCTCTTCCTGGAGATCACCGAGGGGGCCGACCCCGAGTACCAGCCCAAGCGCGAGCGGCTGCGTGCTCTGTTGCAGAGCCTGGGCTAGGCGATCGAGCGGCTTGAGGGAATGGGTCGGACGGCCTACCAGGGATTGACCCTGTACCCCTCGTCCTGAAGCAGCAGGAAGGCGGTCATCGCGGAAAGCGCCACTTCGACCCCGTCGATGAGTCGGTCCGTGGGGACGTCCCGCGACGCGGCGCTCTGACCGCACAGGACGACCCGATGCCCCTTCGCCACGAGCTCGCGGAGGAGGTCGCCGTTGGGGTTGTCGGTACCGAAGCGTTCCCGGTACGCCGCGTCGTCGAGGAGCTCGAAGGACGCGCCGCCGTGGACGACGAGCGCGGCCCCCAAGCGGTCAGCGGGCACCCCAGCCTGGCCGTGCATGTTCAGGAAGCGGGCCGCAGTGTTGAACGCGACGTTGAGTCGGTCGTGGGAGGGGGCGGGGGCGGAGACATCGAAGGCCACCCGGTAGTCCCGGTCCAGGGGCGTCGCCAACGTGGGCGCCACGGCGAAGACGGCGCCGGCCGACTCGATGACAGGTCCGGTCCGTGTTTGCTGCTGGGCGTCCACTCCATCCGGCAGCGCCACGTGGGTCGCGCCGAGCGCGAGGACGGTGAAGGCCAAAGCGAGTGGCGACGAAGCGTGAAGGGGGCGACGGGTGGGTGGGGAGTGTGAGGTCATGGGTCGATGTCGTCCGAAGAGGGTCGTGCGTCAGGAGTGGTTGTGACCGTGGTCGTGCGAATGGTCGTGATCGTGGCGGCCCTGGTGGAAGACCACATGGACCAGCGATCCGCTGACGACGATCTGGAAGAGCTCGGCGCCTCCGGAGTGCATCCCCTCCATGAGTTCGTGCCCCAGGACCCACCCCGCCAACGTGGCCAGCATGAGGGAGGCGACGCCGAACGAGGCCGCACCCTGTCCGAAGCGTGGCCGTATGAGCCACCAGATGACCAGGCCCACGGGGACGCGGTGGAGGATGACCGCCAGGGCGAAGGCATCGCGTCCGAGGGATCCGTCCTCGGACCCGGCCCCGGGTCCCAACGCCGCGCCCTCCAGGGCCGCATGCAGGGCCAGACCGGCAATCCCCACGACGAGCGCGAGGTTGTCCGTCTGGTCGGCGAGGGCGTGCGACGCCTGCTCCACCAACGCCGGGAGGAGAAAGCCCGCGGTCACCACCAGCAAGGGCACGAGACTGCCCTCGGCCCAGGCGTGGGGCAGCACCTGCGCAGCCACCAGGAGCGGGACGGCCAGATACACGAAGCCGTCGACGAAGCCTACCGCCTTGGGGTGGGGATGCAGCAAGCGATACAGCACCGGCCCGAGGACCGGTGCTGCGACCGCTGCGATCAGGTAGCCCATGGAGCCCTCATGGGGTGCTCACGGGCCGGGTGCCATGGTCAACGCACGCCCACGATCCCGCGCACGGAGTCGATGAGCTTCGCCGAGTCCCAGCCGATGCCGTGACGGAAGACGATGCTCGTGTCGTGAAGGTGACCCACGGCCTCCAGGTCGGCGTCGATGACCACCAGGTCGGCGGTCATGCCCGCCCGGATCGTCCCGACCCGGTCGTCGATACCCAGGACCCTGGCGCCGTTGTGGCTCATGATCTGGACCACCTCCGCCGGGGTGAATCCGGCTTCGAGGAGGAGCTCGTAGTTGCGCTGGTCACCGAATCCCGGAGGTGCGGCCCCGTACCCTGTGGGGTAGACGCCCGCCGCGAGGAGGCCACCCGCTTCGACGAATGCCTTCTCGTACTCCAGTGCCTTCTGGTAGACGGCCGGGTCGATGGCGCCCCGTCCGGCTCGCCGCTGGATGGAGATCGCCCGGACCTCCTCGGCGATCTCGGGGGCCAGCACGTCGAAGACGCGCTCGTCGATGGGCTCGCGCCCCGCGACGGAGATCTCGTACACCACGAGGGTCGACGTCATGGGCACGTCGTTCTCGATCATGTCGCGGAACGTGGCCTGGACCTCGGGGCCCTGGATGTCCAGGTCGGCGTATCCGTTGCGGAAGCCCGGCGGGCACTCGTCGGGTCGCTTGTTCGGCGCGTACTCACTGTTGGCGAAGAGACCGTGCTCCAGGTTGTCGATGCCGAGGGCGACGGCCTCCCTGTAGCCGACGGAGCAGAGGTGGGCCGTGACCTTCACGCCGTGGCGATGGGCCTCCTCGATGGCGGCACCGAGCTCGGCTCGGGAGATCCACGTGTACGCCTTGAACCAGTCCACGCCTTCCTCGGACCAGTAGCGGACCACGCGCCGTGCCTGCTCCGGACCCTCGAGCTGCGTCATGGTCTGCGAGCCCTGCTCACCGGTTAGGTACGGCCCGGTGGTGAACATGGTGGGTCCGACCACGCGGCCGGCCTCGATCTCCCGCTTCAAGTTGAGTTCGGCGTACGGCTGCTGGGCACCGGTGGTCCGGATGGTGGTGACGCCCGACGCCAGGTAGAGGCGGGAGCCCGAGAACGACAGCTGGGCCGCCCGGCCGTTGCCGCCGGTGGAGTAGCTGGGGTTGTGGAGCGCGGCCAGCCCTGGAATACACGTATAGCCGCTCAGGTCGAGGACACGGGTCGCGAACGGGATGTCGGTACGACCCGTGGCTCCCACGGCGGTAATCCGGTCGCCTTCGATGATGATGGTCTGGCCGGTGCGGGCCGGTGCGCCGGTCCCATCGAACACCTTGGCGTTGGTGAGTGCGACGGTGCCCCGTGGGACCGCGATGAGGTCGTCGAAGTTCTGCGCTTCGACGGGGGCCGTGAGGCCCAGCGTCATCGCGAGGGCGGCCCCCAGGAGAATCCCGAAAGAACGGTTGGCGAGCGATGCGGTCATGGTCGATTCCCTTCCACGTCGAAGACGAACTTCATTCCCGATTCCAGATGCTCGGCGATGTGGCAGTGGACCATCCATCGCCCGGGGTTGGAAAGCTCAAGCAGGATGTCCGTCGTCGAGCCTGCCGGCAACAGGACGGTGTCTTTCCACACCATGTTCTCGTTCTCCACGCCGTTCTGCTCGAGGACCAGGAACCGCTGTCCGTGGATGTGCAGCGGGTGCTGCATGGCGTGGAAGGCGGCCCGGTCGTTGGTCACGCGGATCTTCACCACGTCCCCCACGTGGAAGTCCCAGTCGATCTCCATGTTCTCGGCTCCGGTGCCGCGATCGCGGAGGATCCACTCCACCTCCTTCCCACTCGTCGCCCAGTTCATGACGGGCATGGTGCCCGTCCACTCCACAGGATTGAAGTAGACCCAGTCGAGGCTCATGGACTGACGGATGGCCATGGGGAGGCTGTCCAGCTCCAGGGTCATGACCAGTGCGTGGTCCGGCGGTCGGTCGAAGAAGCGGCGGTAGCGGTCGATGTCGACGACGACGTCCTCGTGGGTGCGCAGGGTGTGGAAGTCGTGACCGTGCGAGGCCGGAAGGCTCTCGGGCTCGGCCGTCGCGGGGGCGTCCCCGCCGGCTTGGGAGGCGCCCGCCACCGCGACATGGCCGAGCACCGCGCTCTCCTCCAGGAAGAGCCCCTGCCGATGGTTGATGCCTTGGACCCGGTTGGTAAGGGCATAGGCACCGCCGTCGGGAAAGAGGACCTCCACCGTGTACCGCTCGGCCGGCGCCAGGACGACGCTTTCGACCATGGATTCGCGCTCGAAGCGACTGACGTCGGACGCGACGACCTTCACGGGAAGGGGGGCAGCTTCGGGATCCTCCGTATTGCGGAAGGAGAGGTTGAAGGTCCGCGTGTTGGAGACGTTCGTCAGGTGGAACCGCACCACGTCGCCGGCGTCGACCTCCAGGCCGTACTCGGGCTCGCCGTTGGTGAGGAAGACGTTCCCGAATCGGCCCATGAGCATGTAGTTGGCCGACTCGTCACCGAAGGGCACCAGGTCCTCCTCCCCCAGGAGCAGATCGTCGAGCATGACCACCTCTTCGTGGTCGACGGCGTTGTAGTACGTCTCCGCCTGGGGCTCGATGAGCATGTTGCCGGCGAGGCCCAGCTCCTGCTGCACGTCCTCCCGGTGGTGGGGGTGGTACCAGTAGATGCCCGGATCGGGGAAGTGGATGGTGTAGCGGAAGCTCTCGCCGGGACCCACGGGATCCTGGGTGATGCCGGGCACCCCGTCGTAGCGGTTGTCCAACCGGATGCCGTGCCAGTGCACGGCGGTGGGCATGGGCGTTTCGTTGTGGAAGTTCACGAAGACGGTCG
>ERZ869936.1316-NODE-1316-length-18148-cov-34.386061_pt1 | contig 18148 bp, 7 predicted proteins | sample MGYA00520876_ERZ869936 | MGnify/ENA primary metagenome ERZ869936 (study PRJEB32218, sample SAMN09650985) | biofilter metagenome | isolation source: enrty point of leading RO module | place: Saudi Arabia: Thuwal, RO plant located on Red Sea | collected 2016-02-17 ...
AGGCGACCCGCTGGCCGGCGGAGACCCATGTGATTCACATCATCCATCCCCGCGAAGCCCATCCCGACTTGCAAGGCGAGATTCGTCTTGTCGATGTGGAGACGTCCGAGACGCGGCGGATTTGGTTCACCAAGCGCGAACTCGCTCGTTACGAGGCCGCTTTCGCGCAGTATCAGGAAGACCTGGCCAGAAGTTGCCTGCAACGAAAGATCGACTACTTCCCCTGGCAGACCGACCGGGCCTTCGAAGATACATTCGTCGAATTGCTCTCGCGTGGTAACGCGCTGGCCGGCAGCGGATAAGGAGCTTGGGCCGCGCGGCCACGCGCTTCGACATCCCCAGGCGGCCATCCCGGCGCGATCGCCCGCAACACGATCATGCGATTTCTCTATCCAACGCTGTTCGGCATGTGGGCCCTGCTCGTGCTGGTGCCGATCATTCTGTACCTGTTTCGCCCGCGCCCGCGAACCGTGATGACCAGCACGCTGCCGTTTTTCAAGACGCTGGCCCGCGAACACCAGGACGCCGCCTGGCTGAAGTGGCTGAAATACCTGTTCTCGCTGTTGATGACGCTGCTGGTGATTCTGTTCGCCTCGATGGCGCTCGGCCGGCTCGTCGTCGCGCCCGCCGCCGACGATGTGAAAACGGTCGTGCTGCTGGTCGACCGCTCCGCATCGATGAGTGCTCGCGAGCCGGACCGTCCCCCGCGGTTGGCCCGCGCGCTTGTCGATCTGAAGCAACGTGTGGCGGCTTTGCCCTCGGGCGTCGGCATGGTGGTGATCGCCTACGATCGTCGCCCCGAGGTGCTGTTGGCGCGAACGGTTGACCGTCGTCAGGTGGAACGGATGCTCGAGACGATCGAGACGCTGCCGGTCGAGGGCGACAGCGACGCGGCAATCGCCCTGGCGCGGCGCGTGGCCGCCTTGGAGACGCCCGCGGAGATCTGGCATGCCACGGACCGAGACAGGACTGCCGAAGCGACGTCCGGTGACGACGACGAGTCCGACGCCCCAACAGACACGATTGCCGAACCGGGTGCCGAAACGACGGACACGGCCGCCGACCTGCCCGAGACCGCGACCCCAGAGCTCCCTGAGGCGACGCCGGAGCCGCCTGACGCGGATTCCGATACGGACGCCGACGAGTCCGCGTCGATCGAGGTCCGCCACCTGTCATTTGCCGGCCAGCGTCCGCTGAACGTAGGCATTACGATGCTCGACGTGCGGCGGTTGCCCCAGCAGCGCGGCCGCTTCGAGGTCTTCGTCGAATTGTTCGCGGTCGGCAAAGGCTCGATCGAGACGGAGCTCGAAGTGTTGCTCGACGGTCAACCGGTGGGGATTCGCAATCTCACCCTCACCGACGGCCAGCGAGAACCGCTGCTGATTCCCGTCCTGGCCGAACACGGCTCGGCCCAGGAGCTCGTCTTGCGGCTCAGCACCAAGGGCGACCAGCTGGCGTCGGACGACGTGGCCTACGCGAGGATTCCCGAGCTGAAGCCGATCCGCGTGATGTGGATCAGTGAGTCGCCCGATCCGTTCACGCAGATTGCCCTTTCGACGATGGGAAGCGACGAGGACATCGAGGTCCTGCAAGGTCCGCCGTCGAGCTGGCCGCCGGAGCGCGGCGCGGACGTGGTGATCTTCGACCGGTGGTTGCCGGACACGTGGCCCCCGGATCAACCGGCAATCGTCATGCAGCCGCCCGGCTCGTCGGGTCCGGTTCAGGCCGTGAAGATCGAGCGTGGCGGTTTTCCGGTCGACGCGGTGCGCAGCACGAACGCGACCCATCCCCTGCTGTTCGGCGTCGCCAGCGGCCGGGTCTCGCTGACCCAAACCAGCGTGCTCGATACCGACGGACCGCTGCAGCCGCTGTGGCTCGGGCCGCAGGGCCCACTGCTCTCGGCGGGACAGTGGCGCGGTCAGCGCATCGTGGTGATGGCCTTCGACGTGCAGCAATCGGAGAACCTGCCGCTGATGCGGTCGTACCCGCTGTTGGTCGGCAATGCCATCTACTGGGCGGCCGCCGAGTCGATTGCCAAGACCGCGGGAAACAACCGACGCACGGGCGAGGTGATTCCGGTCGTGCCCGCCGAGGTGGTGTGGCGAGAGTTCCGACCCGCCGAGTCGGGCCCCTGGAGCGAGCAGAGCGTGCTCACCGCAGGCGGCAATCTGCTGCTCGATCGGCTCGGCTTCTGGGAAGCAGGCGACGAAGAACAACAGCGCGGCGCGGCCTCGCTGCTGTCGCAGGCGGAAACGAACTTGTCCGCGGCACCCGGCTCGACGTCGGGCGAGGTCGCGACCGTGCAGACGGCCTCTTTCTTTCGCGGCGACTTGGCGCCGCCGTTGATCGTCGGAGCAATCCTGCTGTTGATTTTCGAGAGTTGGCTTTATCACCGTTGTTGGACGAATTGACGTGCGTGACTTCTTCTCTTCGCAGCCGCGATGTCGTCGGGTTGACGCAGCCGACCAGCAAATCCGTTGGGCCGCTGCGTTGCCGTCGCGCGGTGAGAGCTCGAACTTCGAGATGACTTGCTTGTGGACTGGCTGAATCCCTACCTGCTGCTGCTCGTGTTGCCGGTGCTGCCGTTGTTGTGGTGGTTCAGCCGCCGTTCGCTGCGGCCCATGCCACCGGGACGAAAGCGGGCCCTGTTGGTCGTGCGGGGACTGCTGATTCTGCTCGCCCTGGCTGCCCTGGCGGGGCCCGCCCGTCAGGAGCTGTCGCGACAACAGGCCGTGATTTTCCTGTTCGATCATTCGCAAAGCCAAGGTGCCCAGGGAATCGAGCGGGCTCGCGAGCGGGCCGAACAACTGGTCGAGAGTCTGCCGAGTGGGACCCACATCGGTTTCCTTTCCGCGGGCGCGGATACCCACGTCTTGCGGCTGCCGAGCGCAGATCGCGACCTGCCCGAGATCGAGGAACGACTCAGCGAAGAGAATGGCGGTCGCAGCGATCTGGCGGCGGCGGTGACGCTGGCGGGCGGTCTGTTTCCTCCCGGCGCATCGCGACGGATCGTTTACCTGGGCGACGGACAACAGACCCACGGCGATCTGGAAGCCGCGGTTCGCGAGGCGTCGTTGCTGGGCACGGTCTTCGACGTGGTGCCGGTGGCGGGCGAGCGCCGCGCGGATGTCCGCGTGATCGATCTGGCGGCCGATCGATCGCGCTCGCACGAAGGAGCCGCGCTCGAGTTGCGGGCCGAAGTCGAATCGTCGCTGGCCGGCACGGGCCGCATTCGCCTGTTCGAGAACGGCGTCGAAGTGGCCGCGAAGCCGCTCGAGCTCGAAGTCGGAGAGCGCGTGACCGAAGTGTTTCGTCGTTCGCCCGAGGAGCGGAACCTCTACACCTATCAGGTTCGCGTCGAAGGTTTCGCCGCAGACGAGATTGCCGAGAACGACGCGGCCATGACACTCGTCGACGTGCGGGGACGACCGTTGGTGCTCTACATCGAGGGGGAGCCGGGCGAAGCCCACTACCTGGCCGATGCGATGGCTTCCGAGGGCTTGCGACTGCAGATCCGCTCGCCCGAGAACTTTCCCCGCGCGATGCGCGAGCTGGCCGGCTACGACGGAGTCGTGCTCTCGGACGTTCCCGCGCACAAGCTGAACGAACGGAGCATGACGCTGCTGCGCGACTATGTCGAACAGCTGGGCGGGGGCTTCGTGATGGTCGGCGGAAAGAACTCCTTTGGTGTGGGCGGCTACTACCGCACGCCGATCGAGGAGGTCCTGCCGGTGAAGATGAAGGCCCCCGACACCGAACAGCGGTTTGCCACGGCCCTCTGCCTGGTGATCGACCGGTCCGGCTCGATGGGCGGACAGAAGATCGAGATCTGCAAGTCGGCGGCCGTGGCCACGGTCGATCTGCTCAGCAAGAAGGACTACATCTCGGTGATTTCCTTCGATAGCTCGGCGCGGGTTGTCGTGCCCAGCACTCGCATCAGCAACAAGGACGATATCAAGAACCTGGTGGCGACGCTCAACGCGGGTGGCGGTACGAACATGTTTCCCGGCATGTCGGCCGGCCGCGAACAACTTCGCAAGATCAAAGCCAAGATCAAGCACATGATCGTGCTCACCGACGGACACACCGGCGGCGACGGTTATCAGCAGTTGGCCGCCCAGATGAAGGCCGAAGGCATGACCCTCTCCGCCGTGGCGGTGGGTCAGTCGGCCAATTCGCCGATGTTGCAAACCATCGCGGCGGTCGGCGGCGGCAAGTTCTATGTCACCGTCGACCCCAGCAACATCCCGCAGATCTTCACGCAGGACGCGATGACGCATATGGGCAAGCTCATCCGCGAGCGACCTTTTGCCGCCCGCCAGGTCGAACGCCACGTGATGCTCAAGGGATGCCCCATCGCCGAGGCACCCTCGCTGCTCGGCTACGTGAAGACGAACCGCAAGCAAACGGCCCAGGTTCCCCTCGTCACCGATCAGGGCGATCCGCTGCTGGCCCACTGGCAATATGGCTTGGGCAAGGTCACCGCCTTTACGTCCGACTGCAAGTCGCGCTGGGCCGCCCTCTGGCTCAGCAGCTGGTCGAACTACCAGCAGTTTTGGTCGCAGCTGCTGCGGGAAACGGTTCGCGAACCGCAGGGACACTTCATGGACATTCAAGTCGAGCGTGACGGCGATCGCTCGGTCGTCAACGTCGACTTGCTGCAGGATGCCGCCACGTTCAAGAACAGCGCCGAGGTGACCGCCGACATCTACTTTGTTCCCGCCGGCTCGCTCGGCTCGAGCCTGCAGAAACTGGCCGGCAAGACGCTCAGGCAGACCGGACCGGGAAGGTATACGACGCACTTCTCGCCTCGCGAACCCGGGGTTTACCTGGTCCGCGCGCGCAGCGGCGCGGCGATCGTGTCAGCCGGTCAGGTTCACCAGGTCTCGGGCGAGGCCGCAACCGGGCGAGTCAACGAGCGGTTGCTGGCAAAGGCGACCAAGATTGGCGGCGGTCGGCTGCTCGCCGATAGCGACGAGCGGCTCACGGAGATCCGCGGCACCCACTCGCGCTATGTCGAGCTGATGCCACTGCTACTCCGCCTGTTCCTGCTCTTGTTCCTTGCCGACGTCGTTATCCGTCGCTGGGAGAACCTGCAGGGCTTCTGGATGCTCGTGCGGGGTCGGGAATAGGCCCGCCGCCACGCTCGCATGCTGGCACTCGGCGGGAAACGCGATTGACGCCCGCAGGCATGCTTCGCTAGCCTACGCCGCGGCCTCGGCCGCGGGCCGTCGTCTTCTGTTTTGCTCGGACCGCGCGCCCCGTGCCGCGCCTGGACGGCGCTGCACTTGATGCGCCCGAACTGCGCCTAGCGTAACGCCTTCGGTCCGCGCTTCCCTTTCCCTTAGATGCCGCCGATGCCTTCGCTACCCTCGCCAGACCTGCTCGCGCGGTTGGAACATCTCGGGCTGGCCAGCCCGCAGGAAGTGGGCACCGTGCGCCGCCGGGTCCGCCGCCTGGCCGGCAAGCTGCCTTGGTTCGACTCGATCTGGATCGACGCCCTGCGACAAGCAGGCCTGGTCACGCCCTATCAGGCCAACGAGCTGACGGCCCAGCGCGGCGACCAGCTGCAAGCCGGGCCGTACGTCATCGAGCGCCCGCTCGATCAGGCTCATTACGCCCGCGCGTTCGCGGCCCGCGAGATTTCGTCGCGGCGGTTGGTGCGTTTGCTGCGGGCTCCGCTCGCCCGCGGCGAGGTGGAGCGAGCAGGCAAGTCGCTTGGCAAGCTGTTGTCGCATTCGGCGCACTTGGCTTCGCCGGTGCTGCCGGCCGTGTTCGACTTCGGCATCGACGAACACAACGAGCCGTCACAAGTTTCGCCGTCACGAGTTTGGGTGGTGTCCGACGCGGTACCAGGCATTTCCGCCGCCGGGTGGATGGTCGCCTCGGGGCGATTTCCACCGGAGGTCGTGTGGGAAATTGCCCGACAGATGGCCGCGGCCTTGGCCGAATTGGAACACCTGGAACTCGTTCATGCGGACCTGACGCCCGCCGGCCTGATCATCGACCCGCAAGGGCAGGTGCGCTTGCCGCACCCGGGAGTGCGGGCCGTGCTGCGGCCGGAAGAAGGTTACGGGCTGACGGAACTTGTGCCGGCGGCCTACGACAATCTCGCCCCGGAACGAATCGCTGCGGGCACCCCGCCGACCGTGGCCAGCGACCTGTATGCCTGTGGCTGCGTTTGGTGGCAACTGCTGACCGGCCGCGGACCGCACGGCGGCGGCGACAGCCTGGCCCGTTTGCAGGCGGCGCATCGCGGTCGCTTCGTCGATGTTTGCCGTCTGGCCCCAGAAACTCCGCCACCGCTGGCCGACGCCGTACGAAGTTGTCTGGCCAGTAAGCCTGGCGATCGTCCCGATGGTTTCGCGCGGCTGGTCGAAGCGTTGGGACCCTCGACCGAGACGGGACGCAAACAGTTGGCCGAGTGCATCGCCGAGACGGGCCGTCCGTCACTCTCGATCCGCCGACCACGATCGCGTACGAATTGGTCACGGCCGCGTGCGAATTCGCCGCGCACCACGCTACCACGCACGACTTCGGCGACCGGGCGATGGCCGTACGGGATTGCAACCGCCGCCTGCCTGTTGGCCCTGGCCGCGATTGTCTGGCCGCTGTGGCGAGGCGGGCCGCCCGTGCCACTGGCGAACATCGACGCGAACACTGGCGCGAACTCCGATGCAGGACAGAATCTCGTCGCAACCGATGCTGACGGTCCGGCGACCCGGCCCACGGCAGACGTCGACGTGCCGCTCGAGCCCGCGCAAGGTGACGACGCGCGACTGGCTGCTGCCGATCCTCAGGCGATCGCGAGCGAGAAGGTGCTGCTCCTGTCCGGCGATCGACCGGTGGCGGCCAGCGAACTGAATCTCCGCGCCGGGCTGACGGTGCGGGGGCTGAACCATGCCCGCGTCCGCATCGAGGTGCCACCGGAAGGTCTGCACGTGGCGGTCGACGACGTTCGCTTCGAGAACATTGACTTTGTCGCGGCGGCGGAGCAAGCCGAGCCGAATGCCGCCGACGCTTCGGCGACTTGGGAAGAGGCGACGGCCGCGCTCGTCGTGGCACAGTGTCGGCGAGTGGCCTTTCGCGGTTGTTCGTTTCAGGCTGCACCGGCAAGTTCCCGCAGCGGCGTTCGCTGGCAGCCGCCCGTGGCCGTCGAAGCCGAAATGGCGTCGCCCCATCTCTTGCTGCTAACCGACTGCTTGATGGGCGGGCTGGTCGCGGGCATCGATCTGCCGGAACCGCCGCAGGGACCGCTCGAATTTCACGATACCTTGGCGCTCGGGCCCGGTCCGTTGGTCCGCCTGGCGCGCAGCCCGCGACTGGAAGAACCGCTCTCGCTGCGGCTCTCGCACGTGACGCTGCGCGAAGCGCATGCCCTGATCGAGTTCAACTACGAACGGATCCACGACGAACCGGGCCGTGTTGCCGTGGAAGCGAAGAACTGTGTGTTCGCGCCAACGCCGCAGGGCGCGGTGATCTACTGTCGCGGTCTTCCTTCGCCCGCGCGACTACTGCACCGCGTGGCGTGGACGGGCGAGGGCTCGCTGTTGGCCGAGGAGGCCGACTTCGCCGCCTGGCATTCCGACACGGCGTCGCCGATGACGGTCGACGACGTCGAGTTTGCCATCGACGGACTGGCCCGCAGTCGCATCGAATTCGCCGGTTCATCACGCGAGGCCGAGGGCTCGAAGATCGTCGACTGGAGCGCCCCCTTGGCGACAAGGACGCCACCGGGAATTCGCCGCTGAGCGTTTCCTTGACGTCAACGACGGGTGGCTAGCTGCCGTGATTCGTCAGCTGATCCTTGTTGTCGAAGATCTCTCCGCCATTGCGGGTGGAATAGGCTCGCCACACGAAGGGGTCGATGTCGTCGGCGACACGGTGGACCGAACCACCGAGCATGACCACATTCACGCCGCCCGGATGATAACTGCGCGAGGTGACCGCGGCGTAGGTGGGCGTGGTCGAAGGCGTGGCGGCTGCCGCGCCCTTGCCCTCCTGCCAGTTCGTCCAGTCGACGTCGTAGGTCGTGCCGCTTTCGTCACACAGCGTCTTTGCGTTGGGCGTGAACGTGGTTGTGAAACCGGTTTGATGCGCGCGTCCGTCAATCCACTCGGTATGTCCCGAGTTCGTCTTGAAGGTGCCGCCCAGGCTACAGAGCGCGTCGAGATCAAGCGGATTGGGGATCGGGGGCACGCTGTCGTTGGCCGCGTTGCGGTAGTACGGAGTCCAGCCTTTGACTTCCGCGGCGCAGAGCGTCTCGTTCACACCGTCGCGGATGTTCGACGAACTCAGGCGACTATCGGGAAAGAAGGCTCCATCGCCTCCCTCGCGGGTCTCGGGATCGTAGACGAACCAGGTGCCCAGGTTGAACGCGTAGTTGAGCGGATAGTGTTCCGGGTCGCCGGTGCTGCTGTCGAGCCGCACTTCGTCGCGAACTTCCGAAGGACAGAGATAAGTGGCGACTCTCATCGCACCGAGCGCAGTGACCGTGCCATCGGCCGTGGTGATCTCGATGCCGGTGCTGTACGGCTGCGTGAAGTCGATCTTGTCGAACAGTTTGGTTTGTTCCAAGTGCGACGTAAGCAAGGCCTGCGCGGACCATCCGCTGATATCGCTACTACCGACGCCAGCGGGTGTCGAGTTCCAGCTTGCTGGATACCGTCCGTTGTTGCTGGTCTGATAGCTCATGATCGCCTGGCCAATCTGTCGCAAGTTGTTCTTGCAGGAGGTGTCATTGGCGCTCTCGCGGAGTCCCGAGACCGCGGGAAACAGGAGGGCGAGGAGGACGGCAATGATCAGCAGAACAACAAGAATCTCGACAAGCGTAAACGCATCACGGCTGGCGGATCGCGGCTTCACGGCGAACATAAGCTGACAACCTTTCCCGGCAATTCTGGACAACAAACCTGAAATTGATATTGAGACTCGGTCTCACTTGCAAGAGGTGCATTGTAAGTGATCGAAGTCGACTGTCAACCCGGTTCCCCGAGTCGCTTGACCATTCGTCCCTAAGTCGATTTGCCCCATCGACTTCAGTTCTGCAATGCCGTCGCGACCGCGCGCTGGCCTCCATGCCTTGGCTGTTCTAAAATCAAGGCCTCGCCTGCGGTGGACCCGATCCGCCCACTCTCCCTCGCCAGACCACGCGGCCCCGGTGTCCGCGGCTCGTTCTCACAAGGATCTCGCCCGATGAAGCTCGCTCGCCTGACCTTGCTCCTGGCCCTCACGCTGGCCGGCCTGCTCTCGACCCTCGCCAACCCTGGCTTCGCCGGCGATTGGCCGATGTGGCGTTACAACTCGGGTCGCAACGCGGCGGCGCCCGACAGCCTGCCCGAAAAGCTGCAGCTGCAGTGGACGCGGCATTACGCCGCCCCACAACCTGCCTGGCCGGAAGATCCTCGCCTGACGTTCGACGGCAGCTACGAGCCGGTCGTGATGGGACGGACGTTGTTCCTCGCCTCGGCGCAGAACGACTCGGTCACCGCGATCGATACGCGGACGGGCGAGGAGAAGTGGCAGTACTTCGCCGAGGGGCCGGTGCGCTTTGCCCCGGTCGCCCATGACGACACGGTTTACTTCGGGTCCGACGATGGGTGTCTCTATGCTCTGGCGGCGGCGGACGGGAAGCTGCGTTGGAAGTTCGACGCGGCCGATTCGGCTCGCAAGGTCATCGGCAACGACCGACTCGTCTCGGTCTGGCCGGTGCGCGGCGGACCGGTGCTCTCCGCAGGCAAGCTCTACTTCACCGTGGGGGTGTGGCCCTTCGAAGGGACCTTCCTCTACGTGCTCGATCTCTCGACGACGCCCTCCGACGGCACCCCGCCGAGCCATACGGTCGAGGCCCTGCCCGATCTGACGCCGCAAGGTTATCTGGCGCTCAGCGGCGAGCGACTCTATATCCCCTGTGGACGCGGCGTGCCGGCCTATTACCACCTCGGCGCGCGGGCGTTTCAGCCGCTGCGTTACAACGTGCGAGGCTTGACCGACTATCACGCCACGGCGAGCGGTTCGTATCTGTTCCATGCCCATCGCATTTTGAAGATCGAAACGCGCCAGATGCTGCCGATCAACGCGCCGCGCCCGGTGGCCGACGGGTCGATGATCTACATTCCGCAGGGGCCGAACGTCGTGGCCGCCGATCTGGAAAACCAACCGCAACTGAAGCAAGACGGCAAGGCGAATCCGGAAGACCCGGCCAGCGCGCCGAAGTTCAAGGCCAGCTGGCACGTGACCGCCAAGATGATCGCGGCGGCCGCGGGTCCCGGAACCTCGGTGGCGGAGGACACGCCGCTGAGCGTCGACATCAAGTCGGGCAAGCGGGTCTACGGACGTCTGGGCAAGCTCGTCTTTGCCGCTGACGAAGCGGCCGACGGCCGGCCCGCGCGGGTCTCGTGGGCGAGGAAGATCGCAGGCGAACCGACCAGCTTGATCGCGGCCGACGATCGCCTGTTCGTCGCGACCCGCGACGGCACGCTGCACTGTTTCGGTGGCGACGCGGCCACGGCCAAGGACTTTCCGCGGGCCGAGGTCCGCTTGCCGGCGGCCAACGCCAAGTGGCAAGCGAAGGTGACGCGACTGCTACAAGAAACCGACGCGCGGGGCGGCTTTTGCCTGGTGTGGGGAATCGACGACGGCAGCCTGGTCGAAGAGCTGCTGCGGCAGTCGGAGCTGCGCGTAGTTGCCATCGATCCGGATGCCAAACGTGTCGCCGCGCTTCGCGAGCGGCTCGATGACCGCGGGCTGTACGGCTATCGGGCCGTGGCCCTGGCGGGCGAGCCGGCCGAGATGCGTTTGCCGCCGTACCTGGCGAACCTGTTGGTCTCGGAGGACCCGAGCCGCCTGGGCGACGCCGAGGACGAAAAGTTGGCCGCCAAGATCTATCATCCGCTACGACCGTATGGCGGGGCGGCCGTACTGGCACTCGACGCACCGCAGCGATCGGCCGTGGAGAAGCAAGCCGCGGAGCTTTCCAAGGCCAAGCTCACCCGGCTCGATGAATGGACGATGCTCGCCCGTGAAGGGGCCCTGGAAGGATCGGCCAATTGGTCGCACGAATATGGCGACGCGTCGAACTCGCTGATGTCGCGCGATCAGCTGGTGAAGATGCCGCTGGGCGTGTTGTGGTTCGGCGGTCCGGCTGCCGATACGAAGCTGTTCTTCGATCGCCACTTCTGGGGACCGAGCCTGACGGTGATCGACGGGCGGATGTTCCTGCAGGGGCACACCACACTCGGCGCGGCCGACATCTATACCGGGCGCATGCTGTGGGAAAAAACGATTGTCAAAGGATCCAGCCCCGGACGTCGCGGCAACTTCTACGACGGCGACGACCACACGGGCTATCACTTCTGTGCCGTGCCCGACGCGGTCTATCTGACGTACCCCAAGACTTGCTTGAAGATCGACCCGGTCACCGGGAAGACGCTGGCGAAGTTGGCCCAGCCGATCGGAACCGGCAGTTGGGGCCGCATCCGCGTCTGGAAGGATCTGCTGATCGGCGCGGTCTTCGACAGCGAGCGGCTCGACGGCGCCGCGCCCACCAGCCTGGTGGCCGTGAACCGGCACACGGGCAAGCTCGTTTGGCGACACGACGCCGTGGCCAGCTGTCCCATCGTGGCGATTGGCGGCGACCGCGTGTTTTTCTTCGACGGTCACCTGAAGGCCTTGTACAACGACATCGGTCGTGGCGGGGTGGTGCCGAAGACCGGCAAGGAGCGGCTCATCAAGGCGCTCGACGTTGCGACCGGTGACGTGGTCTGGGAGTATGAGTCGCCGATGACGATCACCTGGCTGGCCTATGCCGAAGACAACGAGATTCTTGTGGCGGCCAATCGCCAGGGCATCCAGGCCCGTCGCGGCGAAGACGGCTCGGAGCTGTGGTCGAAGCAGGCCAAAGGTAAGGGTTTCATCGGCCACCCCGAGAGCCGCTGGGACCGCGTCATCCTCTGGAAGGATCGCATCATCGATCAGCGCGGACCGGGCGTGCAGTACTTCGTCGAGACGGGCGACCCGATCACGCGCGAACATCCGATCAGTGGTGAGCAGGTGAAGTGGGAGTTCACCGCCCACGGGCACAACTGTGCCTATGCCATTGCCAGCGAGCATTTGATGACGTTCCGCGCGGCGACGGCCGGCTTTGCCGATCTGGCCTCGAGCAACACCGGCCGGCTCAACGGCTTCCGCTCGGGCTGTCGCAACAGTCTGATCCCGGCGGGCGGCGTGATGAACGCTCCCAACTTTGCCCACGGCTGCGATTGCGATTTCAACCTGTTCACGTCGCTGGCCCTGGTTCACCAGCCGGAGAACGACGTCTGGATGTACAGCGCCCTGGCGTCGCCCGAGGCGCCCGTCTCGCGCGTCGGCATCAACCTGGCCGCGCCGGGCGATCGCATCGACGAGCGCGGCATCCTGTGGATGGATTACCCGAGCAAGAACGACAAGAACTACCGCTTGCCGAACGTAAAGGGACCCTCGCCCGAGGTTCCCGTCACGCTGCAGACCGACCAACCGCGTTGGTTCCGCAATCATCCCACGCAGGTCGAGGGTGGTGAGAATCGCTGGGTGGCGGCCTCGGGCGTCGAAGGCCTGAAGACGCTTACCGTCGAGGTGAACAAGTATGCCGAATCGCCGCGGCCCTATAAGGTCACGCTCTACTTTGCCGAGCCGCTCGACCTGAAGCCCGGCGAGCGGGTGTTCGATGTCACGGTCGGCGAGGAGCAGCGAATCTCGGATCTCGACGTGGCCCAGGAGACGGGCGGTCGCAATCGAATGCTCGTCAAGGAATTCACCGGCGTGCCGGCGGCCAAACAGCTGACTATCGAGCTATCGGCGACCGCGGGCCAGCCGGTGCTGTGCGGCGTCGAGATCGTCGCCGAGGAAGATCCGGAAGCCGACGTGGAGCTGTAACGGGCCGCGGTCGCGTCAGCTTCCCGCGCCGGTTCGGCCCCGCGCGCCCGTTCCCCCCCGTGCGCCCGGTGGCGTGCCGCGACGCTGGGCCTGGGCGAACTCGGCCCGCCGCAGACGAAGCGCCTCGACCGCCTCTTGCGGGGCCACGTCGATCGCCTTGTCCAGCGTCGCAATCGCCTGGTCCAGCCGGCCGCTGCTGGCTTGAGCCCGGGCGAGCAACTCCAACCAGCGATAGTCTTTGTTCCGCGTCGCGCGGCAGCGAAGTGTAGCCATCTGCAGCGCGTACGGCACATCCCGGACTCGACGATCGGGAGAAAGCAACAGTTGAACCAGCGCGAACTTGGCGGCTTCGTGCCGGTTGTTGAGCTGGATCACCCACGTCAGGTCCCGTTTCGCGTCGCGAAGTCGATCTTGCTCGTGGGCGATTTGGGCCCGCAAGAACAGTGCCCGGAAGTCGCGACGGTTGAGGCGCAGGACCTGCTCGATGTCGGCCAGGGCGCCGGCCGCGTCGCCTTGCTGATGGAGCAGATTGGCGCGGTGCAGGTAAGCCTTGCCGAGATAGGGATTCTTGGCCACGGCCCGGTCGTAGTCGAGCAGCGCTTTCTCCGGCTGGTTAATTTGCTCGTAGCAGAAGCCGCGACTGAAGTAAGTCTCGCCCGGGGCCTGGCCGGTATCGGCATCCTGGCCGAGTTCCTTGCGGCGGCGTTCGGCGCGACGCTCGAGCGCCTCGGTATATTGCTCGATGGCGGCTTCGAAGCGACGGCTGCGGGCCAGGTAGTTGCCGCGCGAGCCGTAGATCCTGGCATACGTTGGATCGATCGCCTCGACCTCCGCATAGCCGTCGAGAACTTCCTCGGCCGGGAAACCCAAGATCCCTTTCGCCTCAGAGCGAGCAACATAGGCATCGAGCACGTGCCGATCATAGACCGCCGGTTCCACTCCGGGTCGCGACTTGCGGGCCGAGGGGTTGAGCTCAATGATCTCCTCGAAGTCCTTCACAGCACTCTCCAGGTGCTCTTCGTCCCGCGTCCGCTCGTAGGCCTTGATGCCGGCGAGTCCGCGGCCCAACAGGGCCCGCAGAGGTCGCGGGTTCTTCTCGATGACGTCCTCGTAGATGTCGGCCCAGTGCGTGTTCCGCTCGACCGTGGCCGCGGAGAGCAGGGCCACCAACAGGCAGCTTGCCACGGTGGCCCAGGCCGGATGTCGCCACAGCAACGTCCACAGCACGTAGGAAAAGCCGATCGCCACCCCGACCATCGGCAGGTAGAGCCGATGCTCGTAGATCATTTCCAGAGGCAGAATCGTCGACTCGAGCGCCAAGTGAATAAAGAACCAGAGCACGGCAAAGGAGAGGACTCGCTGGCGTCGGGCCCCGTAGATGGCCACGGCTATGAGGGATAGGATCACCCCGAGCGACGCCAACGAAGTCGGCGGATCGAGCAGCGAGCGCGACGTCGGAAAGTGGTAGAGCAGGTTCAAGCGATCGGGCGTCGGCCAGGCGAGCAGCGTCAGGTAGTGCATCACCACGCGCGGCTGGGTGTAGAGACGCTCGGCCATTGTGAAATCGCGCTGCCCGTAGCCCTTCTCCAGTCGCTCGAGCGGATTCCACTTGGTCTCGTCGCCGGGCAGAGCCATCGCCCAAATGACCAGGCCAGTCGCCGCGAGAAGCACCACCGCCAGCGCGGCCAGGACTTGGGGTCGCTTCAGCCAGGCGAAACGAAGGTCCTGGAAGAAGAACAGCTCGTACAGTGGAATCACGAACGGCAGCGGAAAGGCGATCCGCTTCGACCAGTAGGCGAGCAAGAAGGCCACCGGCACCCCGAGCCATAGCAACACGCGGCCCGCACCCCACGGTCGTCGCCGCCCGAGGATGTAGAGCAGCAGCGCGGCCACGTAGAACATCGTCGCCATCGAGGTCATCCGCTGCACGATGTAGGTCACCGCTTGCGTCTGCACCGGATGGGCTACGAACAGGGCCGCCGCGAAGATCGCCATGCCGCACGAGCGGAACGTCGTGAGCGGAACCGGGCGACCTTCGTCCAACTCTTGAGCCTGGCGATAGGTCAACAGGGCCAGGGCATAGACCAGCACGCCGGTCACCGCGTGGATGAGGTTGTTGACCAGGTGATAGCTGAAGGTCGACCCCAGGCCCTCGTAGGCATGATTCAGGGCCAGACTGATAAAGGCGAGCGGCCTCCGCCCGTCGGGTCGCGACTGGGCGGCCTTGCGCAGATTCTCCCAGGTGACCTCACGAATCTGCACCTTGGGATTGTCCACGACGGCGTTGTTGTCGTCGAAGGCGAAAGGGTGCTCGTACGTGCCGGCGTAAAGCGCCATCGCCAGGCTGGCCAGCGCGATCACCGCCACCAGGTGCGGCAGATAGACCCAAGTTTGTCGGTCGCGGTTCTTCAAGATCGTCGCGGGGGCGGCGGTGGCGGCTCGGGGGACAAAGACGGCGGACGTCGGTCGGCGATCGCGCCCGGCAGGCCGTCCCGCGAAGCGGAGACGGCCGCGCCGGAAGGCTCCGGAACGGCGTGGCGCGAGTCCCTGCTGATTCTACTCGATCGCCGCCGGCGCGGGGAATTCGCCGTGAGACTGGCAAGCACGCCACGGGCACCGTACGATGAATCGAACCGCCACCACCGCGACCGCTCGCGGAACCCCTCCCTTTTACGCAGGAAACGATCATGTCGACCCGAACTTGCCCGCGGAGATGCAACGAAGCGACCTGGCGACGTGTTGTTGCCTGGTGCCTGGTGACTTGTTTGCTCGGGTACTGCGGGTACTGCTTGCCGCTGGTGGCGACGACGTGGGCCGCGGACACGGCCTCCTGCACGGCGAAGGCCGAGGAGGGTTTCACCTCGCTGTTCGACGGCGAGACGCTGACCGGTTGGACGATGAACCGGCCGGGCGGCTACGTCGTCGAGGACGGCGCGATCGTCTGCTTGAAGGAGACGGGGGGCTTTCTCTACACCGACAGAGAATACGGCGACTTCAACTTTCGCTTCGAGTTCAAGCTGACCGCCGACGCCAACAACGGACTCGGGATTCGCACCCCCAAGAACGCCGATCCCGCCTATGCCGGCATGGAAATTCAGATCCTCGACAACTCGTCGGAGAAGTGGCCGGGCATCAAGGATTGGCAGAAGCACGGCTCGATCTACGGGGTTGCCCCGGCAAAGACCGGTCATCTGCGGCCGCTCGGCGAGTGGAACTCGCAAGAGGTGATCTGTCGCGGCCAGCGGGTCCAGGTCATTCTCAATGGCGTGACGATCGTCGACGTCGATCTCGCCGAGGTGAGTCAGCCGCAAACGCTCGACGGACAGGCCCATCCCGGTCTGGAGCGGGAACAGGGCTACATCGCCTTTTGCGGACATGGCTCGCGGGTCGAGTTTCGCAACATCCGGATCAAGACGTTCGACGAATAGCATCTGCCCCCGTCCTGGCGAGACACCTCCGGCGAGGTCGAGGCCGTCGGCCCGCCGCTGGACTCGCGGGGCTCGCAGAGTTCGTGCTGGCCGTTTGGGGCCGGCACCACCGGCACGATTGTTCTAACGTGTCCGTTTCCCAGCCCCCCGAGCGAGGTCCGCGCGCGGCTTTCCCGCCTTCGTTGACCCCGCCGGATTCCGGACCTAGGTTTGCTTGGAGCCGGCTGTCCGAATTCGGCGCAAGTTGCTTGCTACGTTGGCTCCGCGATCGGAAGGACGATCGTTATTTCGCAGCCGCGTCGATTCCCCTGCTCCGCCTGGCACATGTCCGAAAACGCCCACGAAGATCTGCTCGCCCAACTTACCCGCGGCGCTCGCGATGCGTGGGATGAGGTCATCGCGACGACGCCCGCCGGCAATGGCGACAGCGGCGACCGAAGCGGCGGCAAGGAAGACGAGTTGGAACGATTGGTCAGTCGCGTACGGCAGACGGTCGCGGATACGACGTCGCCGTCTCCGCTGGCCGGGAGCACCGTGACAGGCCCGGCACCGGTTGCTCCGCCGTCGCACGTCGTGTCCGACGAGTTCATTCCCCGCGAGCCGCAAAGCTACGAAGAGGCGAAGCTGACCGCCAGCGAGGTCGAGGCCCTGGTGCTCAAGTACATGCTGGCCCGGGGCGACACGGTCGGCCGCGAGATTGCCGACCAGGTGAAGCTTCCCTTCCTGCTGATCGAGAACCTGCTGGCCCAACTGAAGCGAGAGCAATTGGTCGGACATCGTGGCGCGGCCGCCATGAACGACTATCTCTATACGCTCTCGGACGTGGGCCGCGAGCGAGCTCGACGACTCTCGCAGCACTGCACCTATTACGGGGCGGCCCCCGTGGCCCTGTCCGACTACATCGCCAGCGTCAAGGCGCAGTCGATTGCGGGCCAACATCCGACCGAAGACGATCTGCGACGGGCCTTCGAAGACCTGCTCGTCGACAAGTCGATGTTGCGACGCCTGGGTCCCGCCATCAACTCGGGTCGCGGGTTGTTTCTCTATGGCGCCCCCGGCAACGGCAAGACGAGCATCGCCGAGCGCATCACGGGTTGCTTCGGACAGTCGACCTGGATTCCACGGGCGATTGGCATCGACGGCGAGGTAATTCGTCTGTACGACCCGGTGAACCACGAAGAGATGCCGCTGCCCGAGGGCTCCGGCCTGCTGCACGAACAACAGATCGATCGTCGCTGGATCCGCATTCGTCGTCCGACCATTGTCGTCGGTGGTGAACTGACGATGGCCAGTCTCGAGGTGAGTTCCAACGCCGAGACGGGGATTTCCGAGGCGCCCGTGCAGCTGAAAAGCAACTGCGGCACGCTGGTGATCGACGACTTTGGCCGCCAACGGATGAGCACCGACGAGCTGCTCAACCGCTGGATCGTGCCGCTGGAAAAACGCTACGACTTTCTCAACCTGCCCAACGGCAAGAAGATCCAGGTTCCCTTCGATCAGCTGATCGTGTTTTCCACGAACCTGGAGCCGCGCGACCTGGTGGACGAAGCCTTCTTGCGGCGAATTCCCTACAAGATCGAGGCGGCCGATCCGAGTGAAGAGAACTTTCGCAAGCTGTTCGAGATCATGGCGCCGATCGTCGGCTGCACCTACGACGCCGCCTCGGTCGAGTACGTGATCGAAAAGCACTACAAGGCGGTCGGTCGCCCCTTCCGCTGCTGCCAGCCCCGCGATCTCTTGGCACAGATTCGCAACTACTGCAACTACCAGAAGATCGAACCGCAGATGAGCCCCGAGCTGTTCGATTT
>ERZ869936.1317-NODE-1317-length-18147-cov-5.175547_pt1 | contig 18147 bp, 15 predicted proteins | sample MGYA00520876_ERZ869936 | MGnify/ENA primary metagenome ERZ869936 (study PRJEB32218, sample SAMN09650985) | biofilter metagenome | isolation source: enrty point of leading RO module | place: Saudi Arabia: Thuwal, RO plant located on Red Sea | collected 2016-02-17 ...
CGAGCGTCCAGGCGAAGGGATAATGGCGGGTCACCAGGGCCGCGAGCCAACCTAATCCCATGCCGCCGAGGGCCAGCGCGCCGGCGACTACGACGCCGCGCCGGCGCCGTGCCGCCGCGCTGCGGTCCGCGCGGTTGAGCCGGCGGGCCAGATCGAGACACAGGTTCGCCGCGATCCGGCGCGGATTGCCGCGCCAGCCGGCACGCAGGCGCCGACCGCCGATATAAGCCTCGACGCCAAGCGCGATCAGGAGCAGAAACAAAGGGTCCGCGCTGCCCCAGGCGCCCGGTGCCGCCGTCCAAGTCATGAACGATCCTGGATCGCCCGACGGATTCGGTCAATCGCGGGCGTGGCGGTGTTAGCTTGTGCTGAGATTGAGCGGCGGGATGCGTATAGGCTTGCTAGCTTCGATGCGTTACTTGCGCCGCCAACGGCGGTCGAGGTTGCCGTCGGCGGCGCAAGCTAAGATTTCCAACTCGTCCACCTCTCAGCCGTTGACCTCCGACACCGCGAGATGGTGCATCGCCGGCCAGTTCTTCTCGGCCTTGGCGAGGGTTCCTGACTTGTCTTCAAGATACTTGCCGAAAGCCACCGCGTTCAGGAACACATAGAGTTTGCCGTCGACAACATCGGCGAAGCGCGTGGCGGCATCGAGTTTCTTGCCGATGGCAACGCCGAATGCGCAGAAGCCGCCGTACTGCGGCATGTACCGCTCGGGATCCGCCGCAAAGCGCTTCATCGTCTCCTCGGATACGAAATAGTAGGCAACGCCGTCGCGCTCGACCGCATACTTGGCGTGACCGGGCGTGACTTGAAGGCCGGTGGCGAGAGCCACGGCGTCGTCGCCGCGAAGCGCGACACCGGCCCCGCTGAGCGTCGTGCCGGTCGAGACGTTGTATTCGTCGACGGCAAACGCAGTGGAAACGGCCGAAAAGGCGCCAACGAACGCCGCTGCGGCAATCAGTGTCTTGATGCTGTTCATATCTCAAGTCCTCCTTTGTTGACCGCCCCTCCGGGCGCCCGGTTGAATGGTGCGGACCCGGTGGGCCCGCGGGTTTGCCGCAATCTTTTTGGCGGCGTCGGAGCGCGATCGACTGCGCAGCCGAGTTCGGTCGGTCGCGCCCAAGTGCTGCGCGGTCGGTAAAGTGAATGGGAGAACGCCGGGACTTGCGGCCGGCACCCGCCCACCAAGCCTCTAGGAGACCGGAGCGACGCTAAGGCAGCTCCGGTTCCTCGTTTCAGGCTGTAAGCGCCGAGATTCGATCGACCGTTTCGTCGGTCGCCCAGACTGCGTTCGCCATCATGCGGAAGTTGATGAGCGCCGCGAGGTAACCATCGCCTTCGGGAACCTTGGCGCCAGCGGTGGCGTCGCGCACGACCGCGACCTCGAAACCTTGTTCGATGAACTCGCGCATGTGCGCTTCGACGCAGAGGTTGGCCGACATACCAGCAAGAATGATTTGGTCGACCTTGAGCTTGCGAAGCTGAAGCCCGGCGTCGTTCTGTTCGGGGCCGTAAACCTTGTGCGGCGACGCGATGATCGTCTTGCCGTCGAAAATGTAATCCTTGTACTCGGCCATGAAGTCGGCGCCCGAACCTTCGATGCCCGTTGTATCGAGCGGGCCCGGACGGTCGAACATGCCGATCGAGTGCATGACCTTTTCAAGGGCGCCTTCGAAGGCCCAGCGATGATCGTGGGGATAGTAGTAGTGTGGCGATATCACCACCGGCATGTCGGCGGCCTTTGCGGCGTGGAACAGCTTACCGATATTGGACACCACGTTGTGCTCGGTGACGCTCTCTCCGACCACGCCCCAGGTAACACCGGCGGGGCTGAGGAAGTCGATCTGCGGATCGACGACGAGAAGCGCCGCGCGGCCCTTTTCCAACGCCATGCTGGAGGGCGGCAGCGCGGGATTCGCCGGTTCGGCATAGGCCGCGTTGTCCGATGCCTTGGCGCGCGACGCGGTGAGGCCGGCACCGGTTACGGCGGCGCCCGCAACTCCGACGGCGCCCAGAGTCAGGAAATCGCGGCGGTCGATGGTTTTGTCCTGATTGGTTTCGTGGTGGCAATGGTTGCAGGGCTTCATGGTCCTTCTCCTCTCAAATTGGGTCAGTGGTATCGGTGAATTCTTGGGATGCGTCAGAGACCGAGGTCGGAAAGACCCGGGTGCCCCTCCGGCCTCGGTCCTAGAGGCCACCGGAACAAGCGATCGCTCTCGGCGATGGGCAAATCGTTGATCGAGGCGCGGCGCACGGCCATCAGCCCATCGGGTGCGAATTCCCAATTCTCGTTGCCATAGGCACGGAACCACTCGCCGTTCGGGGCAAGCGCCTCATAGGCAAAGCGCACCGCTATGCGCGAGCCGTCGAAGCTCCATAGTTCCTTGATGAGGCGGTAGTCGCGTTCCGCCTGCCATTTGCGGGTCAGGAAAGCTTCGACCTCGGCACGGCCGCTTAGAAAACTGATGCGGTTCCGCCATTGCGTGTCAGGGGTGTAGGCGGCAGCGACCGCAATGGGGTCGCGACTATTCCAGGCATTCTCGGCGGCGCGGACCTTTGCGATGGCGGATGCTCGGTCGAAGGGCGGCAGGGGCGGGCGGGTCATGTGACACTCCAATATGAACCGATTTGTTCACTTTATTTGGTGATAAATGAACCGATCTGTTCATATTGTCAAGGCAAAAACCCGCTTGCCGCTCGCTCGCCGTTCAGAGCCCCCATAATTGATTGAAATAGCGCGGTAAAAAATTGCCCCTTGATACCTCTTCTCTGCTATAACATATACCGATCTGTTCACATCGGAGGCGATATGCGCCCCAGTAAGCGAGACGAACTGGTCCAAAAGGCACTCGATATTTTTTATCGCGAGGGCTTCCACGCCACGGGTATGGACCTGCTGGCAGCGGAGACCGGCATTTCGAAGACGACCATGTTCAAGCATTTCCGCAGCAAGGAAGAACTGATCCTCGCGGTCCTCCGGCTGCGGGATCAGAGGTTCCGCAATTGGCTGTTTCGGCGGATGGAGCAAGCAGGGCCGCCCCGCGCCCAACTCTCGGCCATGTTCGACGCCCTTTCGGAATGGTTCGCGGCGCCCGAGTTTCGGTCCTGTATGTTCATCAAGGCCGCCTCGGAGTACCCCGATTCCGGCCACCCCATTCACGCGCAGGCCGCCGAACACAAACGGCTGCTGTTTCTACAAATGGAAAAAATCGCGGCTCAGGCGGGTGCCGAGAACCCAGCGGCCTTGGCCCGCGCGCTCCTGCTCCTAAAGGAAGGGGCGATCGTCACCGCGCACCTGGGTCACGAAGCCGATCCCGCAGCGGACGCCAAAGCGGCCGCCAGCGTATTGCTGTCGTCGCTCCCGGCATAGCTGCCTGTCAGGATACCAGCCGCTTGCCGGTTTCGGGATCGAAGAGGTGCAGGTGGTCGGGGCGGACGTTGAGCGGCAGGACCTCGCCGCTCTTGAAGCTGTGCGTGCCGTGCAGGCGCAGAGTCAGGTCGCTCCGGTCGCTGCCGAAATGGCCATGCACCAGCGTGTCCGCACCCAATTGTTCGACCACCGCGACGTTGAGATGCGCGACACCGCCACCGTCTTGCGCGGGATCGAGATGTTCGGGGCGCACGCCAAGCGTGACATTCCGCCCCGCCGCCGCGCCGGCATGGCCGTTGGCGAGCGGCACGCGGTCGCCGCCGGGCAGTTCCAAGGCGGCGCCATCCGCACTCACGCGCGCGGCAACGAAATTCATGGCCGGGGAGCCGATGAAACCGGCGACGAACAGGCTGGCCGGGCGCTCGTAAAGTTCGATCGGCGCGCCGAGCTGTTCGACCACGCCGGCGTTCAAGACCATGAGGCGGTGGCCGAGCGTCATGGCCTCGACCTGGTCGTGGGTCACATAGACGCTGGTGATGCCCAGGCTTTCCTGGAGCTTCTTGATCTCCAGGCGCATCTGCACGCGCAGCTTGGCATCGAGATTGGAGAGGGGTTCGTCGAACAGGAAGACCTGAGGATTGCGCACGATGGCGCGGCCCATGGCGACCCGCTGGCGCTGGCCGCCGGACAACTGGCGCGGCTTACGGCGCAAGAGCTCGTCGGCCAGTTCCAGAATACCGGCTGCCTTGCGCACCCGCTCCTCGATCTCGGATTTCGGCAGGCCGCGGATCTTCAGGCCGTAGGCCATGTTGTCGTAGACGCTCATGTGCGGATAGAGCGCGTAGTTCTGGAACACCATGGCGATGTCGCGCTCGGCCGGCTCCAGCTTGTTGACGACGCGCCCGCCGATGGCGATTTCGCCGCCGCTGATCGCTTCCAGGCCGGCGATCATGCGCAGCAGCGTCGACTTGCCGCAGCCCGAAGGCCCGACGATGACCAGAAACTCGCCGTCGGCGATACTGCAATCGACGCCGTGGACGACTTGGGTATCGCCGTAACGCTTGACCACGTTGCGCAGTTCGACACCGGCCATCGGCTACTTCTCCGTTTCCGTCAGGCCCTTCACGAAGAGCTTCTGCATCGAGATGACGACCAGGACCGGCGGCAGCATGGCCAGGATTGTGGTCGCCATGATGATCTGCCATTCCGCCTGATCGTCGCCGACCGCCAGCATCCGGTTGATGCCGATGACAACGGTCAGCATGTCGGCATCGTTGGTGATCATCAGCGGCCATAGATACTGGTTCCAGCCGTAGATAAACAGGATCACGAACAGCGCGGCGATGTTGGTGCGCGACAAGGGCAGCAGGATATCCCAGAAGAACCGCAGCGGGCCGGCGCCGTCGATGCGCGCCGCCTCGGCCAGTTCGTCGGGCACGGCGAGGAACACCTGGCGGAACATGAAGGTCGCGGTTGCCGAGGCGATGAGCGGAATGATCAATCCGGCGTAGCTATCGAGCATGCCGAGATCGGCGACCACCTTGTAGGTCGGCAGGATGCGCACCTCGACCGGCAGCATCAGGGTGATGAAGATCAGCCAGAACGCGGTCATGCGGAACCGGAAGCGGAAATAGACGATGGCATAGGCGGCAATGATCGAAATCGCGATCTTGCCGCCGGCAATGCCCAGCGCCATCACCAGGCTGTTGAACATCATGCGCCCGGCGCCGATGGCCTCGGTGCCCGCGCCTTCGCCCAACCCGGCGCGCAGGGCCTGCATGTAGTTGTTGACGGCTTCGGCGCCCGGCAGCAACGGCATGGGCATGCGCACCAGGTCGAACAGCGTGTGCGAGGAGGCGACGAAGGTCACATAGATCGGAAACGCGACGATCGCGATGCCGAGCAAGAGCACGACATGCGTGAAGATCGTCAGCCATTGCCGGTTCTCGACCATCAGTAGTGCACCTTGCGCTCGATATAGCGGAACTGAACCACCGTGAGCGTGATCACGATGGCCATGAGCACCACGGATTGCGCCGCTGAACCGCCCAGGTCGAGGCCGATAAAGCCGTCGTTGAAGACCTTGTAGACCAGAATATTGGTGGCACCCGCCGGGCCGCCTTGGGTAATCGCGTGGATGATGCCGAAGGTGTCGAAGAAGGCATAGACCACGTTGATGACGATCAGAAAGAACGTGGTCGGCGACAGCAGCGGGAACACGATGGTCCAGAAGCGGCGTGCCGGGCCGGCGCCGTCGATCGCCGCCGCCTCGATGAGCGATCTGGGAATCGCCTGCATGCCGGCGAGGAAGAACAGGAAGTTGTAACTGATCTGCTTCCAGGCGGCGGCAAGCGTGACCAGCAGCATGGCCTGCGAGCCGTTGGTATAGTGATTCCAGTCGCCGCCCATGCCGCGCAACAAGTAGGGCAGCAGGCCCATGGTCGGATTGAACAGCAGAAGCCAGAGCACGCCCGCGACCGCCGGGGCGACCGCATAGGGCCAGATCAGCAAGGTCTTGTACGCCATGGCGCCGCGCACCGCGCGGTCGGCCTGTACCGCGAGATAGAGCGCACTGGCCAGGGCGATGAGCGCGACCGACAAACTGAAGCCCGCCGTGCGCAACAGGGAGTCCAAATAGAGCGGATCTTCGAACAGCTCGACGAAATTATCGAACCAGACGAAGCGGCTGCTCAGACCGAACGGGTCCTCCAGATAGACCGACTGCTTGAGCGCTTGAGCGGCCGGCCAAATAAAGAAAACGAATGTGACAATGAGCTGCGGCGCGAGCAGCAGATAAGGCAAGACGGGATTGTGAAATACGACGCGCTTTTCCACGGGCGATCAACCGATCCGAATATCGCGAGAGTCGGCGGGCGGGGCACAAACCCCGCCCGCGGCCCTCCTGGCGACTAGTTCACGGTCTTTTCGAACTTGCGCAGCAGATCGTTGCCGCGCGCGACCGCGGTATCGAGCGCTTCTTTGGCGGTCTTGCTGCCGCCCCAAACCGCTTCCATTTCCTCGTTGATGATGTCGCGGATCTGGACGAAGTTGCCGAAACGCAAGCCGCGCGAATTCTCGGTCGGCGGATTGAGTGTCATTTGCTTCAATGCGGTTTCGGCATCGGGCGACTTTTCGTAATAGCCCTGCTGCCTGCTCAGGTCATAGGCGGCCAAGGTAATCGGCAGGTAGCCGGTGCCCTGGTGCCACTCGGCCTGTACCGCCGGTGAGGACAGATAGGTGAAGAACTTCGCGACGCCCTCGTACTCCTTGTCCGAGTGCCCCGCGAAGACCCACAGCGTCGCGCCGCCGATAATCGTGTTCTGCGGTGCATTACCGACGCCCGGCCAATAGGGCAGCATGCCGGCGCCGAACTCGAACTTGGCGGTCTTTTGAATACCGGCCAAGCCAGCGGACGATTGCATGTACATGACGCATTCGCCGTTGGTGAACAGCGCCTGACTGTCGCCGCGCCGTCCGCCATAGACGAAGGTCTTGTCCTTGGTCCAGTCGGCCAACTGCTGAATGTGCTTTACGTGCTCGGGGCTGTTGATGGTCAATTCGGTATCGAAACCGCCGAAGCCATTGGCTTTGGTGCCGATCGGCAGGTTGTGCCAGGCCGAGAAGTTCTCGATCTGAATCCAGGACTGCCAGGCCGTCGTGAAGCCGCAGGTATAGCCGGCGGCCTGCGCCTTCTTCGAGGCCTCGGCCACTTCCGGCCAGGTCTTGGGCGGCGCGTTCGGATCGAGGCCCGCCTTCTTGAAGGCTTCCTTGTTGTAGTAGAGGATCGGCGTCGAGCTGTTGAACGGCATGGACAGAAGCTTGCCGTCGTTCGACATGTAATAGCCGGTCACGGTCGAGAGGTAGGCGTCGGGATCGATCGGCGTGCCGGCCTCGGCCATCAATTCATGGACCGGCTTGATCGCGCCTTTCGCGGCCATCATGGTCGCGGTGCCGACCTCGAACACCTGCAGGATGTGCGGCTGCTTACCGGAGCGGAAGGCCGCGATGCCGGCGGTCATGTTCTCCGTGTAGTTGCCCTTGTAGGTGGGCACGACCACGAAATCGGATTGGGACTCGTTGAAGCCTTTTGCGATCTCGCCGACGCGCTCGCCGAGCGCGCCGCCCATCGCATGCCACCATTGAATTTCTGTCGCCGCCCAGGCACTCGCCGCTGACGCGGTTGCCATGGCGAGCGCCGTCGTCACCGCAGTGACTGTCGTACGCATGCTCATCCTCGTTCTCCCTCGTTCTTGATTTTGACAGGATTGCCTAAGACCGCGGCTGCGGCCCGTGCAGTCCCGACTTCTTGCGCGCCTTGCGTTACAGCGACGCGACAACAATAAGACAGCCAGACGAAGCTTTGAGTCTTGCCTCCTCCCCGCGCCTCGATTGTTCCTGAGCTTTTTTCGCTCGACCGGACGTCACGCTTCATGCTCGCGGCAAGGCGTGGACCGGCGCTGGAGGCGCTTGTTCGGACTCGACCCTGCGCATCGGGCGCTATAATGTCAAATAGCTAAACTGAAAGAGCCCATGTTTTGAGGTTATAGATTTGGCGTCAGTTTCGGGGCCGCCCGGTCAGGAGAGACCGTCATGATCAGGCTACGGCAATTGGAGGCCTTTCGCGCTGTCATGCAGGCCGCCAGCGTCACCCAGGCGGCGGAGGTTCTGCGCATCTCCCAGCCCGCGGTCAGCCGCCTGATCGCCGGGTTCGAGCAGGATATCGGCTTTCCCCTGTTCCATCGGCGGCGCGGCCGGCTGCAGCCGACGCCCGAGGCGACCTTCCTGTTGGGCGAGGTCGAGCGCGCGATCACCAACCTGGATCACATCGGGCAGATCGCCGAAGACATCCGCAACCGGCGCACCGGGCATCTGCGCATCGCCTGCCTGCCCGGCTTTGGGACCAGCCTGCTGCCGCAAGTCCTGGCGCAGTTCCTGATTCAGCGTCCGGATATCACCGTGTCCCTGCAGCCGCGCCACAATCAGCGGGTCCAGGAATGGATCATGGCGCAGCAGTACGATGTCGGCTTCGCCGAGGTCCCGGTCGAGCACCCAGCGATCGAGTTCGAAACCCTGCATGTGCGCTGTGTCGCCGTGCTTTCGGAGCAACATCCGCTCGCCGCGCGCAAGGTCCTGACGCCGCGCGATCTCGACGGGGTGCCGCTCATCACCATGAACCGCGACCATCCGCATTTCCACGCCGTGCGCCTGGCCTTCGAGCGCGCCGGGGTTCACTTCAACGTGCGCGTCGAAACGCGCCAGTTCGCCTCCGCCTGCATCATCGCCAGCGAAGGCGTCGGGGTTTCGATTGTCAGCCCGATCGACGCCGAGGAGTACACGCACCGCGGCCTGGCGATCCGCCGCTTCGAGCCGGCGCTGCCCTTCGGCCTGGGCATCCTGTACCCGGCGCACCGGCCGCGTTCCCTGATCCTGGCCGAATTCGTCGCCATGTTCCGCGACAGCCTGAAGCGGTTCCAGATGGAGGCGGCGTCCGGGCAGCGTTTGGCCGGATAAATATATTATGATTCAATGGCTTATATTAAAGCAAGCTTCGGATAGCGCGGCCGCACGCATGACACCAGATTAGGAACATCTGGATTGACGCGAAGAGGACGCACCGCAATGCCCCAAGCCAGCGCACGCGCAACGGCCGACGCCGGGCAGACCGCCGCTCCAAGCTTGTCGGCCCGGCATCTGGCGCAAGTTCGCCAGGCCTGTGCCGCGATCGACGCACGCGAGGGCCAGGCCGTCACCCTGGCCGAGCTGGCCGGCGAGGTCGGCCTGAGCCCCTGGCACCTGCAACGCTTGTTCAAGAAGGCCATGGGCGTCAGCCCGCGCGACTATGCCGACGCCTTACGAGCGCGCCGCTTCCGCAGCGAATTGCGCGGCGGCGAATCGGTCGCCGGCGCGACCTACGGGGCCGGGTACGGTTCTTCCAGCCGGGTCTACGAGGACGCGCGCTCGCAGCTTGGCATGACCCCGGCCTCCTACGCCAAGGGCGGCAAGGGCGCGCGGATCGTCTATGCCGCGGTCGATTCGCCGCTTGGGCGCCTGATGGTCGCGGCCACGGCCAAGGGGGTCTGCTTCGTCTCGATCGGCCGCAACGATACCGAACTGCTGCGCATCCTGCGCGCCGAGTTTCCCCAGGCCGAGGATATCGCGCACGACGAGGCGGCGATCGCGCCGGCATTGGAGGTCCTGCTGCGGCACTTGGCCGGGGAAACCCCGCATGTCGCCCTGCCGCTGGACATCCGCGCGACGGCGTTTCAGCGCCGGGTCTGGCAAGAGCTTCTGGCCATTCCCTACGGCGAGACCCGCAGCTATTCGCAGATCGCCGAGCGCCTGGGCCTGCCCAAGGGCCAGCGCGCGGTCGGGCGCGCCTGCGCGACCAATCCGGTCTCGATCCTGATCCCCTGTCACCGGGCGCTGCGTCAGGACGGCACGATGGCCGGCTACCGCTGGGGTGTGGAGCGTAAGCGCGCGCTGCTGAAACGAGAATCGGCCGCCGCCGCACCCTGAATCTTGCCGCGGCCCGGGCGGCGGGCTATACAAGATTTATGGCAGTATCGCGCGCGACCCCCAGCATTTTGCGAATCGGGGATCGCGAAATTCCACTCAAGATCGCCCGGCACGCGCAGGCGCGCCACATCTCACTGCGGATCGACGGGGCGGTCGGTGCCATCCGCATGATCCTGCCGCGCCGGGCGGCGTTGCGCGAGGGCCTTGAGTTCGCCGAACAGAAGACCGCCTGGCTGCTCAGCCAGCTCGACGCCATGCCGGCGCGCGTTCCATTTCGGGAAGGTTCGGTGATTCCGATCCTAGGGCAGGATCACGTGATCCGGCACAGTCCTAAAGGCCGGCGCGGTGTCTGGCGCGACCAAGGCGCCATCTGGGCGAGCGGCCATCTGGAGCATCTGCCGCGCCGGGTCGCCGATTTCCTCAAGGCCGAGGCCCGGCGCGAGTTGACCCTGCGCGCGCGCGATAAGGCCGCGGGGATCGAATGCACGGTCCGCAAGGTCACGGTGCGTGAAACCCGGACCCGCTGGGGCTCGTGCAGCAGCGACGGCAACCTGAGCTTTTGCTGGCGCCTGATCCTGACGCCGGAGCCTGTTCTGGACTACGTGGTCGCCCACGAGGTCGCGCACCTAAAACACATGAACCACGGTGCGCGCTTCTGGACCCTGACCAAGCGCCTGACCGGCGACGCGCACAATGCCCGGGTCTGGCTGCGCCAGCACGGCGACAAGGTGCTCAGATACGGCTGAACCCCTGCCGAACTACACCGCGTTCAACGCCGCGCTCGGAACCCAGATATAACCGTCCGGGTCGGCGATGTAGCATTCGCGCAGGCCGTGCGGCTTGTCCTTGGTTTCGGCCAGCACGGTATCGCCGCGCGCCCGCGCCCGCGCCTCGGCCGCGTCGGGGTCGAGGCCGTAGAGCCTGAGTTCCGCCCCGGCGCCGCGCACCGCGCCGTCGCCGGTCAAGGCCAGCAGGGGATGCGCGCCATAGGTATGATCGGCGTGCAGGATGATGTCGTGGCCGGCGTGGCGCAGCACCGCGAAGTCGGCGTCGGCGTAGAGCGTCTCCAGGAGCAGAACTTCGCCTAGAAAAACCCGGGCGCGCGCCACGTCGCGGACCAGAAGGTTGACACCGAAGCCCTTGAGCGAGCGCCCATAGGCGGGCGCGGTCATCCAGGGCTCGCTGTCGCGCTTCTTCATGGCCTCACTGTTCAGACTCGGGCGCGGCCCTGTCAAGCTGAGCACGGTCCGGCAGGTCGAGCGCCGCGATGATGTCCTCGATCTCGCGCCGTGCGTGCCGGCGGCTCATGGCTGCGCGGCCCGGGGCCTCCACATTGCCGTCTTCGCCCTGCAAAGGATCGAACAGGGTCAGCCCCTTGTAGAAAAGCTCCCGGAACACCACGCGCTCGCTGATTCCGGCCTGGACCTCAAAGCCCATGCGCGCGCCCAACTGCCGCAACAGGTCGTCCATGTCGCGCGTGTTGCGGCTGTCCAGGTGACCCAGCCGGTTGCGCATGACGATCCAGCGCAACGCCGGCCGGCCGATCTCGGTTCGGCGCCGCATCTCGTCCAGCACCATACGGCCATAGGTGCTCGGCCCCGTCACCGCGCGCCGCTCGCGGTCGATGTCCGCCAGCACGTCGAGATCGAGAAAGCTGTCGTTCAGCGGCGTGATCAGCCAGTCGGCCTGCTCGACGCCGAGGCGCGAAAGGTTAGCGTGGCTGCCCGGCGTATCGATCAGAACATAGCGGCACCCGGCCAGGGCGCGCAGCGCATCGGACAGGCGCCCGCGTTCCTCGGCACGCGCCGCGTCCCGGTCGCGCAGGGTGGAAGGCGCGATGCGACGGTGATCGGGTATCGGCAAACCGGTGAGACCGCCTTGGGCGCTACGCTGGCGATTGGCGATGTAGCGCGACAAGGTGCCCTGATGCCCATCGAGATCGATGGTGCCGACCTTGTGCCCGCGCCGCATGAGCGCGATCGCCAAATGCATGGCGGTCGTCGACTTGCCCGTGCCGCCCTTTTCGTTGCTGAGAACGATCACGCTCGGCGGAGCGGTTTCAGATTCCAATTCCGGTGCCGCGGCTTGCGCTTCGCACGGCTGCGCGAGGGCCCGCGCGATGCTGGCGATCTCGGCCTTGACGCGGCCGCCGGTCTGCGGCTGCGCGCCGGCCATGGCGCGCGCGATCTGCATCAGCATGCGCGCGGTATCGGGGGCGCCGGCGAATACCGCGATCGCGGACAAGGCGCGGCCGCGGCCGTCCACGGGGTTGTCGCGAAGCGCGCCCAGAAAATTCTCGAACAAACCGACGGCGACGTGCGGATCGCCGCCGCGAAGGGATTCCGCACCGTCCAGGATTTGATCGAGCATCAAACGCTGCGCCAGGCCGGGCTTGTCTTCCGCCGCCGCGACCAGCGCGGCGCAGGCCATGGCCGCCTCCAATTGCGTGCGCGCACGCGCGCGCGCCGCCTTTGTGCTCAGCGGCTCGGTCAAGCGGCGAAAGAAATCCAGGTCCACGGCGGCCGTGTCCTAATGCATGAGCCGGCAAGATAACCGATTCGCATCTCGGTCGCAGGGTGAACTCACGTTAAGGATCGTGGCGGCGTTGGCTGGAAGGTTTGGTGCCTTGCTGGTTCGGTTTCGGCAATTCTCCCGCGCCCGGTTCATCGCGCGACGCGGCGCCCAACGAACGCAGGATGCGGGCGATGAAGCCGCCGTCGCCGTCGAACACGGTGCTTGTGTTGTCTGCGACCACCGCGCCGCCGCCCGGTAAGTCGCGCGGCGGCACGCCGTCCAGGGCGCGCACCATGACCCGCTTCCAAAGCTGCGCCGGCAGGGAACCGCCGGTCACACCCTTGGTTGGTGTCCCATCGTCATTGCCGAGCCAGACACCGCCGACGAAATCGGCCGTGAACCCGATGAACCAGGCGTCGCGGAAATCCTGGCTGGTGCCGGTCTTGCCAGCGGCGGGACGGCCGGGATCCGCGCCCTTACCGCTGCCCCAGGCGACGGTGGCGGTCATGAGGTTGTTCATCAGATCGACGTCGCGCGGTGCGACCACACGGCCCGGCCCGCCGCCCTGGCGCCGGTACAGAAGGTCGCCGTTGGGTCCGCGGATTTCCTCGATCGCGTAAGGAAGGATGCCATAACCTTTGTTCGCGAAAGCGCCGTACGCGCCGGTCAATTCAAGTAACGTGACCTCGGACGCGCCGAGCGCCAGGCTTGGATGCAACGTGAGATCGGCGGTGATACCCAGTCGCCGCGCCGCCGCCGCGGTGCGTTCCGAGCCGACATCCTCGTTCAAGCGCACGGCAACCGAATTGAGCGACCGCGCGAAGGCCTCGCGCATCGTGACCTCGCCGTAAAATTTTTCGCCGTAATTGCTGGGCTCCCACTTGCCGATCTTGATCGGCCCGTCGACCATGCGTTCGTCCGGCGAATGCCCCGCCTCCAGCGCCGCAAGATAGACGAAGGCCTTGAAAGCGGAGCCGGGCTGGCGCAAGGCCTGGGTCGCGCGGTTGAACTGACTGGCGTCGTAATCGCGCCCGCCGACCATGGCGCGGACCGCGCCGTCAGGCTGCATCAGGATCAGCGCGCCTTGCGTCACGCGGCGCTGGACCCCATCGGTATTCAGGGTCAGGGCCAGCTCTTCCTCGGCGACGCGCTGGTGATAGGGGTTGAGTGTCGTGATCACGGTCATGTCGCGATCGACCGTGCCGACGAAATCGGCGACCTGGCCCATGACCCAATCGGCGAAATAGCGCGCCTGGCTGCCGGCGGCGGCGCGGCCGCGGGTTTTTTCCGCCAGCGCCTTGCCGGCCTGCGCGGCGGTCACGAAGCCGGCGTCGGTCATGGAGCGCAGAACCAGCGCCGTGCGCTCGTCGGAACGCTCCGCGTCGCTCGCCGGACTGTAGCGCGACGGCGCCTTGAGCAGGCCGGCCAGCAATGCCGCCTCGTACAGGTTCACCGCGCGCGCCGGCTTGCCGAAATAGCGCCGCGCGGCGGCATCGACGCCGTAGGTTCCCGCACCCAGGTACACGCGGTTGAGATAAAGGCTGAGGATCTGGTCCTTCTCGAACTTTCGTTCCAGCCAGAAGGCCAGCAGCATCTCCTGCACCTTGCGCTTGATGGTGCGCTCCGGCGACAGGAACAGGTTCTTGGCGAGCTGCTGCGTGATCGTCGAGCCGCCCTCGACGATACGCCCGGCACGCAGGTTGGCGACCATGGCGCGCGCCAGCCCGATCGGGTCGATCCCGAAGTGGCTGTAGAAGCGCCGATCCTCGACCGCCAGCACGGCCTGGGGCAAGTGCGGCGGCAGGTTGCGGACCGTCACCGCGTCGCCGTAGACATCGCCATAGGAAGCAAGCAGGGTGCCGTCGGCGGCGATCAAGGTGACCGCCGGTTTGCGCGTCACCGCGCCCAGGTCGGCGACCTCCGGCAGGTCGTAGGCGTACCAGGCCAGCACGGCGGTCATGCCGATCGCGGCCCAGATCGCCAGGCTGCCGCCCCAGACCACTAAGCGCATGGGCCAACTGCGCCGCGATGAGCGGCGTTTCTTCCGCCCCGGCGCCGGGCCGGTGCCCTTGCGCCGCGCGCTGGAGCTATCGCGCCGCGCGCCGGTGTGTCTGCCGTTTCTATTGGATTGCGACATGAAGGCCCTTCAAAGGGCTTAAGCGGTTGCAGCCCTAAGTGGCACCCTTAAAACGGCGCCCGGGATTAAACGTCCAGGTTGGTGACCTGAAGCGCATTGGTCTGAATGAACTCGCGGCGCGGGTCGACCGAATCGCCCATCAGGGTCGAGAAGATGCTGGCGGCTTCATCGGCATGCGCCACCTTGACCTGCAAAAGCGCCCGCGCCTCGGGATCCAGCGTCGTCTCCCAAAGTTGGTCCGGGTTCATCTCACCGAGGCCCTTGTAGCGGGCAATTGTGACGCCTTTGCGGCCAGCCTCGAACACGGCATCGGCGAGGCCGCTCGGCCCGGTGATCCGGACCTCGCGCTCCTTGGTCCGCAGAAGCGCGGTCTGTGCGTAGGTGTCCTGCAGGGTCTCGGCCATCTGATCGAGCCGCCGGGCCTCGCTGGAGCGCAGCAGGGGGCCGTCGATGGTGCGCCGCTCGGTCAGACTGCGCACCTTGCGCACGAAGGCCAGACCGCCATCGCTCAGCACTTCGCCGCTCCAGCCGCGCTCGCTCGGCGCCGCGATCGCGTCGAGCCGGCGGGCGATATAGCTGGCGGCCTCGGTGGCACGTTCGGGCGTCGAGATGATTTCGGGATTGAGGGCGCCGGCGATCAGCGTCTGCTCGACGACGTGGACATTGCCGACGCGCCGCACCAGCGGCTCCATCAGATGCTTGGCCTGAACCGCCTGTTCGACCAGCGCGCGCAGATCGGCGCCGGCAATCTGTGCGCCTACCTGGCCAGGCCCAGCATCGGCATTCAGGACCAGCACGCTGCCGGTCACGCCGTTGTCGATCAGATAATCCTCCATCTCGTGATCGTCCTTGAGATACTGAGGCCTGCCCTCGCGCTTGGCGCGGTAGAGCGGCGGCTGCGCGATATAGAGGTGGCCGCGGTCGACCAGATCGGGCATCTGCCGGTAGAAGAAGGTCAGAAGCAGGGTGCGGATGTGACTGCCGTCGACGTCGGCGTCGGTCATGATGATGATCTTGTGATAGCGCAGCTTGGCAACGTCGAACTCGTCCTTGCCGATACCGGTGCCGAGCGCCGTGATAAGGGTGCCGATCTCGTTGGAGCCCAGCATCTTGTCGAAGCGCGCGCGTTCCACGTTCAGGATCTTGCCGCGCAAGGGCAGGATCGCCTGGAACTTGCGGTCCCGGCCCTGCTTGGCCGAGCCGCCGGCCGAATCGCCCTCGACGATGAAAAGTTCGCACAGCGTGGGATCGCGCTCCTGGCAGTCGGCGAGCTTGCCGGGCAGGGACGAGATGTCGAGCGCGCCCTTGCGCCGCGTGAGCTCGCGCGCCTTGCGGGCGGCCTCGCGCGCCGCCGCCGCTTCGACAACCTTGGCGACGATGCGCCGGGCCTCGGCCGGATGCTCCTCGAAATACTGACCCAGGCGCTCGTTGATCAGCGTCTCGACCACCGGGCGGACTTCGGAGGAGACGAGCTTGTCCTTGGTCTGGCTGGAGAACTTCGGGTCGGGCACCTTGACCGAGAGCACGCAAGTCAAGCCCTCGCGCGCGTCGTCGCCGCTAAGCGTTACCTTTTCGCGTTTGGCGATGCCGGAACTGAGCGCGTAGTTATTGATCTGCCGAGTCAAGGCCGCGCGGAAGCCCGCCAAGTGCGTGCCGCCATCGCGCTGCGGGATGTTGTTGGTGAAGCACAGCATGGTCTCGTGATAGCTGTCGGTCCATTGCAGCGCGGCCTCGACGGTAATGCCGTCGCGTTCTCCCGAGATGATGACCGGGGTTTCGACGATCGCCGACTTGGTGCGGTCGAGGTAACGCACGAAGGCCTCGAGCCCGCCTTCGTAATGCAGCTCTACGGCCTTGGTTTCAGCGTGGCGGTCGTCGCGCAGCAGCAAACGCACGCCGGAATTCAGAAAGGCCAGTTCGCGCAGCCGGTGCTCCAGCGTGGCGAAGTCGTACTCGGTCATGGTGAAGGTCTTCTTCGACGGCAGGAAGGTCACCTCCGTGCCCTTGCGGTCGCCGGCCTCGCCAACCACGGCCAGGGGCGCCTCGGTCACGCCGTCGCGGAAGCGCACAAGGTGTTCGTGCCCGTCGCGCCAGATTCTCAGCTCCAACCACTCCGACAGTGCGTTGACCACGGAGACACCGACGCCGTGCAAACCGCCCGAGACCTTGTAGGAGTTCTGATCGAACTTACCGCCGGCATGCAGCTGGGTCATGATGACCTCGGCCGCCGAGATGCCTTCTTCCGTGTGAATCCCGACCGGAATGCCGCGCCCGTTGTCGCGCACGGTGACCGAGCCGTCGCCGTTCAGCACGACCTCGATCAGGTCGCAGTGCCCGGCCAGGGATTCGTCGATCGAATTGTCGACCACCTCGTAGACCATGTGGTGCAGGCCGGAGCCGTCGTCGGTGTCGCCGATGTACATGCCGGGGCGCTTGCGGACGGCCTCCAGGCCACGCAGAACCTTGATCGAATCGGCGCCGTATACGGGCGCGGGCGATGTCTCGTCCGCGCGGCCAAGCGGTTGTTGTGTCATATCGTTTCGTTTCCGTCGTTATCCGCGGCCGACATGGGCGCGAGTTCGGCGTTCTCAACGCGCAGGAATTGCGCGGCATCGCCTAGAGGCGCGAAGACGGCCGCCTCCGTACCGGTGAGCCAAGCCTGCGCGCCAAGCGCCAGCAATTCCCGATAGAGCGCTGCCCGGCGCCGCGCATCGAGGTGCGCCGCGACTTCGTCGAGCAGCAGGAGCGGCGGCGCGCCGCGCTCCAGCGTGAGTAAGCGCGTGTGGGCCAGCACGATCGAGATCAGCAGCGCCTTCTGCTCGCCGGTCGAACACTGATCCGCCGCCACGCCGCGTTCGACATGGCGCACGATCAGGTCGGCCCGGTGCGGGCCCGCGGCCGCGCCGCCGGTCTCCCCATCGCGGGCCCGGTCCTGGGCCAATTGCGCGCGCAAGCGATCCTCGGCCATGAGCGCGGGCCCCTGGTCGAGCCAGGCCTCGACTTCGCCTTCCAGGTCCAGACCGGCGACCAGAAAGGCGCTTCCCTGCCGGCCGCAGGCGGCGCCGAGCCGGGCGACCAGCGCGCGCCGCGCGGCGGCGATAGCGACGCCGTGGCGGGCCATGCTGTCTTCCAGGGCGCTGAGCCAGGCATCGTCGGCCCGGCCAAGCTTGAGCAGGCGCGCGCGTTCGCGCAGCGATTGCTCATAGGCCGCGACACGGCCGGCATGGGCCGGATCGAAACCATAGACCAGGCGATCGAGAAAGCGCCGCCGGGCGCCCGGCGCCTCGCGTAGCAAGCTATCCATCTGCGGCGTCAGCCAAACCAGTGACAGGATTTCGCTCAAGCCCTGTTGGCCGCGCACCGGGGCACCGTCGATCCTGACCAGGCGTCGCTCGGAAGCCGTGTCTTCCCCGGAGGTTGGATCTCGCCCCGTACCGATGTCGCGCGGCCCATCGGGCGTCTCGATCCGCGCCGCGACCTCGGCGGCGCCGGGGATCAGGCCCTGCGCCTCCAGGTCGTCCAGGTTGGCGCGCAGCAGCGGCAGGGCGGCATCGAGCGCCGCCGGCGCGCCGTCCCACAACCGCACGCGGTGGACGGCGCGGGCGAA
>ERZ869936.1318-NODE-1318-length-18144-cov-5.082039_pt1 | contig 18144 bp, 28 predicted proteins | sample MGYA00520876_ERZ869936 | MGnify/ENA primary metagenome ERZ869936 (study PRJEB32218, sample SAMN09650985) | biofilter metagenome | isolation source: enrty point of leading RO module | place: Saudi Arabia: Thuwal, RO plant located on Red Sea | collected 2016-02-17 ...
TCATTATTTATTTTAAATTTTTCCATTTTTTTTCTTTTTAATTATATTCAAATATAAAAAAAATTTTAACAATAAAAAAATTTTTATATAATTTTTTTTAAATATTTTCTAATATGATATTTAAAATAATAAACTGCATATAGAACAAATGGCGATGCACCAAAGATTGTCCATATATTAGGGTGCCAATGTTCTCCACAAATACCAATAATATGTTTAGAAAATTCAATCATATAACAAATATAAAAAAAGTGCCATCAAATAAGGTGCTTCCAAACAACCTATTATTATCAGGCACTTTCATTAACTAACCTATAAAATGTGATATTTTAGAAAGGCATATCACTTGCCTTATCTTCTACTGTCTTTGCGGGACTAAAATCATTCCAAGCCACATACAAGTCTTGTCCTGCTTTTAATTTATTTCTCAGTTTACCAATGGTCAAATTTAAAAATTTTCTATCGCCAACTTTTTGAATACAGTTAGGATTCTCTGCAAGTTTGTTTAAATCAATTTGCACATTAGAAAAATCTCCATATTTACCACTCTTTGTCCATCCACTACCTAAATATAATTTATTGCTCATTATTTTAAAAGTTTATTATTATTGTTATACTTCTTACCTGTAGCACAGTAATATGCTATTTCACTAGCAGTATCAATTATGCCATCCACAGTAATATCTTCATTACCTTGCTCCGATTTGATTCGCCAAAAGTCTATTGATGCCTTTATGGAACTCTGTCTTATTATACTTTTTTGTACATCTTCCATCATAAATCAATTATAAAACTTTTAATAAATCCAGCCTTTGCAAGTTTCTTTAATTCTGATATTTTAAAGCTATCAGGATTGTTGAATTTGTTATACATTGTCATTAATGTTACATCAACCTTGTTAGCTAATTTTTGTTTATCAAGTTTCATCTCCTTGAGACGATTCTCTAGTAATTCTTTAGTTAACATGAAACAAATTTATAAAAAATTTTTGATTATTAAAATAATTTTTTAAATTTATTTTTATAATGATGATTATATTACAATGTAATTACTATTATTTTTTATATATAAAAAATAATAATTACAATGTAATTAATTACTATGTAATTATAAAATAAATAAAAAATGGAATTAACGAAAGAAAAATTAAAAACATTTATTGAAGATTATGAAAATCACGCAATAACAAAAAAGTGGGTTGAGGCTGTAGAAAATAGAGGTAAATATCAAAGAGAATTAGATAAAGATTTTTTTAGATTATCAAAAACAACTATTAACCAATTAGTTGATTTAATTGTTTTCATGAATACAATTTACGGAAGTGTAGAAAAGGTCACAGATAGTATTGTAATACAGCAAGAAAAATATCTTCAAATAGTCGATGATTTAGAAAAACAATTAATAAAATTACAAAATGGGCATAAAGGTTAAGGATTTTGATGATATATTAAAAAAAGATTATAATAAAAATGCCTGTAAAGAAGTTTTTGTATCTGATATAAAAGATAAATTATTTTCATATTATGAAGATGGCTATCCTATGGGTGAAACATCACATATAAAAGGATTAGACGAAAATTTCAGATGGCGTAAAGGATTTCTTTATTGTTTTAGTGGTTATCCTCAAAGTGGTAAATCCGAGATACTTAATTATTTAAGCATATTAAGAGCATATCATTATCAAGATAAGGTGATGATGTACTCACCAGAAACAAATACAGCAGAATTGGTTTTAAATCTTTGTCAGGCATATCTTGGCAAAAATGTCAACCCTAATTATGCAGATAAATGTACAGAGCAAGAGATGAATACAGCATTAGATTTTATAGGTAATCATTTTGCCTTTTTGGAAAATAATGACGAGATGCCAACAATAAATTCTTTGGTAGATAAATTTGAGGAATACACAAAAAAGGGATATAATAATTTTATTATTGACCCTCTTAATTGGGTTGTAGAATCAAATGCAGGAGAAAGTAATATGTACCAATATTTGAAACTAACATTGACAATTTTAAAACAATTTGCAAAAAAGACAGACAGTATTATGACATATGTAGAACATCCAAAAACACCATCACCTATCAGAGGTGTCATTCCAAAGGCAACTGCTTTTTCTTTGGCTGGTGGCACAATGCATTTTAATAAAGTAGACTGCATGGTTGTAATGCATAGAATCGCAGATAATGAAGTTGAGGAAAGAGTTAAGGGTAGAGATTTAGTTGAGGGTTTACTTTTAAATCAGGAAAAACATATTAAATTTGTTGAGTTTGAAACTGTTAAAATGAAGTCCCAACGTTTGAACGGTACTTTAGGAAGCTGTTTCATACAATACGACTTAAAAACAGGTAGATATAAATAAATAAATTATGACAAAAGAACAAGCATTACAACTGATTGTACAAGTCTGTGAGAAAGGAAACAAAAGCGGACTTTTTACTTTATCAGAATCCTCATTAGTTTTACAAGCTTTAGAACAATTTGGTGTACAACCACCAAAGGTTGAAGAACTAGAGCAAGATGATAATAAAGAAGAGGCATCAGAAACAAAAAAAATTAAAGACTAGATACTATTATGTAGATAATCAAAATGAAATATATGGCACAACAGATAATTGTTGTAGAACCATGATAAACCTTTTTACTGTATTCAAAAAAAATTACGGTAGAAAGGTTTTTTTTGATATAGATAGAAGTAAAAAAATTTATTTTAATAAAGAAATGTCTCTTTCTTTAATAGAATCAAATAATAAAAAAAAATATAAATATCAAAACAGAACTATAAAAAGAGAAGATTTTATTCTACTTTTAGGTTGTGAGGAAAAATAAAACTGAATTATTTTTGATTTTTAGTGATTATATAGAACACAACAGAAAAAAAGCAAAGGCAGGATTATTTGATAAAAATGATGATATATTAACATATAAGATGATTTTTGCATTGGCAGAACTTTTTCCTGTAAATGATAATTATTATAGAAACGAACCAGAGGTAGAAAAATTTTTAAAAGAGTTATGGTATCTGTATTTTTTTTTTAAAGAAAACATTGCTGGAAAAAAAATAAAATATTCTAATATTGTTACAAAATATTGTTAGATGAGAAAAAAAGTTAAAATAAAAGATATAAAACCAAACACACAAAATCCAAGAACCATATCAAAGAAAAAATTTAATAAATTGGTTAAATCAATAATTGATTTTCCTGAAATGTTGGAAAAAAGACCTCTGGTTGTTGACGAGAATATGGTTGTTCTTGGTGGTAACATGAGATTAAAGGCATTACAAAAGGCTGGATTTGATAAAATTACAGTAGATATTGCACAAAACTGGACAGAAGAACAGAAACAAGAATTTATTATTAAGTATAATATTTCTTTTGGTGATTGGGATTGGGATTCACTTGGAAATGAATGGTTGTCTCAAAGTTTAGATAACTGGGGTTTAGAAATACCATCAGTCAATATTGATGAACAAATGGAATTTGATAGAGATGAAATACCATATACATCTAAAATCAATGCACCAATTTATGAACCATCTGATAATAAACCTGACATTAAAGAACTTATTGATAAGAATAAATACAAACAGTTATTAGATAAAATCAAAAAAACAAATCTTTCCGTAAATGAAAAAAATTTTCTTATGGATTGTGCAACAAGGCACATGGTTTTTGATTATACAAAAATTGCAGATTTTTACGCACATTCATCAAAAGAAATACAAGAATTAATGGAAGAAAGTGCATTAATAATTATTGATTTTGATAAAGCAATAAAACTTGGATACATACAATTAAGAAATGAAATACTTGATAAATATTTAGATGAATATGAATAAAAAAGAATATGTCGTTTTTATTCTTTCATATGGAAGGGAAAAGAAAGTTTACACTTATCAAACGCTGATAAAACAAGGTTATACAGGTGAAATATATCTAATATGTTCAGATGATGATAAAAATCTAAATGACTATAAAAAACAATTTCAAAATGTTTATGTATTTTCTAAAGATGATTATGTAAATACATTTGACATTGCTGATAATTTTGATGATAAGCGTGTCGTAGTTTATGCTAGAAATGCAGTATTTGATATTGCAAAGGAATTGGGTTATAAATATTTTATTGTCTTAGACGACGACTACAAGACGTTTAGATATACAGTCGATAATAATTATAATTATCTGACAAAACAAAGATTATGTAAAGATTTAGATTTTCAATTTAATGCACTTCTCAAATATTATAAATCTATAAAAGCAAAAACATTGTGTATTGCACAAGATGGTGACTTTATTGGTGGTGCAGGGTGTAGTGTTTTTCAAAAAAAATTATCTAGAAAAGCAATGAATTTTTTTGTGTGTTCTACAGAAAGAAGATTTCAATTTATTGGTAGAATAAACGAAGATGTTAACACCTATGTACATTTTGGTTCAAAAGGCGATTTATTTCTTACAATATGTGAATTAAGATTAAATCAATTACAAACACAACAAAATACTGGTGGTCTTACAGAATTTTATCTTGATGGTGGTACATACGTAAAATCTTTTTACACCTTAATATTTAATCCATCTAGCGTAAAGGTATCATTAGTTGGTACAATACATCCAAGATTACACCATAGAATCAACTGGAACAACACAGTTCCTCGTATAATACAGGAGACATATAAAAAATAATTATAATTTTGATGTATGAAAAACAACAAAATACAACACACTAAAAAAGCATTATTGGAATCTTTAGAAAAATCACTTGGTGTGGTTACAACTGCCTGTAAACAAGTTGGTATAGATAGAACTACATTTTATAGATATTATAAAGAGGACAACGAATTTAAAAAACAAGTAGATGATTTGAGTAATGTAGCAAAAGATTTTGCAGAAAGTCAATTATTTAAACAGATACAAGATGGTAATCCTACAGCAACAATATTTTACTTAAAGACTAAAGCAAAAGACAGAGGGTATGTAGAAAGGCAAGAAATATCACATTCAGGGGATGTAAAAACTGAAATCATACAATGGCAACCGTCAAAAAAATAGAATGTAACGTACAATTCTATCAATGTCTTAACAGCAAAAAAAGAATTAAAATATTTCAAGGAGGTACAAGGTCAGGTAAGACGTATGCAATTTGTCAGTATCTAATACACTTAATGTTAGATATGAAGAAACCACAAACAATTACAATCGCCAGAAAGACATTACCTGCAGTTAGGGCATCTGTATTTAGAGATTTTATGGGCATACTTGAAGGCGTAGGTATTCTATACAATGGTTATCTGAATAAAAGTGAAATGATTTATTATTTTCAACAGCATAAAGTGGAGTTTATAAGCGTAGATGAGCCGCAAAAAATTAGAGGTAGAAAAAGAAATATATTATTTATTAACGAAGCAAATGAATTGACATACGAAGATTTTAGACAGCTGATAATGAGAACCACAGGAGAAGTCATACTTGATTTTAATCCGTCTGACCCTATACATTGGATTTATGATGAACTTATGGAGAGAGAAGATGCAGAAACATTCATTTCAACATATAAAGACAATGCATTTCTAGAAAAAGAAATTATTGATGAAATAGAAAGACTTAAAAACAGAGATGAACAATATTGGCGTGTTTATGGTCTTGGTGAAAAGGCAACATTTTCTGAGGGTATGATTTTTAATAATTGGTCGTTTATTAATTATTCTGAATTTCCTGACAATGATGATATATTTATGGGTTTAGATTGGGGTTATTCTAATGACCCTACAGCCATTGTAGAGATAAGAAAAATAAATAATAAAATATATGTTAAAGAAATATGTTATAAAACTGGCATGACCAATCAAGACATAGCGGATTTTATTAAGGCAAATGATTATCAGGATTGTATTGTATACTGTGATTCTGCAGAACCAAAATCTATTGAAGAGTTAAGACAATCAGGAATATTGGCAAAACCAAGTGTAAAAGGACAGGGTAGTGTAAGTGCTGGTATTTCTCTGATAAAAGAATTTGATATATTTGTTTCTAATTGTTCTAAAAATATAAAACACGAATACCAATTTTATATTTGGGAAGAGTTAAAAGACGGAACTAAAACAAATAAACCGAGAGATAAATTTAATCACACGATGGATGCTTTACGTTATGGTATCTATACAAGATACAGTAACAAGACTGAATTTTTTGTGTATTAAAAAAATTATTTATTTTATATAACTTTACAAAAAAAAATATATGCCTACATTTTATCAAAGAATACAATCTGCAATAAAAGCATTTTCGCAGAATACAAACCCTGAATACAATAGAGCAATATATTCTTACATGGGCAATGGTAATATTTCTAATAACGAGAATGATGATAATTATATAAGAAAAGGTTATCAAAAAAATCCAACGATTTACTCCATAGTAAATCTAATTACAAAAACAGCGGTTGCAGTTCCTTATATCATATACGAAAAAAAGGATGAAGATACTCTTAAACAATACAAGGCATTAACATCAGGTATTGTCAATGATGATTCTTTGATAAAGGCAAATATGATAAAAAAACATGCATTGATTAAAACAGAACATACACCTTTACATGATTTATTAGACAGACCCAATCCTGCACAGAGTTATGCAACTTGGATGACAGAAGTTATTGCATTTGGTAAATTAACTGGTAATAGATTTATTTATGGAATCGGTCCTGAAAGTAGAGAAAGTAAAGTATTTAATGAATTATATGCACTTCCAAGTCATTTGGTAGATATTAAAAGTAATGGCATATTTGAACCTGTGGCAAAATATTGTATGAATTATGGTAGAAATCAATACGATATAGATGCATCTGATGTATTACATATCGCAGATTTTAATCCTGATTATGATGGAAGCGGTTCACATTTATACGGACAATCACCACTTTTAAGTGGTTTGCGCTCTATGACAAGTAATAACGAAGCTGTAGAAACAGGATTGAAATATTTACAAAATCAAACAGCAAGAGGAATATTAACAAGTGAAGATGAATCACTTACACCAACACAAGCACAACAATTAAAAGATGCATTTAGAAGAAATTACCAAGGGTCACATAATGCAGGAGATGTTATTGTAACACCTAAAAAATTATCATGGACAAATTTTGGATTAAGTGCAGGTGATTTACAGTTAATAGAAACATATAACGCAAGTATCAAAGACCTTTGTAACATATTTAGTGTACCTGTACAATTATTAAATAATACAGAATCTTCTACATATAACAATATGCGTGAAGCAAAAAAGGCATTGTATCAAAATTGTGTAATTCCTGAACTTGATAAATTAAGAGATGAATTGAATAGGTGGTTGGTACCTCTATATGGCGAAAATTTATTTTTAGATTTTGATTACTCTTCCATCTCAGAACTACAACAAGAACAAGAAAAGATTGTATCACAACTTAGTCAGTCATATTGGTTATCAAGCAATGAAAAAAGAATGGCAATGGGTTATGGTCTTGACGAAGATTTAGATATAATGAACGATTATTTAGTACCAAGTGCATTTATACCAATATCTGATTTAGACCTTGGTTCTGAAAAAAACTTTTTTGAAAGTGCAGTAGAAGAAAAACAAGAAATAAATGAAAGATTAAGAAAAGCATTAAAGAAAAAGGCAGATGACCATAATGAAAGTGTAAGAAGCAAAACAAAAAAAACAAACGTAAGAACTTTATTTGCTGTATATAAAAGAGGTATTGGTGCATACAGAACAAACCCACAGTCAGTAAGACCTACAGTATCAAGTGAACAGCAATGGGCAATGGCGCGCGTAAATTCCTACCTTTATGCTTTAAAAAATGGTAAATTTAGAAGCGGTAAACATGACACAGATTTATTTCCTGAAGGTCATCCATTAAGTTCTAAAGGTAAATCCTATCATGACGAGGAAGATGAAAGAAGATATTCTAAACAGGTACAAGATGAAGTATACGATACGCCTGACGAGGCCATGGATAGAGCAAGAGAAATTGGATGTACACTTACTCATAGCCATAATACAGAAGATGGTACTGTTTATATGCCTTGTAGAGATATGAACGAACTTGAAGATGCACTTGGTTCTGAAAAACAAGAAACATATGGTGGTTATCCAAAAAAAGCAATATCAAATGCTGAAAGGGCAATAAAAATAAATAAGAAGCATAATAATGCCTGTGCAACAGCTGTAGGAAAGCAAAGAGCACAAGATATTGTTGCAAATAGGCCATTTTCTTTATCTGTTCTAAAAAGAGTTTATAGTTATTTATCACGTGCAAAAGCATATGATACAGGTAATTATGAAAAAGATGACAAGCCTGTATGTGGTACAATTAGTTATAATCTGTGGGGTGGTGATGCAATGTTAAATTGGTCTGATAGAAAGCTGAAACAAATAGAGGAATAATGCCTTCTAAAAATTTGCACAAAGAATATAATTTTTCTTTGAAAAAATTTATTCTAGCTTTTAAAAAAGGATATTCAAAATTATATAGACAATCACAAAGAAAAAATTTTATAATATCAAAGAAATATTACAGAACAGGTTACGATGCCTGTATTGATGATTTTTTGAAAAATGGATTAAAAGATAAAGAAGCATATGAAATCTTTTTTCAAAAAAATGCTGTACAGCAATTATATATTGATATTTATACAAATACTGGATTAACATTTTATAATTGGTATAAAAAAAATTACGAAACATTTATAGGTAAGCAAGAGGAAACAGATAATATTGTTGATACCTTTTTTAGAAATTATGCAATAAATAGTACATTCAATAAACAAACATCTGTACAGGCAACATCAATAAAATCAGTAGAAAAAATTTTTTCTAAGATGTTACAAGATGAAGATTTTATAAAAGATTCATTTGAAGGTAAATCTAGAAGACTACACAAACAGCTCGATAAAAGAGCCATTTGGGAAGCAAGACGTATTGTAAAAACAGAAACAACACTTGCATCTAATCTTGGTGTTAACCAAGGTGCATTATCTGTTATGAAACCAGAGCAAATGGTTAAAAAATGGATTTTAGGTGGTAGTGTAGACCATAGGGCAGGACATGTTGCACTAGATAGAGAAGAACCAATAGCATTTACAGATTCTTTTGTAAATCCTGTTACAGGTAATATTTTACCATACGCTGGACAAGGCCCAGCAAGTGAAGTTATAAACTGCTCTTGTTATGTTGCGCCGATACCAAAACGTTCTGAATATCTCTTTAACGGTAATTAAAAAAAAATATTAAAAAAATATACTATTTTTGAATTTAAAAATAACGTTATGATTTTATACAAACAGGCACCAATAGGTGATTTAGATGAAAAAGCAGGCGTGGTCAAGGGCTACGGTTCTGTTTTTGGAAATAGGGATAGTGATGACGATGTAATAATGAGAGGGGCATATACAAAAACAATTCAAGAAAATGGTGAAAGGGTAAAATATCTTTATCAGCATGACATAACAAAACCAATAGGCAAGATGTCTGAATTATATGAGGATGAAAAAGGTCTTGCATTTACTGCAGAGGTTCCTAAAACAACATTAGGAAAAGATGTAATTGAATTAATCAAATACGGTGTTATAACAGAAAATAGTGTAGGTATCATGCCAATCGTTAAAGATTATAATGATGAAGAAAAAACAAGATATATAAAAGAGGTTAAACTTTATGAGGTATCTGCTGTTACAATGGCCGCAAATGACCAAGCAATGATTAATGATGTAAAAGGTCAAGAAAAAAGACAAGAAGATATTAATAAGAAATTTGATGCATTAAATAAATTATTAAAAGATGGTAACATCTCTGATGATTTAGGGTATGCTATTGAATACCAACTTCAATGTTTGAAATCTGATATAAGTTTCACAAAGCCGGCTACAGAAGTCACTTTGCCGAAAAATGAGAAAACAAGCGACGAAGTGTTTAATTTTTTGTATAACCGTTTAAATAAATAAACATGAGTAATATAGATGACAACACTCAGGAGCATCTCAATAAACTCGCTGACTTAATTGATGAAAAAATTGAGAAAGCAGGTCAGGCATCTAAGGATAACTTAGAAGGCAAGGTAGACGAGGTGATTAAGGGTGAAGTAGTAAATCTCGTTAATAAATTCAACGAGGAGACAGAGGCTCTAAATAAACGTATTGATACATTTGAAGTTGAAAACAAAAAAAATAACTTCAACAATACTTTTGTGAGCAAAAAAGAGGCGTTTAATGACGCTATAGGTAAAAGTGAATCTTTAAAAGCCATGAAAGAAGGCTCTAGAGGAAACGCTTCTATTGAAATGAAAGCAGATGTTTTAATTTCTAGTGATTTTGCAGGTGCAAGTTCAAGTAGAGATGCAACAGGTGTTTTAAGAGTTGATGGTATCAAAAGAGACCCATCAAATGTAACTAACATGATGGGAATTATTCCAGTTGGAAATACTGATTCAAACGTAATTAGATACGTCAAAGAATCAGCATACACAGATAACGCTGCTAATGTTGCAGAGGGTTCTGCACCAACTGATAGTGAATTTCAGTTAACAGCAGAAGATGCTGTAGTTCAAAAAACATCTGCTGTGATGACAATTTCACAAGAGATGCTTGATGATACTCCAGGTCTTTCTTCTTATTTATCGCAGAGATTACCTGCTAAAATCAATACAGTTATTGATGACCAATTAATTGGTGGTTCAGGTAGTTCACCTAATTTATTAGGATTGATGAATGGTGGAACAACTTTTGCGGCAGGTGGATTTGCAAATGCAATAGAATCAGCACAGGAATTAGACGTATTATATGTGGCAATGAATCAGTTAGCATTATCTAACTACGCCGCTAATGGTATCGTGTTGAATCCTACTGACTTCCATAAAATTGCATTACTAAAAGACACCACAAATGAGTACTTGAGAGGTAATTCTCTTGTATCTGCTGATGGTTTCTTTAGAATCAATGGCGTTCCTGTTTACATGAATAATAAAATGGCGGCAGGCAACTTTGTTGTAGCTGATTTTTCTCAAGCATCACAAGTATGGCAAAGAGAAGGTCTAAGGGTAGACTTTGGTTACGAGGATAGCGACAACTTTAGCAAATATTTAGTTTCTGTTAGAGGAATAGCTAGAATTGCACATTCAATTTACTTACCAACTGGTATTGTAAAAGGTGCATTCTCAACTGCTAAAACTGCATTAGAAACATCTTAATATAGTTTAATTGATTAGTTTGAAAAGGGGGTTTTTATAACCCTCTTTTTTTTGCCTTAAAAAAAATTTTAAAAATATTTTGATTTTATTAAAAAAAATTTTAAATTACACTAATGCAATTTTGCAGATTAAATAATTAAAAATGAAAACAATGAATAATTTAAAACCTATAAGTAAGGTAACAGATAATAATATAGAAGTAGGAACTACTGTTTATGATAATGCTGTAAAATGTTTTTATGAGGTGTATTGGCATGATAAAGACACAACAGGTGCATTATTATGTGCAGGTTTATCTTCTGTGAAACATCGTGGTAATTCTCTAAGTCCTGTATGGAAAGTAGATGGCGATGAACTCATGAATGAAAAATACAATGATAACTTCAGGTACATTGTTTGGGGATAAATAAAAAAAACTACGGTGTTTTAAGGGCAACTAAATTAGTTGCTCTTTTTTTTTATCTTTACAGCAAACAAAATTTAATTATCATGAAAGTAATATTAAAAACAGAATTATTAAAAGACGGTGTAACTTACGATAAAGGTTGTGTGATGGATGTTTCAAAAGAAAATGCAGAAGTTTGGATTGCAAAAGGTTGGGCATCTAAAGAAGAAAAAGGAAAAAAGGAAACCAAAGAATTAAAGCAAGATAAAGAAACGAAATAATGGTAAGTGTACAAATTGATTCAACAACAGGAAGTGAATTAGTTTCTGCTTCTGAAATAAAGAGTTATGCTAGAATAGAGACATCTAGTGATGATACATTGATTGGTATTTTAAATACTGCGGCGAGGTCATCATGTGAGGATTATATCAACAGAGATATTGTAGCAAAAACAAGAACATATTTTAGAAGTCATGTACCAGAGAAAGGTGGTAATTACGATGGTCTTTATGCAGATAGATATAAAATTGTTTTACCATATGCACCAATCAATGCAATAACAAGTGTGCAGACACAGGAAAGTGATGGCTCTTTAAAAACAGCAAGTTTTGATTCATATGGTTTTGATGATAAATACATCATCTTAACTGGTTTACCAAATGAAGATATTAAGATTGTTTATACAACAACTGGTATGACAGATAGTGCCTTAAAATTGGCAATTTTACAATTGGCAACAACATATTATGATAACAGAACAGATTTTGTAGCTGGTAATATAACAGAAATACCATCAAGCGTAAAGAAAATTTTAGACCCTTTCAAATTTATAAGCGATATCTAAAATGAATATTGGTGAATTTAGAGACAGAGTTGCAATAAAAAGATTAACAAAATCTGCAGATGGTTTTGGAGGTTTCACATCTTCACAATCAACTGTTGCAACCATTTGGGCAAAATTAAAATTTACAGATGGAGACATGTCTTTTGTAAATGATAAAAGACAATTAAATAAAGGAATAGAATTGATAATAAGAAAGAATACTGCCACAGCTAATATTCAAGTATGCGACGTTCTTTTTCCTGAAAGGGATAACAATCAATATAGAATCAATACGATTCTAGAGCTTGATTTATATTATTTTAGCGTCAAAGGTAATCGAACAGCATGATAACAATAGGCAATACATCTTCACAAGTACAAAAATTACGTAAAGAACTTAATAATAAATCAGAATTATTAGACGATAATCTATTTGATGCGCTGAATCAATTCAGTTTAGTATTTTCAGGATTAGCAAATGCAAACCTTGGTAAGAAAAATTTTAGCCTTACAGGTAAAATAAAACCATATCTATCAAAAAGAAATTTAGAAGGTGGTGCACAAGTAGATGAAACTTACGCTGCTTTTCTTGAATTTGGTACAAGAAGTCTTGTTAAGGTACCAAGTGAATTTAAAGGTATTGCAAATCAATTTAAAGGTATAAAGGTAAAAAGTGGTGTTTCATTTAAGGATGCAATCGAAAATTGGATTGTTAAAAAACTTGGTAAAACAGAAGAAGAGGCAAAACAAATATCATTTCCAATTATGATGAAAATTTTAAAAGTTGGTACAAGACCACAACCATTCATGTATCCTGCTTTTAAAGATTCTATAAAAGATTTATATAGATTTATAAAAAGTGAAATTAAAAACACAACCAAATGAAAGAACCTGCACATTTTGTTAGAAGAGGATTATTTAATGTCTTAAATGGAAATATATCATACGATGGTAGCAATGTTCCTGTATATAATGCTGTGCCAAATAATGCAACATATCCTTATATTATTATTTATTCTGTCAGTACAAATCAGATTGAAGATAATATAAGCAATTATATTGCAGATGTTTCTACAAGAATTGAGGTTGTAACAAGATTTGCAGATGGAGATGGTGGACAATTACAGGCAAATCAAATCATTAATTCTATTTCACAGCTTGTAATTCTAAAAAGTGGTCTCATGAATTTAAACTCTGACGGCTTTAATGTTTATTCGCAAGTAAATGAGGGTATCACATATTTAACAGAAGATGCACCTGACCATACGTATTACAGAGGCATCATATCTTTATCTGTTAAATTAGAGCAAATATGATAACATTAGAATTGTACAGATATAGTTCACAAAAAGATAGTACCTTAGGCATATTATTTCTTAAAAATGATGAAACAAACCAAAAAGATTTTTTATGCTTTGTACTTGAAGATGAAAAAAGGGAAGTCAAGGTTTATGCAGAAACTCGCATACCTGCAGGCACTTATCAGATTAAATACAGAACGCAAGGAGGTTATTATACTAGATATAAAAAGCGTTTTCCCAATCTTCACAATGATACGAGAGGTATGCTACAGCTTATTGATGTTCCTAATTTTGAGTATATTCTTATTCATTGTGGTAATACTGATAACGATACAGCTGGGTGTTTACTTGTTGGAAACGTTATATCACAAAATATTACAAAAGATGGGTTTTTAGGACAATCGACAGAATGTTACAAAAGAATTTACCCAATTATTGCGGATATACTAGATTCACAAAAACATCTATCAATTAAAATTACTAATTTTGAAGAAAGCTAAAATCAAAAAGAAAGGTATGGATGATATAACAAACAAAAAGGTTGCGCTTGACGTTGATGGTGATGGCAAAAGCGACATCAAAATAGATATAAAATTTTTAGGATTATTGGTTGGTGGAATTATTTCACTTACCATGACGTATTCACAATTAACATCAGAAATAGAGGTAGCAAAAACATTACCTGAGTATAAGATACAGCAAGACGATACAAAAGTTATAAATCAAAAAATAGATTATTTAATAAAAGAATTAGAAAAATACGAAGAACAGACAAACAGAAGATTAAATTCTTTAGAAGATAAAGTTTATAAAAAATGAAATTATTGAGCGATATAAGTCTTTCAGAAAAAGATGTAAATGAACAATTAAAAACTACTCAAACATTATCAAAAATAAATACATTGATGGATGTAGCAGAGGGTTTGAAAGATTGGGAAGGTGTACAACGTATAGAGATTTTTTTAAGAATAGAACATAAATTAATGGATTTAATAGATGAATTATAATGCAAATACATTTAGAAAACGTAGATTTTGCTGTGGTGGCTGTGACACTTGCTGGTGCTTTGCTTGTTGGAGGTCTAATAATATATGTTTGGCTAACAGATGGTGATAGATGAATAAAATATTTCAAAAAATCTTTGGCGAAACTGCCACAGGCATTGCTAATATTGTAGACCGTTTTGTGCAAACCAAAGAAGAAAAACATCAAGCAAATAAAGAGATACAGCAACTTTTTCAATCTTTTGAGATTGAGATGCAAAAGAATACAACAGAGAGATGGAAATACGATAGCAATTCTGATAGTTGGCTCTCTAAAAATATAAGACCTTTAGTTTTACTAATCTTAGTTATAAGTACAATTTTACTTGTGTTTATTGATGCAGGAAAAATATCTTTCGAGGTCAAAGAAAGTTGGGTAGATTTATTACAAATTGTTTTGATAACTGTAATCGGTGCATATTTTGGTTCTCGTGGTCTAGAAAAGTATTCTAAGAAGTAATGGCCAAGAGGTTTTTTCCAAAAGCATACGAAGCAAAACCAAAGAAAAAAAGAAGAGGCATACATTCTAAAAATAGAAATACAAACAACAAAAAAGTAAAATATTATAGTGGTACAAAATACAGGGGACAAGGAAAGTAAAATGTGTGCAACATGTAAAAAGATAAAACCTTTATCTAGATATTATAAAAGAGCAAATAAAAAGGCAGAGATACATTGCAGAGACTGTAGAAATAAACAAAGAGAAAAAAATCACAGGCATTGGAAACAAGAATTTATTTATAAACTTTCAACGTATATAGATATTAAATGTGTAAGATGTGGTTATGATAAAAATTTTAGTGCATTAGACTTCCATCATACAAAAAGAAAAAAATTTGCTATTGCAAGGGCAATTAGAAATTTATCTAAAAAAAGTTTTCATGATGGTAAAGTTGATGCTATACTTACAGAGATAATGGCAAAGTGTGAAGTCTTGTGTGCCAACTGTCACAGAGAGCATCATAACAAGCATATAATGAAAATGAAAAAATAGTATATTTGTAAATAAAATAATCTTATGGGTACATCACTTACTGGTAATACTATAGCATCCTCGTATTTAGGACTTTTAAAAAGCACAGATTCATTAGCGATAGGTGGAACAAAAAAAATAATTACTGATGGTGCAGGTAATAATCTTCCGTTTGGTATTTCAACATCATCCTTTACATTCAATGGTGGTGCAGTTGATGTTCCTACGTTATCTATTGGAAGTATAAATGATGGATTTTATCAACCTGCTGATGAAACCATAGCAATAACCTTAAATGGTTCAGAAAAATACAGATTTGCTAGTAATACTTTAACTGCACCAGATGGAAGCTCAAGTACACCTGCCTTTGCATTTAGTTCTGATTCAAATACTGGTATGTATAGAACTGGTAGTGGTCAAATTAGTTTTTCTTCAAATGGAACAGAATCAGCTCAGATATCACTTACTGGTTTTAGAGCTAAAAAAAATTCTACTACATCTGCACCCGGCTTTACTTTTATGGGTGAGACAACAACTGGATTACATTCATTAAGTAGTAACGAGATAGACTTAGTTACAGCAGGTAATGTTAGATTAAATATATCTAATGCAGGTTCAATAAAATTTAATAATTATGGAAGTGGCAATAATACTGGCACAGTTACACAAAGACTAGGTGTAACATCTACTGGTCAAGTTGTCGAGATACCTATTGGTGCAGGTGCTTTAGATGGTAGCGGTACAGCAGGTAAACTCTCAAAGTTCACGGATTCAGATACTCTTGGTGATAGTATTATAACAGAAAGTAGTAGTAAAATAGGTGTAAATCTTGCGTCACCTACTGCTCGTTTACAAGTTAGAACGACAGCAGATACACCTGCAAATATTTTAGCAAATGGAGACTATGGTCTTATTGTAGATGGCGATACAAGTGGAACAAATGGCAAAGGTGTAGGTATTCATATAAGTGGTATATCTGCTGAACCTACAGCAATAAGAGGTGTATCTTTAATTGCTGAAAGATTAAGTACAGGCAATCAACACGATTTAATTATTGCAACATCTGCTAACGCTTCTGCACCTTCTGAGAGAGTAAGAGTAACAAATGACGGTTTGGTAGGCATAAATGTCTCATCACCAAACAGAAGATTAGAAGTCAGTTCAGGTGGTTCAGACGTACCACAAATAAGAGCATCATACGATACAAGTAATTATATTGATATTAAACACGATATAATAAATAAAGTCGGTGGTTCATCACTTACATTACAAACCGCAGGGTCAAGTGCATTGACATTAGATACTTCGCAAAATGCAACCTTTGCGGGTTCTGTTTCAATACGAAAAAGTTCTTTGGGTGGTACAACTGCAATGTCTGATGGTACACTTATTTTTGGTGCAGGTTCTACAAATTATTATAGCTTTAGATTAGATGCAAGTGCTGATTTACATTTAGATAAAACATTTTCAAGCGTATCATCTACAGTTTTAACTATTGACAGAAGTACATCGAATATTGGCGTAGGCACGACTTCGCCTAGTGCTACAATTCAAATTGGTTCAATAAGTTCAGGAACTTTAAATGAAGCTACTGGTGTGAAGTTGGCTATTATTGGCGATTCAGGTGGCACTAATGATGGTCTCATTATTACAAGAGATAATGGTAGTCAAAATCAACTTGACCAATTTATAAATATTTATAACGATGGCACTTCTACATTTCTAACATCAGGTGGTACTTCGACACACGGAACTTTTGATTTTAAATCTACAAATGATAAGGGTGATACTTCTGTAAGTAGGTTATCAATTAATGCATCAGGTAATGCTACGTTTGCAGGTTTAGTTGGTATAGGTGGTTCACCAAGTGAAGATTTACATATTACTGGTGACACACCTGTTATAAGACTTACAGATTCTGATACATCAAGAGATGCACAAATAGTTGCTATTGACGGTAATTTAAGATTTGATGCAGATAATAATGACGCTCAATCTAGCACTCATATTGCATTTAGAACTGACGGTGGCGAGGCAATGAGAATAGACGCTTCTCGTAGGCTTGGCATAGGCACGACTAGCCCGTCAAGTTTGCTTCACTTATTTAGAAACGACACAAGTACAAGTGAAATATTAATTGAAAACGATGGTACTGGAGATTCAGCTTTAACTTTTAGAAGTGACAATAATGCTGATGGAAATAATTTTGCCTCTATATATTTCGATGCAAATGACGAAGGTAACAATAATACAAGATATGCTAAAATAAGAGCATTTATAGAAGATAATGCTTCAGGAGCTGAAGATGGTAAACTAGTATTTACCACACTAACTGGGGCAAGTGACAATAATCAACTCATATTAGATAGTTCAGGTGCAACGTTTGCAGGTAATGT